>SDBT01008082.1_pt1 | contig 17242 bp, 32 predicted proteins | sample 2277101 | NCBI WGS metagenome assembly SDBT01 (sample SAMN10404973, study PRJNA504765) | marine sediment metagenome | isolation source: marine sediment core GS10_PC15, 103 cmbsf | place: Arctic Ocean: Southern Knipovich Ridge | collected 2010
ATCGCCCATTTGGCGATCTTCGACGAAAATTCTAGCGGCTGGTCCCCAGAGTGCCATCTGAATATAGTCTGCCTTCGGCCCTTCCTCGTCCGGAACAACTCTGTTCACGGCTAGAGTAAAGGTACAATGCTCATCCCCCTTACGCCCTTTAGGATAGAACGTGGGGTTTTTCGTGAGGCGTCCTACGAACTGGCATCTATTGAGATCCAATGTCTATTTCCTCCGCTAGCCGGTAATTCTCACCTTCCCCTTCACTGAAGAGCGAAAATACATCCACCGGTTCCTGGAAGAAGGCGTTATCTTTCAGCGCCCATCCTAACCGCTGCATGCGTTCCTTGAATTTTTCGCGTGACAGATCAAAGCTCACCACGTGTTCCATCGGCCTGGGAATCTCCGTACCGTCCTCTAGGGCCAGTTCAATTCCGTCGTTAAGGGCTACTAAGAAACCTTCTGCTAACTTGAAGGCATGCTGTTGGTCCTCTACGTGGGGTGATTGAAAGGTGAAGGTTCGGATTCGCTCACCCAGGGCATTATCTCTCAGGACGGCCGTCGACCGGTACCTCTCCTGAGTGGGGTCAAAGTTGTACTCGACGCGAACTTCCCCGTATGGAGCGTAGGTCGGTCCCGAGCGTATTCCTCGCTCGGATACTAAAAAACCTTGCCTCTTTCGGCAGTCAAGGCAGACGAAGGGTCCCTCGTGCAACCACATGAAGATAGCTATGAGGTAGCTTTGGCAGGCGACATCTTCGCAGTAGCCGAATATCCTCCCGGGAGGATAGCGACGGCGGAAGCCCTCCTCAGTTGTTAACCAATGCTGATCACTTCCATCCATCGATTGTATTCCTCGTTGGTGCGTACCCTGTCCAGAATCATGCACTGGGTGTCGCCAATACGGCTCTGGCAGAATTCATGCCAGTGGCCGTTAAATTGATATACCGGACCCACCTCTTCGATGAGCTGCCGGATCCGAAGAACTCCACCTTTGGTGATCTCTTCGGGATCGATAGACATCTTTCCGGTATGAGGGGCTCCTCTGACTCCACACCCAGCAGGAGCTTCATGAGTTACCAGGATGTCGAATTGGGTCCGGCGTAGGCGCTCGAAGCGGTCCCGAGTCATGTGGTTGAGGCGTTTGGCGAAACCGTTCTTGTTGGCCACCACTCGTTCCTTGCTCCAGTACTCTAACTCGAATGTCTTCGTTCCCCAGCAGCCGCCCCAGGAGGCGATGCGCTGATCCCCAAGTTCAATGATGTGGCTGTCGGGTACGTAAAAGAGGTTCTTGCAGATAGGTGCTGGGCGGGATAGGTAGTCTTTGGGAAAGTCTCGCATCAATTGCTTCTCGAAGGTCATTAGGAAAAGTTGATCCTCATGATTCCCGCGAGTAAAATAGGTTGGGATCGGGATTTCGTATTTGTCAAGGAAGATTTCTTGAAAGTCTCCCATGGCGTCCCGGATAGGATAGCCATGTTTCTTGGCGTGCTTAATGGTCGCCGGATCCAGGCTCTCCAGGGTTGGCCAAATTCCGAAGTCGCCTACTTGCCAGATCCACGACAACTGCTGCCCTGTTCTCTCCTGCCACTCCAGTAATCTCTGGTACATCAACTTGAGATTACCGTGAGTGTCCCCCACGAACGCAATTAGGGCCGTCATTCTTCGCCCTTCCGGTACTTCTGATTCATAAATTCTTCCATCTCGTTAACAAGGTCCCCCTTCGTTGAACTGGCAATATAACGATCTTCGAAAAAGATTAACATTTCGTCTAAGAAGGCGTCGAAGCCTCGCGAAAAAGCTTCTCCTTCTCCGTAGGCGAGTGCCAAGCGGTACAGTTCTAAGAAAGCCTGAGTCGTTGGAGCTATTTTCGGATCGAGTAGCGTCTCATCTGTTTCCGAGGATACTTTTAGCTCTACGATGGCTCCTCCAAATGAAGTCTGGGTTTTCACGTCTAAACTCCTTTCGAACCTCTGCTTCTGCTTCCGAGACCTTGTCGGAATAGGTTCGTGGAAGAACCCTCCCGGCTCGGATCTGGCGAGCTATGTGCCTAGGTCCCCAATTATACGCAGCCGTAGCTGCCATCCTATTTCCATCAAAGATCCTGAGGAGATCTTTATAATACCATACTCCGTAACGAATGTTGAGATTTATATCGTGAAGAGAGTCTCTTCCTTCCCATGATTCAGAGTGGGCAACGGCTATGCTTCTCCCAGTTGGAGGCATAATCTGCATTAGTCCTCTCGCTCCCACCTTACTAATAGCTTTCCTGTTTCCGTGAGATTCAACAATAATAAATCCTAGAGTCCGAAAGACATCAACGCCATGGGCTTCCGATTCCCGGTAAGCCACCGCCGATATCCTGGAAGCTTCTTCTAGCGCAATCCCTGTCCTTCTCGATAAAACTCGTGCCAAACCTTCCTGGAGTTCGAACTCCATGGCTTGGAAGAGGGCTTCTTTCCTTTCTAGAGGTGTTAGATCAATAGAGGCCACTTCAGCAAAGAAGGGTTCCTCTACCAGAAGCTTATCTGTGTGGGCATGCGAAAAAACTAGTAACAGCAGAGAAGCCGAAATCGTAACTCTCAAAATCTCATTCGCTGAATGGGTTCCACGGTTGCTCGCACTCTCCTGGCCCGAACCGAAACCAATAGCAAGGCGGGATAAAGACACAACCGGTAGATAGTAACGCTGAAACCAAGACAATAACAATTGAAAGTCTTTTCATTTGGAACCTCCAGTTAGTCAGTTCCTTCAGTCATCGCTGTCGGCTCCTACCTGACTCGGACGGCATCTATGGTTCCCTTGTAGAGTTCTCGGATGTTTATCGCTGCCACTTCATAGGGCGCCTCTTGCTTGAGGTCCATGTTTAACTTCTTGCCATCCAGTACCAGATACCATTTCCCCTCTTCTTCGTTTCGACTGATCTCTATATCGTAGGGGTTAAGGAAGGCCAGCGTGATTGGTCCCATGCTTTCCATCCAGTTTTTGAATCTAGGTGGATCGAAGAAGACTCGCAAACTCGTAGTCCTCGAATCTTCTCTGCTCGGCGTCGCTATCAGGATCAGACCGACTGGTAAGCATTTCTTGGTGTAGAACTCGCCGGCGGTCGTTCTCTCCAATGATGCGGCTGTGGGCTGGTTCCTCCGGTAGCGGTAAACTTGCCCTTGCAGGAAGCTGTGGAGTTTCGAGCACAGGCTCAGAAACTCCTCGGTTTTTTCGGAAGGACAAATTGATCCCTTCCTCCCAACTCCTATAGGCCGCATCATACTTCTCCCCTTCCGCAGCGGATATTTGGCGCAATAGATCAACGAAGGGTTCTGGACTTTCTCCCATAGCTAGCAAACCTCGCAAACACCATGAGCTGGGGCTTTTCGTTGTTGAACTGAACCCAGCTTAGTTTTCCAAACACAGATACTTCGTCCCCATCGTGGAGATGGACCATCGCATTCACTGCTGTCTTATCGACGCAGAAACACCGGAACGCCGACTGAGTTCGAGAAGCCTCCACCCGAAAGTAGACCCTCCCACTAGCAGCCTGAACCGGATCTCCTACGAGTCTTCCGATTAGGGAAAGCTCGTTATTACGAATTTCACTCAAGAGTTTTTCCTCCTCTATTCCTGAAAGAAGCGGAAATACACCTCTTCGTACTACCCGACCCGCATGTCCTGTAGTCTCTCAGACAGTCGAGGGATTTCGCTGAAGGTGGTGGCAGAGTAGAGAGACTCTTGGCGGTTGTCGACCTCCTGGACGCGACCCAACACTTGGAGAAGTAGTCCGGTCGGACTCTTATCCCGGAGAGGGCGCTTCAGGAGCCGGTGGTAGGCGATCCAACGACCGATTCTCTTCTGGAAGTTGTCTTGCCTGGAGCACATGGCCAATCCAGCAACCCATTCGTCTCCGGCACGACTCACCATGAGAGTGACTTCTGGAGGCCGGGTCCCGGTCCGGACTCTCGGAAAGAAGAAAGTCAGGGTCCCCTCGGTCTGTTCACGCGTTAACGGTTTCATTCTCCTTCTCCAATTCGATGAGGGCAGTGACCTCCACTAGAGGATCACTAATTTGCAGCAGCTCGTTATCGGGGAGTCTTTCACACCCCCGGTAGCCCTCTCTGGGCATTCCGTAGATCATCTCGGTCAATTCATCCAATTTGTTCTCGTGCGTCTCGCTAGGTTTCCGTCTTAGGTGCTCGTTCAAGGTCCCGCACGTGTAGCTGAGACAGCTGAGATTCGGGGTTTGGCATCCTTTCCCTCGCGCAAGATTCTGGCAGCCGCGACAACAGCCCTCCCCTCCCGGATAGACCGGACAGCGCCCGCAAATGTCGTAACATCCCGTTTCCTGCAGAAAATTCGAGAGGAGTTGCCGAGCCTCCTGTACCGTGGTGCCTTCCTCTAAGGACATTCCTGCTCCTTACCAGCGTTCCGATACCCAACATTAGGTTACTCCTTTTCTACTTCCTCTTCTCTGAGAAATGGTTGAGTTCCCCTCTGATCATATTTCCCCAAATTCGGGCCTTCTCTCTGAACTGCATTCCTGTATGGTCCAGGTGGGAGTAGGGCAGGTACTTGAAGTTGATGTTGTTCTGGTAATAAGGAGGGAGCTGCCAGTACACCTCCTTGGTAAAGATGTCCTCCGCTAGACGCCCATCGAAGAAGACTGTTTTGAGATCTTCGGCCTCCTCCTCGGCTATGACGGCCAGCAAGTCTATGCCCTCGACGTCCTCTAGCTTACCTACCAGGCTAAAACCTACCCGCACTGCAGATTTGGCGGCAGACCAAATTCCGACTCCCAGGTGCTGCATCAAACGGATTCTGTTATCGTAAGCGAATCGAGGGAGGAAAGAGATACCCAGGGCAGCTCCCAACAGTCCCCAGAAGGGGTCGCGAGAGTGGGCGTGGTACTCTCCTCTAGCTACAGATATACTTCCCGGTAGGGAATCCAGGATCAGTACTTGAGTGCTCCCGTTTATTACCGGGGCTAGGCAGTCAACGCGATTTGGCATCGGTTCCTCCAGAAGGCCGCTCGCGTCCCCGGTAGGTTCCCTTCCTTTTCGCTATTTGCCTGATAATGGTGGCGGCGACCTCTATGTTGTGTACCCCTACAGGATTAGCGGAGTGAACCCAGATATAGGGCGGCCGGAACTTGGTCTTGAAAACCATCTCTTCGATCCACTTGACGACGTCGTAGCCATCTTTGTCCTTTGAGCTACCTAGATCGTGGTCGAGGCTGATTTCTTCTACTTTCCCAGTTTTAAGAATTTCTATGGCTTCTTGATAGCTGCAGGCTCTAATCCAGCCTGCGGGAGCTTCTCGAAGGTCATCAAGATAGACCCTCATAGCTTAGGTGCTCTATGCATTATGCCCTTCCTGATTCCAGCCCAACGTGGGGTCGAGGCCGACCTGGCACTGGCCGTGGTGTCATCACAGATGCCCTTCACAAGTTCGGAGAAAGCTGCCGGAGTTTGATAATCTAGGGGATTGGTGTAGAGGGGGGATAGTTGGGGGAGGAGAAGCTTCTTGGCTTCCGCAACTCGAAAGACCGGAGTCCCTATGCCCTTCACGGTGGAGGGGTAGGAATGGGATGGGTAGACGGGGTTAACTCTGTCAGCCAGGGCGCAGTACATATGGGTAGTCATTTCAACGGGTTCCAGCTTAGCCCTGGCTTCGAAATCTAGAGTCCCGAAGTAAGCCATGGCCCAACCATAAGCCGGATTCATACCGCCGCCGGCTCCATCGTACCCAGACATGCTGATAAAGGTGTGTCCATTATGCCCTAGTTTGCCGAGAGCATAGTGCAGGCACTGGAGATACGGGATGTTGAAGTTGTGGAGCTTCTGGAAGAGTTGCCAAGCCAGAAACATGGTTCCGGACTGGGCATCACAGTGCCGATAGAGCGATAGGGCTGAAAAGATAGTGTGCCGATCATAGGTGTCGGCAGGAATGGAGAAGCGGGCGCTCTTATCATGGATCCAGCAGCCGGCGCGAGGGGGGACCAGTCCTACTCTTCGCAACTCTTTCATGGAACCGAGATAAATTTGGCTAGGGAGGTGTCTCCCTGGTAGGAAAGAGCGACACTCGAAGCGATGTGTGGTCAGGTATCCATTACGCATGGAACCACCGAAGCAAGCTGTGTTGGATCCCCAGTCCCTGGGCTTGGGACCCTCCTGCCTCCACATGACGTAATCATCACCACGGTTCTTCTGACCCTTGGGAATGGTTATGCCCCTGACGATTCGTTCGATCTTCGCCAGAGTTCCAGCCATATTCGCCTCCGAGGGTTGTTCATTTCCTGCGGGGAGTTCAGATTCCCCCTCCTATGAGAATTTCTCTTAGACTAGGGAGGAAAGGTGGCGCTGAGAAACCTGACTGCGCTGTCGCCTATGGCGAAAATTGCTAGAAAAAGCACGCTGACGAGGAAGAAGACCATAAAGTGCATCACGCCGACTTGATGGGAGTAACTGTGGAAGAGCTTCTTAAGTGCCTTCCTCATTGGGAACCTCCGCCGATCGGAACTCTACTTGAGGGCAAAGCCAGCGGTAGCCGCTGGACAGCCAAATCAGGAGGTGGTTAGGAGCTGAATCTTCTGAAGAAGTTCGATTAGCCTTCCATGCCAGATACTTGCCCAACACCCATCTGAGCGCCATCACCGCTAGGGCGAATTCGCCCACGATAATGGCTACCGCTACCACTCCGGCCAACATCTCGATGGGCCTGTTATACATAAGCCATAGTGGAACGGCCAGGGCGGCACATAGGAAGAAGCTCCTCCAAAAATAGATCATTGTTGGCCAGAAGTAAGCCACCCGATACACCTGGCAGCGGCTGTTCTTGATCTTGGGGCCCATCGAGGCGTCGCGGATCCCCCAGAACTCCCGGATAGTATCGTAGCCGGTGTAGTAATCGTGGTACAACTTTGAGTCTATGTCAAGAATTTCCATTCCCAGAGTCTCCGTTAATCGTTGCGATGAGCGTATTGCTCTTTCGGAGTCACGTCCACGTGACTCGGACAAGCAGGGCAACCTGGAGCACAAGCCCCGGTTCTCCACCAACGCCCAGGGGTACCCCAGGAGGTATGACCTCCCACTCCCCAGGCCTTACCTCGCACCCAGGCTAGTCCCAGCACCAGAACGAAGAAGGTAGTACCCTTAAGCCAGGACTGTCCCAGAAGGCAACAGGAGCCCCAGACAGCTATCAAAACCATTCCAGCCGCGACTCTCGGGTTCAAGGGGAGTATCTTCAGGTTCATGGTTTCATCCGGGTTGGCTTGATGGCGTAGACCCAGCCGACAAGGCGGGACCAGGGCCCGTAGCGAATCACCAGCCAGCGATTGACGTCGGCGTGAGCCCAGTAGGCCAAGCCCCCGGCAAGCATTACCCCAAGCGGGTGCATAGGGGTTTCTGCAATCCAGTTATACAGATAGACCGGAGGTGCGAAAAGGGCAAGCCAAGTGACGACTACGAAGGAGGCTCGCTTGAGGTTGATCATTTATCGGACTCCTTTTGATGCTTACTAGAAGGGTGGCGATGTAGGTAAAAGGATTAGTGACGCGGTCAGATCCATCACGAGAGAGCCGCCCGCAAGTAGGAAGAATACAGCCCAAGCGAACTCATCAAGTAGTTCGCACAAGGCCACGGCGACCAGGCAAAGGAAGACAAATCCCAGCGTCCAGTACCAGGGTAGGGTTACGAGGCCCAGAAACATGATCAATGCGAGGTCCATGATTTAACTCCCACCTCACTCCTCGCTTAAGAAGCGAACCCAACGCCAGCACGCTCACGAACCTCGTCGAACGTGTGCTTCTTGATAATTTCTCCGTCCCGGAAAACTTCTACCAGAACGTCTTCTCCTTCCTCATCAAGGGATACGGTCTTGTGAGTCACTCCGTTCGCCAGCGGATTCTTGATTAGCTTCAAACGTCCTCTCTTGCTGGCCTTGTCGGGGCCTGTGACTGGATTCTTGAAGATCGGATGCGCTACCCCGCTGATGGTGATCTCGGAAGCCTTGAAGGCAAACTTCATAGTATCCCGATCCAATCTCTGTAGCAGAGCCCCTCCCATTCCGAAGGCGATGTTCTCAGTGCTCCATCTCTTGAGCTGCATCATTTCCAGAATCTGACGGATCATGGTATGATCAACCCCATCTCCCTGGATGACTCTCACCTGGGAGGGGAGCACTTTGTACCCGCGTGCGTTGAGAGTGGTTCCGAAGACCTTCCCTAGTCGCTCAAGTACCTCTAGCACCACGATTATCGGATCTCCGGAGTCGGGACGAACTACTAGAGTTCCTCTACGAGCGAGAATCTTCTCTCGTTGGGCTGCCAGGATGACGTCGATGTAGCGATACATATCGTAGGAGTCACCTACGGTAGCCACCACTCCTTCGGGAAAGGCGTTGAGAATCTGATCTAGCACCAAATCCTCTCCGTCTTCTCCCCGGGCCGTCATGATGCTGTGTTCGGTAGCTGGAATAGAGAAGCCTGCCATGCCGGCTCCATAATACTCCTGAGCCGTTCGGATTCCGCATAGATTATCGGTCCCAGAGAAGTTGATTAGATGAGCACAACCTCCCAAGCCGGCCGACTCCACTGAAGAAGCCCCCCGGAAGCCGAAGTCGTGCAACTTGAATTCGAGGCCTCCGGTATTCCCGGAGGTATGCTGCAGATAAGCGCCGATCAGCTTCTTGGTCTCTCGACCCATGGAAGCTATGGTAGTGGGATACCACGCCTGGACCAGTAGACTTTCGAGAAAGTTAACCAGCCAGGCACTCTTCCTGCAGGTGTTCTCGACAGTCATCAGCACGTTGTGATTGCTGACGATGGTTCCTTCCGGGACAGCTCGAATGCTGACGGGAAGGTGCCCGTGGTGTTCTCCGACGAGGTGCTCCCACCCGGCCTGGTTGAAGACATTCTGCCCGAAGTGGTTCTTAGCGAACTCGGCGGCTTCCCGAACATCCTCTCCCGTAACTACTGGCCCCGTCAGATACTTCATCAAGGTGGGCTGAACACCCACGAAGCAAGCCTCGTTGAGATAGTTTTCGGGGCCGACGGACCCTCGGCTTTCGAAGTAGGCGTACAGGTACTCTGTTTCCGGTGGGTACATGGGCCAATGGGTCAACTTGTAACTGTCAGACAGCAGGCAGAGGCTTTCTCGCCGCGGCGGCGCGAATCCCTTGTCGTCGTCGAAGTGATTGGCGGTGCCGTCCTTGATGCGTTGTAGAAGAGCCTCGGCTCTTTTTACCTGCTGGTCAGCGTGCTCAGCTCCTGCAGGTGTGTCGCGTTGACCACATCGGTTTCGCACATTCTTGAGGAAGACCTCTTCCCAGGTTTCTTCGTCTCGCTTCTGGAAATAGCCGCCATCCCTCAGATCATGTTCTTCAAGGGATACAAGCCGGCCTTCGTCGTTGGTGTGGAGGATCCACCAGATGTGACTCCCGAGTCCAAATCTAACGCTCATCGGGTTTGTTTCCTTTCACCGTGCCGCAGCACGTCGCCGCAATGGGCGTGAGTAGGTTGAGGTCCTTTACCCCGACTCGCCGACGAGATCTTCGAGACTGGTCTCGCCTTCTGAAACCCCTTCACTGGCAATTATAGCTTGTAGCAGGGGCACGTGATTTTGGTACATGAATTTCAGGTTCCGATCGTAGAGCCCTCGCCATTCGACGGAGCCTAGATCGTCTCCAGCTTTAACTGAACCGAAGGTGTGTTCTCCTTTGAAGAGAGCCGTCATGATGATGTCGCCGCCTTTCATGCGATCATCAGGGATGGGCATACTGCAGATGTATTCCAGACTTTCCGGAGCCGTGTTCGTTTCTTCTCTGGCTTCCCTCCGCGAGGCGGCTTCTAGGCTGGCGTCGGTGGCGTTGACGAAACCGCCCGGGAACCTCCAGTTGCAACGCTTCTCGACATCCTCGATGCGTAATCCGAGGAGTACTTGACGCTTGCCGTCGTGGTCGCGCATAATGGCTACGTCGACCACTTGGTTGACACGAGGATACTGATTCTCGGCCAGGTAAATAACCCCCTTTCTGGCTTCCGCCGTAAGGAGGGGCGTCTTACCCACCTCTTCTCGGATCTCGGTTCCCGTCACCCAGGGGAAGGCATCCAGTTCCACAGCACGATGCCTACCGAGATAATGTTCTACGAAGGAGTCGCGCCCCCCGTAAAGGGTGAGTTGCCCTATGGGGGTGATGAGATGAATGATATTATCCAGCGATCGACTCCAAGCCACATCGTCTCCCGGAATGTCGGCTATCGGCAAACAGGTGACTTCCGGATAGGTCTCCTCGATCATGTTCTTGCGTGTGATAAAGTCCAAAGGATCGTTGCGGGTTCCCAGGATTTGACTCACGCCGATGAACACCAGCACTCGCTGATGGTTCTTGAGTATTTCTTGGAAGAGTTGTACGTGAGCCTCGTGTAGGGAGGGCACTTGAAAGCGCCCCACGATGGCTGCAGTGGCCGTTCTAGCTTCCTCAACTGTCTTCATCATTCTCCTTCTTTCTTGGACTCGCCTAACTCTGCCCGAACTTAGATTCAAGGATCCGATCGATCTCACGTTGGCGCTCGACTTGCTCCACATCTACGTAGACGGGAGAATCGGGATATTTTTCTTTGATGCGTTTATACATCATCCGATCTACTCGACAGCGGATACCAGAAGCACCAATTTTATCCTCAATCGGCTTCCTTTTTCTCTGGAGTTCTTCTGCTCCAGGAGGCTTCTTTCCTTCGACTTCGTCGAAAACGGCAATCTCGAAGGAACTGCTATTCCGTGGCGTTTTCCTATGAAGTAATTGGAGTCGGGCATCGTCGGGGAGTCTCCGAACGTTGAAAAAGCCGTCGTGGCCACGCAGGCCTCCATTGAGCATTTCTCGGAACCAAGCGTAACTTTCCCAGACCCCCTGCTGCTTCAGACGATTTTCCAGGCTGGAACAGGTGTAACTTAGACAGGCTATGTTGCGCAGAGTACAGCCCTTAGTTACATCATGATAGACGCAGCCACCGCAACATCCGACGGCGGATATTGCCTGCACAGGGCAGTTACCACACAGAGAGGAGGCGTTGTTCTTTTCCCAAAATTCCACCAGTGCATCACGCAGTTCCTGTACCTGGATTACCTCTCCCAATATTAGGCGTTCAATAACTGGAATTTCCAGGACGTCGAGACTCACCTATGTTCCTGCTATCGTGAGTAGAGTCTGGCGTTCTCTGGCTCGGGCTGCCTCCCGATGCCTCTTGTTCGCAGCTAGCTCATCTTTGTGCGTCCACATAGTTATCCGAGCTTCGCTCACGGTTCCGGAGACCGGCTCAGCCTCGAACCAACTCGATCTCATGTAGCCATTGTGCACTAGCTTGATCATGACGTGGTCCGGAATCCGACGTGCCCCTCGGTAGCCGTCCAGCCGCTCGAAGACAGCTCTCATGGCTATTAGTTCAGCATAGGCCTTCTTCTTCTCGATATAGTCTCTGAAATCCCCACAGGCCCAGAGCAAGCAGGCAGCGTTACGGACCGTGCAGCCGGTCTCAAGATCGAGATTCGGACACCCGTAGCAGCATGACCGTTCAATGGTCGCCGATTCATTCTTGGAGCATGAGACTGAACAGTTGGCGCATAGAGAGAAGGTATCTTTTTCGGCCAGCCAGCTTTCCAGAAAATCCCTGACTTCTTTCATAGACACTTCTTCGCCGCTGAGCATAAGCTGCATAAAGGGGCGCAAATAGAGCTGTTGTACTCCCGTCTCTTTCTCGTCTCTATTAAGTCCCGTGTACGAACCCCTAATCTTCCTTCTCCATAGCCGCATCGGCCTCTCTTTCCGCCAACACCTCGTGTCTCTCTGCGATATCGCCCTCTAGTTCCTCGAAGAGGTCGATGCAATCAGCGCCCAGCTCGACGTGATCATCGAAGAGATTACTCAGCTTTACCTCGAACTCGCCGTGGACGTCCGATATTTTGTTCTTGAGGTCTCTGACCCGACCCTCTATTATCGCTAGAGATTGGATTTCGTCGACCTTGGTGACTTGGTGGAGCAGGGTCTTGCGAACAGCCTTCTTGCGAGCTACCTTTCTGCGAGGCATATTCTTCTTGTGAGCTACCTTTTTTCTGCGCGGCATACCAAATTCTCCCACTGTGGTTAGCGAACCTCTGTCCAGTCTGAGGTTCTTACGGCTGTCAAGGGATTATCTCCGAAGACACAGCCTACGTCTGTTCCTACGTTGAAGGGATCTCCTTCTTTTCTGTGCAACCAACGTACTCCTGTCCGGTTGGGAGTATGGCCGTAGACCATGGTGCCAAAATTGTTGGGCCGATGAAAGGATTCCCGATCCCAAAGTAGGATCTCATCCGTGGACTCCTCCACCGCTTCCCGAGGGGTTTTGGCTTCCGCTCCGAGCGGGGATACCCCGGCGTGGACAAAGAGGTGGCTACCCTCGATATAGGAGTACTGAAGCCCCATCAAGAAGTTGATGTGTTGCTCCCCGACGATTTCGACCGGCCGTTCCCGAGTTCCTCCGGAGTTGTGGAAACCAACGAGATCCTCCACTCCATAGCTCTGCATAGTGGTACGCCCCCCGTTGGGGAGCCAGACGTTGGCGAGCTGTTGGCCTTGGAGAGGGCCGGTGTCGTTCCCGTGATCAATCCCCAAGTACCAGAGCATCATATCCTCATGATTCCCCATGAGAAAGACGCACTTTTGAGACTGGCTCAGACCAATCAAGTAATCGATGACTCCCTTGGAATCCGGTCCTCGGTCTACGTAGTCCCCGACGAAAACCAGAGTGTCGTAGGGCTGCAGATCAGCCTCCCGGATCAGGTTATGATGCAGGGTTTTCAACTCGTCTAGGCAACCATGAATGTCGCCGATGGCGTAAGTGCTCATATCTGTTTCTTCCTTAAGGCATGGCCGCTCTGACCAGGGCTACCAACAAGTGGCCTATTAAGCCAGCAGCGATAAGTTTCCCAATCAAGGGCAAATTCAGCAAGACTTCCCAGAACTCCCGGAACTCTTCCTTGGTCCAGAACCTGATTCCAAGTCTCATAGCGCCCAGCTCCTTACGAGTTGATACGACTAGATAGCCAGCAGATCTCGCCTACCCAGATGAAGAGCATCGAGATCACGGCGGTTTTGGGGTTCTCATCGATCCAGGTGCTCAAGCGTCTGCTCATGGACTCCCTTTCTTATGGTTAGCTGCCAGGATGAGCATCTTCTACTTTCTGGGTTTCTCTATCGCAAGAGGAGCACAGGTACCAGCGCCCGGGTGCGTTCGGGTCGCCTTCGATAGAGGTTCCACATTCGCTGCACTTGCGCTGGCACTTGGGGCACAGGTAGTAACAGAAATCTGGAGCTTCACCAATTATGTTTTTGGTGAGAGTGCCGCAGCGGCAGCAGTCTCCATCTACTCCAACCTCAACCCCCAGCTCGACACCCCTGAACGTGGTCACTCGCCACCTCGCTGGACGTAGTTCTTGACGAACTCCTCGGCATTCTCTTCGAGAACCTCGTCGATCTCGTCGACGAGAGCGTCCATTTCACTCTTGCCGGAGGTGGCCTCGTCGATAGCCTTGTCAATTTCTTTCCCGACTTCGTCGGCGGCATCCTTGATGGCTTGCCCCTCATCCGCTTTGCTCTTGGGTTCAATCGGAGCTTGCGGCTGGTCTTTCTTCGGGGCCGGCTTGTTTTTCTGATCCTGACTCATCTTTCACCTCCCGACAGAGTTCCTCTTGGGTGACTATTTGCCACCGTTCCAGTAGATCCTTCGGTGCAACCTCCCAGATTGCCCCTGTCAGGGCGAAAGAAGAGAGGATGCAAATCTTGCGCATCTTTTCGGGAGACAACTTCATCCCTAGATCGATAGCTGTGCCGGTTCCCTGCCAACTGACAGGACGGGCAAAAAGGATAAGTTGCTCGTCCTCGGTTTTTCCCAAGCAGATCTTGACCGCTTCCGAGAGATGCATTCCTCGACGCATTCCTTTTGTTCCTCTCCTTACTCTCCACTGACACAAAAAAGGGGGCACCCCTAGAATCAGAGGTGCCCCCCGGCCCTATGCCGCTTTTGGTTCTCGCTGGCTGAACTGGTTGCTGCTTCTCCTAGGCGGAGGCGGCAGCGGCCGGTGCGTCGTAGGGATTTGCATCGTCTGCGACCGCGGCTGCGGGTGTTGCAGTGGTGCCGGGACTGGCGCCATCAGCAGCAGAGTTGATGGCGGCTTGGACACGCTCCAGCTCGCGCTGGCGCTGCTCGGGCGTGGCGTTCTTCAGCGAACGCGGTCCGAACTGGACGTCGTCGATCTGGACGTAGAAGAAATCGCGGTACTGCTTGCGACCATTGGCGTCCAGAACGGGAGTTCCACCGACTTTTCCGTCGACAGTGATGAGCTGCGACTCGGCGATGATCTCACCACCGATTGCTACCATGGTTCCTTGAGCGAGGTACTGAGCGCAGAGTTCCGCGCGCTTGCCCCAAGCGACGCAAGGCACGAAGTTGGTCCGACGAGTGGGGTCGCCGATCTTCTTGCCTCGGTCCATCTTGCGTGTCGAAGCGACCCTCATGAAACAACGAGTGCCAGAAGTGCCGTCTTGGCGAGTATAACTTTTCACCAGGGGGTCACCTGCGAGGCGGCCCACGAGAGCTGTGTGGCTAAAATTCATTGGTTCCTTCTCCTTGTTCAGTGCTGAACTGAACTGTCTCGATCCCAACCTGTTCCGCCCTGAAACAGGCCCTCCACTTTCCACAGTCGAGCGAAAATACTCTATTCGTGCTCTCGGATACTCAGAATGCCCTAACCTTGAGGAGGAGATTTTTCCCCTGATACGTCACATTCTGGACCCCCGCATCGGGTTATCCAGTCAACGGCCGGATCAGATCGCAATCCGGCTTCGAGTCCCTCGATAAACTCATTGAGGCGCTCATACTTCTTGGAGTTCTTTCTTACTTCCTTGAGAGCTTGGAGATCCTCTTTTACCTTCTCTACAGAGACGCAGAGAAAGACGGAGGAGCTTCTGGCGGCAAAATACTCGTTCTTCATATACTCTATGAACCCTATTAGGTAGGAAGAGTCGAAGGCTTCGCCACCACGAGTGGCTTGTTGTCGACAGTCAGCCACGGCAAAACAAACATCCGACATGATCTGTCCTAGCCTGGAGACGGGCATTTTTAGGAAGATACTGGGAACCTTCTTCGAGTCTAAACGGAGGCTGGCTCCGACAGTGTTCCAGTGAGGATCGCAGTAGATTCTAGGGACCGCCGTCTCTTGCGGCCCCGGCTCTCGCAGGCCCAACTCCCCGATCAGCGCATCTATGGCGTCCTGCCCCTGAGGCATTACAGTTCCTCCCAACGAACCAAACCTAGTTCTTTCGTGAGGATTCCGTCTTGATCCACAATTCTCTCAGTCCAGCAGCGGATGACTTTATCTTCGGGAAGGGTTTCCAAGCTCGGTACTCGAAAATGGAACACCTCTTTGTTGGTGCAGTGGTACTCTACCGTAACACCAGAACCCTTCTCCTCTTGGGAACGTACTACTCGCCCCACGATCTCCATATCTATGCCTCCCTGCTTAGAGAGGGGCGGGGCCCCGAAGGGCCCCTCGGGAGTTACTCTGCCGGTAGCGGAAGTTCGACAGCTACCTCAGCACCAACGGCGACGCCATCGGTGTGATCGACGACAGCGGGATCCGTGCCATCGATGTGCTCGGCATGGCTAACGACCGCATCGACTTTGATGTCACTATCGGTGTCGGTCCTGGCGTCCTCTGCGGCGGCGGTGGCGGTGACCAGCTGGTCACGCAGAGAGGCCAACTTAGCGCCTCCCTTGGTGGCACCAAGAGTTCCGGCAGCCGCTTCAGATTTGATCTGCTCGAAAACAGCGACAATGCAGTCGTTGAAGTTTCGACGGGTAGTGGGCGTCATCGGCCCAGCTACGTCGAGAAGTTCCTTGCGAGGTTTCCCGTCTCGGTCCGTCCCACGGAAGTTACCAGTGAACCAGCGCCTCCACTCGACATAGAAGCACTCGTTCTTCTTGCTTCGTTTGATGCGGATGTCCCGGACTCGGATAACCCCTTTGGAGGTCTGGATGTCGAGCACTGCATAAGCGTGTACGCCGAATTTGACTCGTCTCTCGTGAGTCTCGGCTAGAACCTTGATGCCGACAGTCAGATCATCGGCCACCTCGGCTTGGAAGCGTGAGCGGTTGTCTTTCTGGATTTCGTAGACAGGTGCCAATGAACCTTCCATGCCCTTGGTCTCCTTTAGCAACTGGTGATGCAGCAGATAAAACTACTTCATCGGTTAGTGAGGTGACACCATCTTTCTCACTTCCTTACAAGAAAGCGAAAATACGGAGGTAAAACTGACGTGTGGGGGTGGAGTGGGGCCCAACCAGTGAACCCCACTCCGGTTCCCGTCTTGCTTTTTAGTTGGATTTTCTATTTTTATCGCCGGCTTTACTTTACTTCCCTCCGGCTGGGAAGTGAAATTTGGAGGGGCACCGGTGTCTGTTCACCTAGGAGGCTAGCCATGTACCGACCTGCCGAGAGCCCAGTAGCGCTCTGCCCCATACAAATGGTGGCCGTCGTGGGACTTTACCCACATCTGACCCGCGATTAGCAACCAGTGCCTACCCCGAAGGGAGCGAAGTCCGCTTTGATTAAGCTATCAGGCCGAAATGAACTCGTTGCAATCACCGTTAGGGTTGAGGTATTCACAGCGAGAGTTTTCTTTGAGACTGCATCTCAGATCAGCCAGGGCCGGAGAGGCTCCCAGGATCTGACGCCATTTAGAACGTGTATCCACTCTGTGCTCACAGTCCTGACAGGTAGCGAGGGGAAGACCCTTCTCTCCCCACTCGTTTCCGGCTCGGATAAGGTCTACGGCTGCTGCGATCTCAGCCTCCTCTCGATCTTCCCGGTCGAATTCTTCTTCACATTGTTGCGCTATCGCTTCCATCTGGGCTTCGGTTGGCTCTTCGGTTGTCTCGGGATCCTGCGAAGATTTTCTATAGTTGGGATGATCCGCGAGATTTAGGAGTTTGCCTCCATCCTCGCTCATGGTTCACCTCGGATAGTGGATCGGTTGGATCCAGGTGGGCGGCTCCGCTAGAGGAGCCGGTTTGTCGATGGGTTCATGTCCTAACCATAGTTCAGCGAACTTTTCTGCGGAACCTATGTCCCGGGGATCTACTCCGATTAGAGATTGGGGATTTCTCAGCGGCAAGTTTCGCAAGCGTTTGCGCAGCTGTAGACGGAATACCAGCTGCTCCAAGCTCGAAGAC
>SDBT01008083.1_pt1 | contig 17241 bp, 14 predicted proteins | sample 2277101 | NCBI WGS metagenome assembly SDBT01 (sample SAMN10404973, study PRJNA504765) | marine sediment metagenome | isolation source: marine sediment core GS10_PC15, 103 cmbsf | place: Arctic Ocean: Southern Knipovich Ridge | collected 2010
GGCATGTGCCGTACCGTCTGAAGCGTTTGGGGCTGCTGGTGGGAAATCGCCTTGCCAACTTTTTCCTCACGAGCCATTTCCACCTCATGGCCCGTTATCGCCCGTAGTACATATCACCAACCGGCGCATCGTGGTGACCAACTGTCGGGGCACCCCACGGGAGCTTTGGCCGCATTTTCATGCGATTACCTTGCCCTGAGGCGAGATGTGTTGTGGATTGTTGGAGAATGGATTACAATCACCGTCGGCTGCATAACAGAATGATTGGCCTGACTCTCGTTCAGGTTGGTAAAGAAATCGGGGCGGGTCGGGACCATATGGAAGCCGTACAGAAGAAAACAAAATCACTTCTGGCTAATCCATCTGGCGGCAAGCAAAAGCTTGCAGACGGGAGTACCGGTGAATATTTCTTTCCTTATAGTTGGATATGGTGATGAAGTTCAGCGACGTCTGTAAACGTATGCGGGTTATAAGGGATATTAGAAAGGACTGATAGATGACTAGCCTGAAGGGCAGGCGGGTCCTGATTATCCAGCAGCGTGGCTGGGGGCAAACGATCGGCCATCCCCTGGCCAAAAAACTCCAGGAGGAAGGTTGTCGGCTGGCTGCGCTGACAAGAAAGCAGGAGACACACGATTTCACTGTTCGGCAGAGTGAGGTGCGGTATGAGCACATCTTTTCCGGGGATTCGGTGAAGCACGATCCGGCTGGGTTCCTGGCCGGAGACGATTTCTCTCTTTCCGAGATATGCGAAACCCTGGGCCTTACGACGATCTGGCTGTTGGTGCAGTCCCTGCGACAGCATGTGATGTCTTACAAGGACAAGTTCTACTACGGCTTCAAGCAGAACGTGGATGACGAAGGGATAATTCTCTTTGTCAAGGCCGTCTACAAGAACATATCCGGCATATTCAAGGTGTTCTCCCCGGATATCGTCGTCGGGCCCAACTGTGTTGCTCTCCCGCAGGTCATGCTGAATCTTTACGCCCGGAAGCACGGGCGCCCGATGATTACCGTCAGTGACTCCAAAGTTCGCGGCGTCAACTACTTCACGCGCGATCCCATGGAAGAGACCGGCCCGCTTCACGAACGATTTGAGGAGCTCCAGAACGGGGCCGTTTCACCCAATGCTGAACGGGCCCGCCGTTATATCGAGGAGACCCGGGCCTGTTTTGTTGCCGTCAACATAGATTGGCTGCATTCAGGCCTTGGAGGGTTCTGGGCCAACCGGAAGATGGACGTGAAAATGTGGCTTTGGTGCATCCGCATGCTGCTGAGGCGTTCTCGTGGCCCCAACAGCGTCATCGGGCCGACACTGGACACGTTTTCGCCCCGGTTGATGCTGCGTGACCATTACGCCCGCCGGCGATACGCTCGGGCGGCTATGACGATGCCGTACTACGACTTCAACCGGGTTGGGCAATTTGCTTATTTTCCGCTGCAGTTTCAGCCGGAGGCCACCATCGACGTTCACGCGGCGCGGTTTAACAACCAGATCGAAACGGTTCGACAGGTGGCGATGTCGCTTCCGGGCGATCTGACGCTCGTGGTGAAGGATCACCCGGTTATGTTCGGCTATCGCCCGCCGTCGTACCTGGAGAAAATCCGCCGCACGCCAAACGTTAAGCTGATTGACTTTCGCATTCCCAACGACCAGATCATCAAGCGGGCCCGATTGATCATTTCGCCCAACAGCACCACGATTGCCGAGGCGGCCTACTATGGCGTCCCGGCTATTCAACTGGGAGAGCTGGGTAAAACCCGCCTGTTTCCAAATGTCTTCTATCATTCGAATCTTTCCACGCTGCCGGAGAAGATTGTGGAAATTCTCGATATTGAACTGGGGGGTCCGGAATATGATCGGCAGTTGTTGAATTTCGTTACGGCTGTATATGATGTGGGTTTTGACGCCGATTACGTGGGTGTCTGGGAGAGAAAGACCAAAGATCCGGCCCAACTGGAGATGGTGATTGACAGCTTCGTGCGAGAGATTAGAAAGGCCTTGGGAGACTTTCAGCGAACGGAAACGCCTGTTTGCTGAGATGGACTCGCGCGGTAAAAGCCTATACCGCTGAAGAACCTCAAGCGTGGAGCCCGTTTCCTGTTTGGGAGAGTGTGACATGGAGAAGAAGGTCTTAGGTGTAGCCTGGGTTGGCCAAGGCGATTTTGGCGATGAGGCAATGGCGTACGCTTTGCGATCTGCTCTGGGGCGAAGCACTGATGTGAAGAAGCTTACCTATTATCAGCATGGCGATTCATGCAGGTTTATGGGAAAGGGCGATATCCCGGTCAAACGATTGTATGGATATAAAGGGAACCCGCGGTGGCGTAATCTATGTGATTCCTTACTTCTAAGACGCTTCAATACCATTATTTATGGTGGAGGATCGATTCTTCATTCCCAGGCGGGGATTGTCCAAAAACTGAAGCTCCTCCAGAGAATGCGGGCGGGGGAGAGGGAAGTCTTCGCCGCGGCGATCGGAGTTACAGTGGGGCCATTAAATACCCCAGGGGAAGAAGCGGCCTGTGCTGACTTCATTGACGCGCTGGATCTTGTCGTCACAAGGGACCATCATTCTTATGAACTGGCGAAGAGCCTTTGCCCCAAGGCCAATCTCTACTCCGGGCTCGATATCTCCATGGCCTTGTCAGCATTGTGTCCTGAAGATTTTCCTGAGAATATTGAGCGGGGGCGTAGTAATACCGTGGGGGTGTTTTTGATCGTGAAAGCCAAGGATTACCACGCACAGGACTTCGACGAGAACATCCTTCAACCATACTGTTCCCTGCTGGGGTATATTCTTGGGACGGGGGCTACACTGAAGCCTTTTGTGCTTTACGTTGGAGATGACTATCCGGATATTCTGTTGCATAAGCGCCTGGTCGCACAAGTGGAGGGGCTGGGGTGGGACGATGTCCATGTTTACGACGGGAACATTTTCAGGACTGTCGAGGCCATGCGTTCCTGTAACCGAATCGTTTCAATGAGATATCATGGGATCATATTCGCTCACATGCTGGGGATACCTTTTCTGTCGCTGGAATACGATCAGAAGAACAGCTACTTCTGTCGATCGGTCGGATACTCTGAGGAAATGTATGTGGGGTTCTATCCTCCGCATAATTTGACGGATGTGTATGGGCGAATTGACACGCTTTTCGAGCGGGGGGAAGACTTCCTGGCGACCGCGAAGCCACCTGAAGAGACCAGGGACATTGCCATTGAAGGTCTGAAGCGTCTCTGCTCCGGAGTACAACGTACCTGAAGCGAACAGCAATTGATGATTGATTCGCTTGTGGCCCACAAGGAATCTCACGTTTTCGGACGGGCGCCGGGGCAGGTCGTTGAACCATGGCGACATATCTGCTAGATTACCTGACCGTGGACGTCAAGAAGATGGTTGCGAGCGAATTCCGGAAGAAGCGGAAGAAATACCTTCGATACACAGAGTTCGCATCCGGATTTTGCTGCCGCAACGGCGTTTCAAGAACCACAGCCAATGATCACAAACAGCAACACCATGATCAACTCGGTTCTCTTCGTCCGCCCACCGGCAACAGGGAAGCTTGAGACGCCGGTGGCGGTACTTTACGTTGCAACCGCGGTGAAGAAGGCCGGCTACGACGTGGAGATCATCGATCTCCAGGCCCATCCGCAGCGGGAGGGCGAGCCTACCGAACGGCTGAGGTCAAATCCGTCCATGGTGTTGGCCATTAGCGCACTGGCGCCGCATTACCGGTGGGTCAAGCGGTTCGTACGGACGATACGGCAGAAATGCCCACAAACAAGGATCATCATCGGCGGACATATTGCCTCTCTGGGTACGTTCTTGCTGGAGAGAGTCGGCGTGGATTATGTCTGCACGGCCGAGGGAGAAAAAATTCTTCCGCCGTTGCTGGGTGCTTTGAATCGCGGAGAGGGCCTAAAAAAGATTTTCGGTCTGTCCTACATGGAAGATGGGCGAGTTGTCCGCCACCCCAAGGGGAAACGCCTCTCGTCATTCGATATTCCAGATTACAGCCTCGTGGATATGGATGACTATCTGATTCATCCCAACAGGGACATATTCTTCGCCAACAGCCCGGACTATCGGCGACGTGCAAGACTTGACGACCGGCTGGGCGTGATCATGTTCTCCCGCGGCTGCACTGGATATTGCGGGTTCTGCTACAGGCACGTACCCGGGTTTTGCCAAAGCACGACCGACTGGTGTATCGAGCACCTGAAGTTGCTATACGACCAGTACGGAGTGCGATACTTCCGGTTCGACGACGAGTTGTTCACCAACTCACAGGAGTGGCTGGAGGAGTTCTGCCGCCGGGTGAAGGAGGAGAAACTCGACATTCTTTTCCGCATTACCGGCCTGCGGGTGGACATGATTTCCCCGGAGCGGTTGGCGCTTCTCAAAGGCATCGGGTGTATCGCCATCAACTACGGTATCGAGTCGGGTTCGCAGGCGATCCTGGATATGATGAAGAAGGGCGTAACGGCCGAGCAGGGCAAAAACGCCATCTGCCAGACCCATGAGGCCGGGATGCAGGTTATGGCCTATATCATTCTCGGGTACCGTGGCGAAACGGAACAGACCCTCCGCCAGACGGCCGAGATGCTCATGCACTGCGACCTGCCGGTACAGTACGTCTCCATTTTCTATGCCGTTGCCCTCCCCGGCACCAAGCTCTACCGGGACATGCTGGGGAGCGGGTTAATTCGGGAGGAAGAGGCCTACCTCGAACAACTTGCCGTGTACATCGAGGAGTCCCGCCCCGCGAGAGATTACTACTTCGTCAACCTTTCCTCGATTTCTTTTACGCGTCTGATCCAATGGGAGCAGATTCTCCTGCTGTTGCTGCGGGCGGTACAACTCTGGGGGGCGGAAAGTCTCCGAACGCGATTCGTCAAGGCCTGTGTTCTGGGTCTTCCGACGGGTGGTATCTTTCGAAGGAGCATACAGTTCACCAACCGTGCGCTGGACAAGTTCCTCCGCAGAAGCCCGCAAAGGAGGCGTTGGAAATGATCGCCAAGCTCCTGCGCGCCGCTCATCTTCGCATGCTATATCGTTTTGCGCCACTGGCCCGCCACCGGTACGCCCGACTCTGCGCAACGATGCTGGATCAACCCGTATTGCTGCTGTCGTTCGACTGCGATAACTTCGAGGACATCGACGCCCTGGATCGCATCGCGGAGTTTCTGGGCGAAATGAATATCGTCGCGACATTTGCCGTCCCCGGCGAGATAATACAATCAGCCCGGCGGCAATTCGCCAGGCTGTCCGAACTGGGACATGAATTTATGTCCCACGGATATCGCAGGCACTCGGAGATACAGTCCGGCCGATATACCAGCACGCTGTTCTACCACAAACTCAGCGACGCCGAAATCGCCGAGGACATCCATGGCGGTAACGAGGTTATCGGCGAATTGACAGGCCGGAAACCGGCGGGTTTTCGAATCCCGCATTTCGGGCACAGCAGTGCACCTGCGGAACTGGCGAGGGTCTACGATGTACTGGTTTCGGCTGACCTGAAATACAGCAGTTCGACACTACCGCGATGCGGTATTCTCAACGGTCCGATCTACCTGACAGAAGAAGGCCTCTGGGAACTGCCTGTCAGTGGGATGTATACCAATCCGTTTTCGGTGCTGGACACGTACAGCTTCGGGTTCAACAAGAAGATCGTCCGAACCGCCGCCGAGTTCCTCGATAATGTCACCGGTCTGCTCGACGCCTTTTCCGGGCGACCTGTATGTCTGAACCTCTATTGCGACCCCTCGCAGGCCGTCCGGATGGATGAGTGGTTCCAGGCGATGAGGCGGATTGTCCAAAGCGGTTACAGGGCGATGAGATTTGACGAATTCGTCGCCCAATACGCCGATAAACAGCGGGTGCGACCATGAAACAGCTTCGACCACTATGCCTGAGCTTTTGGATACCACCGGTCATCCGCCCGCAGGCGATTCTTATCGGAAAGATGCTGCCGGAGTGGATCGCCCAAGGTATGGCCCCGGCGGTGATTGCCTACAAGACCGATAGCCCGTGGGACATCAACGCGCCTGTGAACTATATCCCGCCCAAACCCCTCCGCCGGGTTACCAGACGCTTCCCGCGCCTCTGCCGTCTGCTTGATAAGATGTACATTGAAAAACTGTACCGCCTCGCCCGGTCGGTCGTTAATAGTTACCGACCGAATGTGATCTTCTCCTTCGCCAATCCCCAGGACAGCAATCTGTTGGGGGCCATGCTGCACGAACGTCTTGCCCTGCCGTTCGTCTCGCATTTCAGTGATCCGTTCTACGACAATCCATACAAGTTGCTCCTGCCCCCACACCCCGCCACCATACTCGAAATGGAACGCTATATCATCGAGCAGAGTGATAGGATCATATTTGTCAACTCCCGCCTGCTTGAGCTGGTGATGCGAAAATATCCCCCAAAATTTCGCAGCCGGGCCATCGTCGTGCCCCACTGCTTCCAACAGGCAGCGTATCCCTCACCGCGGGGAGGGAAATCGAATGTTTTCGTGCTTAATCACATTGGCGCATTTTACCAACAGCGCAATCCGGAGATGCTATTCCGTGCGGCCAGGCGGGCAATGGAAACCCACCCACAATTACGGGACAAGCTGAAAATCCGCATGGTCGGCGCTGTCAACGACTACACGAACTACTCCTCTCAGGAGATGTGCGCCATGGTTAAAACCTGCGGTTTGGGGGCAATTGTCGAATTCCTGTCGCCGGTCAGTTACGAGGAAAGTCTCCAGGAAATGGTCGATTCAGACGCCCTCGTGGTGATCGACGCCGATATTCCCGAAAGCCCTTTTTTGCCATCAAAACTGATTGACTACATTGGTTCAGGGCGGGAAGTGATTGCCATAACCCCCCCCGGGAGCCCTACTGAGGAGGTAGTGCGTGGTCTGGGCGGGAAAGCCTTTGGTTACGGTCAAATCGAGCACCTGGCGACCTGGTTTGTCGAGCGGGTCTCCGGTCAGCAGCCTGACGCCCGCGACGAGACTTACGCCAGCCGGTTCGATGTCCGCCAGACCACCAGGCAATTCGCTTCCACTTTCCGCCAGTTGGTATAAACTAAGGGGCAGAGGTGTCTGGTGAAGATTCTACTTATTATTGGGACGCGCCCCGAGGCAATCAAAATGGCCCCGGTGTACAAGGCATTGACGGTTTTAGCCGGCGTCGAGCCGGTTGTCTGCGCAACTGCCCAGCATCGCGACATGTTAGACCAGGTGCTTGAACTGTTCGACATACAACCGGACATCGATCTGAATATCATGCAGTTGGGACAGGACCTCTATGACGTCACGACAGCGGTTCTGGGCGGTATGCGTGACGTGTTCCGGAACGTCCAGCCGGATAAAATCGTCGTTCAAGGCGACACCACCACCGTCATGGCAGCATCACTAGCGGCATTTTATGAGCAGATTCCCGTTGGCCACGTCGAGGCGGGCCTGCGAACGGGCAACATGTTTGCACCCTTCCCGGAGGAAATGAACCGTCGGGTGACCTCCGTAATCGCCGCCCAGCACTTCGCTCCGACTGATCATGCACGCAACGCTCTGATGCGGGAAGGCGTGCCCGAAGAGAAAATACATGTTACCGGTAACACCGTTATCGATACGCTCAAGAGCATTGTCGCCCGACTGGCTGGTGACCAATCGCTTTGTCGTCGCATGGAAGAGCAATTCCCATGGGCAACAACGGACCGGGGCATCATCCTTGTAACGGGTCATCGGCGGGAGAATTTCGGGGAGGGTTTCCGGAACATTTGTGATGCGTTGAGTCGTCTGGCCGAGAGGGATGACGTGGAAATCGTCTATCCGGTCCACTTGAACCCTAACGTCCGGGGCCCGGTTACTGAACGGCTTTCCGGGAAGGCGAATATACACCTGATCGCCCCGCAGGATTACTTATCGTTCGTATATCTTATGGATCGTAGCCGCCTGATTGTGACAGATTCCGGTGGGGTGCAGGAAGAAGCGCCTTCGCTTGGCAAACCCGTACTAGTAATGCGGGAAGTAACCGAGCGTCCCGAAGCTGTCGAGTCCGGGGCGGTTCAGTTGGTCGGTACCGACCCCGACCGTATCGTCGCCGAAACGGTCCGGCTGGTGGAAGATGTCGAATATTACGAGTCTGTTGCCCGGGTGCGGGATATTTATGGGGACGGCCGAGCCGGAGAGAGAATATCGCGTCTCCTGGCCGATCCATCCGCCGAGGTGGCGCCGTGGCAGCCGACCGAAACGGACGACGCGATAAAGAGATGCATCCGATGAATATCCTTCATTTCACCCGCGACATTTTTAAACGATATCCCGGAAAGTTCTTCGTGTTGTTGCTGGCGATGTTCCTGTCGAACACCCTGGGGTGCATAGGGTTTACCCTGTTCATCCCGGCGATCGGTACGTTCATGGGGGACAGTTCAGTCAAAGACAGCGGTATCCTGTCGGTCATCAAAAACATCCTCATCTCGCTGTCCGTCCCATACGACCTCCAACACATTTTCATGTTGATAGCGGCGATACTTCTCCTGAGCTTCCTGGTGATGTTCTTCGAACGTCTTCTTCGAGCCAACATCGGCGCTGCGATACAGGTGCAATTCCAGCGGCAGCTTGTTACCGGCCTGATGGAGTCCGACTGGCGGTTCGCCTCATCACAGAAGATTGGAACCATTCAGAATATCGTTAACACCGAGACAATCTATGCCAGCGACGCCTTTCGCTTCCTGTGCGACTTTTATGCGGGCTTATTTACGTTTCTGGTGTATCTCGGCGGATCGTGCCTGATTTCCATTCATGCCCTGGTCGCGATTGGCATATTGTCTCTGCTGATCTTTCCGTTCACTGATTTTTTCATTCGGCGGGTGGGCCGTACCGCCGAACAGGTCATCACCAACAATAACAATCGCAACCAGCGAATAATCGAAATACTCCAGGGTCTGCGGTTCATCAAGAGCGTCGGTATCGGGGATTTGTGGCGTGGTATTGCCGAGGAATTTATCGATCGAGGCGGGCGCCTGGCCCGCAAAAGCCAGATTTATCACGCGATGATACAGATCGTTCCGATGGCTATTGCGGGCATCGGAATGCTGGTGGTGCTATACCTGGGATTGAAGGTCTGGCATATCGCCATTGCCGAACTGGCGGTCTTCATGCTATTGATTAACCGGGCGTATTCGGGCGTTGCGGCAATCAAGCAGAAACAGGGTTCGGTCGTCCGAAACATACCATCGTTCTACGCCTGCCTGGAACTGCTGCGGAAGCTGGATGACCACCTCGAACGTCGCAATGCGGGAGACTACCCCGGCCTGAAACGGGAAGTGAAACTCCAGAACGTAAGTTTTTCCTACGGTCACAAACAGATTATCGAAAAAGTCAACATTACCATTCCTGTCGGGAAGACCATCGCATTGGTGGGGCGTTCGGGGTCAGGCAAATCCACGGTAATAGACATTCTTACGGGCCTGCTCCAGCCGGATTCGGGCAGCGTTACTATAGACGGGCGACCCCTGAAGGAAATCGACGTCCAGCAATGGCGGTCGCGCATCGGTTATGTCTCCCAGAACACATTCCTCAGTAATGACACTGTTTTGCGGAATATCGGTATGTGCCGCCAGGACGCCACGCAGGAGGAAATCGTTGCCGCCGCCGAAGCCGCCTATGCGAAACATTTCATAGAGGACAAACAGGGCGGCTTCGATGCGGTCCTGCACGACGCGGGCGGGGATCTCTCCGGTGGCGAGCGGCAGCGGATATCGCTGGCCAGGGCGCTGCTCCGGAAGCCCGACATTCTGATACTTGACGAGGCCACCAGCGCCCTTGACAATGAATCAGAAAAACGGATTCAGGAGGTAGTACAAAATCTCTCCGGGAATCTGACCATCATACAGATTGCCCACCGGTTGAGCACTGTAAAGGGTGCGGATCGGATATATGTCATTGACGAAGGCCGAATTGTCGAGTCAGGCACTTTTCAGGAATTGCTGGATAAGCAGGGATACTTTTTTGACATGTATTCAATTACCCAGTAAGCGTAGGGATTATCTTTCCATCTCCATCTGCTCGATGATACGTTCAGCCCGCTTGATCCAAGTGTACTGCTTAACGTCCTTTTGCGCCCGGGCTGCGAGAGCTTCCCTCAATGGCGCGGCGTCGAGGATGTTCTTTACCGTCTCAGTCCATTCTTGCACATCGGTTGGGTTGCAGAATACTGAGTTGGTCTTGTTGAGCACTTCGTGCAGGACGGGCAGGTCGCTGGAGATGATAGCCCGTCCGGCGGCCATATATTCGAACATCTTCATCGGGCTCATCCAGCGACAGGTGTTGCAGCCTTCGTCGGGGTCCGTCTTCTGTTGGTAGGGCATCAGTAACACGTCGCACGCGGCGAGATACATCGGCAGGTTCGGGTTGGGTATGAACCCTACGAATTGCACGTTAGACAGCCCCTCTTGCTGCGTCTGTCGAGCGAATCGCTTGACGTCTTCAGCATAGCCGCCGATAAGTACGAAATGGTACTGCTGCAGAGAACGGGCGATTTCGAGAATCAGTTCGATACCCCGGCCCGGGTAAAAATGTCCAGCGTAGCCCACTGTCGGGGCTTCTGCCAAGCCGCAGATTTGACGGGCCTGTGGCGGGGTAGGCAGGGTGGCGAACTGTTCGGCGTTCACTGCATCCGGGAGGACCAACACCTTCTCGTCCGGCGGAAAGTCCTCATATTCAGCACAGAGAATCCGCTTGAGGGCATCGCTTATCAGGACGATTTTTCGCAGCCCCTTGGCTCGGAAGATCAACCGCAACAACCACCTGCCATGAGTGGGGTGATGCAACTCGACAATCGTGGGGATGCCCCATTTGGCGGTTAAGGTACCGGCGACGATGTCCCGGCAGAAGACCCAGTCCGGGCGACCCCGGATCGCTCGCAGGGCTGATCGCAGCGAACAATCGTATGTCCGCCCGAAAGGTAACCTCCGCATCCGTTGGACTGTAAATCGTTTCGACAGCCCGTAGTGCTCCCATATGTCCGCTTTTCTGCCCGACCCGCGAATCCCGAAAAGCGTCACATCCTGGCCTGCTTGGACGAAGGCCTCGCACATCTTCATAACCTGAAAACTGTTGGCTTGACAGGACGGAATAATCGAGTTGGACAGATAAAATATCTTCATGTTTCTTCCTTGCGCCCTGTTTCTCCTCCAGGCCGATTACTGCCGTTTCTGCGCGTCGACAACCAGAAACTCAAACCGCTCTGTTCGATTGCCGTATGTCCTCTCGACCGTTTCGAGACAGTCTACTTCCAGGCCACGCAGGCTTAACATGTCGCGACAAACCTCCGAATCCGTAAAACGAAACGGATAATTGTTGCCGTAAAACGGCGATGACTTGCGGCGGATACCGTCCAGTGTCCATTTGTCGATTTTTCCAGCCGGGCGATAATTTTGAAACGCGTCTGAATTACAGGACGGGGTGTACGAGAAAAATCGCCCGTTGTTCTTCAAAACGCGGGCGACCTCGTCGAGGCAGATGCCGAAGTCGTTCTGCCCGAGGCAGTAGGAAGAAAAGACATCCGCGACAACGTCAAAAAAACCGTCTTCATACGACAGGTCGGTCATGCTGGTTTTGGTGAGCTTCGCTGTGACGCCCCAACGCTTAAGCATCATACCTCCCAATTCCAGCGACGCGGCGCTGATATCCACCCCGTAGGCGTCGAACCCTTCGTGTGCGATCATCCAAAGGTTGCTGCACGATCCACATCCTATCTCCAGCACACGAATGACCTTGCGCTCATCCAGCGGGACTGAGCCAAAAAAATGACGTCCGAAGAAGCGAAGAAGCTCTTCGTTGGGATACAGCCGCTGGGCATTAAACCCCTTCTCCGAATAGCTCCGATCATACCAGGCCTCGGTGACTGTTTTAGTGTTGCTCATCGCCATAATCTTTCTTCGAAGAGTGTCAATCTGGGGGCATTATGCTCCATACCGAGGGGTTGTCAATCACGAACAGGCCTGAATCCAGGGCAAACACATCTATTGTGGGTGGGATCATACCACGCACAAGTCGGAATTCTCAGCTTTTTTCGCCCTTGCGTTGCAGGTGGCTGAAGTGTTGCAAAAATTCTTGCGAACCAACGGTAAATAACTATAATTGCGAGCATTGTGCTTAATGGAAAAACCATATTGATTACAGGCGGGACAGGGTCTTTCGGCAGAAAAACAGTAGAAACCCTACTGACGCGATATAAACTCAACAAACTCATCATTTTTTCCCGTGATGAGCTTAAGCAGTTTGAAATGTCGCAGGTATTTTCGCCGCAGGAGCATAACTGCCTGCGATATTTTCTCGGTGACGTTCGCGACAAGGAACGCCTCAATGAAGCCTTCTACCGTGTGGACTACGTTATTCACGCGGCGGCTATTAAACAGGTTCCCGCAGCGGAGTATAATCCGTTTGAGACGGTTCTGACCAATGTCATTGGCGCCCAGAATATAATTCGCGCCGCAATTCAGCAGGGTGTCAAGAAGGTCATGGCGTTAAGTACAGACAAAGCGACTGCTCCGTGCAATCTCTACGGCGCTACCAAGCTTTGTTCCGACAAGCTGTTTATCGCCGGTAATGCAATGAGCGGCTTGCACGGATCGATCTTTGCCGTTGTACGCTATGGGAATGTTCTGGGCAGCAGGGGTTCGGTCATTCCGTTTTTTCTGGCACGGCGAAAAGAGGGCGTTTTTCCGATTACCGATGAACGCATGACGCGTTTTTCCATCACACTTGACCGTGCGGTAGATTTTGTCCTGCAGTGTCTGGACAACATGTACGGCGGGGAACTGTTCGTTCCGAAAATCCCCAGCTATCGCATTATGGACGTTGTTCGATCTATCTCACCGGAAGCGCGTATCGAGGTAATCGGCATTCGTCCCGGCGAGAAGCTTCACGAGTGTCTGATTACTGAGGACGACGCACGGCAGAGTCTTGAATTTGATGACCACTTCATTTTGCAGCCCAACTTCGGCTGGTGGGACAAGGAGTCGCATCTCGTGAAATCCAAAGGACGGCCCTGTCCGGAAGGCTTTTCCTACACCAGCGTAAACAATACGGAATGGCTGGATGTTGAGGATATCCGTGCGATGATCAACGGGTACTGTCAGGACCATGGATTGGAAAGTGTATGATCCCCTATGGGCGACAATCCATCGACGAGGATGACATTCGCGCGGTCGTCGAGGTTTTGCGGTCGGACTGGCTGACGACTGGTCCGGCGGTTGATCATTTTGAGAAGGCGATGGCCGAACTGGCCGGGACAAAATACGCCGTGGCGGTTTCCAGCGGTACGGCAGCCCTGCACGCAATCATGTACGCTATCGGCATCGGCCCTGGAAATGAGGTTATCGTCCCGACCATGACCTTCGCCTCAACCGCCAATGCAGTGGTGTTTCAGGGCGGAAAGCCCGTCTTCACCGACGTGACCGCTGAGACGTTACTGCTCGCCCCTGCCGCCATCGAGGAGAAGATAACCTTACGCACTAAAGCTGTCATCGCCGTGGACTACGCCGGACAGCCATGCGACTATGATGCCCTCCGAGCCGTAACCGATCGCCACGGGCTGATTCTCCTGGCCGACGCCTGCCATGCACTGGGCGCGGCGTATCGGGGCAAACCTACCGGAGCCCTGGGCGAACTGACCGCCTTCAGCTTCCATCCGGTCAAGCACGTTACTACTGGCGAAGGCGGAATGGTGACCACGAACAACGAAGAATACGACCGACGGATGCGGAGATTTCGCAATCACTGCATCACCACCGACCATCGCCAGCGGGCAGAGCAAGGATCGTGGTTCTACGAAATGGTGGACCTGGGTTATAACTATCGCATTACTGACATGCAGTGCGCCTTGGGCAAAAGTCAGTTGAAAAAACTGTCTCGGTGGATAGAAAAGCGTCAGATGATCGCCAAGCGGTATGACGAGGCAATTCGTGAAATTTCCTGGTGCCGCCCTCTTCGCCTGCGGGACGACGTGACCCATGCCTATCACCTGTACGTCATTCGTCTGGCGGAGGATTTCTCACTGGCCCAACAGGAGGTTTTCTCGCGGATGCGCGCAGAGGGAATTGGCGTGAACGTCCATTATATTCCGGTTCATCTTCATCCCTATTATCGCCGGCATTTCGCCACTACGGCAGGGCAGTGTCCCATGGCCGAAGCTGCTTATCAGCATATCCTTTCCCTGCCCATGTATCCCGGTCTTTCCGCAGAAGACCAGCAGCAGGTGATTGAAGTGATGCGGGGCATCGGTACATAAAGCGGGGGAGGCAGATTTTCTCGTGGGCGTGAAAATGGATACGAGAATGCAGGATATTCGTTGGCGGGACGAGTCGGTCAGCCGTATGGTGCTTGGCACGGCCCAGTTGGGCATGACTTACGGGATTGCCAACGAAGGGCAGAAAATCACTCCCCGCCAGGCTGGAGAGCTTGTGAATGCCGCATGGGGACGGGGGGTCAGATTTTTCGATACCGCCCAGGCTTACGGCTGTAGCGAAGTTGTGCTGGGTGAGGCGCTGCGGGCGGCGGGGATTGTCAGCCAGGCCAACGTTATCACGAAACTTTCTCCCTCCGGGGACCCGCACGACGCCGAATGGATACGCGAGTCGGTCGATGCCTCACGGCGGAAGCTTGGTACCGAGCAACTATGGGGGCTGTTGCTGCACCGCGAAAACTGGCTGGATCACTGGGACACCGGGCTTGGAGAAACGTTGAGAAGCCTGCGCGAAAACGACATTGTGCGACATGTCGGGGTTTCCGTATATTCCGTCAGTCGGGCGATGCAGGCGCTGGAGCATGACGATGTCGACATTATCCAACTATCTTGCAACGCCTGGGACCAACGAATGTTGCTGGAGGGCGTATTGAATAGGGCAACCGGGAACGGCAAACTGTGCTTCCTGCGGAGTATTTTCCTGCAGGGGCTTCTGGCGATGCCCATCCAGCGGGCTACGGAACGACTGGCGGGGACCGAGGAGGCCTTGGTTCGCTGGGAAGCCCTGGCGGCGGAGTTTTCATGCACGCCGACAGCCCTGGCGGTTCGCTTCGCCCTGTCCCTGAAGCTGCCTCTGGTAATCGGCATGGAAAAAATCGAGCAACTGGAGGCGAATATCGAACTTCTCGAATTGTCTCCGCTTGGAGACGAGGAAACAACCCATATCCGTCGGACCATGTCCGATGTGTTGAACGAGCGGATTTTGAATCCCGACTTATGGGAGGTCCAACCGTGATATTGGCAGTGTTACAAGCGAGAGTTTCATCGTCCCGCCTTCCCGGTAAGGTTCTCATGCCGATTCTTGGGGAGCCCATGCTTACCAGGCAGATCGAACGCGTATTACGGGTCGAGCGGATAGACAAACTCGTAATCGCCACGACCACCGAAACCAGTGACGATCCGATCGAGCAGCTCTGCACCGAGTTAGGAATCCGATGTTTTCGTGGCAGCACGGACGACGTGCTGGACCGCGTCTATCGCGCGGCGGGAACCTTCAAGCCCCGGACAATCGTTCGCATCACCGGCGACTGCCCCCTGTTCGATCCGGTCCTGGCCGACGCCGTTATCGACCACCACTCTCGCAGCGGGGCAGACTTCACCAGCAACGTGCTAAACCCGACATTTCCCGATGGTTTGGACGTGGAAGTAGTCCGGATGAAGTCCCTGCAAGAGGCGTGGCGGAAGGCCGATAAGCCCTCTGAGCGGGAGCATGTGACACCATATATTTGCAACCATCCCGAACGGTTTCGGCTCGAATCGTATACAGGTTCGCGTGATCTGTCGGCCTTGCGGTGGACGGTCGACGAACCGGAAGATTTCGTATTTATCCGCAGGGTTTACGAAGAGTTGTATCCCGACAAACCAGCGTTTACGACGACGGATGTGCTGGAGTTGCTGGCTCGTAACCCGGACCTGAAGGCCCTCAATGCAAAAGTCAGCCGGAACGAAGGATATACCAAATCCACTCTAGCTGAACAACACAGGATCCGAAGCAATGACCAATAACGCCGCTCCAAAGACACTAAAGGCAGCAAGGCACGCCCGCCAGCGGATTCCCGGCTGGACACAAATACTCTCCAAACGTCCGGACCAGTTCTCCTCGGGCATTTGGCCGGGGTATTTCAGCAGGGCAAAGGGTGTGGAGGTATGGGACCTCGACGGGAATTGTTACGTGGACATGAGCATCGGGGGTATAGGCGCAACGGTTCTGGGCTATGCGGACCCGGACGTAGACGCCGCTGTAAAAGAGGTTATCGATATGGGTGTCAGCTCCTCTCTGAACAGCGTCGAGGAGATAGAGCTGGCCGACCTGCTATGCGAAATTCATCCCTGGGCGCAAAAGGTGCGTTTTGCGCGGACGGGCGGGGAGGCGATGGCGGTGGCCGTTCGTATTGCCCGCGCGCATACGGGCAGGGACAAGATAGCGTTCTGTGGATATCACGGGTGGCATGACTGGTATCTGGCGGCCAATTTGGCCGACGACGACGCCTTGGAGGATCATTTGCTTCCCGGGCTGAGTCCGTGCGGCGTTCCGAAGGGGCTGGCCGGGACAGCTTTGCCGTTCCGTTACAACCGCATCGAGGAACTCGAGAAGATCGTCGTCGATTGCAGGGGGGAATTGGCGGCGATCGTGGTTGAACCGATCCGAAACAATCCGCCCCGGGAGGGTTTCTTCGACCGCATCCGCGCACTGGCCGATGAAACCGGCGCGGTCTTCGTCGTCGATGAGATTTCTGCGGGTTTCCGCCTGTGCAGCGGCGGGGCGCATCTGACGCTGGACATTCACCCGGATGTCGCGGTTTTTTCCAAGGCGATGGGCAACGGCTACGCCATCGCCGCAATCATCGGACACCCCGACGTCATGGATGCCGCACAGAAGACGTTCATCAGCAGCACCAACTGGAGCGAGCGGGTCGGTTTCGCCGCGGGTCTGGCGACAATACGCAAGCACCGCAGGCTAAATGCCGCAGACCATCTGATCGCCATCGGCCGGGAGGTTCAGACCGGCTGGAAACAGTTGGCCGACAAACACTCCCTGTTGCTGGAGATCAGCGGGATCGACCCGATGGGACACTTTACCTTCATCACCGACGCGCCTCAGACGGCCAAGGCGTTTTTCGTGCAGGAAATGCTCCGCCGCGGATATTTGGCCTCGAACCTCTTCTACGCCATGTTCGCCCATACCTCCGAGCACGTCGAAGCCATCGCCG
>SDBT01008084.1_pt1 | contig 17240 bp, 5 predicted proteins | sample 2277101 | NCBI WGS metagenome assembly SDBT01 (sample SAMN10404973, study PRJNA504765) | marine sediment metagenome | isolation source: marine sediment core GS10_PC15, 103 cmbsf | place: Arctic Ocean: Southern Knipovich Ridge | collected 2010
TAGACTTGAAGATATCTCACATCATTTCCATCCAAAAGCATGCCTAAAAAAGCATTATTTGATATGCAAAACTACAAAAGAGCTCATGTCCAGAGCTCTTTTATTCATTATTCACAGCCCTCGAACGTAAATAAGCCGCCTTCATTCAAATTTTATTTTAATAACGTAATTTATTTGGAAAAAAGTGATAACAATCATATTGGGTCATTTCATAAAATTGAACCATATGATCAGCTTGCTTATGGAGAAGAGCTTTACCTTCTTTCTACATCTAGAATTAATGATCTATTGAATGGGGTACAAAGAGGATTACCTCTTCATATGTCTGAGGAACAGGTTGAATCATTAAATACACCTGGACCTACTCTAATATCAGGTGAAGCAGGAAGTGGAAAAACAATTATTATTACGCATTGGCTCATGATTAATCATCTTCGCCATTCTTATCTGCAACCTCCGCCCCCTCCAATCTCACAACTCTTCGTTACTTTAAGTAGTCGACTTCGAGATAATGCTGAAACAGAATTTGAAAAGATGTTGCCTAAAACTCACCTCAATAATAATACACATTTTTTAACGTTTCATAATCTGGTAGAAGAAATTGCTAGAGAAGCCGGAATCCTCCACCAATTTCAAGAGGAAAAAGAAATTACATTTGAAAGATTTATGAAAGATTATGCAAGAAGAATTCCTCGTTCTATTGATCCTGTTCTTCTTTGGGATGAGATTAGGAGTGTTATTAAGGGTAGTGGCACAAAAGAATCGCAATCTTTTATAGATTTGCCTTCATATGAACGATTGAGTGATGAGCGAGGGCAGTGTAAAACACCAAAGAATCTACGTAAAGATTATTATAATGCTGCTCGTGAATATCAGAATCATCTACTAGAAGATGGTCTTTGGGATAAACTTGATATGGTCAAGTCGTGCTTACCACATTTAGATACAGCTCGAAAATATGAAAAAATTGCTTGTGATGAGGTTCAGGATCTTGCTCCCATTGAAATTTTGCTCTTGACCCGTTTAATAAAGAATGATGATGTACAAAACCTATTTCTTACTGGAGATAGAGCCCAAGTCATTAATCCAAGTGGCTTCCGTTGGAGTCAGGTCAAAGGTCTCTTGGGTCAAGAATTTCCAGAAAAAAAGATACCTGATGTGCATGTCTTAAGGAGAAATTACAGGAGTTGTCTAGACATTGTTGAACTCGCAAATTCAGTTCTAGCAGTTAGACGAGATGTGTTAAATGATTCTGTTTCAAAACTCAATCAAGAACCTTTACTACCTAGCAGAATTCTTCCAATGATTCTCCGTAAACCAAAGGATGATTTATTGATTATGTTGAAAAAGCTGGAATCGAACCCAGACCAACGTTTAATTCTTGTTAAGACTTCAGAACAAAAAGAGGTATTAAAAGAAAAACTAGGGGCCGCTCTCGAAAATAATACATTATTGACCGTTGAAGAAGCAAAAGGTCTTGAATATGAAGGAGCGTTGCTTTGGAACTTTTTTATACCACGTCACTCAACTATCACCAAAAATGATTGGGAGAATATATTTGTATCTCAAAAGAGGGAGAAAATGAAGGAAGAGATACAAAATGGTACTATGAATCCTTATGCACTGACATATGAATTTAATCTTTTACATGTAGGTCTTACTAGGGCACGTCGCTTGCTTTTTGTCTTTGATGAGAATGAAAAAATGAGTCTTCCATTATTAGGAGAAGAAGTAGAAAATAAGGTTACTAAAGGAGATTTAAAAGATTTTAAAACAAATTGGGAAACACAAGTACCACGAGGAGAGGATTTATACAATGCAGGTATTCGTCTTCTTGAACGCGATACTGAGCAGGCTTATCACTTTTTTAAACTTGCCGCAAAAGCATATGAAAAACAAAATGATCTGGCAAAAGCCGCACAATGTTGTGAGAAAGCACTAGATTATGATGCTGCAGCACGCTTGTACCGAACGGATGACGATAAAATAAATGAACTGAGAGTTTTAGGGGAAAAACACAAAAATTTACAAGATTGGGATAGAGCTGGCCGATTCTTTATGAAATTGGGGCAATTGCAGATTGATTCCGGAATGAGAAAAGAGGCTTCTCAAAGCTTTATAGAGGCAAGGGATTCTTATCATAATGCAAAGAATAAAATGCAAGCTTCTCAAGCAGCCTTTAAGAGCGCTGAATGTTTACCATTTAATTATCATATTGAGAAAGCAGAACTCTATAATAAAGTAATAAATTGGGCAATCAATACTGATGATAAAATAAGATCTCAAGAAAATGCAATACAAGAAGCACAAGAGGCACGACGAGGCGATATGCAAAATATTCAAGGAGAGGTCATCGACGCATGGATTGCAAAAAGATATTACACTATTGCTAATCTTGAACGTGAAAGAGAAAATTTTAAGGATGGTGCAGTTTCAGCAAAAAGGGCGGCCGGTCTTTGGAAAATATTATTAGAAAAAACAAAATATGTTATGAATCATCAAAATTATCAGGATTCCTTTGAGAGTTCACTAGCATTATCTGTTGAATTGTATATTAAATCAGGAGAAACTACAAAATCTATAACGCAACAAAAAGAATTACTGGAAAGTCTCAATCAAGCAAGCGTTAGTAAAATCCAACCTCTATGGATATCTTTTGCAGATTTATATTTGAAGGGAGAAGAAGAAGAGCTATATGTTGAGACAACATTAGAGCTAGCTAAATTCCTTTCAGATAGAAAAGAACATAGTATTGCATTAAGGGAACTTAAGAAAGCCGAAGAAAAATGTCAAGCCCTCAATCTTTCAAAAATCACTCTAAAGTTAGCTGATAAACATATAAATATTGCTCAGAGGCATGGAGAATGGGAAGAACTTGCTATTGCACATGAAATATATGCTACAACTTATGAAACAAAAGGTGATTTTCTAAATGCGTGGAACCATTATAAAGAAGCAGGAAAAGCTCTTCTAAAAGCAGAAAAAATTATCTCTGCTGAAAAGTCCTTCACACACGGACAAGAATTATATTCTAAGATCATAACTCCCTCTGAAGTAGGATGGTATTGTTTTAATGATGTTGTAATGGAAGGTTACTTATTAATTGAAGGAAAACTTTATGAAAATGTATTAAAGTGGATAAAAGAATCAGCAACATTTTTCTCTCAAGATTTGGAGGTATCTATGATTAAACTTAATGGTTTTCTCGAAGAGATTTCTACAGATATAAATCGATATATTAAAAAATTGAAAGAAACAACATCTCCCACAAGGAAAAACGAATTTAATAAAATGTTGAACGAAAAATGGGAGCACCGAGGATGGGTTGAAGTGTGTATTGCTCTAACACAAAAAGCCTATGCTGATTTAACTTCCTCAGATTCAATGGACGAAAGTGTGAATGAGTGGATAAATAAAGCTTTGTCATCTTTTGAAAATGTAAAAAATTCAGAGGCGATTAGCTTAATAAAAAAACTATAGAGTGTTTTGATGTTTTATCTGAAATTGTTACTCAATTTTCTTTTCTTAGAACTTCATTTAATTTATAAAATCTATAATCTGTAATTCGTTCGAGATAACTCATGAGATGATTTTTCCACTTATAGACATCTTTGTATAAATGTAAAAAAATTACGAGATAGCCATTATTGTCAAATATTTTTCTTCTATATTCATAATCAAATTGTTCTGAGCCTCAAACTTCCACATAAACTCCAAAGGGAATTAAATAAAAATCTGGTGCCCATACCCGCGGTCTCTTGTTTTCATCCCATACAAAAACTGGTTGTTCATAAGCCCATTTAATACCCATTTCTTTTAACATATCTGCTACTTCTTTTTCACATCTTGTCATATTATCATAAATTGATTCTTTCATATCAACACCTCAGAAAAAGAGAAAAAAATTAGAAAGCTTTTAGTGAGAAAAGAACCGGTTTTTACTCCAAAATTCAAAAGACCATTTTTTCGATGTTTTTTACCTTGTTTTTCTCCGAGAGAACTGTCCTGTTCCGCCAGGTTCGTATAAAACCTGCTAGTTATTGCTTCCAATCTCTAATTAAAAATAGTAATAATAGTTGGTATTTCTCCTTATAAACTCTCATCATGGCCTCTTGATTAGAAGCTAAGACTATTATCCCGATAGATGCCTTAGAATTGGAAATGCATTAGGAAATCGTTCTAAAAACCGAAGAAACAAATAATTGCTGGATTTTATACATACTTCTATAGGATGGTATAGTATATAAATATTATAGACCAAACTTGGTAAAGTTATACATTGTTATATGTAACCTTTACTCCTTTGATATGCTAACTTTTAACACCAAAAACAATTGAATATTGAACCAATATAATCAATAATTGGAAGTATAAAAAAACCAATACCCCAAATTATAAGGGAAAATCCAAAGACAGCTAATGGAAATAATAAAAAACAGATAACTGGAAAAGGCCATTCCAATGCTGAACTATCATCATCAAATCCCCAATCGTTTGTTGATAATTGGTCAACTATGCTATTAAGGTCCTCGTCTCTTTCTACAATACTAGATATTTCCTTTTGGATATCAACTTCAGCATCATTATCAGTTAAAAGTTCCAGTAATTCTTTATTATTATGAAGTTTTGTTATTAATTGGAATACTAACTCTATTGGTGTCGTATTATCTTCTTCTAACATTTCTCTATCAGTTACTGGGTCTAAATTTGGTCTGCTTACATTTGCATTAATAGGTATTGTAAACGCAACACCAATGAAAAGAAGTATAACTGCTACTGCTAAACCTTTTCTTAACATATCTTGTCCCATAAATTCTATAGGTATACATTATATTTAAATCTTCACATCTGTAGTTCTAACAGGTTTCTTAGTATTGGGCTTACGAAAATTGAAATCCCTAGTGGGTTATCAATCTACTTTTTCCCTCTTTTATTGGATAATTATAAAAAATAATAATACGGTTCCTCCTGAAGTTCTTGTAGATATGCCTGCGGTATTTGATTCTGCAGTTGCTGTTATCTCAATAGGTCCAAGTCCAAATATGAATCTATCAGTACATACGATTTCAGATGCCCCTTCGTCAAGAACATCTATAGTGCCCTCTGTCACCACATTTATTCTATTTAATATTCCACCTTGTACTGTAATACTCCAAGTAATATCTTCAATCGCTGAATCATGATTATTGTTAATCTCAACACATATCTTACCAAATCCTCCAGTAATTTCGGTAATTCGAAGTGGTGTATTTCTTCCATAAGTTTTGAAACAGAAATCTAGATCATCAACGTTGCCCCATTCTCCCCAATTAACACAGTAATAAAAACTTCCATTGGAATAGGGATTGTTTTCACCGATAGATAAACCGTAGATGCCACCAGATGTCGATGCAACCATATAATAGGTCTCACCAACTGAGATATCTATATCATCAAAATCAAATTCGATCCATTCAGGATCATCATAGGGGATTTCACTTGCACTTACAATTGCCTGTGTAAGGTTTTCACTATCCAATTCTTTTCGAATAGATACGACACAGGGCTGTGGTGATCCAGCTTTAATAAGAAAGAGTTGAACCCGAGTAAGAATATCTTTTGTAGGAGTGAATGATTGAGCAAAGATACAATTAGAGCCTTCAACATATCCAAGTTCAATATGTGTGTCCCGAATTGTTTGATACTGATCTAATTCATCATCGAATGAACTTATGTCAATTTCATCTTCAACTGAATAATAAGATTGTCTTGTCATATTACCTGTTGTGGCAACTGCTCCAAATCCACCTAGGACTAAAACGACTATTATAAATGTTGTTAATATTTTCATAAACCTTACTCCTTCCATATTTATATAGCACTCTATTGTATTTAAATGTTATAGACCAAAGGTTGCAAATTGTTATTTTCGTTGATATGCCTAAAAACCTTAATGCTTACATGAAAAAATCCTGATGTTTACAGAGAGAAACTTATAAATAACATAACACACATGAGAAGTATAAGGTAAAAGAATGATGAAAAAAGGTTTCATTGTTTTAGTTGTGTTTCGTTTCATAGGACTTGCTTATTCACCAATCATCAGTGCTAATGTCAACCAACACGAAGAGAGAGTTGATTTTGATATTGAACTCTGTGGACTTGGCAAGAAACATACAGTTCAACTAACAAAACAAGAAGCAGATGAAGTTGAATTGTTGTTTGATGAAATACAAACTAAACTTGATGGAACAGAATCAAGAGAAGAAACAGAAGAGATATTCAAAGAAGCAATAATTAATTTAGATAAATATGGATTGCTTGGGGGATTAAGTGTAAAACAAGCACAACGGTTAGTGACAGGGACAAATCAAAACCCGAAATATATGAATATCTTGGAAAAATTGACAAATCGAAATCATGGTACTCTTAATTATGAACAAAATTATTTGATCTTGATTGCAGGAAGGACTGATGAGACTTTTTTCTTTGGAGGAATCCTAAGAATTGCTTGGGGTATATATTTAAGTCTCCCTCAGGTCTTTGCACAAGCATTTTATTCTGGCGTAATTGCCCCGCTTCTTGCTCTTTGCATGTATAAACCTTTTTTTATAGGTACAGACGTTATCATAAGTAATGGCATGGGGTGGATATGGACTCTGGGATTGTTAGGTGTACAATCATGGAATGGGCAAATTGCAGGTTATTTTCCATCATCTGAACCTAATACAGCTGTAGTTAGATTTAGAGGCATAAAGATACTTCTGAATGCTGATTCTTATAACAATTTCTACCTTGGTTCTGCTATGGCAATTAGAATAACGGTAGATGAGTAGAGAAACAGTATTGAGATGAAAAACTCCTTATCTGAATTATTGTATAAAGCTTGAAATAATTTTTTAACTTGCAACAATTGGCCTATAAAGTATATAAACGATGACTCTTATTATCTTTTAAAAAAATGATAATAAATCATTTGATTTGTTGATCACATTTGAAAAAACATATCGAATAAATGTGATTTAGGTGGGAGGAAAAGATATGAATAAATCGAGAAATGAATTGAAATTATTTTTTAAAATTGGGATAATATTCCTATTTATAATGACTGTTTTTATACCCCTGGGTTTGGGTGACTTCATTCTCCCGGAATGTGGAGGAGGAGTGATTCATCAAGCTCCTGATATGTCAGAGAATATCTGGCTACCGGTTCCAACAGAGAATGTAGGTGAATTGTGGTACCGTCATGATAAAGCTGGGGAATTATTTGGAGGCCAAGGAAACGGGATCGTAGGAAACGGCAGAATTGCAGCAAGTACTTATAATGGTCCATGGGATAATCTTATTATTTATGATTATTATGGTAATCAAATATGGTCCTCAGGTTTTTTTGGAGAAGACTCGTTTTTAAATCTAGCTACAAGTGCTTCATCGCCAATGGTTGATAAAAAAGATCGTGTGGTTGCTTGCGATAATGATACAATTTTAATGGTGAATGCATCGAATTTCGATGATGTCCATTTAGAATGGGTATCACCTATACCCTCAGCACCTCTTTTCAGATCACAAAGGATTCCAATTAGTCCAGCTATCGTTGAGAATAAAACCATCATTTTACCGATGTCAAAAGGCCCTCTTCTTGCATATGACGCAGAAACAGGAGAAAAAATCGCTGAAATAAAACTTGGAGAAAATACAACTTTTGATCCATACTGGGGAATACCTGAAATGAACTGGACAGATTATATACAAGTAAGGAGTGATTATGAAGTAAAATCGATTTGTCCTTATCGATACAATAGCACATCTAACCTCATCGAATGGAGCTCGTCAGTACCATATGGAATTATGCCCATAAAACGTAATGTTTACTTCGATACTAATCCTCTTATTTATTATTTTGCTATTAATAATAATGTGACTGCAATTAAGAGGGAGGGAATACTAGACTGGACGATTCTAGCCTCTAATAATATTGAAAGTGGAGGAATTATCACAGGAGAAGGATACTTTTCTACAATAAATTCAGCAACCGTCGAAGGCAATATGATTTACCTTGTAACCGAATATAATAAACCAGGTTACTGGCCTTATTTCGATGACATCTTTAACCATACCATTGGTAGGCTTTATGCATTAAATGTAAGTCGTGATGATACAAATGGCACGGTTGATTTAATTGAAGAATGGAACTATACGTATTTCGGGAAAAGTCAGGCAAGTGCTACATTGATTAATGATACTCTTTATTTCGATGGATATAATAACACAGCATTTGTGAAAGACAGAGACCCGCAGATTTATGCTGTGTATACAAATGGGACTGAAAAATGGAGGATATCTTATCCAAATATGACCTGGTTTACTTTTACGACCGACCCCAGGGGCGGATTCTGGTACCACGACTGCGATCCGCTTTTTAGAATAAGTTCTGGAGGTAATAAATTGGTACGTTTTTATGAAGAAAATGGAAGTATCTGGGAGGAACTTGATATGAAAACTCTCCTTAATGACACCGGAGATAATAAAGATTTACCTGTTCTTCCGGCCTCAGATATGACGATCGGTGGAACGGCTACACATCCCATTATGCTCATATCTGCAAACCACCCTAATTTTAAAGAAGGTAAATGGGTTCTCGCTATTAATTTAAGCGATAACAACACAGTAATTTGGAAGGTTCCTATAAAGTCAACATTAGACCGTAATTATGCACATGGCGATTACACAATTTTAACAGAACACAATCAATCTCGTGTATTATTCCCAACTAATATTGGAGGGGTTTATGGAATTGGTACGCATCCAGACTGCTGGTTCGAAGATATGGATTATGAACCCATTGACTCACCAGATGATGATAATACAATCCCTGACTCTGTAAATATTATCTATACGATAAATACATCCATGCTCTATGACAAAATAATGATAAGAGCAATTCTCTATGCAAAAGCACAAGATGGACATCCTGCCTTTCCCATCCGCTATCGATACATGGAAAAAAGGAATTATAATATTACCAAAGATCAACCAATTCAAGATACAATTACGATACCCCTTCCTAAAAATGCACCACAAGGTGATTATAACCTCAACGTGTTTCTTTACAATTCCTCAGGAGAAATAAACAATTTTGTGGAATTAAAAGGCAATGAATGGTTAGAAAAATTTGATACAGGTTATTATGCTAATGACTCATACAATGTATCTGATCTTCCTATGCATCCTCCTAATGACCCACCGGAAAAACCAGATACACCCGATGGAGATCAAGAAGTCCACGTATTTGAAACTGATATATACTCAACCTCAACATGGGACCGTAACGAAGACCGATTCAGATATCAATGGAAATGGAAACAATCATCAATAATAAATTTTTGGCAATTATTAACATATTCTAATAATGAAACCCATTACAGATTACATACATGGTGGCCTCCTATAGCTGATGATACTGAGGTAAGAGTTAGAGCCGCAGATATTCATAATAGTCCTAATGTTATGAGTAACTGGTCAGACCCGCTAGCTGTTACAATGTCACAAGGCTGCTTTATTTCAGCGCCTGCTGCAACACTATTATATCAATCAACTAAATTTACTGCTATGTCAAGTGGTCTTTCTGAACCACTAACGCATTCTTGGGATTTCACAGGATCGAGAGCATATACAGCAGGATACCCAATTCACAACTATACATTTAACTCCACAAATGATTACGTAGTGAGACTACAAATCATAGATAATAATGGAGTTGAAGTTTATTACAACAGAAGTATCATAGTAGATTATATAATTGCAAATTTCACAAATACACCTATCAGTGTCCAACCCAATGAGACAATGTATTTCAATGATACATCCTTGACATATAACGAATCTCACATCGTAAATTGGACATGGAATTTCGACGACGGAAACGTCTCTTATACTCAGAATACCACCCATGTATACCTGACGGATGGTGATTATAATGTGACATTAACTGTTATTGATAATCAAAGCCATACCGATATGTCTTATAAAATCATCTATGTTGACTTGGTTCCTCCTGACATACTCTATTCAACGTATTCTCCTTATTTTATTGTCTGCGGTTCAAATGTAACAATATATGCAGATTTTTTCGATAACCAAAGTGGAATAAAAACTGCAAAAGTCAATATCACCAATCCAGATATTTCCCCTGGGAACTTCACCATGTATCATTCTGAGAACAGCCCGTATGATTACGAATATGAATTTAATGATACATGGCAGGATGGACAGTATAACATTACTATCTGGGTACAAGATTATGCAAACAACAGCAACAGCACTACAGGATACTGGTTTATTGTCTCTCCTATGTTTCCAGATAATGACGCAGTAAATATCACGACACATCCAACATTATCTGTACATATCGATGACCCAAATGATGAAGCTGTAAATGTGAGTTTCTATGAATGGACACCAAATAGCTATATCATTGACAGTGAAAGTGAGTGGAATGAAGGAAACTTTACCAATACGACAACTGATAATAACGGCAGTTTACAGCTTGTTAACGATACCTCAATCTTTGGAGATGGCTCAGATGGAGATGTCACCATCCCTCCTGGCACTACCACATTAACAGGAGATATGAATTATCATAATCTCACCATACCCTCCAGCAGAACGTTGAACACAGCTGGATATACAGTATATGTTTCAGGTACACTCCTTAATTCCGGTACGATCACAGATAGCAGCAGTGGTGGATCAGGTGGCACTTCCGGTGATGGTGGATCTGGACAGGATCCCTGGGAGAATTCAGGTGGTCCAGCTACTCCAGAAGACGGTAATTGTGGAAACACTGGAACTGGTCGTGGTGGTACTGGTGGCGCTGGAGGTGCTGGCGGTGGCGGTGCTAAAGCTGAACTCATAATCATTCCATATACTGAAGTTGATGCTGATGGTGGCAATGGCGGAGACGGTGGCTCAGGTGGAACTGGTGGCGGCGAGGTTATTCTCTATGCAAGAAGACTGGATAATCAAGGAGTTATTCATGCGGATGGTGGGGATGGTCAGGTAGGTTCTAATGGTCAATCTGGTGAGTATTACACCTGGGGAGCTGTTATCCATAAGGATCTCGCTGGTGGCGGTGGTGGTGGCGGAAGTGGCGGTAATGGTGGCGACGGTGGTTTTGTCAATATTACTTCTTCCGAGATTCTTAATTTAAATGAAAGTGGTATCCATGCTATTGGCGGCAGTAGTGGTAACAATGGACAGGGCGGTGATGGATACCAATGTTCCTATGCCAATTACGCTGGTTGGGATTGGTGGAAATTTAATGGGAGTACAAGTTGTGATTTTGATACAATTGGTAAAGGTGGCGAAGGTGAGTATGTACAAAATTGGTACAGTGACGATGGTGAGGATGGTAGTGGCGCAAGTGGAGCAAATGGGAGTGTATCAATAACAAGTCATTATGTACCTTTTGGGAATTATTCTAAAATATTAGATACAGGAGTTGTTGTTGGTTGGTCAAATTTAGCATTAGATCAAACTATGCCTGATGAAACAAGTATTACTGTAAGTTATGGGGAAAACATATCTGATTCTTGGAGTTATTATGATGATCTCTCCAGTGTTCCTGATTGTCGTTGGCTTAAAGTGATTTTGACTTTGTCAACGACAAATTATTCCATATCTCCAGTTGTAAATATGGTGAATATTAGTTCTAGCAGATATTTACTTAACACCGTGACTAATGTTTCAGATGGATCTTATGCAGAATTTAATTGGACAGGCTTAGATCTTAATGCTTTGTATTACTGGCAGGTTCGATTGTTTAATGAAATAAGCAGCAGTTATGGACCTGTTTGGGGTTTCAACACGATAGAAAATCGTATATTTGAGCTATCTTCAATCTACAGCTCTCCTGATACTGTTGGATTTGGTTTTAATGTTGATATCTTTGCAAATCTAACAGATAATAATGAGGATGTATCTTCTGTTTCTGTAAATATCTCCTATCCAGATGATTCTTCTAGTAATTTTTCCATGAGTCATACTGATGGTGATACCTATGAGTATGTTTTTGATGATACTTGGCTTGTTGGACAATATGACTATACTATCTGGGCCGTTGATACTGATGGTAACAGCACCAGTGACTCTGGAAACAGCTTTAATGTCTCAGCAAATGCAACAATAAACATAGCAACACTCAAAGACACCTACGGAGCAGGTGAATACATCAACATCACAGATCCACCAGGAGATGGGGACGGAGAAGGAGATGGATCAAACAATAACGATAGTGATGACACACCTGACAACCAACCTATTGGTGGTGATATAGAGTTGGTTGAAAGTAATTACTTTTCCAACAAGTGGTATAATTCTTCATCTGGAGAATATACTTTTATGTCAAGTCAAGGTGTAATCAATTATTATAGGAATGGAGAATGGAATCCAATTGACAGTAACTTTAGTTTATTGCCTGAAAGTCATCCTGCTTATGCTTTAGGATACAGAGTATATAATAACAAAGGTGTCTACAGTACCTATTTCAAACCAAATATTCAGGATACCTGGCCTATTGGAATGGTTTACAAGGGTGACAGTCCAACAATTCATACATTACGAAGTGAAATAAGCGGTATCGGGTACTTAGACCCTAGTCAAGATAATAGGTATGAAGTATTGCAAACACCGTTAAGCAGTCAAGGAAGCATTGTAAATAATACGGCTACATATCAAAATATTTTTACTGGTGCTAGTCTTGTACTTAAATATAGAAATATTGGATTGAAAGAGTATCTATTCATGTCTAATACAACAAAAGATGTTTTAGTAGCAAATCCACCATCGTCATTTGGTTTGAGTAATCAAGATTCATATTTAGTAGTTGCGACAAAGTTGGATTACACTGGATTGCAACTTGAACATAATGGAACAATTTATACTAGTAATTTTACTGTAATAGATGGGCAGATAAATTTAAAGACTGCAGAAGGAGTTGTAGAGATAGCGTTTCCAGTTGGTAAAGCATTTGAATATAACTATGATGAAAATGGCAACCGAGAATATAGAGATATGTTATTTCGTTTTATCCAATATCAGGGAGACAATTATTTATTATCAGGTATCAAAGTAACAGAACTAAATCAGTTGGAATTTCCTGTTGTATTAGATCCTACTACATTTGGCCCTCGTTCTGTAAGCCAAAGTTCTGATGATGCAGAGGAGAATACAGCGCACACAACATTTGACAGTAATGATCCAGATATAGAATTGCAAGCTGGTAAAGAAGGCTATTTCAGATGGGAGGATATAACAATCCCTCCAGATTCTGGGTGTACTAATGCTTATATGCAGGCTGAATCAAAAGTAGGTGCGCCAAGTGACGGTAGAGATGTTATCTTCAAAATATATTGTATTAATGAAACTAATACAACAACATTTACAGTAGGTGATAAGGGTTCTGCCAGGCCGCTTACAGATAATTTTGGTTGGGATAATTCAACGTATTCATTCATATCTATAAGTTATGCAACACGTACTTGGGGAAGTGGAACAAACCTGAAACTTGCGGTTACAGAAGTATTGAATGAAACCTATAATAATTGGGAGAGTAACAATTCAATTGCCTTTGCATTTATAGATGAGGCAAGTGAAAGTGGTGGTGGAGAAGATATTGGCACATGGGATCATCCTGGTGGTGAACCTTGGGGGCCAGATCCATCACCTCCTCGTATATATATTAGTTATTTGCTAGCTGGTAATGTTCCGCCAGAAGAACCTTTATATCCATATCCTGTTAATAATTCATATCCTGTTGAAAAAACACCAACTCTGAGTGTTTATCTTGAAGATAGAAATGGTGATGAACTTACAGCTTATTGGTATCACAATGCTACACAGAATGTATTAACTGCTTATTATAGACCAGAATCAAATGGTTCTTGGACTAATCTTACAGCAGTAGGTGCATCTGAAAATTGGGATTGTGTTGAAGAAGACCCAAAAAATGATGGAGATTATGTATCTGCACCAGATAATACTATGCAATATGATTTGTATAATTTTACAAACAATAGTGGTGTCAATACTGGAGAGATCTATTCGGTTAAGGTAAAAGCGTTTACTGGGGTGGGACGACTATCAATTCCTCCACTAACAAGTAAGAGCCAATTTGTTATGAAAAACACTTCCATTACATATGGAGACGTTAATGTACATACAGGTGGAGGAGTATCACACTGGTCTTATGTAAGTCAAACATGGACAACAAACCCTGAAACCAGTCAACCCTGGACATGGGGGGATATTGATAATTTTGAATTTGGCATAGGTTTACAAGATGTAGAATATGATGCGTATTGTACACAGATTTATATTGAAGTATCATATCTTGAGAATGAAGGAACATGGCATTTAGAAGGTACAACTACAGGTCATGATGGACTTGGTGAAAACGCAACATGGGTTATGGATGGTTCAAATGAATCATATACCGATTACTGGTGGTACGTAAAATCTTACGATGGAGTGTTTTACAATCAGAGTAAGGTGTTTCATTTTAAAACAGGTACTTTTGCAACTGATATTTCTACAACACCACTTGATGGAGATTATAATATCACAAGTCCAGTAGACCTTAATGTAACATTTACGACACCAGAAGGAATGGCTGCTACTATTTATTGGTACTCTTGGAACTATTCTGCATCAGAAGAAGTTGAACTAAGTAATACATCAGGATTGGGTAATGGAACATATACATATCAATGGGATTGTGGAAATGGTACTAGAGATTGGTATGCTATTGTAGATGTTGGAAATTTTACAAATGCAACAGATACTACTGTGTTTTATTGTGATGATGTATGGAGTGATGATTTCTGGGGAACGGATTATATCAGCGGATCTTCTTTTGTTGATGTTGGTGATTCTTTTGTTAATTACTCTGGTGATTGGATGAATCTTGACGGTAACTATGTGCATTCATATAGTGACAACACCTTTACAGTTGAGAATGCTTTTAATGAAACGGGATTAATACTTGCAAGTCCATTTGACCCAGAAGTATCATGGTTTATATTGGATTTAGGGGTAACAAGAAATGTTGTAAGTTTAAGAGGTCGTTCAAATGATATACGTGACCCTATAAAAGTAGATGTTTATGTTAATGATTCAACAACTTTCTCTGAATCTGACAAGGTTGCTAGCAATATAAATACATGGCAAGATACATCAACTTGGGTTGAATATGATTCGACTGATAGAGTTGGCAGATATGTGAATGTTACAGTAACAGATGGAGAATCTCTTACACTTTTGTGGTGGGGAAAATCATCACCAACATATTTTTCACCTTTCGATGTAAATACAATTGCAATTGCAGGAAATCTTACATCCACAAACATATCACTCCCATCAAATCATTACTGGAGTCATTTTAATGCTGACTACACTACTGATATTACATTTTCAATTTTAAATGGAACAGACAATTCTATACTTTTATCTGGACTAACAGGGAACAACGATGATATTTCTAGTTTATCTCCGTTATTAAACAGTAATGCGACAGTTAAACTATTTGCAAATTTCTCAGGAGAAGGTGCTTCGCTTGATAGTTGGAGTATAAGTTGGACTGCTGTTGGAACAAGTGTTGATACAATAGTTCCTTATAGTACGTCAGATTATCCTTTGAATATAACTGCTTCTGGTCCAGGGGATATTGAGAATGTTACGTTATGGTATCGGTACAGTCCAGATAATGTTACTTTTGGTGATACAGGATATAAGGTTCAACGTGGAATTACTAAAATTGCATCTGCTGATTTAATAGTCACACAAACCATAGAAACTGTAAATGATATCGATAACGCATTTGTACTTTGTTATCCTTCTATGAGGCAGATAGATAAAACACCTGCTGCTACTGGTACAAATCCTAATAAAGGTCTGGTATCTGCATATCTAAAAGATGACAGTACAATTGAATTTCAGAAATCGACTACTGGTGCAAATCTAAGAGTTGATTGGCAAGTCATCGAATGTTTTGATGATGAGTTTTATGTGCAACGTGGAGAGAAAATATTGACAGCAGAAACTGGTACATCAATTACTGATACAATTCCTAATGGTGTGGACGCATCTAAGAGTATGGCATGGCATACAATACGAACGACGTATACTTCCGCTGGTGCAGCTCAGGTTTGGCAGTTTCAAAGTAATGTTACTGCTTCTACTACTATTACTTTTGACAGATTTGGTTCTACTGCTATAACTGGTGCATTACGTTGGTCTGTTATTACGTGGAATACTGATAAAATTGATAGTTTTCAAGTAGGTGATACAACTGATATTGATGAAGAAACAGATGCTGCACCAATGCTTGTAGCACTTGGTACGACTATTGATACATCTGATTCTATGTTATTGTTTCAATCAAGAGCTGGAAGTCTTGGTGCAAAATTGGAAGAATCAACTTGTGCAGGATATATAAAAGACGAGGATGAAATAGGGTTCTATCATTATAGTGGAGCAGCGGGGGATGATACTAGAACTCATTGGTATGTTATTGATTTTGGAGATGATTGTGGTAGTAAGCAAGTAAACATACATGATGATAATGTACTTGGATGGTCAGGGGAAGATTATACGCTGAATCCAGCTATTGCATTAAATAGAACGTTGTCTTTTGTATCTTTAAGTTGTGATGATCATAATTTTGGTACAGTTAGACCTCGTCATACAGTTACATCTAATATATCATCTACTACAAATTTAAGAACAGTTAGGAATACTACTGGACAGGAAGTTGAAATAAGTTGGCAGATACTTGAGCTTCCATTTACTGCTGCTAGCGGTACTAGCACCGATTGGATAGTATGGAATGATGCAAGCAATCCAGATACAACATATCCTTGGAGTTGGGATTTTGATTTCCCATATGGCAATGGTTATTATGAGTTTTTCAGCCATGGTGCATGTCAGGGTTATTATGAGGAGTATGCGTCTGTTGCTGATGCTAGGTGTTTTTTCATTCCGATAAAAATCTCAGATCCATATCCAAGTGATGGAAGTGTTGGTGTTGAGATTTCACCAACGTTGAATATTGCTGTTAGTCATGATGAAGGTAAGAATATGAGTATTACTTGGTATTCTAATTCCAGTGGTAGTTGGCTTGCTTTTGGTTCTAATAGTTCTGTGGGTAATGGTACATATCATCAGGATTTTGTTAATGCTAGTATGAATGGTCAATGGTGGTTTTG
>SDBT01008085.1_pt1 | contig 17237 bp, 12 predicted proteins | sample 2277101 | NCBI WGS metagenome assembly SDBT01 (sample SAMN10404973, study PRJNA504765) | marine sediment metagenome | isolation source: marine sediment core GS10_PC15, 103 cmbsf | place: Arctic Ocean: Southern Knipovich Ridge | collected 2010
TATCCCGCTGAAGTGGACCGACAACTCGGGTGTGAGCACTCCGGTTCCGGTGACCATGGCGGACGGTGTTACCGTCAAGATGATCAACGTCACCGAGAATCCTACGCTGGGCGACATCGAGGTATAGATCGGATACCAGTGGGCCGCTACAGGATGCCACGGTCGCCGCTTGGGTCCCGTCAGTATGCTAACGTTTATCAACGGTCAAGGTTCTCCGCCCTCGAGTCCTCATAGATGCGCTCTATCGCTTTTGCGTTGCTCTCCGCGTCGAACATCTCCCTTGCTCTCTTGAAGGCATGCTCCCCCATGGCGCGACGGTCTTCAGGGCTCGATAGGATTCTGTGCACCGCATCTCCGAACAAAGCTGGGGAATCGGCCGGCACCAGGATTCCCGTGCGACCATCCTCAACCAACTCTGGGATCCCCCCGATCGCCGAGGCCACGACCGGCTTCGCCATGGCAGCGGCCTCGAAGACGGGTCGGGCAAAATGAGGCACCGTGGCGGGGAACACAACGAGGTCGGAAGTGGCCATGAGCTGTGGAACATCCCGCCGGAAGCCCACCATGAGGATCGACTGCTCCGAGAACTGCTTGCGGAGATCTGCAATCTGCTTCTTCATGCGCTCCTGAGAGCTCGAGAGGCCTATTCGGGCCAGCCTGCGCCGGAGAAGGACCTTCCAGTCCGAGCGTCCCTGGTCGGTATACCCGGCGATGATCAGTGAGCAGGTCTCATCCATGAAGCGTTCGGCGCCGGCCAACAAGACCTGGAGACCTTTCCTGGGATTGAAGCCGCCGAGGTATAGAATCATCCTCCTTTCCGGAGCGATCCCGAGCTCGGCACGTATGGATCGGCCATCAAGGGAACGGTTGAACTCCTCGAAATCCACAGAATTGAATACCACATGAACCTTGTCGGACGATTTGAGCGTGGATGCGTCGTACCGGCAAATGGCGATGAAGGCGGAGGTGAACCACTGTGTGAGGGATCGCATCATGGCTCGCCGAATGCCGAAGTATCCATCGGCAACAGGCTCGCGCAGATGGCAAACTACGGGGACCCTCCTTATCTTGCCCGCAATCCCCCACCCCAGGAGCGAAGGGCTGTTCAAGTGGATGATCTGTGGTTGGATGGTCCGCAGAAGGCGCGGAGCCGTCCACAGAACGGTTCGAACTTGGTCGAGTAGACCCCTTAGGATCCTGTCAGGTCGATACCAGGGGTGATGGTTCATCGCACTGTGAGGGAAATGCTTCGGCCCAATCCCTGCGATCGTCCTCCACCCTTGCTTCCGGAAGAGTCGAGCGGCTTCGGAATCGTGCAGGCATAAGATGATCGGTTCGTAGCGCTCCCGATCGAGTTGACGGACCAGATAGAGCAGGCTCAGCGGCGCCCCTCCCAACCCGATGCCATGGTGTACATACAGAATGCGCGTCTTCATTCGAGCAGATCCTTATACACCTGGAACGTGGCCTGTGCGATGTGGTGATGGGTATACTTCGACAGGACCCGTTGTCGGCCCCTCCGGCCCAGCTCGGTTCTCAACGCGTCATCTTGAATCAACTGCCGGAGCTTCTGTGCGAGAGATTCCGCGTTGCCCTCCTCGAATACGAGTCCCGCATCTCCGATGACATTCGGGATCTCACCGGAATCAGAGCCGATCACCGGGACTCCACATGCCATGGCCTCGAGCAAAACGTGACCAAACTGTTCTTTCCAACGAGGCGTCGTCAGCGAGGGGAGCACCAGAATGTCCATGCTATTCAGGTAGGCAGGGACATCGTGGTGCGGAACAGGATCGATGAAGTCTAGCCGTCGAGCGATCCCGCCGGCTTCGGCTCGGGCATGTATTTCCGGCTTCAGATTGCCGCCGCCCACCAGGAGAAGACGGACATCTTCGGTGATCTTTGTTATCGCCTCGATCAGCGTGAGAATCCCCTTCTGCCGGACAAAGCGTCCGACATAGCCGATCGTAATGGTCCCAGAACGTAGCTTGCCGTCGAGCGGATCGCCGTTTCGTTTCTTGTAGAGCTCCGGGTCGACCCCCAGTTGCGGGATCACGCTCACCGGCGCCGCGAACCCCCGGTCCCGCAAGACGGATTCGGCTGCGCTGCTACCGGCGATAGCGTGATCGGTGCCGGCAAGGTTATATTTCTCGAGCCATGCCCGCCAGGGTCTTCGGATCGTATAGGGGATGTTCGCCCAAGTGAACAACAAGCACTTGGCCTGTGGCGCAAGCCGCTTCTTCATAAGCAGCGCCTGGGTGAGGACCAGGGCTGGCGCGCCTTCCTCGACGTGAATGATATCCGGCTTCAGCCGGGCGATCCGGATCGTCGGGTCACCGGTGAACACATAGCGGCTCTCATCGCGGCTGCCTAGTGTCCGTAGCGCGTAGACCCGGTAGGGTTGGGCTTTGTCTTCTGCGGTCACGTAGGTGCCGAGGCGATGGTGCCAGATGCACGGCACGACCACGTGCAGGTCGATGTCCATCAACTGGGCAAGGGCGAGCAACTTACCTCGGTTGATAGGGGCCGCATAGCTGTGGCCCACCAGGAGAACGCGCATATCAGGATTGCTTCTCGATAGCCTGCAGAATCTCTTGGACCCTGCCGGCCGTGTTGGACCAATTCATGGTCTTCTCCACCCGGCGTTGGCCATTTTCCCCCAGCTCACGGGCAAGAGAACGATTGCTGAGAATCTTGACAAGAGCGTCCGCAATCTGCTCCAGGCTTTCGGCATCGACGAGAAGTCCGGTAACGCCATCGCGTACCGCTTCAGGCACGCCGCCGCCCCGACCGCCTACCACAGGTTTTCCGCAGGCGCCCGCCTCGAGGTATACGAGTCCGAAGCCCTCGAAGTCATCCTGCGTCGTCGAGGTCCTGCTGGCCAGTATGAACACTTCGCAGGCTCGGTAGTAGGATACGAGATCCGAACGGCCAACCTCGCCGGCAAAAATCACCTGGTCCGAAAGGGCAAGATCCTTTGCCAGGCTCTCGAGTCGGTCGCGCTCCGGCCCGTCCCCAACTATGACGTAAACAACGTCCGGTATCATCTTGTTTACGAGAGGCAGGGACCGGATCACCTGGTCGTGCCCTTTCCGCGGGACGAGACGGGATACCGTGAGAAGGATTCGATGTCCTCGAACACGCCCGTCTTCCAGAATCTCCGGGAGATCCCTGTGATCCCTGTTCACACTGAGCTCCCTAGGGTCCGCGCCGAGGGGGATCGTTACTACGGCGATGTCATGGCATCCCCACTCGAGAACCCTCGATCTCGTATAGTCGCTGGCGGCAAAGACGGCGTCAGCCTTGCGGAGAACCAACCGCCTCAGCACATGATCTATTCCGCTGGCGAAAGATGTGGGGTGGTGAACGATTTCTTGACCGTGGGCGTAAACCACGTACGGAATCCCATGGATCCGTTTGAAGAGGTATCCCACGAGTCCGAGACGAATATGAGCACACTGTATGGATTTGAAATCTCGTTTCTTCAATAGGTGACGTACGGAAGGTCCGTAGCGGAAGCATTCTGAAACAAGGGGCGAGAAACGATCGGCCAGCTTGGCCGCTAGCTTTGCCGGCGCAGTGACTTGGCAACCGGCCATCGGCAATGCCGGGGTCGGGTTCCCCCCCAGCCGGTCCCTGCTACCAGGTGTCAAGACGAAGACATCGGCATCCGGCATAAATTCCGCGATCTTATACGTCTCTGTTTGAATGCCGCCGGTGTCTCCGGGGGGCGCCGTGGCAAGAAGCAGCGATCCGCCCGGTGCCCTCTCCGCCCGCGAGGCCCCTGACAGGATTGCTGTAAAGGATCTAAGAGTTTTGAAGATCCACTTTCCCTCGAACGCCAGGAGCAGGAGTAGATAGACAATTCCGGTAGTCGTCCCGAGAATCAGGATACGTCCGAGGTCCGTCGACAGGTCGAGGAATCCCTCGACTTTCGAGAAGAACAAGACGGATACCAGGCCTGCCAAAGCCGGCGGCAGGAAGATCCTGCCCAGGTCGAAAGTGACGTAGTTCTTTGCACTCCGGAGAATCATCATGGTGCCGAGGATCATCACACCATCCACGCAAAGAGCAGCTCCCGCCGCGCCCCGAAGATGAACCGAGAGGAATATGGCAGGGACAAAGGCAGCTCCCATGACTATCCGGATCCGCGAGACGGCCTCGGGAGCACCGCCGGCCAAATGCAGGCTGTTCGAAAGGTTGAACGCCGGACTCAACAGACCGTAGATGAGCAGGAGCCTCAAAAGAGGTACCACCCCCAGCCACTTGGGACCGTAAAGGAATCGAATGATCTCAGGCGCGAGCAGACCGAGAAGGACATAGAGAAGCGTCGCCAACCGCATGATCCAGGCGAGGATGATCTCGTAGGCGCGACTCAGGCGTAGGCGGTCGCTCTGCAGTTTTGCGAAGGTGGGGAACGCCGTGTTGACGATGGGAGGAAACAGGCCTTGGGCGCCTGCTTCTGCCATCCTGAAGGACTTATTGTAGAAGCCCAGGGACCGAGTACTCCCCAGCGTCCCAATGACTACGTCGTCCAGGTCGTGGAGGACTTTCTCCATGAGGCCGGCGATGAATGTGTGCTTGGCGAAGCCAAAGACCCACTTTGTCGTTGGCCAATGAAAACTCAATGCGGGTCGTTGTGGAACGAGCATCCAAGCGCCAAGGCAACTCAATAGGGTGCCTGTCGCCAAGCCCCCCACCAGGCTCCAGACCCCGAAACCGAGGAGGGCCATAAGGATGGCGATCGCCGAAGAGGCGAGATCCGTGCACAGTCTGAGCAAGCCCACTCGCTTCATCAAGAGCTCTTTCTGAAGCAACGTCTTGTACGTCGCAAACGGGGTGCTGAAAAACCTCAAGAATGCTAAGACAAGCAGGATGTTCATCACTTCCGGGTCGTAGAAAGGTCTTAAAAACAAAGATGAGACAACCACCAAGAAAAACAGGGCCGCGGCGATGAGAGTCTTTGATGTCAGGACCGTAGACGCGACCCTCTGCCCCTCGTCGTCCTGGCGATGAATAATGGCAGCATCCAGGTTCCAAGAGGCGAGGGCGCTGAAGAGGGCCAACAGGCCAGACGCGAGGGCGACCACGCCGAACTGTTCGGGTTCGAGCAGGCGGGCAAGCAGGATCCCGGCCCCGAAGGAGAGGGCTAACCCGGCATAGCTCCCCGCACCAAGCCATGCCGTTCCGACTATCGCCCTTTTTTCAATCCCCACATTACTTCTCGGTGATGCTCTCGATCTTGTTCAGCAGTTCTTCCATTCGATCGGCATAGGAATGGCATCCCTCTACGACACGGCGGTGTCCGGCCGTTGCTACGGCTTTTCGCTCACCCTCTCGGCCGAGGTAGTAAATGACCTTGTCTTCGAGCTCGTCAGGGCTTTCGAAGCAGGCTATCTCATGGTCTTCTCTGAACCACTCCGCCAGACCTTCCGATCGGGTGCTCAACTGGAAGGCCCCCGTCGCCGGGATTTCAAAAGAGCGCATATTGTGTGAGCCCCTGTTCGGTTGCCGAAGAAGATTGAGAACGATCCGGGAGGAACCGTAGACCTGCGAAAGGTCTCCGTCATAGATGGCGGGCCCCTTCTGGCGGTCTCGCAAGGGCGAAGAGTTGCCGAGCGACTCCCATCCGTTGCCCCAGATGCCCAGGTCGCAACCGGCGAGACGGCCAAGAAGCCGTTCCCGTTCGAGAGTCCAGGTTCCGCAAAAGGAGATGTCAGGACTGCGCTCGGCGTCGCGGGCGGCGTCGGGTCGCACCGGGAGATGCGTGTCCGGATCATATCCGAAGGGAAGATATTCCACATGTCTCGCCCCCGCTTCACGAAGTCTCCCCACAAGTCGCTTGCCCCAGGTGAAGTAGATATCGTACTCGGGGATACCCGCCACAAGGGCCCGCGTCGTGATCGAAGGTTCGAAAGGATCATCCGGGTTCCAGTTGACCAGCCGGGCTCGCGACTGGGAGCGGATTGCCGCCAGCGTCTTGGGTGCAATGAGCTCCCCCTTGAGAACCAAGACCAGGTCCCAGCTTCCCGAGGTGGCCTCCCTCAGGAGCAATTGGTTTGCTCGGTGGACACGTGCCAACCGGTCGAGCCGTCGCACACCCGGCAGCTTGGCGGCCGAGCCGGTCTTTGATGCCTGGCTTCGATAGTCGAACAGGCTGCACTCACAGCCCAGCGCCCGCATCGCCTTCAGGCACATTCGGGCGAGAGCCCCTTCGCGGTTTACACCTGCGATCAAGACTTTCAAGTGGATTTGCTCCCTGACAGGACGTAGCGATAGGCACCGAGGACCGCTCGACCGTAGCGATCCCAGGTCATACTTGAGACGCGCTCCCTGGCTGCGGTTCCCATCATCCGGCCCTCTGAACCGTTCTCTCGTAAGAAGAGAATTTTCTCCTTGAGAGCTTCAACGTCGCGAACGGGGACGACGTACCCGGTTTCGCCGTCGGTGATGAAATCCCGCGCTCCTGCGTTCTCGGTTACGATGACAGGTCGCCCGCAAGCCATGCCCTCCAACGCCACCGTTGGGATGCCGTCCTCAATCGAAGGCACCACAAGGACGCTGCAGCTCCGATAGAGCTCAGGAAGGAACTGCTGAGGCACCGGGCGTTGGTATCTGAAGGACCCGTTGTAACGCCCGAGTATTTTGCCGAACCCATCCTGGATCCCGCCGACGATCAGGAGCTCCGCGTCGGGAAAATCGAGCTCCTTCATCGCTTCCAGAAGATAGAGAATGCCCTTCCGGAATCCGGCTTGCCCCACGAAAAGCACACGGAAGGTCTCGTCCAGCTTGGGCCCGGGTTGAAAGAGCTCTCCGTCTACCCCAAGCTCAACCTGCAGCAGTTTTGTCTCATGCACGCCGCTTTGGGCCATGCTCTCATACACAAAACGTGTTGGGACCATGATGAAATCCGCCTCTTCATACTCCCGCTCCTGCTTTTCGACGAATTGGCGTGATCCACTTGGCAGTCGGAGGCCGGCCCTCCGGTACTCATCCTCGAGAAGTTGGGCCTGCACCCGCGGATGCGCCGAGGTGAGCGTGACAACCACCTTGGCGCCATGACGTCCGGCGACCCTTTGCGAGTAGAGTCCGTAGCCGCTCCAGGCATGAAAAATGTCGCAACCTTCTACATGCCGTGAGGCCAGTTGATCGAAGAGGGAGTCCTTGAGCAGATTCCAGGAGATCCGCTTTCGCAAGAACGGAAGCTTGCGCACGACCTGTCCCAGGAGGGTTGGAAGTCTAATTCGGGTGACCAGGCCCGGGTCTAACTTCTTTCCCAAAGATCCATTCATGCGAGTCGTGATGAAGCTCTTCAGGTAGCCGGCGTCTTGGACGATCTGCGCGGTGCGGTTCGCCAGTTCGGCCCCGCCGGACGAGATGATGACTCGCATAGACGATCTCACGCACGGAACAAGAAGACCACGTCGGGCAGAGCCTCTCCGCGGTACTGGAACCTGAGGTGGGTAGTCTGAACGACTTGTCCATATGCAGGCGAGTAGAGGCTCTCACGGATGCACCGTTCGAGTCCACGATCGGCGCGTACTTCGAGGTCCAAGGTGACCTCGCCGTGACAAAGACGTATTGCGCCGGGGTGGTCGAGGGTGACCTCCACATTCGGATGTAGGTGGAAATTCCATTCGAACAGATGTACTGAAGATCGCTGGCCGACAGAGCTCGTGCCGCCCTTCTTGAAGGTGTCGCGGACCACCCACGACGTTTTGCGCTTGTCGAACCGCACGGTTCGTTCATGGATCAGGGAGCCTGCCAGCCGGACATACCCGCTATGTTGCCCGACAAAAAAGTCGTGATCGTTGGTGGTCTCCCACTTCTTGACCAGCGGACGCGCGTCTTCTCGGAGGCTGAACAGGTCGCCGGGAATAAACCGGTTGAGCTCTTCCCCGTCGATGCAAACCGTGTTGTGATAGGCGGTGCTGCGGAACTGGTTTCGAAGCTCGGGGTCGCCGGTGTAGGCGGGGCATCCCGGGTCGACGACGAACGCCGCGCCCTGGTGGCATAACTCGAAGCTGAAGACGTCGTTGTGTTTGTGCGTGCCCCTTCCGCATGCGCCGGCACGACCTGCTGCGAGCAGGAGATAGTCGTCGTTTTTTCTCATGACGTAGAAGCCGCCGTCCGGGAACCCCTTGCTTCCAGGGACCTCGTGATTGCAGCCCGCACGACCCACCTGGCCGAGCAACCAGAGAGCATCCTCCTGGGGCCCGGCGGCCGAAGCAAAATCATTTCGGTTGAACAGTTGGGCGGCCAGGGCCAGAACATGTCGGTGGTCGTTGACGCGATTCGTGCCGTATCCGCTGAGCATGCAGAGCCTACCGTTGTCGTTGTCGCCGATCTGCGGTGCGCGGCCGTCCGGTTTGGTGTAATGCAGAACGAAGTCACACATCTGCTCCAGTCGCGAATGGAACGCAGGGGGGAGGGCGATGTCGTTCAATCGGCAAACCGCGGCATTCACCAGCAGCAGTTCGAGTGCAAATCGATGATAAGGGATGGACTGTTCGAAGTGGGTGCCGTCAGGTGCAACCTGAAAATCCATCTCGGTCGTGAGCTCTCGCAGGGCGAAGTCCAACCAACCTTGGCCCTCGTGGGTCTCGCGAAAGAACAATCCGAGAAACAGGAGGCCGGTGATATCCGCCAGGTAATGATTGGTTGTCAGCCGCCTGCCTTCGGGGCCGGTGAAGACTTCGAGGTTGCGCCGGATGAACCTACCGTGCGCGAACAGGGATTTGAAATACTCGAACCAGAAGCTCTGCTCGAGGACATCAGCCCGGCGAAAGAAACCGTAAGCCAGTATCCAATTCACGCTCCGGATCGAGGCTTCCATTGCGTTCGACCAGTTGACGCCGAAGCCGGTGGGGTTGGTTGCGATCCAGTCACCCACCTGGGTAGCAAACTCCTGAGCGTAGTTGTTGTCCCCAGTGAACCAGTAGGCCTCGCCCAGCACCGGCAGATGCAGAAAACGGGAGACCTGCCAGGGAACCTGTATGTCGGCTCGGCCCAAGGGGACTTCGACGTCCGTGTGGTACAGGCTCGGATCCCACGAGTAGTGGTTGACGGCGTCTCGGTGCCAGTCGAGAGGACCGCAGGATACGAGCTCGTTTCCTTTGAGTGCCAGGTTGTGGCCACAGATCCTGTCAGCCATGGCCGGTGTGTCGCGGACAGCCTGTGGAAAATGGTCCTTGATGGCTGCGATGACCTCCTCCCGGCGCTCGGCATCAATGGGCCACCTAGGCTGGTCGCGAGCCAGGAGATAGTTTGTGAGCTCCCCAGGTGTTGCGAATGAACCGCGCCAGATCTTCTCCATGAGCTCCGCTTCGGAGATCTGTGTGCCGCCTAGCCGAGCCGCAATCTTATCCAGCGCAGTTCGGGCTGAGCGGTGCACTTTCTTGGCACTTCGGAGTGCCATGGCTGCTGGCGTGAACCCGCTCATCCGCTGCGTCCTCCGAGTTTCTCTACGAGCGCGTCAACACGGTGATCCCACGTATGGTGCGCCACGACCTCGCGTCTCGCCGCCGCGCCAAGGCCTTGGCGGAGGTCTGGATCGCCGACGAGCTCCACGAGGGCCGCGGCGAGCACACCCGGATCGCCGGGCTCCACGAGGATGCCGGTTTGTTTGTGCCGCAGAATGGAGCCAATCTGCCCGACACGACTCGCGACGATGGGTTTACCCATCGCCATATACTCGAACAACTTGGTCGGCGACCCGAAGAAGGGCGTTCCATCGGGGTTCGGAATTTGCGGGCTGACAAGGATATCGCACGCCGCGAGGTACGCGGGCACATCCATCGAGGGAATCATTCCGGTGAATGTAAGGCGCTCGCCCACACCCTGTTCATCAGCCAGGCGTCTGGCCTTCGGGGCTCGCTTGCCGTCGCCCAGGAACAGGAACCGGACGTTGCTATGAGTAGAAACAAGTTGCGCCGCAGTCTCTACGAGCACCGCGGCACCGTGCCACTTGCCGAACGTTCCGGCAAAGCCGATCACCGTGTGATGATCCAGGTGATACTTGTTGCGCACCGCGGCACCGTCCACATCCGGACGAAACTGCTCCGGGTTCACCGCGTTCGGGCTGACGAGGATGCGTTCATCGGCGACGCCGCGGCTCAGCAGGCGATCTCGCAAAGCTTCGGAGACGGCAACGATGATGTCGGCGGAATGAATCAAGGCCTGCTCCACCCGTTCGATGGTCCCCGCGAACAGCGGTCTTCGTCCCCATTGCCGGGCTTCCCATACGATTGGGCCGTTGTACTCGACGACCAGCGGCAAATCGCATTCCTTCGCGAGCTCTGCGGCGGCATAGGAGTTTCGACTGAGCCGATGGTAGATGAAGCTCGGCTGCTCACGGCGCAAGTGCTCGCGCCCTGCCCGGAGGATATCGGTGTTGCAGGCGAGGTCGCGAATTTCCGGCACGATGGATGCACGGGTCGGATGCACACGGTGGATTCCGACGTCGAGCTGCTCCACGAAGGTGGGCTCTGCGCATGTCAGGAAACTGACCGCGTGTCCTTGGCGAATGAAGGCTTCGGTGATGCCTCGGATGTGCGCGCGCGAACCTCCATGCCGGTGGGCATCGCGCCAGGTATCGGTAATCAGATAGGCGACCTTCAGTGGTGCGGCTCGATGCGGTAGCAGGCGCTGCTCGTGACTGGACGTCCTGTCGGCAAGGGCGCGAAGGTGCTTGCCCGTCGAGGTCAAGAGGCGGGGCAGGCGTAGCAGATCGGCGCCGAGGGCAGCCAGCTTGACCAACACGGCGCTTCGTCTCCCCCGGGCCTCGGAGGTTTCGTGGTAGATCGCCTCTATCCGCCGGATCATGTCCGAAAGCTCGAACCCTGGTGGGAAACCTTTGCGGGCTGACCTGCTCATTCGGGTCCGGAGTGCCTTGTCGTTTAGTAAGGCCGCGACTCGATCCGACATCGAGCCGATGTCTCCAGGTTCTACCAGGTAGCCTGTGACCCCGTCGCGAACTATCTCGGGGACCCCGCCAACGGCGTTGGCCACCACCGGAACTCCGGTGGCCATTGCTTCCAGCAAAGCTCCGGGGAATCCCTCCCAGCGAGAGGTGAGAACCAACACGTCCGTGGCCGCCAGTATGGCCGGAATATCACGTCGCCAGCCGGGCACACGTAGGGTGTCCTCGAGACCCAACCGCCGGAGGGCCTGTTCGAGTTGAGGGCGCAGCTCGCCGTCGCCTGCGATAAGGAACTGGGCAGGTGGTACATGCTCCCGGACACGCGCCGCGACCTCGATGAAGTCCAACGGTGCCTTCTGTGGTTTGAAGCAGGCGATCATCGTGACCAGAGGTCGATCTTCGGCAAGCTCGAGGGAGCGATAAATCTCGCTTCGGTCGGTAAGGCTTTCTTGAAAGGGGCTTGGGTCGATGGCGTGGTGGACACATCTGTACTGTGCCCTCTTACCGATACGGTGGTGCAAGCCGGTCTCAATCGCGGCCTGGGAGACGGTGATGAGACGATCCGTGATACGGGCAGATGCGCGTTCGACCGCAACAAGAAGGCGGCGCAGACCACACCCGTCGTCCTTGTAGAAACCCCAGCCATGCACGGTGTGCAGAATCACCCGGACGCCTGCCAGGCGCGCCGCCCAACGACCCAGAATCCCGGCCTTGGAGCAATGGGTGTGCACGATGTCTATACGCTCGCGTCTGCAGATACGGTACAGCCTCAGGAAGGCCACAAGATCCGAGAGCGGGCTGATGGGGCGGACCAACTGGGAGATCCGATGGAGATCAATCTCTGTGAGCGCCTCGGCTTCCGTGACCAGCGGGCCTTCGCCACCCGCCGCGAGATGGACGCGATAGTTGTCGGCCGAAAGCCCTTGGGCCAGATCGAGAACATGCTTTTGCGCACCGCCGAGCGGTAGTTCCGTGATCAGGAGCAACACCTTCAACCGAGACATGGTGTCACTCGTCCCGTAGCTCCTCGACCAGTTGCCGCGCTTGGTGAACCACGTCGGCTACCGACATGTACTGCCAACATCCAAACCGACCGAGTGAACGGATGTGGTTCTCTTGGAGGTAGGCCTGCAACGTCGCCACTGCTTCGTCGCGGTCGTGGTCGAGGATGGGATAGGCGTAGGGGATGTCCAGGCGCTTGCGGACGAGGACCTCATCGTTGTCTCTGAGCAGGCCGGTTCGAATCAGGTCTTCCATGATCCGGCGATCCAATTCGTCGGGGTCATGCGGGTTGCCCAGTCGGTAGGAAACTTCCACGCACAACGAGCTCGTGCCCGGGGGCGCGAGCGATCGAGATAAATTGGAAGGAAAACTCACGCGATAGAAGCAGATGTCCTCGTCGGGGAAATACATCCAATGCTTGTCCGAGACGGGATGACGCTTTATGCCAAGGTTCAGGGTGTGCACCGATACGCAGCGCAGGGCCCCAGCGGCCTCGGTGACGGAGGTGGGCGCGCAAGGTTGTATGAGACGTATGAGCTCGGGCAGCGGTATCGTAGTGATGAGAGTGGTATAGGCAAGGGTGGTTCCATCATCCAGGTACACCTTGTGCTTTTCAGGATCCACGGACACAACTCCGGTGCCAAGGCGAAGATCGCTGATATGTGGCACAAAGCTCGCCGGAAGCGCGCCGATACCTTCTGTCGGATAGTGGAAGGACGTGTTGTAACCAAATTGTCTAAGCTGTCGGCCGTTGGCACCGTCTCTGACCTCTTCGAGGCTGGGGATGGGGATGAACCGCTCCGCCCACGTGCTGGACATCTCGGTCAAATCACAGGACCAGAGCTTACGGTTGTACGGGAGCAGAAAATGCTTCGCGAAGCCCACACCGAAGTGGCGGACAACCCAGTCTTCGAAATGACTTGCTTGGGAGGGTCCCTCCTCCCGTAGGGCTGACTCGAGTCCGCTGACGCATTCGTTCACGATGCGCTCCGGCATGCCGTGGAGGTGTGCCTGGAAGGGATACTTTACCAGGGTGCCTTGAGAATGGACCCATGCGTTGCGCTCGTGTCGCTGGACGTAAGGACCCAGCATTGAAAGGAGGAAGTCGTCCCGGCCCGATCCGTTGAAATGAAGGACGTGGCCTGCATAGTCAAAGGTGAATTCTTTTACGGTCTCGCTCCTGCAGAGCCCACCGACAGCGTCGTGGCGTTCTAAAAGTGTGCATTGGTCGCCAAGGCAGTAAGCAGCCGTCAGCCCTGACATGCCGGCGCCGATGATTACGATGTCCGCGTGTGTCTTCATGAGTGCCGCCGATCCTGTGACCTGCTCAATTTAAAGATGACGGCAAAAGAAATCAACAATGGAGTGAGGATCAGCAGAGAGGCCGGCAAGGTATCGACCTGGGTGGCGACGACGGCGATGACCGCAAGAAGGGCGGCACCAAGGTGGACGACCAGCACGGTTCGCCGGCGGCTCATGCCTGCGGCTACCATCCTGAGTGGAAAATGGTCCTGGCTCGCCTGGAACATGGACCGTCCTTTACGAGCCCGCGAGATCATAACAAGAAGAGTGTCCATCAGAGGTACGCCGAGGATGAGAATCGGGCCGAGCCAGGCCATCCGATTGATGCTTGTATAACCGGCTTCAAGGGCGGTGGCGGCCAGAACGAGGCCAAGAAAGTTACTGCCGGCATCACCCATGTAAATCGTCGCCGGGAAGAAGCTGTAGGGCAGAAAGCCAAGGCAAGCTCCTGCGAGGCCGGAAGCCACCAGCAGAACCAGGGGCTGCTGGGTCAACACCGCAATGGCGGCAAAGCCGACACAGGCGATCAGCGCGACGCCGGCCGCCAACCCGTCCATGATGTCGATGATGTTCATAGCGTTCGTGATGCCTACGATCCACAAGAGACTTAGAACGACGGCCAGCCACTGCGGCAGGAATTCCAGCTCGAGGTGGAATCCGAACCGGACCAGCACCGCGGCCACACACAGTTGTGCGATCAATCGTGAGAGCACGCCAAGCTCGTGAATATCATCAGCCAACCCGAGCAGGCACACGGCACCGCCGCAGGCCATCAGGACAATCAACCTGTAGGGTTCAACCTGCATGTGAAGCACCCACAAGAGGAGCGATCCGGCGAACGATATGCAGAGGCTCGCGCCGCCGAGGTAAGGGATGGGTGCAGAGTGTGTCTTGATAGGTGGACGGGGATGATCTACAAGGTCGATGCGCAATGCAAACCGTTTCGCCAGTGGCGTGAGAAGCAACGAAAGGCCGAAAGCTGTGCCAAATACCACGAGGGCAGCAGTCACGGTTTGGCCCTCTCTCCGTTGAGCTCGTCGTAGAGAGCCTCCATTTCCGTGAGCATGTGCTCCAGCGTGAAGTGCCGACGCACGCGGGCCTGTCCGGCTTTCGCAAGGCGCTGGGCTTCATCTCGGTTGTTGTAGAGACGCAGCATGCTCTCCGCCAGCGCCTCCGTATTTCCCGACGGTACCAGCAAGCCGTGCTCGCCGTCGGTGATGATTCCCGGCACTCCTCCGACATCCGTGGCCACCACCGGGCAGCCCGCCGCCAAGGCCTCGAGGATGGTTCGGGGAAAACTCTCCTCTACCGACGGCAGGAAGAAAACGTCAAGGGCCGCCAGGATATCCGGGATATCAATCCGCCACCCCAGGAGGTGGATCATGCTGTCCAGCGAGCCGCCGCGTATCCTGCGCTCGAGATCGCTACGGAGCGGCCCGTCTCCCGCAACCACGATTTTGGCGGCCGGCATGGCCCGGGCCAATGTTCGAGCAAGTGCCGGCAGGTGCTGCACACCTTTAGCAGGGTGCAATCGCGCGACACAGCCGAACACCGGGTCCGCCACGCCCAATCCAAGCTTCGCCCGAGCGGAATCACGAGAGAGGGCGGACAACATCGCGTCCGGTTTGACAGCGCTGCTGTGAATGACCCGTATGCGGTTCGAATCAATACGCTCACGATCGATCAGGACCCGCCTGGCCGCCTCGGAGTCGGTGACGATGCAGTCGGCAAAGGAACTGGACCAACGGTCGAGCAGGCTGTGCCGAGGTGACCGCCAGGCCCCGATGCTGTGCTGCGACGAAATGATTATCGGGACCCGCGCTGCTGCACCTACAAAGCGCCCAACGATATTGGCGCGATAAAGGTGGGTATGCAGGACCCGCGGTTTGTGTTTTCGCAGGAACCGATAGATGCCGGCCGCTGTGCCGACGTATTCAACCGGCACGGCTTCGGACCGGAGCTCGTCGGCTACGGGTCCTTCAGCCTTCATGAAGCCTACCCGGCAGTTGTACTTTGCTTTTTGGGCTCTACAGAGCTCGAGAAGGTATCGTTCCGTACCGCCGATGTTCAGGCTCGTGATGAGATGTGCCACATCTACCCGTCTCATATTTGGTTGAATCATACCGCATACATCGAGTATGACTAGTATGTTGGTAAGTCATCAGCGCTATCCCCGAGTATGAGCAAAAAGACCGCCGAACCGAACGTGGAGCCGACATCGATGGCCCGACAAAACCGGGGTCGATTGCTTCTGGGTGTATTGCTTGCGACCGCCCCCGTAGGGGATGATTCGCCGCTGTTCGAGGAATTCGATCTAAAAGACACTCGAGCCGAAACCAGCATTGGGGTCCGCTTTCACAAATACTACTTTGAGCGGCGGCGGCAGGAGGCGCCACCGCCTTCGAGGTGATTAGCGGATCGGGCCTCTGCAACGAATGTAGACAAACATGAAGCAATTACTGCAGAATCACAGAACCGGCGAGTTGTTACTGGCAGAGTTACCCACGCCGGATTGCAGTCCAGGTCACCTCTTGATCTCCACCCATTGCAGTTTGATATCAGCGGGTACCGAGCGGATGCTGGTGGAGCTCGGCAAGGCGTCGCTGCTGGCGAAAGCCAGGTCACAACCAGACAAAGTCAAGCAGGTGATCGACAAGATCAGGACGGACGGGCTAATGCCTACGCTGGAGGCGGCCTTTAATCGTCTGGATGAACCGCGTCCGCTGGGATACTGCAACGCCGGGGTGGTGTTGGAGGTGGGCACCGACGTAGCCGATTTCAAACCGGGGGATCGCGTGGTCAGCAACGGGCCGCACGCGGAGATCGTCTGCGTGCCCAAGAATCTATGCGCGAAGGTTCCCGGCGAGGTAACGGATGAGCAGGCGGCCTTTACAGTGCTTTCCAGCATTGGCCTGCAGGGTGTCCGTTTGTTGCAACCGACGCTTGGGGAGAAGGTCGTAGTTTATGGTCTGGGGCTCATTGGCCTGGTGACGGTTCAATTGTTACAGGCAAGTGGCTGTGATGTGCTGGGTGTGGACATTAACGGCGACCGGCTCGAGATGGCCGAGCGCTTCGGAGCCACGACGGTCAATGCCGGCGGTGATCCCGTTGCTGCTGCCGGCGCTTGGACCGGGGGAAAGGGCGTTGACGGTGTGCTGATTGCAGCGTCCGCCAAGACGGATGCGATCGTGCATCAGGCGGCGGAGATGAGTCGACGGCGCGGGCGGATCATCCTGGTCGGCGTGGTGGGGCTGAACCTGCGACGTAGTGACTTCTATGAGAAGGAGCTCACGTTCCAGGTCTCTTGTTCCTATGGCCCTGGTCGATACGATGAAACGTACGAGCAGGACGGGCAGGATTACCCGCTGGGCTTTGTTCGCTGGACCGAACAGCGGAATTTCGAGGCGATCCTGAGCTCATTGGGTAGCGGGAAACTGGCTGTGGATAAGCTCATCACCCACAGATTTCCCTTCGACCAGGCGCCTAGCGCTTACGAGAAAATCAGCACCGATCCATCCGCACTGGGCGTCGTCTTCCAGTATGCGGCCAGGGTCGAACGCCGGCGGACGATCCAGGTCGCGGAGCCGGTTGCGGGACCGGCAGGCCCGCCGATCCTTGGCGTCATTGGAGCCGGCAACTTCGCCAAATCGACTTTGGTTCCGGCTCTATCGAAGAGCGGGGGGCGGATCAAATATATTTCCGCACGCTCAAACAGTGCGGCAGCCGCGCACTTGGCACGTAAATTCGGCATCGAGAAGGCGACGACTGATTTGAAGGAAGTCTTGAATGACTCGTCCGTTAGTGCCGTTTTCATCTCAACCCAACACGACTCTCATGCAAAGCTCACCTGTGCGGCTTTGGAGGCCGACAAGCATGTGTTCGTCGAGAAGTAAGCGTCCGCTCTTCCCAGGGATGCTCGAGCGTGGTGGGAGACCAATCCGGGTCAGTCGGTCGGCTCGCGGCTGGATTCTTCTTGACGACGGTCAGGAAGGGCTGGTAGCTGAGTAGCCGT
>SDBT01008087.1_pt1 | contig 17234 bp, 35 predicted proteins | sample 2277101 | NCBI WGS metagenome assembly SDBT01 (sample SAMN10404973, study PRJNA504765) | marine sediment metagenome | isolation source: marine sediment core GS10_PC15, 103 cmbsf | place: Arctic Ocean: Southern Knipovich Ridge | collected 2010
ATTAGATAGTTTGAATTTCTTGACAAAAAGGTTACTCAATTTGTCAAAAATGCCCGATATTTTCCGGTACTTTATAAAGTTACAATAAAAAATACATTTATTTAAAAAGTGGCGTAAAACACCAAGTACGTAATTGTTGTTAACTCTTCCTAAACTCTCGCCTCAAATGTATGTTATAATATATTATAATAGTAGGGGGGTGTGTGTGCAGCCCTCTCTCTTATTTTAGAGAAATTTGACAAATCATCATTTCATTTGACAAAACCCCTCTCTAACCCCTCCTTTATTATATAAGAACTATATATATAATTATTATTATTATTATTATAAAAAATGCCTTCAGTAGTTGAGTAGCTATATAGTTAGTTTCTTAGAGTTAAAGAGCCCTTTTGTCAAAAGGAGACACGAAAAGATAGGAGGGGGTAAATTTATAGGGCGGCTCTGCGCACACCCTACCCTATGTTATAATATATTATATTACACTTATCCCCATATGTAGCCTCACGCGCATCCAGGGAGCAGTGCAGAATTAGGTAAGAAAACAGGCAACGCCCACAGCCCCGACAACCCCTAAGCCACTAATATATTACACACTATCGAAAATCCTACTTTTTGACAAAAACCCCGTCAAATTGTCAAGAAACAGAAACTCACTAATATTTATTAGGTACCTTTTACACTGATAAACGTTAGCTACTTTATATTTTTTGACAAACAAAGTACTCTATTTGTCAATGAGAAAACGTTTCTAAGCAGTCTTCTAGCTCTTTTAACAGCTTATCTCTTTCTTCAGAGTAAGAAAATTTCAGTTCGGTGTACTCTTGTCCAACGTAATTAATGCATATACAATAGTCTTTATTTGTGTTGACTAGATCATATACAGATATGTGAGTGACCTTAGTTAAAAACATAAAAGTATATTTTACGTTACCTTCATCATGTTTAATTTTGAAAACTGAGCGTTCCATCATTCTACCTCGCTTGAATTAACTAATAATCTTGCGCCGTTGTCAAATTTAATAGTCCAATAATCGTACACGTACATTATAGAATACGGCTCTCGGCGGTGTTTATCATAAATGTAATCCCACACCTTCCGTGCACGTCTTGGTTTTGGCCTTTCCTTATATACAGTCATTTATTAAGTCCAATGAAATTTAATATCTGCGCGCTTCATTAACTTAGAAACTACTTGATGCTGTGTGACAGCGCCAGCCACATCAAACGGATCTCCACCAACACCGCTAAGAGAAACAGAATCGTCACTTGAAAAAACAATATACGCTGTATCAGGTAACGTGGGCACGTGCTCCAAATGTTGACTTGCTTTTCGGCGTTCGAAAGCATCCAACAACTCATCCGCTGTTTCAAAAACTACTTTTTTATACGTTTTCATGACTCTTCACCTACTTTATATCTTTTGACAACTTCAGCAACTTTTAACTTTTTAGCTTTTCCGTGTATTTGGAGAACAGCAATAGGTTTAATTTTATTGGCGTCAATAAGCGCAAGAGCATCTTCTACATCATCTTCATTCTTAAAACAGCAAAAGCGCAAACAGTTCTCATATGGTTCTGGATCGTCATCAAATACAAGAACTTCGCAATTACTAGGAATAACAAACATAAACTCTATGCTATAAGAAACGCCGTATTGGAAAGAAGAATCAATAGCGGCCCAGGGTATTTTTCCGTTTTCAATATTCATCCTGCATCCTCCGGTTTGACCAAATAACAATTATACATTTTCATAGTTCCTCAACCTCATTAGTTTCTGTATTGACAAGCCACACCATTTTTGATAAATCCATATCCATATACTTTTCCGCATCTGCACGCGCACTTGCAAAATCTATCCATGTAGAAGATTTGTTAAGACTCTTCCCCAGCACACAGAACACCATTTTCCCATTAATGGGGACTAGCCCCATGACAATTACCGGTCTAGATATTAGACAAACCATATTAAAAACCGTTCTCTTTGTTCTTGAACCTTATGCGGGACGCCCTTCTGACTATTTCAACTTGCCGCTCCAGGCGGTGCAAATAAGCCTCAACACGTGCACACTCGCAATCCACACAAAAATCAGCGCCGTAAAGCCTATCCACCTTCTCTTTGCACTTTTTACAGGTCATCGTTAGTCGCCGTTGCTGCCTCATCACTTCTATCTTTCGGATGGATGTAATCGACTGTTTCGCCTGTTTCGCAGTTAACTAAATACCTGCAAGAAATATTAGCTTCCTTATGTGCGCCAGGAGGCAGATAGCGTGTGTCTAAATGCCGCCTAGCTGCATCGAAATCTGCCCACTGACACGTAAACCCGAACATAGTAAAAACACCCATACCGTTCTTGCCGTAGCCGACCACAATAATAGGCTCTTTATTTTCGGAGTGCTGTACCGTTTCTTTATCTTTCCCGTGCATCCTGGCTAGTACTTCCTGTTTCAAGTGTGCGATAACATAAAAGCAACCTCTGACTGTGTTCTCAGCTCCTGGCGGAAATGTTATCATACATGAGCTATTAGACTCTTCGAATGCAGCCCTTTTTGCTGCACAGACACATAGAGTAGTTAGCACTTCATAATGACTCATACCTTTAATCGGTCCATGATTTGTGTGTTGAATATACGTCACAGCATCTTTATCGTTTTTAACGTCTGAAAGCATCATCACTTAACCGCCCTACTTAGTATACCGATTAGTCTGGTGTTATTGGTGCGGCACTCATACAACAGGATCGTTAAGTCGATATTTCGCGCACACTTACTGTTGTATAGTCCTTGCAACTTTTCTACTCTCGCTTCAAGCCCTACCCGCGTGTTTGTCAAGCGTGCAATATCGCTATCTTTTTCCCGCGACTGCTGCACATAACCTTCATGAATTATCTTAAGATCTAGAATTTCAAGGTTCTTAGCTGCAATTGAGATAGAGTTGCCTTCTACTCGCGCCTTTAGTGTAGCAAGCATTTTGTCTTTTTCTTTATGTGTCATCACTCATCACCTGTTTCAACATCAAACATGTCTTTCATAAATTGTTTTGCAGCGGTGTTTGAAATAGAATTAGAACCATCTTTAGACATTGCATGGCCTGCATAGTCTTGAATTGCGCCGTAACACATCGTAGCAATGTTGGTGTGCCATCTCTCAGCATAATCTGGTTTCTCTTTCATCACCTTTGTAAGCACCGCTATAGCAGCGCCCACCTCAGTATTAGTAAAATCATGTACTTGGCTAAAGTCCATAACGATAATACTGCCCACACCTGTGGTATTTTGGGCGGTCATCTCAAAACCAGTTTGTTCAAGAAAAGCCTTAATCAGCGTCTCTAGTTGCATATCTGATGCACCATCATAACTAATTCTAATATGTTTCATCGATCATCACCTCCTGTCTCTACATCAAAGCAGAGCTTCATGAAGCGTTTAGCGGCTTCTCTGCCAATCTCTAACCGCCGCAAATGGGATAGATTATGCCAAGGATTTTTAGAGATTGAATCATAACACGACATTGCAATATTCGCGTGCCACCCTTCCGCATACTCTGGATCATTTTTCATAAACCGCTTTAGCTCCTTAAACGCCTGCGAGGCTTCCGGATCTTTCATCCCTCCAACAGGTTTATTTTCATCGCGTGGCAGCGTTAGATTATCTGTGTAGAACGTTCTTGGTTTTACAAGCCCGTTAACTTCGCAAAATTCCGTGATTAAGGGAGGTATTTCGCCACAGTTATCTAGTGTACCGCCCATGTTGGTAGTTTTCTTACGCGTAGTGAGCCACGCGCAAAAACCATAAAGCGCCTCTGATCCTGTCAATTTCTGACTGCCGTGAATCTCCTTTTGCAACTCTTCGATATGCGCACGTAACTGATTTTTAATTTGTTCGTTAACGCCGCTCACCTCCTCAAAATCCAATATCTGTGAATACTTATCACGAATCGACCCTGCCTGCCTTGAGATTTCTTTCCTTAACCCGTCTATCGTAGCTTGGGTCTGCGCATCCCACTCATCGCAAATAGGATGGATAGATTTTACACTGCGTCCTGTCGTATCAGGATTTTTATAATCACCGGCGTCTGACGGTAACTTTCCTTCCCCATCAAACACAGTATTGCTCTCTTCAACTGCGTGGTCATGAAACATGTGTCTGTAAATTCGTACAGTGCGTGTAAGTGCATCAAGAACTGAGAGTTTACCGTCTGCTAACTGCTCGTCTAAATTGTGGATGAAACACCGTAGTCTTTGCTTTTCTCTCTTCATCTTTCATTCTCCTTTTGTTACTAATGAATAAAGTAATTCGTTATGACATTCGCGACAAATACTTTCACACTCTCCATCTGGTAACACTACAAGACGGCGGTGGTTTTCACAAAAATATTTCTCGCAACTCCAAGTGCATTCACCATGCATGTTCCCACATACATAGCTTAAGCCACGGTCAATTTCTTTATCACACCCGTTTTCGTCGCAAACGGCTTCATGTGCATAGCCAATTGGCCTGCCCTGACTATCATTACCGCAACTAGACCAGCCCATTGTCTCAACCTCTTAATTACTTAGTTTTTCGCATTCTCTTCAAAGTCTCTACCGAAAACACCGCAATCACCCTATCTGCACCGTTAAAAGACGGCCCCAAAACTCTGCTGCTTTCCTGTACAGTCATACCCACGGCCTCATTACTGAGCCGCCCACGGTGTCTATGAGCCATTCCAAGGTTGCAGATCAATTCCAAATTATCCATCTCCTCAATCTCAACCTTAATATCGCTGTATTCCTGCCGGATGTAGTTCCGTGCGCTCTCCTCATCTTTAACTTGCTCGATTATCATCGTCTGTACCTCCATTCCATCTTCCCAACGCATTTAAGGCAGCAATACAGATGGCGCGGCATCTGTCTTCGTCAACGTGTCCATGATCAGCGTATTCATGCGAGTAAAATTTAGCCACCGTAATTTCAGACCGAGGACGGTATTGGTGATAAATGAACCCGAATCCCTTCTCTTTCATCACATCCACGACCATGAATGCCTGGGCGATATCTTCGAGCGGGCTCCACTCGGCCACCGGCATCACCCATTTCCCCTGAAGCACATACGCAATATACGACTCTTCCTTTGTCATAGTTCCCCAATTTTGCCAGTCTGCGTCATACTGCCTTTTGTATGGACACTCCTTCAGCCCACACAGCTCCGCCAGTGCTTTGTTAATTTCTTGATCAGTCATCATCGTTATCCTGTTCATAGAGTTCGATACGCATTTCTTGTGCTTCCATTTCTAAGGAGTGTGCTTTAGCTTTGTAGTGCCCTGCAAGAACTAAAAGTGCTCTAAAATGCTTGCCGGTTTTCGTGTCCTTCTCTTGCGCAGACATGGAATCAAAATGTTGCTGACAGAGGTGTAATTTACTGGCGTTCACCCCTCTACCTCTTCACCGTAGGAAAATATAAGGTCGCAAATCGTTACATCTCTGCCCACCTTATTAGAAGCCCATGTAAGAAGTGCTCCTATTGTTGTATGCGGATAGATTTCTTTCGTGTGTCGCACATCTGTATAATCATTTTGTGACGTTTGGACACACTTCACAACTGTAGCATACATTTGATTCACCCTTCCACCTCCTCAACTTCATCATCAACAACTGTATCAAACAACACTGCCAACGGTGGATTCTTATGTACATAGCAGTCATAACAAATGACTAGATCTGTTTTGCCTGCTTCCTTTGCTAGATCTTCATCCGGTCCCATCACGGCAGCAATAGCCGGATTTAGCATCATCTCCAATCCTGAGTGCCGCTGCAAGGCTTGCATGTCTATGACGTATTGCTTCATAGATAAGGTAAAGAACATTGGTAACTGTCCTGCACCAATTTTATTTTTGCATAAGTTACAAGTGGCTTTATCTCTTAATTCATTCTGTTTCATTTCTCAACCTTTATTGTTACTTGCTTTTATCTGCTAAATTCTGTAAATACTCCCGCTCAACTTCCTGTTTACTGACAACGTTGTTCCATACTTCGTTGTCAACATATTCAGAAATAATATCCTCTATCATCTTGATCATTGCTCTAGGCTCAATGGCATCTAGCTCCCAAGAATCGTACACGCCAAACATGTCAACATATGTGTTACATCTAGAGTCTGTTATTTTGGCCGGGTTAGGCGGTGGATTGAATTCCCTGATCTGATCCATGTTAAGCGCTATCCTACGCACTTTAGCGTCACATTCGAACATCCACAGCCTATGCTGAATATCTCGCGTCATATCAATGCCAGAGGGATCATGATCTCCCAGATGGATAATAGTCACCGTCTGCCCGTTATCCTCATATCCAATAAACCGCTGTGCGGCTCTCCACATCTCAGAAGCAGACATGTAGCCTTTGCAGGCCAGATACGGCACCTCGTACTCGCTGCACGCCTGGGCGATAACAGACTCTAGGGCCTTCTTTTCAACCCACACCTCGATATAGGAATCCTGATGCTCCCATTTGTCGCTGTTGTAAGAGTTCGCGGCTCCCTTTAAAATGTCCTTCGGACTGTCCCAGGTTGACACCTCTGCAACGTTCCGCTCTCGATCTTCGATACACAACCAATCGACCATGCCAGCCAATCGAGCATCTGTGATAACTCGACCTAATTTATTGTAAGATGGCACCGTATTGGGTATGTGCCCCGCTGCGACTAGCCTATAATAAAGCTGCCGCAAAGTTAGGCTCATATTCATATCTTGATAGCCTTCAATAATATCATTAGATAGGGCTACTAGCGCCTTATTGGCCCTCCCAAAACGCTTTTCTTTATAACAAATCTTTGGCATTATTAATTATCCTCATTGAATTCTTTATCACACGCCAATGCAATCAAATCAATCAACTTGATTTGTAAGGGTTTTTCGTATTTATCATGCAACGTAACTACAAGCTGTTTCCAGTCACCGTAAATTGATAAGTTCGGTATTTCATGACCAAAACCATTAAGTACACTGCCAATAACTCGCGCTGAAAATTCAGGATCATTGAGTTGACAATCTTTAGTAAATTCTACTAATTTACTCTTAACATCTTTCAACCGCTTGTTCACAGCGTTATTCGCCGCCCTCTAATTCAGGTATGTCTTTATTCAAAAAATCCATGGCCTTGAAAAAGTTGTTGGCAAAGTATTGGCGTGCGTAGTTCTCAACCTTAGCCGCTTGGGCATCAATGATTGGCTGAATAGCAGCGTCAATTCTCTCTTCAACTTCCATTTCAATACGTCTTGTCAATTGGGTTAGATTACGACGATCACCAAACACATCCATTTTTTCTATTTTCTCGGCAACATCGTTGACTTTATTTTCAACAACATCAGGATATTTTTCCTCAAATTTCTCCTCTATCACCTCTTTCATCAAGTCGCGCATGAGAGGTGTAAATTCTTCTTTGCTGCCGACATACAGCCCCTTAGAAAGCATATCTTCAGCTTCTTGTTGCAACATCTTTCGCAAAACCGTGCGTACTTCCGGTTGGGTCTTCTCCACAATCCGAGCAACCAGTAAATCAACATCATAACTTGCGTCAACAGTTACTCTGCAAGAGTTTTTGATCAGTTCTTCTGAATCGTCAACAATTTCTTCAAAATCCGCCTTGTCATTGTCATCAAATAAATTCATTTCACTTTTCCTTTTTGTTACACTATCTAAATACCACATAGATAGCTGTTTTTGTGTGGGCTGTGGCAAGCCACAATTGCAGGGTATGTAGTCCGTAGGCTTTCCCTGGCAACCGCACATATGCCCATTGCAGCAGTAATCACCCATCAACCCAATACCGCCGCATTCACCGCACTCAGAGCGGTCGAATGGTGCATTCTCCACAGCCTTCATGTACTCAACGTAATTCATTGCGTTACAGAACTTCGTTTTCCGAATGTTTAGCAGCAAGCGGACGGTAATTTTCTCCGTTACGCATCTTTATTTTCTCCTAATTGTTTAGAATGAATTTCCTGTGCAAATCTAAATGCTTTTGTTCTAGCCCCTCTTGGTGTATAGCATTTTCCGCTTATTATTCTTCCGTAAGTCCTTCCGTTACAAATAAAATTAAACAGTGTGTGATGGCGGGACGTATCCGTAGAATTATTAAACCCGCTTACGTTAACTACTCCCCATGGTGTGCTAAGGCTTCCACTTATCCCGCTAGAGTCGTACCGAATAAAATTACAATATCCTCTTTTAGGAACAACGTGTGAGTAATTTTTAACTGCATATTTACTCATGCCAGCACCCAAATTGCTTGTGGGTGTATCACAATGTATCGACCGCTTTCTAGACCTTCTTTAAGGTGCGGGCGCGCTGGACTTCCATAACACTGTGCACGTTCATTAAGATCAGTATCCCAGATTTCCGAAACGCCTAAACAGTAATCATATTTAATATCACCGTTTGGCATGCCGTACTCGACTAAGCGAAAGGAAGTTTTGTTACACCATTGGTGCAAATAGTGTCCATCAGTGTGCATTTTGCCGTTAGAAACTTTAATCTCCAAGCGTTTTAACCGTACCTTCTGAAAGACTTCATTCTCTTCTAGCGGGTATACGTGCTTACACTCTGCACAAGTCCACTTACCGGCCTCTCTGACGGCCTTTTCCTCTAAAATCGTGTGTTTGCACCCGTTAAGGCACTTGCAGATAATGTGGCCCTCTGGTGGCTGTTTAACATCTAATTCTCTTTGCGCCAACAAAGCCTCTGCAACATGTTTGGGGTCTTCAATTAAGGACGTTGCGAAATCTTCGCGTGTTGGGCAGACACTTTGTTCATTCGAAATCTTTTTAGCCTGCTCCTTTTGCATCATATCCCAAATATTTATCGCTACGCGCATACTAATTGCAGATTTTGCTGCTGCTCTACAGCTGTAGCAATTAATATGATACCATTCAGCAATCTGCTGCTGTATCGGCTCCTGGTCACACTTTGCGCAAAATAGCGGAGCAGCATCACTTTTAGGACTGTTACTTTGGGTAGGAGAGCTGCAATCCACTCTACCGGTCCTGGCACCTGATGCGATATCCTCTATACTTGCAGGACCATCGTCATCATTCCAAAGATGTTTTCCCAAATGCTGGCACAGCTCTGCAAAGCATACAGGAACTGCCCATGTGCTAGGACTTGAGTCAGTGGGACCATTTGTGAAGTAAGCGGTGTTATCAACAATATCCACAAGCATCCACAAGGAGCCATCCGGCCATCTGTAAAGATCTTCTTTAATCATCTCAACCTTTTGCATTACTATTCTCCTGCATTTGAGACATCTTTATTTCATTATTTATAAATTTAACGGCAACCCGTAAAGCATCTACTACTATACTTTTTTCTTGTGGTGCTTTTTTAGTTAGTTGTTCCGCCATTTGCTGTATTCTGTTTCTCGCACGGGAATCCCCATAGTCCTTATCATCTGCTTTCTGTCCTTCTACCATTGCATCAGAGTAAGCCCTAATTAATTTTTCGGCGTAATTTACTCTTTTATTGTCTGCCCGTTTACGTCTTTCAGCCCTGCTCATTGTCGGTATTCTCCATATTTTCTGTTTGTAAATCAGCGGCAACAAGCGCTAAAATTATATCATGAAAACATCTATCGTATATACGTATAACTTTCAGTATATTTTCCTTTGCTTCCAGCACAGTACACTGTGCTCCTTCAGGGATGTTTTTAAGCATCGCCTTAACCATTATTTTCTGCATCTCCATATCTTCCATTCAATAACCTCACACGTTCTTTTCAATCCACATTATTCTATTTGGTGGAATCCATATATCTGCATCAGATCCTTTGGTAAACTCCAACTTTTCATTCACCCAAAATCCATCTTTGACATCCACAAGTTTTGTGACTTTAACAAAGCGCGGCACTTTATCAAACTTCCAAATATAGTAGCAATAGTACATATTAAGCACCGTCATTCATTTCAATACGAATAGCATTTGCAGCATGTGAAGGGCATGTTGTATTTGGGCACTTTCCACGCCCATTGTGCTCCATAAAATGTCTAGAATGGCCGCACAACTGGCAATAATTTTGCTCATCACTTGTATCAGGATGCTCACTTAACGCAATCACCAACTCTTTCAAATCAATAATTTCGTCCGATAATTTTTCAATTACATCAATATCCTCATTCTCCATATACGCTTCTAAAGCTTTATCTAATTTAACTTTGACACCATCATTTTTCTGTGCACGCTGTATCTGCCTGCACACCTCATCATGGGCAGTATGCTCCCATTTTTTCTTCCCATGATCAAAGAAAATATCTTGCCCACATCCTGCACAGTTTTTATACACCGTCATCCTCCTTGTACACTACTTCCGCGTTTCCTTTATTAGAGGCGTAGTCGCACCAATCCCCAAGCTCATGTTGCGGAACATTTTTTACTATTCCCCAGGTATGAGAATTAGTTGATACAATTCTTTGCCACAATGTACCGTCATCACAAAGCGCATAGATAGTGTCCTCTACGCTGTGCGTTTTTGATATGGTGCCCGCCCTAGTTGTCTGTATCTGCGGGCAGGCTTGAATCTGAATTATCTTTCTCATCAAGATTATCCTTATTGTTTTTGCAAGTACATTGATTGTGACCTGGAACATTGCTGAACACCCCGCCACATTTTTCGCACGGCGTAAATACTTTTCTATCCTCTGTCGGCGATGATTGATTGTCCAAAATCTCTTGCGCCTCTGACAGTTTGTTTACCCACTCATCATCCGCCCCCATGAAATGCCGCTTTAGATCGGCTCGCATAGCGTTCAAAGCGTCCTTCCTGGGATCGTGCCGCTGCTCCCTACTTTCTCTGTTGTAACTCATCTACGCTTTTTCCTTGGCCCGAGCTTAGCTTTACGTTGTTGCTTAACAATCTCCCGCGCCCGTTTTCGATTGATTCCTTGCACCTCTTGCCGTTCTTTCGCCTTCTCTTGTTCAGCAGTGAAAAGCTCTGCCCGGAGTGTGGCCTGGTCCTTTACACTCATCTGCCCAATAATCTTTTCAGTTTCTAGAACCAACCTATCATAATCGGCCTGTTTTCTCCGGATAAAATTATCAACTTCTATATTCATTTTCTTGTGATGATTTTCTGTAACCTTGACCATTGCCATGGCTTGCTCCATGGTAGTCAGTAAACTTTTCGACTTTTCTTCTGCTGGCTGATTAGCACCGCTATCCTCCGACTTTTTAGGCTTTCCTACTTCAGCGTTGCTCATTATATTATTCCTTCTTTGTTGAACTCTTCGTTTTTGACTTCACTACGTGCACAATCATCAATCACATCACATAAAAATTGCATCCATGCGCCACTTAGTTCCGGTCTGATCATGATGTTTGCTTTCAATTGCTGTATGTTGATATTGGTAGGTAAAGCCGTTGTAATCTGCGCAGGCGGTGTTTCATCAGTATCCACAGATTCAGGAGCGGCAATTTCTTTACACTCTCGGCAAAACTGATCGGGATTTTTCATTAAGTGCCGAGCGTTTGGTGTGCTACTAGACCCATGAAAACAGTCATGCGCATCACAAATGGTTACGTATTTAGCGCTTGCTAAAAATCTGTTACTTTTCTTTGTATGGTAAATAGTAACCTTTTCACCCTGTACGAACGGGTTGGCACGCTCTGCAATGTATCCGGGCTCATTTCTGTGCTTTTTGTTGATCATTTTAATAAAGCCGGGCTAGGCTTGCGCCCTTACTCCCGGTAACCCTTTGGAGCGGGTGAGGGGTGTTGCTATGGGGTGTTATCCTTTGCTTTGATTAGTGCATGTTTTACATCAACCAAAGAGATCTGTGCTTTTTTCAAATTTATTAATGATTCTTTTGATTTTTGCCCAATTTCACTCGTTTTCTTTTTACCTTGCATAGTATGAAAAGCTGCTATTTCGGTTTCAACTAAATCTGAAATTCGATGGCCAAAACCTTGCAGGTCATCCAACAAAATCTCAATCTCTTTGCGTCTGCCGTAGTCCATGTTAGCCCCATTGCTCAGCCATCGCGTCTGCAATGCCTTGATAAGTGATACTCCGCAACTTTCCTCTATCTTCAGAAGGTGCCATTTTATGAATTCTCGCCTCTCTTCCTTCGACAATATTTGTAGGCCGGAGGAATGGTAGATTTTTAAGCCAAAGACAGGTTGTTTTTGTTTCGCCGTGCCCGAATTGCCATGGTTGAATGATCTGGTCAGGCTTTCTGATTTTGGTAGAGATTACTGAAACAGGGTTTTCAAGCATGATCTTCGGGATAGGTGCATCAAGCAGCGCTCGCACAAAATCTAAAGCCTCTGCCTGCTCTGTTTGCTTGTCCTTAAACCAACGTGCTCCGCTAACTGCCAAATGTGTGCAAGGCGGATGGGCGATCATTAAATCCCATCCAAAGTTCAGTGCCTTAAGGACATCTCCCTTTATGTGTTTCACGTATCCGCCGTGTGCTGATGGGAGTAAATCGCAACTCCAAGCATCATGGCCGCGTCTCTTGAAGGCATCACGGACAACACCGCTGAATTCACATGCGATAAGAACTTTCACCGTGCTTCCCCGCTGTTTATTTCGTTGTTCATATACCTAGCTTACTTTCTTTACTTGATAAATCAATACCCTTTTTAATAAAAATAATGAGAAAATGACAAAAAAGTTTTTTTAGCCGCAAACGGTGCAAAAAATAACTCTAATATATTATACATTAAGCTCAAAATTTGACTAATTATACTTGCTTTCATAAATAATTCTTGCTAATCCGTTGACGGCTTTTGCTTCCGTTCTGAAGGCGCTGATGCGTTGCAGACCAAGTTTAGGCGCATCAAGTAGGTAAGCGCGCACCACACATACTCCGTCTTCTCTGGCAAGTACTCCGTCAAATCGGTACCCGCGTTTAAGGCAATTTTCTAGAACTCCAAAAAAGCAAACATCAACACCTTTCCTTTGCCAGTCTCTATAATGTACATGCTCCCCATCCTCCGGCGTGCACCAAGTAAACTGCCACGCACCCACATAGAAGTATTTAGCGTAGATAATTCTTGCACCGTCTGAATTGCGTGTGAAAACGTATGCAATTAAATCATTCAGTGGGGGCAGTCCTGTAGGAATCTTATCCGATAATGACATAGACATAAGAAAAAAGGCCAGAATCCCAATCCTAATGGAATTCTGACCTGTCGTTTTCCGTGCGTTACGGTGTTACTTTCCTGCCGGTTTGGCACCTGTGCTTGCTTTGGTGGCAAGCTCGATGACTTCCGGTTTCGTGTCCTCCAAGCCGCACATCTCAAGATCATACTGCGCTGCACGTTTAGCCTGATTGAGAGCACGTAAACGCGCCTCTTTGGCCGCAGCGGCGTCACCATCTGGTGTCTTGATAGTACGGATGAACGTGCGCCCAGAATGATCGCCGCGCTTGGCAACTTCAACCACTCTTGAGCCAACTGCCCCTTTTATTTCGGGGTCTGGATTCATGATCGGCTCAATCCAGAAGCCTGGAGAGGTTCCAGTTGAGGACCGCGAGCCCGCAGGGGCCTTAGTTGGGGGGTTTTTCAGCATCTCTTCAACTGCAAACCAAGCCAGATCACTAAGACGGCAACCGTCCAGATCCTTGGATAATTCTTGCAGTTTTTTTGCTGTCTCTTCACGACCTTTTGTCGTGTTGAGATGGATGGTTGGAAACTTTTTGTCTTCTGGCATAAGCTCCTCCTCTGTGGGTTTTTTACTGGTTTTGCATCCAGCGGATTTTTGTATTGACATATTTACAACGAACAATATAAAACAATCTCAAAACCTTTGCAACTCTTTTTTGTCAAAAAACACCATTTTTTTCCTCCTTTGTAATATACCGATTTTTCTTGAGTCATAAGTGCTTATAATATAAAGACTTAAAAATTTTTTGAATTTTCTTTTGAATATCGTTTGTAACTCTTTTGAAAGGAATTACCTTTATTCTCAGTGCGACCGTATTGAAGATTTGCGCATTTTGTCGGACACTCAGAAGGCCATAACGACCTTAAAAGACTTATGCACCCTCTTAGTAAGTTTTTCAATTTGACAAATCGGATTTACCTAGCAGTTAAAAGCTGGTTTGGTTTTCTAACCTTCTCCAAATCAGCTTTTTTAACCGCTTTTAGTATAATATATCATAATCAAAACTTGCAGGAATCTGACAAAATGGTTACAGAATTTCAGAAACTCTTTACTACTCTATATCATCGCAAGTGTTTTGTCGAAAGAGTTTATGACGGTGACACTATTACTGTGATGCTTGACAAAGGCATGAACGATTTTACCAAAAACAAAAGTGTTAGACTTTTCGGAATCGACACACCAGAAAGGCGCGGAGCAGAAAAAGAGTTTGGTGATGAAATCGGCCAAGTCGTGCGCGACTTGCTTCTAGCCAAATGGATCAAGGTGATAACCCATCGGGATAAAACCGGAAAGTACGGGCGGCTGCTCGGTACCGTCTATTATCTTGATCATAATGATGAGGTCCAGAACCTCAACGAACAGCTTTTAGATTGGGGCTTCGCAACACCTTACGGTGATGATGCTTGGCGCAATCGCGTTTGAATTTGTGACGTGGTAGTTTAAGAAAATGTGCGTGTAAAGCGCACTACCCCACAAGGGTAGGGTAAAGCACCGTCGCAAGCGGAATTCTAAGGTTCGAGCCCTTAGCCCGTCACTCTAATTTTACATTAAAACAACTCCCCAAGAGGGACGCGGGTAGGGCGTATGCCTGCATTAATGTCAGCATATAGACTGACACTGCCCGCGTTTTATTTATGGAACTCACGACAACAGAAAAACTAAGACTGAATGCCGACTTAGACGGTGACTTATTACCGATAAGCAATATGCTCAAGCCTATGAAAGCTCCCAACAAAGTTGTGGCGCATGATCACAAGTCTATTCCGTATGATCGTGGTCTAGTGGACTCCCCAAAATTGGATGGCAACAGAGGACGAATAATCAACGGTGATCTGTTTACCTCCACTACAAAGCACCCGCGTAATCGCCGGGTCTACGAATTTATGGTACCGCTGTTAGAAGTGGCAAAGAGGAAAAGCCTTTTCTTCGATTTTGAAATCTATGATCCTGCGGCATCCCATCACGCTGCTCTCAGCGGTATCATAAACTCTTACGCAATGCCATTGCCGGAAACTACCGTATGCGCCGTCTTTGACTGTGCGCCGATGAGAGATTTTCAGGACAACTGTTTGCACCTTCCTTTCTCCGAAAGACTGCACATGTACAACGCAGAGCTTGGACAGCTTTCTATCCCCGAATTCATTGCCATCCCTCAGGTGCCTGTAGCAGATGCAGCTGAAGCGAAAGCACTCTATGAGAAGCACCGTGAACAGGGTCTAGAGGGCTCAATGCTACGCGCCCTGCATATCCATGAGGATAAGAACGGGAAACCCTTGGGCGGCTGGTATAAGTTCGGACGCGCTACGCCCGCACAAGGAATGATTTTTAAGTTCAAAGAATTCGTGCCAGTTGACGGCATTATTGTTGGCGTGATACAAATGCGCAAACTGAAAGACGGTCTGGAACGTCAGTATGCGGCAGACGGGTCACTAGCACGGCCACAAACCCACGAAAGTTTCACAGTTACAGATGCAGTCGGCGCGCTAACTTTTAAGTGGATTGACGAAGATGGTAACGAATGGTGCACCGATATCGGATTCGGTAAAGGTTTCAGTATAAAAGATCGTCAAAAAATGTGGCATGATTATCAGCTCGACCCAGCAACTTTAATCGGGAAGTGGGGGGAAGTTCTACACATGCCGCATGGCGGAAAAATTGGTGGCGGAATGCGCCATGGCAGACTAAAAAGGTTTCGACCAGATAAGGATTAGCAATGACTGATTTATATAAAAAGCTCGTCAAACCAATAACAGATTTCACTGCCGACAATAATCTGTTTCCTGTTATGGTACTTACCATTTTATACGCTTATGCAGTTGGATTAGTGGAAGCAGCTGAAGAAAAGCAGCAGGTAAGTTTTGATGTATTTTGGAAGGCTATATGCACAGTTGAATCTAACGGCAATCCCCGCGCCTTTAATAAGAAGGAAAACGCAAAGGGAATTGCGCAGATCAGACCAATTATGATTGAGGATATAAACAGGATAACTGAATCTGATATCTTTAAGCATGAGCATGCTTACAGAGAAAATTTATCTAAGACAATGTTTAAGATTTATGTCACACACTATTGGCCTAATGGTACATACGAACAGTGGGCGAAATCTTGGAATTTTGGGCCTACCGGACCAAGCAATCCTAAGGCAGAAAAATACTGGATAAAAGTGCAGAAAGTTATGCAAAAGGAGAAATAAAATGCAAGATAGAAGTACAGGTGAGATGGTACCATTGGACCCGGACTTAATAGGAGACATCGCAGAATTAGATGCCGCTGCTAAGAAAAGAGCTTTCAAAGTGGCGGGCGAAAAAGCGGGTATCGCGCCCAAAAATCAAGGCACTGTACTGCGGCTAGGCCAAAAAGTAAATTTGGAGGGCATACGTTGCACAGTACAAACACTTCGAAGGAATAGAATTGTGTTGAAGCCGCTTAAAGATCTATTGGTTATATTGATGTGTATTACTATGCCTGGATGTCTGCACACACTCGCCTTGGTCAATGTGACCACCTATCGAAATGGAGTAATGACACAACAACTCATCAACCTGAAAACAAATGAAGCTGAAGCAACAACCGGCTCAACAACAATCAACGCCAATGACGCTACCGTGGCTGCTGATAAGAAGCAGAGCGCAGCCACCGCCGTAACCGGACAGGGTAGCGCTAAAGTTGAACAACCGAAAATTCCTGAAGATAAAGAAAAGCCAACTCCGCCAAACCCTTAATTAGTTAATTGTACAGGAATTATTATCAATGTCAGCTCCCAAAGTAGACAAGAATTTTGTCCTTCAATCCGCTAAGCGGTGCCAATTAGTTTATAAAGATGCACCACAAGTTATTACTGTAGAAGATGCGCAATTTTATATGGATGCCCGCGATCAGGATAAAACTATTATATGCACCGTTCGCGGCACTGATGAGCTAGAAGATTGGTTAACTAATCTAAAGTTCAAAAAACGTAATACTGAAATCGGCCCTGTGCACGATGGATTTTGGCGGCATTCCGAACAGATTTATCCACTGGTGCGGGCACTCTCTAATTCTTTTGAACACTACTCTCTGCGATTTGAAGGGCATTCCTTGGGAGCGATTACAGCAATCATATTAGC
>SDBT01008088.1_pt1 | contig 17231 bp, 13 predicted proteins | sample 2277101 | NCBI WGS metagenome assembly SDBT01 (sample SAMN10404973, study PRJNA504765) | marine sediment metagenome | isolation source: marine sediment core GS10_PC15, 103 cmbsf | place: Arctic Ocean: Southern Knipovich Ridge | collected 2010
GGGAAACAAGCCAGCGGCATGTTCTACGGAAAAGTCACCCAGTCGTTGCCCACAAATTGAGTCAAAGCCTTGAATTTACTGCTCCGCTGATGGTATTAAGAATTAAGTTGTCAGTGCTCTAGTTTTTAGGCTCAACAATGGCCTTCTTGATCACCCCCATCCTAGCCTTCCCCCATCAAGGGGGAAGGAACTGATGGTTCTCTCGAATACTGCTTTCTAACTGGGAAACGGGTACTCCTGATCAAGCCCGAAATCCCTTCCCCCTTGATGGGGGAAGGCTAGGATGGGGGTGATCTGGAGGGGATGAATTTGCCAATAATATCCTTCCAATCTCGCCTGTAATGCACAGTAATAAAATGGAAATGGTATTAGATTATAAACCAGTAGAACAGAAAAAGCAAATCCTAAAGTTGACAATCTTTTCCATTTCTGATACTATCTTTCCTATTGGGGGGTCACTGGAGAGTGGCAAAATGTATGGAATTGCCCGGTCAGGAATAAAGAGAGTTTTTGATATTACGGTGGCTGTTCTGGCTATTGTGCTTCTTTCGCCGCTTATGTGCGTTATCGCTTTGGCTGTGAAGATAAGCTCACGCGGTCCTGCCATCTTCCACCAGGAACGCTGTGGTTATGATAGTCACCCGTTTATCATGTATAAATTCCGGACTATGGTAGCTGGCGCGGAGCATAGGGGACGGGGCTATGAACTCGTCAGAAATGATAAGAGGATCACGAGAATAGGAAACATCCTGAGAAGTGCAAGTCTGGATGAGCTTCCACAGCTTCTAAACGTCATTAAGGGAGATATGAGTCTGATGGGGCCGCGTCCAATGATTGCTGCTCAAGTGGCTGAACTCGATCCGAGGCAGATGCTTCGCCAGCAGGCGCGACCGGGAATATCCGGCTGGGCACAGATAAATGGTCGCAATGCACTGAGCTGGGACGAGAGAATCGAATTGGATGTCTGGTATGTGGAGAACTGGAGTTTCCCACTCGACCTGATGATACTATGGAAAACCATCTCCACTGTGGTGCGTAGAGATGGGCTATACGGCGAGGGTGGCATCAACCGGACGGTAAAACCCGACTTTGACAGCAAATAAGGATTCGTGAAAAGGCGTTTACCCCGTGAAGGTACGCCCAGACCACTGTTTTCGTCGAACCATCGTTGTAGTATTAAAATGGCAAGGATTGACAAAATGATTGATAGCGTTACCAAAAAGAAGCAAACGAGGAGAGAGTTTATCAAAGCAGGTGGGGCGGCAGCGGTTGGACTTGCCGCAGGTCAGTTGACGAAATCCGCTCTGGGCGCACAAGTAGCAAGAAAGGAAGTCTCTATGAAAAAACCAAACGTACTTTTCATTCCCATCGACGATCTACGCCCGCAACTCAACTGCTACGGTCAAACCCAGATGGTGTCGCCGCACATTGACGAACTGGCCGGGAATGGAGTTATATTCCAGAATGCCTATTGTCAGGTTCCCGTCTGCGGGGCTACCAGAGCCAGTCTGCTGACCGGCGTTCGCCCAAAACGCGACCGATTTGTGACCTATAGCACCCGGGTCGATGAGGACTTGCCCGGAGCCTTAACTCTTCCTGAATATTTCAGGAAAAATGGGTATACTACCCTCTCCAACGGAAAAGTGTTCCACCATCGCCGGGATACTGCTGACAGAAGCTGGAGCGCGACCCCCTGGGGCCCAAAATCCGGTGGCAACTGGCGCAACTACCTCCGCCCGGAGAATCAGGCTGTGGCGGCAGAAAACGAAGGGCGCGGCCCGGCGTTTGAATGCACCGATGTGCCGGATAACGCCTATGTCGACGGGAAAGTAGCAGATCGCACTATCGAAGATCTCCATCGGCTAAAGGACGCCGGTGAGCCATTCTTCCTGGCAGCAGGCTTTATCAAGCCGCACCTGCCCTTCAACGCGCCTAAGAGATACTGGGATCTCTACAGACGAGAGGACATCAACCTGGCAGATAATCCATTCCGACCAGAGGGCGCGCCCGACGCTGCCATACACAACTGGGGCGAACTACGACAGTATTTCCATATCCCCGCAAAAGGCCCGCTGCCGGACGAGATGGCGAGAGAGCTTATCCACGGATACTACGCCGCTACCAGCTACACCGATGCTCAGGTTGGGCGACTGATGAATGAATTGGATCGCCTCGGACTGCGCGAGAATACAATAGTCGTGCTCTGGGGTGATCACGGCTGGCAGCTTGGGGAACATAGTCTCTGGTGCAAGCACTGCAACTTCAACACATCGCTGAATGCTCCGCTCATCATCAGCGCGCCGGGTTTCACAGGTGAGAAGAAATCCGATGCCCTGGTGGAGTTTGCGGATGTTTATCCGTCTTTATGCGAACTTGCCAAGCTCACACTCCCGGATCATCTGGAGGGCACGAGTTTTGTTCCGCTGATGGAGCGTCCGGATCAGCAGTGGAAAAAGGCCGCGTTCAGTCGGTATTTCGCTGGAGATTCCATCCGTACAGAGCAATACCTGTATACAGAGTGGACCCGCAAAACGGGGGATATGTACGCCCGGATGCTGTATGATCACAAGGTCGATCCCGAAGAGAACGAGAATATCTCTGAGAACCCGGAGAATAAGGAACTCGTCGCGCAACTCTCGAAAATGCTCAGGGATGGATGGCAGGGAGTTCGGCCCGGTGGATCGTAGATAGGTATAAAAAAATGGCCTGCCGTGCTTGATGGGATAACGTAGGTACCATCCTATTCAATCAGGAGCATCAATACGTCCATCGAATCCATATTGATCGCTCTGATGTCGATGTTCCTGTTTCTGAGCAAATCTCTGGCTTTAGTAACAGTTATATCGTTAAGCTTCAGGGAAATAACTGCCGGACTACTTCGCATGTTGACCAGAGATACCAGACGGCCATTTGTCAATTCTGTCGACCTGCATCGCACACCAACGACTGTGTTTCCATATTCGTCAACACAATGTATTGGCCTGGCAATGCCACTTGCCTTGAATTGCTCCTCTATCTGCGGAAACATCACATCCAGCTTATCTGGCTTCACAGTTGGCAAACCCTTCAGGAAGGCAATCTGAGTGGCATTTCGCTCCTGACCACGGGGATTATACTTCAGGACATCGTCACCTACAACCAGAATTTTGCCGTCTTTGTGGACATATTCTCTCAACGCGTCTACAGTACCATCCTCCACATAATTATTTCCTGGCACGATAAGCCACTGAAGTGCTTCAGGAATTTCCTCCTGTAACATTGATTCTGTTATGAAGCCGATTTGCTCACCCAGGAAGTATAGAGCTTCGTATGCGGCAAGCTGAGTATCCAGGTATTCGACGCTTTGTATGGCCGAAGCCTCAGAATAGAGGATTCTGATAGGCCTGTTAGCCTTTGCCAGGGCCACAATCTCGTCAGCATAGGAATTAACTTCCAGAAGCGTTTGTGCATAGGCATTGAGCAATTGAGGCTTGGTCAACAGACTGCCGTGGAACCAACTGGACGATGATCTGGGATTGGGAGCATCGCTTGATCTCCTGCCCCAGTACCATATTGAATTTCCGCCCAGTCCATGCAGATAGGACAGCCATAATGCACAATTGATATGCTTAGCCGGGGTGTTTATCACCCGATGCGAGACAGCGTGCCATTCCCCATCATAAATGGGTTTGTCGGGAGCGATTGACCGGAGAAAGTCGAAAGTGATACATTGCCTGATCCAGTTTTGTGCATATCTCCTATAGTCAGACCAGGGGGAACGCGTTCCATAGTCTGAAGCAGGGGAAATCCCGGCGTCGCACCCATTAACTTTTATGAAGGTGTTGACCATCGCCTCGCGATCAATACCATCATGATGCCAGGAGTATCGCTGGTTCCTTATACCATGATCCATATCCAGAGAGCCTTTAAACATCCTTGTCATAAACTTGGCATAACATGCGGCGTTTGGATCGTGCTTTCTGATCTCGCTTGCCAGAAAGCCGAACCAGTCAGTCACCCTTATCTGGTTGAATAGACACCAATCATACCACTGCGCTGGATTATCCTTGCTCTCAGGAGTGTCTTTAATGTCCTGGAATCCAGAGAAATTCGCGTTCCATGTCTGATTAAGTTTTTGGATAGATCCATAGCTTTCCTCTAACCATCTCTGGTATTTGACCATTGTATGTTTTGTTGGCCTGCCAATGTTCTCTCTTGCCCAGCCCGTCCAGAAATTACTATCCCATGAAGGCTCATTCGCAAGAAGATACATTGTGGAGTCAGAGTATTCCCTCAATTCTGGTACCACAGCCGCAATGGCCTTCGACCAGAGTTCCCGAACAGCGGGGTGATCAATATCATAGCTAATGAAATGACCCTTTGCATCGCCGATATGTGGATATTTTTCCCTCACCCATCTGGCGATATTATGCTGAAGGTATATTGTTCCACGAATGCCCATTTCATGAGCTTTTTGCAGCCTCTGAAGAATACCCTCAGTCAGGCGATGATTTGGACTGCCATTCGAGTCCAAAGCATTGCTGAAGCCAAATCCCGCTACCGCTTCGATTCCCGTACCAAGTGCTGCAACTGTTTCGTTTGCTCCACCCCACGTAAATCCGCCGGGAAATGCAGGTGTGTTGTCTATAGCAAAATAGCCATCCTGAATAGTGACTCCAGACCAGTCAAGCTTTCTCGTTGAGCGACGGCTTTCCGGGGCCCTGCGAACCTGCTCCAACTCACCAATGGAGCGGTCCAGAATCTCAATGGTGTGCTTGAGTTCACGGATCGGCATCTCCCGGAATTTATAAGTTTTGTCTTCCCCGGAGAGCGGCCATTCCCCCAGAAGCCTGGCCAATTCTTCAGGGTGTTCAGCATCCCATGAAGCAAACCCAATAAATAATTCGGCCACCTTGAGCGCAGCCTCTTCATAGGCGGTATCAATGCCCATTCCACCAGCCTGTATGATTGACTCCTTAAGCTGCTGATACTTCTTTTCAGCTTCCCTCAACTGCTCGGACACATCGATCTGGAGCAACTGCCCGTTTGTTAGGGGTATATCAGGATTTGAGGTATTTATGCCAGACAGAAATGTCAGGATAACCAGAAACAGATGCTCCATAACCATTTACCTCCTGATGTCGCAGTGGATGAATTTAATTTTCTCACTTCCGTCGCCGTAGTACATATCATAGAGCAATACTTTATATAACGCAACGATAAACTGTGTGACAAAGCAAGCGAACACTATAAGTAGTGGCTCCATCATAGATAAAGATTCTTATACCATTTCGGCGGTGGATATGATAGAATGGTCTTGTTCCATACCGCAACCACGATAGTCGGGACATTCCTGTCCCGACGGCTTTGGGGCATAAACTCTATGCTTGGGTATAAGTTCTTTGTATTTTCATCCATTTATGGTACAATTCAATCAGGAAGAATGGGCGCAACAATAGTATCACGCGGAAGGAAAATTACTATGGCTCGTATTGGTGTCCGCTCCTTTGCCCTTCTGTTGTTAGCTTTGCTGTTGGCAGGAGCGATATTCCTAAAGCTCCGGGATCGTTCTTACAATGAACAGGAGGATGTGTCCGTGAATGATGTTGAGCAGATCGCGTCCAAACTCAGGACTGCTTTCCCAAAACATTTTCTGGCGGATGCCGTTATTGCTCAATCTGAATATATAGATCGTCCTATGGCTTTCGGGGAGCCAGATCCCCCTGAGGGATTCGCTGGGCCTGACCCTACTGGTAGACATCCATTTGGCATATATGTCCCCATAGATAGAGATGAATACTTCAAAGACGATATTTCATTGGGGCAGTGGATACTCCATGAGATGTTTCATCTCCATAACCGAAGAACTAAGGAATATGATCCATACATCGACAAAGCCTTTCCCGATGATAGCGATCCCTTAGTTCAGTGGCTCAAGAAAGACCCTTATCACAGGACTTTTGCGCGCGAGGAAGCTTTTATCAACCTGATCTCGTTCGCAGATCCCGCCAGAACTGAAGCTCAGAATGAAGCGGTGAGGGAGTGGTTCGACTACATTGGCGCCAGGGATAAATCTCTTGAGGAAATCAGGGAAATACTGAACGTGATAGAGCATTGGTAAGTACCCAGACAAAATTGATTTCATATTCGCGTGGAGGTATTCATGCGATGTCTTGGTAGGGGTGGGTAAATGGCTTTTGATTGGCTAATCAAAAGCCATTTACCCACCCTACGGCAACATGAAAATAATTCTGGTCAGGTACTTAGTGCAAAGATGGTTTGGTAAAGGCGAAGCGAAAAGAGAGATTTTTCAAAATCGTTAGTGTGAAAATGGGAGGATTCATTATGACTAAACTGACAAGATTGTGCTGTTCGATCTTCAAGATTGCACTGCTTGTCGCTGCTATCCAGGGAGGGAGTATCGCATTGTCATCAACTATCAAAATTGTCCCGAAGCCAGTTGACCGGGTGCCTGAACTCCGTGCGCAAAAACAGCCCACTGTACCGGAAAACTACAAAGAAATCCCCTTTATAGAGACAACTCCTCCGCCTGAACTGACGGCTGGGGAAACGGAACGGGGCTATCTCCTGTTTCAGCGTCCGATAATGGAACCAGTGTATCCCAATACGCAGCCGCTGGAACATGAGCGTCTCGAAAGCCTTGTAGCTTTCGCTACACCCGGTGAGTTTGAGCCGCTCACGTTCAGCCTCTATCCCACCCGAAGCCTGAAAAATCTGAGGGTGCGCTGCTCATCCCTCACCTGTGACGCTGGTGAGATTCCCGCCTCTCAGATCACCGTGCGACTGGCTACTTACTGGAACATCGGCTATCCGCGCTATACTTCGCGGGACACCTATCGTCGAACGCCTGAGCTGCTGGAGCGCGTTACTGCGCACACGTCTCCGGCACAGGAATGTCAGCGTTACTGGATCGTGGTGCAAGCGCCGGCGGATGCAAAACCCGGATTATATCGGGGGAACGTCACAGTTTCTGACGATGGATTCGACAAAGCCGTGCAGATACCTGTGACATTTCGCGTTCTGGGTTTCCCGCTCAAGAAAGATCCGGCCAAGCACTACTCGGTGTATTACTCCGTGCGCAATCGGACGCAATACCGGGGCAAGTCTGATGAGTTTGTCCGGAAGGCGTCCGAGAACGAGTATCAGGCAATGGTTGACTATGGCCTGGACGTGGCACCGACTCAATATCTTCAGTGCCTTGATGGCAAGACACTCAACATCAGAAATCCAGAGGATTTGGACAGGTTGGTGAAGATGGGTCTCAAAGGCCCTGTGCCTATGACCGGCGGGAGCGCCATCAGTCGTATATACAGGGACACAACGCCCGACGGTGAGCGTGGTTCTCATTGGCGGATCAGCAAGATGCCGCCTCCGGAGTTCTACGCGAAGGTTACGGAGTTGTTTAAAGCGTTTGAGGCAGATCGCATAGCGAAAGGATGGCCTGAGTTTGTCTGTTGTCCCCTGGATGAAGTGGCTTCCACACACAGCGAGTTCGGCGCGAAAACTTATGGAGCGGTCCGAGACGCCGGGATTCGCACGTACATCACCAAGAACCCTATCAATAGCGATGCCGCACCGTATCGACCTCACGTGGACATCTGGTGCTCTCAGCCCTACTCCATGCCGTATGAGAAGATCGTCGCTCAGGAGCGTTATGAATACTGGTCTTACCCGAACCACAACGCCGGTGAAATCAAAGATCGGCGGGTTATGTGCAAAGGCGGGCGGATGACCTACGGTTACGGCTTCTGGCGGAGCGGTTTCACAACGCTTATCCCCTGGCATTGGAGCTGGACGCCGGGAAATGACCAGTTCGACTATCTGCGCGGTTCACAATCCGGATGCGGCCAGCGAATCACCGACGACGGCGAGGTGATCCCGGCCATCTACTGGGACTGTTTCCGCGAGGGATATGATGACGCGCGCTATATCTACACACTGCAACAAGCGATCTTCCAGCGTGAGGGTTCCAGCGATCCGGAATGCCATCGCGCTGTCGAGGATGCGAAAAAACTGCTCCAGGCAACGTGGAATGCCATCAATGTCCAGCAAAAGTACCTCGCCGAAGGCATGTGGCCCTCGGAGGAGTTCAACACCCGGCGTTGGATGCTGGCAAAGGCAATTGAGAAACTGAATCGCTTCCCTTCGGAGCGGCAAGGCATCGCTCCTTCCGTATTGGTGGCAGACACAGCGCCGCAAGCTGCAAAGGACGAAACGCCCCTCATTGAAAAAGCGCTTCAGAGCGGGAATATTGAGACAAAGGACTTGAGCGGCGGCTTCACATCCTGGGTTAGCGGCACGAAGGAGGGTACTATCCAGATCACCGAGGAAGCTGGACGTCAGGGGCAGAAGGGGTTACGCTGGAAGATTCGCGTGGATCATGAAACTGACGGCGGCGAAGGCGGCAGTTATCCAGTGGGTTGGCCGCGCATTTCGAGAACGTTCGGTCCCGGCGAATTGGACATGAGCAGCTATGACTATCTGTCTTTTATCGTGCGCGTCGATTCGGATCGCGATGAGGTTGCCGATGATTTCACACCCTTTGGGGTACTCCTGGCTTCGCACAGAGTGACGCGAAGATTTTTCGAGACGCGACGCGATCTGGGAGGCCGCCAACGCGTATGGATACCCATGCGCTTCTCCATCAAGGATCTTATGAAGTCGGTGGGATTAGGCGCTGATCCGTGGGGTGATATTTCGCGTGTGCAGCTTTACATCTCTGAGGGCGATTACGCGCACAATACAAATTTGACCTTTGATGTGGCCGAAGCCCGGCTGCTGCGGTTCAAGTCTCCCATGATCTCGCAGATTACTGTCCCGGAGTATCTTTTGCTGCCGAAGACCCGGCTGTCCATCTCATTTGATGTAATGGGAACCGGTTCAGTCAAGCCGGAAAGTCACGAGGTCGCCGCATCGCTCACAACTGCGGAGGGTCAGTCGGTAGCGCAACAGAAACAAGACCTGGCCGGACAACGAGTCATTGTTCTGGACACCTCGTCCATTCCGCCGGGGCACTATAGGCTTCATTTGAGGATCGCCGACGCTGAAGGCAAGCTCTGCTCCGAGGAAAGCCGGGAAATAAAAGCCATCGCCGGACCCGATTCTGAGTATCAAGCAGAATAGAGAAAGATACCTATGTGATGCAGTGGCAACTTAGTTCTCAATAGTACCACAAGCTTCCAGCTTGTTCCGATGTAGCGCTGTAACGCTTTTTTACAAGCTGGTAGCTTGTGGTACTCAATCCAATGAGCGGCGCTATCCCTTACTCCTTGCTATGTGAATAGCCAGTGACCTCAGCCACTCGTGTGAAGAAATCCCGCTTGAATTTGCTGTTGATGGTCCAGTTGACGGGTGGCGTCTGGAATCCATTGAGTTCCTCAAATGGGCCATCATTCGGCCTTGGGTGACTCTGGTAACGCTCATAGGGATTATCAGCTTGTCCGTCAAAGCCCTGATCATAGTATCCCCACGAAGCGCCGTTTCTCCATGAAGCATCCAGATTGGGAACTGCCGGTGAATCCTCATTGATGATAATAGGCTTGGGATTTGCCGTATACACGGGCATGACCTGAACGTCCCTGAGAGCAGTTCCCAGGCGAGGCGGACGCGTACCGTTGCCGTGCAATAGCACAAAGTCAGATGATTCCATCAATGAATCTGGTGGTGATCCCTTATTTAGGTCTACATTTGAGGCCATGTGGCTGGTGGAGTAGAGAAATTCAGGATGCGCCTCTCTTAATTCGTCTATCATCTCATGTGAGCGCTCCGGACTGAATATGTCGTAATCTGTGTTATTGATAACCACTTCGATCTCATTGGCAACTTCGATCATCACGTTGCGATAGCCTGCTTCGCCCAGGAAGTTCATCGCCTGGTGAGCCGCATGCCATATCGCTTTTTCATCGCGCATCTTGAGCAAGTTTACCCAATAGAACAATCCGATTATTACTGCCATACCCAGTTCATCCGCACAAGCCAACACGCGCTTAATGCGGTCAGCGTAGGCCGGTTTCAGTTCACCTTCCGGAGTGAAACCGTTGTTGTTGTAGTTCTGATATATCTCCGGAATGTAGAGTGGCCCTCCGCCCTGAATATTGATGGTAAAGGCCAGCACGCCATGATCTCGCCATGAAGGCAAGGCTTCACATAATTCCGTCACGTTGCGTTCAGGATCCCATTCTCCTGTATCCGGATAAGCCCAGTGTCGTAGGGTTTCGGGATTGGCATCATCAAAAGTAGCCTGCACCGCACGGACATTGAAAAGCAGCCCCTCGATCCTGTGTCCCTCAAATACACGACCCGGATATGTAGGTTTGCCATTCAGCAGAAAATCCTTACCAGAAATACTAAGTTGAGTCATTTTATCTTCCTCTATGTTAAAAGTTGGCGCTGTCAAATTTTTCACCGCAGAGGCGCAGAGATCGCAGAGAGAAAGCAGAAAAAGGATGAAACACGGATTATTACAGGAATATCCAGTGATAGCCCGTCAGGTTACATGGAGTGTATCATAGATTAAGAGCATTGGCAAATGTTTCTGTTGACTGAGACGTAAAGAATGCGTATAATGGCATCGAAAGAGGCGAAGTAAAGAAGGAGTTGAGTCGCTGGCTGCCGACAGTAATGCGCCAGACGCGCCAAGAGATAAGAAAAAATAATGCAGTCAGCTATCAGCCGTCAGCACTGTGTCTGATCACACTGTAGATAGACTCAGCATGATATGATGATAGTATAACAGGAGGTTCTTAATGGCAGAATTGATAGTTATTCGATTGGACCCGCTCACCGGTGAATGGGAACATAATCACAGCGAAGGACCCACCGGCTCCCGTGAAGAGGGCGAAAAATGGTTGACATCCCTGCGCGAAGGGAAATCGCCAGAGGGCAAATTCTGTGAATGGGACGAGGTTACAGAGACTACCGATGAATGGGTCGAAGTGAGCAATTTTCGCTTTGGCCCGTATGCAGGTCCCGACGCAGGAAAGATTCTCCATTCCCTTAAGAAAGCAAGATTGACCGTGAGTTTTTGATGGAATTGACTGATACTGGGAGTAATGGTATGAGCGCGGATGAGACTCAGCAAGCAATATTCCAGGCTGTAAGGGATGGTGATCTGCCAAAGGTGAAGCGCTACCTCGCAGCGGGAGTTGATATTGACGTGAGAGATGAAAGAAACTCAACTCCCCTCTCATGGGCGTCAAGCTACGGACACCTTGAGATCGTCAAATACTTTGTTGAGCGCGGTGCTGATATCAATTCTCAATACAACGCTGGAAATACGCCGCTGATCGTCGCCTCGTGGAAAGGACATTTTGATGTGGTGCAATACCTCGTGAATAGAGGCGCTGATATTCACATCGCGAACAAAGGAGGCTGCACAGCATTGTCCTGGGCTGCGGAGCATGGAAACCTGAAAATCGTCAAGTTCCTGGTGGAGCATGGGGCTGAAATCAACGGCGGCCCAGCCCTGACCGCAGCGTGCGAATGGGGCGGGCATATTGAGATTGCCAAATACCTCATCAGCAAGGGCGCGGATCTGGAAGCCAGGGCGGGCGACGGATTCACGCCGCTTGTGGCTGCCGCCTATCAAGGACACGCGGATATAGTCAAGTTTCTCCTTGCCTGCGGTGCAGATACCCATGTAGACCATGGAGCGCCTCTGGAATGGGCGGCGCTCTTTGACAAACGCGGTGCTGTGAATGCACTGCTTGATGCCGGCGCTGATCCTGATGAGAAACTCGGTCACGATAATACAGCATTAATCTCCGCAGCAAGTGAAAAATCGAACGAGCGAATTGCAGTTGTCAGATTACTGCTTGATGCAGGGGCTGATGTCAACGGCCGAGGAGTCTCTGGAGTCACGGCGCTACACGAAGCAGCGGCAAGCGGTCGGATCGACGTCGTGGAATTGCTGCTGGAAAATGTAGCGGATATTGCCCTGGAGGACGACGATGGCAACACGCCTGTACTAGCGGCTGCCCAGGCCGGACAGGTCAAGGTTGTATGTTTCCTGGCAGAGCGAGGAGCGGACTTAGATCACAGGAATAAGCAAGGGAAAACAGCACGGGGAATCTTGAGCGAGATGATGGCATCGCTCAAGATTCCCGTGATGCACGCTTCGTCCACTAATACTGACTAAACTGGTTTTTTATAGGTTTCAGATCACCCCCATCCTAACCTTCCCCCGTCAAGGGGGAAGGAACTGAGCGTTCTCCCGATCACTGCTTTCTTAATGAGAAGCGGATACTCCCGCCAAATCCGAAATCCCTTCCCCCTTGACGGGGGAAGGTTAGGATGGGGGTGATCAAGAGACAGTTGATAAGCAAAAAAGACTAATCTGGTTGACCAATAGTCAGATTGCTGAATTTTCGACTAGAATCTATAAATGAGAGATGAATACGATGAATGATCTGAGACAGGGACGGCTGGATATTACACCTCACTACTTCGACGTCGATCTTCCGTTTTTCAGGGAGCATCTGGAGGATTTTCTTCCTGATCGCATTATTGACGTCCACACACATTCCGGGAACAATCCGGGACGCCAACCGGGTGATCCTGAGCCTACTTTCTGGCCTGGCTGGGTAACATTCGGATGCGGTATGCGGGTACCCAATCTGCTGGACGCTTATCTGAAGATGTTCCCCGGCAAGGAAGTGTTTCCGGTATGTTTCCCATCCAGCAACCGTGAGAATGTGGATGAGCGGAACGCATATATAGCGAAGGAACTACGGCAGTATAAGAATATATGGGGATTGCTGTGGACGCTGCCGGACTGGAGTGCGGATGAGCTGATCGAGCGTGTTGATAGCGGAGGATTCAGAGGCATCAAACCGTATCTGAACATGGTGCAGGGCATCCCAACGAATGATATAACCATCTTCGATTACCTGCCACACCATCACCTGAAGGCGGCGGAAGAGCGCGGATGGGTGGTGATACTTCATATCCCGCGATCTGAGCGTCTGGCAGATCCGGTGAATATTTCGCAGTTGAAGAAAATCTCCAGAGGCTATCCCGATATCAAACTGATCGTTGCCCACATAGGGCGCTCCTATTGCCCGCGATATGGCATTGAGGGGATACCGCCGCTGAGGGATTGTGAAAATATACTCTTTGACTTCTCCGCAAACACGAATCAAGTGGTAATGGAGCTTTTGATCCGCGAGGTAGGCTCGAAGCGCATACTCTTTGGCAGCGACATGCCAATAACTGCCATGCGGGCGAAGCGGATATGCGAAGGCGATGAATACGTGAATTACGTTCGCCACGCCGATTGGGAGGATAGCAGGACGCGACGGAACGTTGAGGAAGAGGAGAATTACACGTTCTTCCTATATGAACAGATCCTGGCTTTTAAGAAAGCTGCCGTAGCTTGTGACCTCGCGAAGAGCGATATTGAGGACATCTTTTTCAATAACGCATATCGTTTGCTGAACGGGTGATCAACTAAACTTAAGCATTTCTATTGTGCATGATCATTTCTTATGTATCCCCAGGTGACGGCAAGTTTGCCCGAAGGCTCAACGGCCAACATAGCAGCCAGGCCTGTTATTACCAAGCCAATCTCTTCCTCAGTCAAAGCTCTGTTAAAGATGGCAACTTCGTCTATGAGGCCGATCATGAAATCTCCCCGCTGCGCGCCCCAACGACCAATCTTCACAGATTCGTCATTCTGATCCGGTGGGATAGAGGCCCCTGACTCTCCCTCTAATACACCATCTGTATAGGCGCGGAGGAATCCACCATCACGAGTGGCAGCAAGGTGGTGCCACTGCTCATCCATGACAGGTGTTATGCCATATTCACTTTGCCAGGCGCCACCATGCGTGTAGTTGGTGCCCAGCACGTCACGTCTTTCATCTCCATCAACATAAAGCCCGAAGTTCCGCGGACTTCCCGCGGGATCATCTTTACCCACTACGCTCTGCGCAAACTCTGCTCGTACGGCCCCCACCTTGACCCATGCCACAATTGTGTATGTCTCGAGGTTAAAATCCTCATGGTGTGGGATGTCAACTATATCATCTCCGTCAAACTCCAGTGCAGAGCCAAAGTTTCCCGCAACCCATTTAGGAGTGAGGACCTCACCATTGTGACCATTGCCAGAAGCATCTTTAGCGGTGCCTCCATCTCCTTCGTCAAAAAGCCATACGCCCACGAGTGCTTCCTCCAGAAAATCCGCCATGCCAGTGGTGCAAATGCACAAGAGCCACATTGTAGCTAATACAACAGCCGTTATTTTGAGTCGTATATACATCATTATCTGGTATACTAAAAAGCGATAGGAAAATTGCCTTTGAATATACCTCCTCCTTTCATTTCTGAATAGGGTTAATTTAGGCTTACATAGGTTTCCTAATACTGTGTAAGTATACTAATACGAGATTGACTTCTTTCAGGAGGTGTGAATTGCCGAAGCTCATTGGTTTACTATAGCCCCGCTTCCGGGTACCAGTATTTTTATGGCCCTCGGCAGCAATGTAAACTGTATCCTGGAAGTAAGATCCATTGGCTCTCCATCGACATGCACAGGGATTGGTTTCGGCGCGCTGATGGTGACGCTTTTGCCTTTATACATGGTTATCTCACGCAAATATATGTGTTTCCCGGTAAAGAGTTTGGGAATACTCGTCGCGAGTCGAATTGCGCTCATATCCTGGATTACGCAGACATCAAACTGACCGTCATCAGGCTTTGCATCAGGAGCTATCAGTGCCGCTCCGCCATATATTCTGGTGTTTGCTATTGCCACCAAAAGCGGCTTGACTTTGACTATCTGTGAATCTATTTCCACATTTACCAACTGTCGGTTGTACCTGAAGAACACAAATGCGCCGGCAAAAAAATAGAGCCACATACCTCTTAGTGGCCCAAACTTTTTGCTGGCAACTTTAGCGATCAAGGCATCAAATCCCACCCCAGCAGTTCCCAGAAAATATCTGTCATTTGCTTTTCCTACATCGATCTCCCTTATATATCCTTCCACCAATACCTTACAGGCTTCTTCAGGTTGCGTAGGGAGGTCGAACTCCCGGGCGAAGCCATTCCCTGTTCCAGCGGGTATAATTCCGAATATGGCCTCAGTGCCTACTATTCCGTTGAAAACTTCATTAACTGTGCCGTCGCCGCCTACTGCAACCACTACGTCGTGATCGGCGGCGGCTTTTCTCGCGACAGAGGTAGCCTCACCCCTATACTGAAGCACTTTAATGTCATATTTTAAATCGGGAGCGGAGAAGGATTTATCAATGGCATGGATAATCCGCTGATATTTACCCTGTCCCGCTGATGGATTTATTATGAATTGGAAACGTGGCGGGCAGTCATTTCCGGAGTTTACGCGCGTATACCATGGAACTCTTTCAGTACAAACGCCACTCGTTGCAGGACCGTTATGTGTGATAGTATTACCAGTATCCATAGTGCCACGACCAGTAAATTGGGCTTGACTAGTAAGTTTCTGAACAAAATACCAGCAGCAATGACGACGATTCGCTCAGGACGCTGCATAATACCAACTTTGCATTCCACATTTAACCCCTCGGCTCTGGCTCTCACGTAGCTCACGAGAAAGGCGCTGATCAATCCCAGACAGGTAAGCGCCAGACCAGTGATCTTTTTGTCGATCTCCAGAGGGGATCTCATAAAGTAGATCGCCAGCCCAACAAAGACTGCACCTTCGGAGTACCTGTCCACAACCGAATCCAGAAGCGCGCCGAAGGGATTGGTCACTTTGTTGACCCTCGCCACAGCGCCATCCATGAGGTCGAATATGCCGCCTACTAAAATGAGGATGCCAGCGAGTTTTAGATGATTCAGAGCGATGAGAATACCAGCAGCAATACCAAAAAATAGCCCTGTGATGGTTACCATGTTGGCTGTTATACCCAAAGCCGCGACACCTCTGGCAACAGGCCGAGTAATATAACTTAACCAGTCTCTCAACGTATCATGGAACATTTCATGGTATCCTATTATAGTGTTCTGATTTTCAGGTGCTTTCATCCAGGTTGTCAAAAGGAAGCCTGACAGCCCCAAAATTCGCGAACTGGCGTTGAAGTCTGTCTAATCTTTGCTGCACCAGAGTTTCTGGACAAACTTGAGATAGCTGCCGAAGTTCCTCCAATATGGCTTTCTCAAGCGCATTCGATGCAGATTCCAGATCACCCTCCAGCGACCCCTCCACTATTCTATGAACCACTTTCAGATCCAGCAGTTCCTGTGCATTGAGACATAAAGGCGTAGCATCAGTATTGTTTGCCACAGCTTCATCAAATAATGAAATAGAGCAATCAGTTCCCGCCAGCATGAGAACGCGGTCCGCTGCACACATATCAATTGCCATACTTGCGCTGGATTCACCCATCACCACACCAATAACAGGCGTCTTCAGACAGGCCATCTCTTCAAGGCTGAGCGCGATGGCTTCATCTATCTGTTGTTGTTCTAACGCTGGTAAAAGCGGGGACACGGGGATATCAATAAACACGACAACCGGTTTGCCGAATATTTCTGCAAGACGCATCAGTCGCGAGAACTTGCGGCATCCCGCTGGACTGGGTACTTTGGGTGCCTCGACGGATCCGTTTCCTTGATAGCCGATGACCACAAGCTTATATTTTCCTAAGCGCGCCAAACCACCTATAATAACCTGACCGTCACCGGATTTCCGATCTCCGTGCAGTTCCATGAAGGTGTCGAAGATCACATCAATATAGTTGCTCATATATGAATCTTCCATCTGAATTCCCATTGTCAAAGTTTTTTGGCATTTGGCAGATGACAATCTACCTGATACTGAGGTATATAATAACACAAATAAATCCAAAGTGCAACGGTTTTTGATTCAGGAGTCTCAATGTAGTGGGTAATGTTGTGGTGAACTCCCTTTATAGCCGTAAAGATCACTATAATCGGAACTTCGGACATTAGTTCGGACAAAATAACCTCCTATGAGTTATAATCCTACACTCCGCACCTTGAGAATCTATTCTGCAATGCTAAAAACCATATCCCAAAACGCCTATGGATCGGGCTTTTTACACCGGTTTCGCTTGACAATTCATTTACATAGTGTTATTCTTGTTGGCATCTCGACGTGTCTGGAGACTTAGTGCCTGTAAAGAAACAACTTCCCTTTTTTGTAGGGGTGGGTAAACATTTTCTGATTTCATCAGAAAATGTTTACCCACCCTTGATGAATAGTGTTATCTCACGAATGGGAAGTTATT
>SDBT01008089.1_pt1 | contig 17229 bp, 15 predicted proteins | sample 2277101 | NCBI WGS metagenome assembly SDBT01 (sample SAMN10404973, study PRJNA504765) | marine sediment metagenome | isolation source: marine sediment core GS10_PC15, 103 cmbsf | place: Arctic Ocean: Southern Knipovich Ridge | collected 2010
ATTCATGATACACCCCACCGCAATCATTGACCCCAAGGCCGAATTGGATACCAATATAGAGATCGGTCCTTACACTATTATCAAAGGAAATACATTTATCGGTTCGGAGACGAGGATCGGCTCCCATGTGGTCATTGAACCTTTCGTTCATATTCAGCCGGAATGTCAGATTTTTCAGTATGCCGCTATCGGAGCGGTACCGCAGTCTGTGAAGTTTAAAGGAGAAGAGACCTATGTCAAGGTCGGACGCGGCACAATCATACGTGAGTTTGTCACCATTCACAGGGGAACGGAGTTTGGCGGTGGTGTGACCGAGGTGGGTGAAGAAAATTTTGTGATGGCCTATTCCCATATTGCCCATGATTGTAAAACCGGACGAAAGGTGATGTTGTCTAATAATGCCACCCTTGGGGGACATATTACCATAGGAGATTATTCAACGATTGGTGGACTGGTGGCAATCCATCAATTTGTCAGAATCGGTGATTATGCCTTTGTCGGCGGAAAATCAGCGGTTGTAAAAGATGTTCCACCTTACGTTATAGCAGCCGGGGACAGGGCAACTCTTTACGGATTAAACAGTGTCGGCTTAAGGCGTCATGGATTTTCGCAAAAAACACTCTCATTGCTCAAGAAGACTTACAGAATCGTTTTTCGAATTGGTCTTACCTTAAATGAGTCGATAGAAAGGTTGCGGGCGGAGGTGGAACAGGTTCCAGAGGTGATAAATTTCATTGATTTTATCAAATCTTCACAGCGGGGGCTTACGCGGTAGCCCCAAAAAATCAATCATCTATAGACAGACCACCTTAAATCTCAAGCTTTGCACCCCAATCCACCGGAGCGTCACCTTATGAAAATGGACCATTGAACATATGGATTTGCGGATAGGGTTGATAGCAGGGGGCGGTCAGTTCCCCCTTATTTTTTCAAAGAGAGCAAAAAAAAATGGATTTACCATTTTTGCTGCGGCTTATATCCATGAGGCAGACCCACTGTTAAAAGACCATGTGGATGAAATTGAATGGTTTCATCTGGGACAAGTCAGACGCCTGATCAGGTATTTTAAATTAAATCATGTCAGCGAAGCTGTCATGATCGGCACCATCCGAAAGACAAGGATGTTTTCGGATGTAAAGCCCGATACAAAGGCAATTTCCATCATACTCGGTATGAAACATACCCATGACGATGGGGTACTCAGGGCCTTTGCAGGGGCTCTTGAAAAAGAGGGAATTAAGATCCAGGCCTCAACATTTTTATTACCGGAACTCTTAGCGCCGCCCGGCCGCTGGACAAAACGAAAGCCGAACCACTCTGAGATGTCCGACATTGAACTCGGCTGGAGGTGCTCAAAAGAGATTGGGCGTCTGGATATCGGTCAATGTGTTGTTGTTGGTGGGGGATCGATTCTGGCGGTGGAAGCAATTGATGGTACGGATGAGACAATTAAAAGAGGGGCGGCGCTCGGGAGCGGAACGGCCGTGGTTGTCAAAACCTGTAAGCCGAACCAGGATATAAGATTTGACATGCCTGCGGTTGGGACCGATACAATCAAAACCATGAATAGAGCCGGAGCCGGGGTTCTTGCAGTTGAAGCGCAAAAGGCGGTTGTGTTTGACCAGAAGGAGATGATCGACCTTGCCAATCAGGTTAATATTGCGATAATCGCAATGGATGAAGCAGAGAGAGCGCGTTAGAAAAATTGTTCGGAACCATATATGGAACATCGATTGAAAAAACTTAAAGTAGCGGTCATAGGCGTAGGCTATCTAGGAAAGTTTCATGCGGACAAGTACGCGCAAATGGATCAGGTGGAACTTCTTTGCGTGGTGGATGTTGACAAAACAAAAGCCGAAAATATCGCAAAGCGGCTCTCCACAAAGGCATATTTTAACCATAAAGACATTATAGGAAAAGTAGATGCTGTGAGCGTTGTGGTGCCCACCCCGAACCATTTTTCGATTTGTCGTGATTTTTTGGAACATGATGTAGATGTCCTAGTTGAAAAGCCGATAACGACTACCCTGGAAGAGGCGGATGAGTTGATTAGAATTTCAGAATCAAGGGGTCTTAATATTCAGGTGGGACATCTTGAGCGGTTTAATCCAGCGGTGATGGCTTTGAAGGATATTGTAAAAACTCCCATGTTCATTGAGTCCCACCGGTTAAATACTTACAGGGACAGGTGTACGGATGTGAGTGTGGTGCTTGATCTGATGATACATGACATTGATATCATCTTGAACTTTGTTGACGCCGAGGTGGAAACCATACATGCGGCCGGTATCCCCGTCATATCAGGGCAGGTTGATATCGCCAATGCACGGCTTGAATTTGCCAACGGATGTGTGGCCAATGTCACAGCCAGTCGGATTTCCGCCAAAGACAAGAGAAAGATCCGAATGTTTCAGACGGATGAATACATTTCTGTTGATTTTGCAAGTCACGAAATAACACTGATTAGCAAAAGCAATGCGCATGGTTCGATACCCGGCATGAACGTAAAACAACTTTGTTTTACAAAAGGGGATGCGCTCAATGATGAGCTGAAATCGTTCGTTACATCTGTCATCGATCGGACTCCTCCCGAAGTTACGGGTCAGGTGGGGCGTAAAGCCTTGAAGACCGCTTTGAGTATCATGGAGCAGATTCATCATACCAATATCCGTTTTTTGGCGTCATAGATATCCGGGAACGTCTGTTGTTAAAAAACTCTTTGTTAACAATCTAAAGGAAAAATTTCTCTAGTGCATTTTGAAACTACACTGGCGTTCAACCGTATTATACGAGATGGAGAAGGTATATGAATCGGCCGGATCTGGCGAATGATCAAAAAGTAGTCATGATCATCACAGGTGAAGCGTCCGGTGACCTTCATGCATCAAAGCTTGTAAGGGCCTTGAGGAAGAGAAGTCGCAGCCTGTTTTTTTGCGGTATCGGTGGGCAGGCACTCAGAGACGAAAAGGTCAGGATTTTGGTCGATGCTTCAGCACTTGCTGCGGTAGGAATTACCGAGTCATTTGCAAAGATACCGGGTATCTTAAAGAAATTGGTTTTTGTAAAAATGTACATCAAAAGTTTGCGGCCGGATCTTCTTATTCTGCTTGATTTTCCTGAGTTCAATCTCAATGTGGCGTCAACGGCAAAGAAGAACGGGATTCCGGTTTTATATTATATCAGCCCGCAATTTTGGGCCTGGAGGCCCGGGCGCATCAACAAGATCAAAAAGCGGGTGAATCATGTTGCGGTTATCCTCCCTTTTGAAGAGGATTTTTACCGGAAACATGAAATTCCGGTGACATTTGTTGGGCACCCACTTCTAGACTCAAATTTACCACCGATCGATATGAAAAATGAAAAGAGGGCCCAGATAAACCCTCCCATCGGATTTTTACCCGGTTCCCGTGATAAGGAGATTGAAAGGCATCTCCCGATAATGCTTAATGCGGCTCGAATCTTACGCAACCGGAAAAAAAATACAAAGTTTATCGTTTCAATTGCACATACGGTAAAACGAAAGTTGGTGGAAGCGATCGTTGAGAAATACCAGCAGGCAGATGAATTTGAGCTCCTGGAAAATCACGTGGAAAAGGTATTTGAAAGATCGGAGTTGGTGGTTGCGACATCGGGCACTGTTACCTTGGAAGCAGCCATTTTTGGAGTTCCGGGACTTATCATATATAAAGTGTCACCCGTAAGCTATTTGTTTGGAAAAATACTGGTAAAGGTCCAACATATTGGTCTGGCAAACCTTATTGCAGGCAGAGAGATCATGCCTGAATTCATCCAGAAGCGAGCAACTCCTGAAAATATTGCGGAAACTGTGGAAAAGATGCTCAATGACCCCTCGGCCCTTGAACGCTCGAGAAAAGAGCTTTTGGGGATTAGGAAAGCTTTGGGGGGACCGGGTGCATCGGAACGGGTTGCCGATCTGGCAATACAAATGTTGGAAAATAATCTCTAATCTAAGCCTGGATGATGGATCAACAAAATAAAAATCGACTCGCCGAAATCAAGTGGAATCTCATCGGCGGTTTGGGTAAATTTTTTATAGATATCCTCTTTTTCACGATGCGGATCGAGAGAAACGGGTATTCAAGCGTCCGGTCCGTCATATCCTCTCGCAAGTTTATCCTTGCATTCTGGCATTCTAGAATCCTGTTGATCAGTTATTTATACAAGGGGTGGAATGGCGTAGCCATTGTCAGTCAATCTGAAGACGGCGAGATTATTGCCCGGATATTGGAAAAACAGGGACAGGAGCCGATCCGTGGATCGACAACCCGGGGCGGTATCCGGGCGCTGGCAAAACAGATCAGACGCCTTGAGGAAAGCGTCAGACCGGGTGCGGTGATACCGGACGGTCCACAGGGCCCGAGATTTAAAGCGCAACCCGGGGTGATTGTTTTGGCCAAAAAGACAGGGTACCCAATTGTTCCTGTCAGCTATAGTGCTAAAAAGATTAAAATTTTTAATAGTTGGGACCGGTTTATTCTTCCGTATCCTTTTACCCGTTGTCTGACTGTCTACGGTAAACCGATCTATGTTCCAAAGGATGTTGACAGTGATGGCGTAAACCTGTATCGCTTGCGGCTTGAGCAGGAGCTTTGCCGAATTACATTTGAAGCTGACAAACAATGCGGCCATACCATCGTATGATTGACGTGTAACGTTCGATGATGCCTGAAATGAAGCGATCTGAACTGAGAATCAAGAAAAAATGAAAAAAGTATCGATACTTATTATAAAGGATCGGCATAAACGTTTGCTGGGTCTCATCAGAAATAATTGGCTGAAGCTTTTATGTGCCATGGGGTGCATGCTGCTGGTGGCCGCAACGACTGCAACAACCGCTTTTTTAGTGAAACCGGTCCTTGATGATATTTTTTTAAAAAAGAGTGCAGCCATGCTGAAGCTGATTCCTGTTGTGGTTATTATCATATATTTTGTCCGTGGATTAGCGTATTACGGACAGGAATACCTGATGAATTATGTAGGGCAGAGCATCATAAAACGCCTCAGAGACAGTCTCTATTTTCATATGCAGGACCTTCCCATCTCTTTTTTCCAAAAAGAAAAGACCGGTGTCCTTATGTCGCGTATTACCAATGACGTCAATATCATCAAAGCGATGGTTTCAACCGCTTTTACCAGTGCCCTGAGAGACTGTTTCACTATTTTGGGGTTGGCGGTTGTCATCTTTTACAGAGATTGGAAATTGGCGTTATTTGCGATCGTAGTTTTACCCGTGGCCTTTTTTCCGGTGGTAGAATTTGGAAAGAGGGTCCGCAAGGTCAGTACCGGGTGCCAGGAAGCCATGGCCGATATTACTTCATTTCTGCATGAAACCTTTACCGGGAATAAGATCGTAAAAGCGTTTGGGATGGAAGCCCATGAAAAAGAACGATTTTTTTCAAGGACGAGTGAACTCTTTGGTATGGAAATGAAAGCAGTGGTCATAAAAGCGCTTTCCTCTCCGATAATGGAATTTCTCGGTGGACTCGGAATCGCTTTTATCATCGGTTATGGCGGGTACCAGGTTATTTCAGGCGCATCCACACCCGGCACCTTTTTTTCCTTTATGGCCGCAGTCCTGATGCTCTACGACCCGGTGAAGAAAATGAGCAAACTCAACAATTCAATACAGGAAGGACTGGCAGCAACAGACCGGGTATTTGATATCATTGAAAGAGAATCGGATATCGTTGAACATCCATCGGCCTTGGTCATCCCACAAAGACCCCATCAGGTGATTTTTGAGAATGTTTTTTTCAGGTACGATGACGCCATGGTCTTAAGGGATGTCAACATAAATGTTAAGGCAGGTGAGATTCTGGCACTGGTCGGGATGAGCGGCGGTGGAAAAACATCTCTGGTGAATTTAATACCCCGATTCTACGATGTCTACGATGGGCGCATCCTGATCGATGGGACTGATATTCGAACCGCTACCATACGGTCGTTGCGCGAGCAGATCGCGATCGTTACCCAGGACTCCATCCTTTTTAATGACACGATCCTGTATAATATCGCATATGGTAAACAGGGCGCATCTATCGAGGATATAGAAAAAGCAGCGAAAGCCGCCTATGCCTATGATTTTATCTGCGACTTCCCAGATAAATTTGACACGACTATCGGAGAACTCGGTGGGCGTCTGTCGGGCGGAGAGAAACAGCGGATTTGTATCGCCCGCGCGTTGTTGAAGAATGCGCCCATATTGATCCTGGATGAAGCGACCTCTTCGCTCGATACCGAATCGGAGATGTGGGTTCAAAAGGCTCTGGAAAATTTGATGAAGGGGCGGACCACATTTGTGATTGCTCATCGGCTTTCAACCATCGCCTATGCCCACAGAATTATCGTTTTGTCAAATGGCCAGATCGTGGAAGAGGGCGGACACAGTGAATTGATAGACAAACAGGGAAAATATTTCAAACTTTATCAAATGCAGTTTTGCAGTAACAATAACAATTCTTAATAGACAGTTTCGACACCGGTGATTTATGTGGGGATTGATCGAAAAAGCTGACCACGGCCTTTTTGATTTGATTAATCGGGATGGGCAGACTGATTTTTTTGATATTCTAATGCCGATTTTGTCCAATTTGAATTATTTTCTTGTTCCATTCGGATTGTTGCTCATTTTTTTACTGGTAAAGAAAAATGTGAAATTGCGGGTCCTCGCAATTTCGATCCTTTTGTTAATACTCGTCTCAGACAATCTGTCCACCCTTGTTTTAAAAAAAATGTTTAACCGCCCCAGACCGTATCACTCTGTATCAAATGTCCATATGTATTACAGGTTTACAGAGAAATGGAGTACAACGCCTCAATTAAAAGAAAAAGTTTATGGAAAATCCCACTCGATGCCATCCAACCACGCAATCAATATGTTTGCGATTGCCACTCTGCTTAGTTTTTATTTCAGACGATTTTGGCCGGTGTTTTATCTCATCGCGCTGTTCGTGGGCTACTCCAGGATCTACCTGGGCGATCATTTCCCATTGGATGTATTCGTTGGCGCTGTTGCAGGGACCCTGATCGGTCTATTGTTTGCATTGACCAGCAAACGCGTGGTCAGAATGGTTGAGGAAAAAATCGGTACTTGAAAACCGGGAAAGAAATTTTTTCTTTTCGCAGATAAACGCCTATGGAACTTTCGGTAATCATTCCAGCCTATAACGAAGAAGATAGAATCGTCAGGACATTAAAAAATACATTTTCCTATTTAAATAGACAGAAGTATCAAAGCGAAGTGATTGTGGTGAGCGATGGGAGCACAGACAATACAAAAAATGTTGCCGAGCGTATGTTTGATTCGGGAAAAACCGTTTCAATAAAGGTCTTTGAATACCACCCAAATCGTGGAAAAGGATATGCGGTCCGCTTTGGCATAATGAAAGGATGCGGATCGCTTTTGATGTTTATGGATGCAGATTATTCCGTGCCGATGGCGGATGTGGAAAGGGGGAGGAAGCTTATTGCAGATGGATACGATATCGCTATCGGTTCCCGTACTACCGCCGATTCAAGGGTCATCCACCGTCAGATCTTATTACGGGAAATTTCCGCCAAGCTCTATACATTTATTCAGAATCGTTATCTCGGAATTCGATATAAAGATACACAATGCGGATTCAAGCTATTTAGAAATAAAGTAGCGACGACGCTTTTTGAAAAACAAAAGTTAGACAGTGTAATTTTTGATCCTGAAATACTTTGGCTTGCAACACAGCAACAGTTTAAAGTTGGAGAGTTTCACGTCAGGTGGAGTCATGTTGAAAATTCGAGGATCCAGTACGACAGCCTAAAAAAGTCTCTGTTTGTTTTCCAAGAATTGTTTAGAATTAAAAGGCTACACAAAACGAATCACTATCCCTAATCAATTGGATCTGATATCTGAACCTGTCGGTGGCACCCAGGCCAGGCCGCCTTTAAAACCATGGGCACGGTAAAGATAGAAGGTTTTTATCGGTTTTTCAGATAATTCGACCCTGAGAAAAGGCCCAGTTCGAAAGACAGGGACTTTTATTGGATCCGTCACCCGGTCGAAAACCTGATTTAGTATCGTTTTATGGCTATCGGGATCACCGGTCACCCCCACGGCATCCCAACCGATTATATCTTTATCCTTCCACCAGTAGTCATATACATTCGGTCTTTTCCATCTGTTGATGGAGACGGTCCGGGGTTGATTGGGCGTATAAAATGCCAATTCACTGGCAGTTTGATAGCGGAGACCAAAAAGAAAGGTCTTTTCCGGATTGGGCATTGTCTTTAACACCTCCCCGGCTTTTTCTCCCAGTTCTCGCCATCCTGAAATCTCATTTACCGTCCGATCCCATTTTGTCGGTATTGGAAAAATTGGCCATACCGCCTGGATCAGGATAAATGCGGTAATGGCATATGATGAACCAACAGCCCACGGCCAAATTTTTTGACCGATTGAGGGTTTTGTTCTTTTTAAGGCCTTTTGTGAGTTACCACCAAAAAGAGCGGCTACCAGTATGGTTGCGGTAAAATATCCGGCGCTGGGCCAGTTGCCATATACCCGGGTATGAAGGCTCAAAATTGCAAACCCTGCGACCATCGGCAATGATGTTAATGTCAGATAGATATAGATCCACTCCGATCTTCTGTATCGCTTCAAAAAAACCAGGACCCATGCACCCAAAACAAGCAAAAACACCAGGGGGGATAATAGCACCGCCTGAGACGCTGCATAATTCAGGAAATATTTTAAATGTATTGAAAATGCTTTATTGGCCCCTCCGATATATGCCACATGCCGTAGAGAATTCCAGTTATTAACCGCATTCCAATAGATCACCGGAAAAAACATAAGAGTTCCCAGGATGACACCCGTCCAGGGGCGAACACTCGTCAGCCGATTCCGATGATTTCGGGATAAAAGACCGAAAACAAGGACACCAGGTAGAAATATCACCATGGTATATTTGCTCAACATACCAAATCCAAACCACATCCCCGCCATCAACCATTGGAACCATGTCCCCTTTTCGTAGGCACACGCCACGTGATAGCTGGCACCAGCCCATGCCACAGCCTGAAGGCTGTCCGGTGTTGCCAGAAGGCCTCCCACATTGAATGCCAGGATCGAATTTGCCAAAATGACTGTGTTAAAACCAGCTTTTGGCCCGATCCATTTTAGAGCAATCAGGAGCATATATGCTGAGACAGCTGCCACGGCGAGGACCGATGGCAGACGAACACCTGTCTCGGTTTGGCCAATGATGAATGTGGAAAGCCGAATGATCCATCCGGTCATTGGTGCTTGGTCATAATAACCCCATGCCAAATGCCTCCCCCATTGCCAGTAGTTTGCCTCATCGGGGGTCAACAAAAAAAACCCTGAGTATATCAGCCTCACTATGGCAAAAATGATAATAAAGCCCCAGGAAGCCCGGATATAGACGCTGTCGCGCTGTGAAATCATGGTGTTGAATTAATGTTTGACATTTTCAAAGTCAAGCGAAATAAATGAAAATTCACGAGTCACATAGATTGTAACTGCCCATTTTTACTTGTAATTGAAGTTGCCAGTCCTCTATTGACATCATCTGGGAATAAAAATACGATACTGCCTGGATAAAACTATATAAAAAATTTGAAGGCTATGAAAATCAACTCTATTCTTAACAGATATATCTTTTTTGAAATGATTCCCCCTTTTGTCATCAATCTCGCTTTTTTAAGCTTTATTTTTCTGATGACAAAGATTCTCGAAATTACCAATCTTATCGTCAATTATCGGGTCAGTTTACTGAATGTCGTCATGATGCTGGCCTATACCATGCCTTTTTTTTTAGAATTTATCATCCCCATGTCGGTGATGATGTCTGTTCTCCTTACTTTTCTTCGTCTATCCGGAGACAATGAGATCCTGGCACTCAAGGCGGGTGGGGTGAGCATTTATGGTCTTCTCCCACCGGTATTTGTATTTTGTATGATTGGATTGGTATTAACCGGGTTTATGACAATTTACGGATTACCCTGGGGAAGATTATCTTTTAAAGAACTGGCGTATAAAGTCGCCAGGGAGAATTTCGATATCGGGTTGAAGGAACGAACGTTCAATACACGTATTGACGGGGTGATGCTCTATGTGAGTGAGGTGGACATAAAGAAAAAGCGTCTCACCGACGTTTTTATCGAAGATCAGAGAACAAAAAATACAGTGAGCACGGTGGTCGCACCGGAGGGGATGCTCTTTAGCGATCCTGAAAACCTTGCGTTTCATCTAAGACTTTATAATGGAATTATTAACAAGGTCAGCCTTGAGACCCGATCGGTACATACAATCAATTTTGACACTTATGATATTCGTCTGGATATGAAAAAAGATCTGATGTTCGCAAAAAACCAACCGAAGGATGAAGAGGAAATGACCTTGACCGAGCTCAGGGCGTATTTAAGAAATGACACCAAAAAGGAGGCGCAATACTATCTAACCCTGATGGAATTTCATAAAAAGTTTTCGTTGCCCTTTTCATGTCTCGTCCTCGGATTGCTCGCGGTCCCATTGGGTATGCAAACCACCCGTGCGAAAAAATCATATGGTCTGGTCGTTGGGCTGATGATGTTTTTTCTGTATTATATGATGTTGTCTGCCGGTTGGGTCTTTGGAGAGGCCGGTGTTTATCCGCCACTGATCGGAATGTGGATTCCCAATGTGATTATGGGGAGCTTGGGGCTATTCCTTTTGATAAAAACTGCCCATGAGCGTTCCATAAGAATCGATCTCTTTTTTAATTGGGCGAGTCGTTTAGTGTCCAGGACGCTCAGGGGATAGGTAAAGGTGATCTCCAAAATGATATTCTTTTAATATGTCAATCATTTATAGATATTTAATCCGCGAAATTTTTAAAATTTTTGGCATTGTACTGACACTGGTCATCGGCATATACGTTTTTCTCGATTTTATTGAAAAGATTGACAATTTCATGGAAGCCGGGCTGCCATTTTCAAAGGCTTTCATCTTTTTTCTCTTCAATATACCCTTTATCATCTCCCAGATTACGCCCATTGGCATTCTTCTGGCTGTTCTCGTGGTTTTTGGATTGATGAGTAAGAACAATGAGATCATTGCACTAAAATGCGGCGGGATCAGTATCTATCAACTGTTGAGACCTGTACTTACGATTGGGATTTTATTGAGCATTTTTCTTTTTTTTGTTTCTGACGTCATTGTGCCGATCACGTCGGTCAAGGCCAACCGGATCTGGTATGGTGAGGTGAAAAAAAAGTATTCCGTCACATCCAAGGAAATGAATATCTGGATCAAAGGAAACCGATTGATAGTACACATCAATTATTATCATCCGGAAGACCAGGCTATTTTTGGAGTAACGATTAACAATTTTGATAAAAATTTCAGATTAATCCGAAGGGTGGATGCAAAAAAAGGGATTTTTAAGGATGGTAAATGGTATCTGTATCAGCTCCTGGAGCAGAACCTCAATCCGGAAACCGGGGATTATGTGGTTACCTTCCATGAGAATCGAACCGAAAGCCTCGAGTTTATCCCGGAAGATTTAAAGCGGGTCATTAAAAAACCGGAGGAGATGAGTTTCAAAGAGCTTTTCAAATATGTGCAAAAAGTCGAAGCAGAAGGATATGATGCAACGACCTACCGGGTAGATCTCCAGACAAAAATCGCACTGCCTTTTATCGCAGTCGTCATGTGCATCGTTGGGACAGGTATTGCGGTTCGAAAAAAAATTAAAGGCGGGTTACCGATGGGGATCGCCTATGGTTTGGGGACGGCCTTTTTGTTCTGGGTATCTTACAGTTTTTGTGTATCCCTTGGATATGGCGGGGTACTGCCGCCGTTCCTCGCTGTTTGGACGGCAAATTTCGTTTTTTTATGTTTAGGGTTCCTTTTATTGTTAAATGCTGAATAAAGGGCAAACGTTAACGATGATGCGCAGCCGACCTCACCCTTTGATGACTTTAATGCTCACTTTAGCCGATGAATCTCACTAACCAAATTCAACACGTCATGATGGGAGAGGGTGATCCGGGTCGCTCCTTTCCATTGAGATCAATTTTATTTATGATTTCAATAGGATATAGAGCTATTGTTCAATGTAGACACACCCTGTATAAAAAGAATATTTTTCAAACAAAGAAGCTTCCCTGTGTGGTCATATCGATCGGAAATTTAACCGTTGGTGGGACTGGGAAGACGCCGATGACAATTCATTTGGCGAAGATGATCAGACGACTGGGATATCACGTCGGGGTGATCAGCCGTGGGTACCGGGGAAGCGCGGAGAAGATCGGGGGTGTGGTATGTGATGGCCGGACAATCTTTATGGGTCCAGATATTGCAGGTGATGAGCCGTATATGATCGCAAAAAAATTGAAATCCGTCCCTGTCCTGGTGGGGGAAAATCGATTTAAAGCAGGCATGCGGGCCATCCGAGAATTTGAAGTGGATGTTATTCTACTTGATGATGGGTTTCAACATTTGAGGCTTGAGCGGGATGTGAATCTTGTTCTTTTGGATTGTAAAAGTCCCTTTGGAAATGGCCACTTACTGCCAAGGGGCACCTTAAGGGAACCGATTGGTTCACTATTTCGTGGCGATGCATTTGTTTTAACGCGGTATGATTCTTTCAAAGATACAACAATCAATATATCCAACCGGCTTCCCCCGGATAAACTAGTTTTTATTTCTTCGCATCACCCGTTTGTTTCAAACATTTTCAAAGGCGGTGATGTCAGCGTCGAGCGCGATTTGCCGGAATCATTTTCAAATAATTCTGACTTCCTAAAAGGGCATCCGGCGGTTTGTTTCTCAGGTATCGCCAGAAACGATGACTTTATGCATACAGTCAAAAACATCGGTTGCAAAGTGACACGATTTTTTACTTTTCCTGACCATCATCGGTACTCAGAACAAGATCTTAAAAAAATAGCCAATGCCGCAAAACTCACAAACGCTGAGTTTATCCTCACCACTGCGAAAGACCTTGTTCGTATTCCGAAAAGGACTAAATGGCCTTCTGATTTTGTGGTGATAGATGTGAAGATTTCTTTTGGAGATGATGGGGACCCCTTCAGCGGATTTATAAAAAGCCGGATTGAAGGGTTTAAAAAGAAGACGACGGTCTAGCGTAGCGTTTTAAAGACATCGATTTTTTTGAAAACAAAATATTGCTTTATATAGAGGGTTGTCAAAACAGCCAGATAACTACCGGCAATGACATCACTTGGATAGTGACTCCCTGTAAATACCCGGCTGGCTCCCACCAAAACGGCGATAGAAAAATATAAAAGCCATCCCTTGGGGAGGAGAAAAAAGAGTGCCGTTGCCAGGGCAAAAATAGTGTTGGCATGTCCGGAGGGAAACGATAACATGTCCGAAGAGAACTCAAAAAACGCGAATCCGTAATAATTGTCTTTGAAAAACAACAACGGGCGCGCCCGGCCAAAGAGAAACTTAAAAATATCGGTGATTACTCCAGAAATTGCGATCGATGAAAAAATGAATAAAAAGGAGTAGTAGACTTTCATCACAACTCTTTTTTTGGGTTGAAGATCGGGGATAAAGCTCAAAAGGCGCAGGATGATACATAAAATGCCAATAGGAATCAGATAAAAAGCAGAGTAACCAAGGGATGTAATCACTCTGAAAAAACGATAGACCCTTTGATCAACTGTTTTGACATAGGTGGCAATTGATGGGTCCGCGTATCCGATGAGAAGTATACAGGATGCAAACATAAAGGTTCCGACCCAGAATAACCGTATTTCAATATGAGAAGGCAGACGCCAGTCGACCCTTCGATTCTGCTTTTGAACCGGCGTCTGTTGAGAAAAAGAGGATTCTGTCATTTCAATGTACCGATGCGGACGCTTTGAGTTGAAATGGTGAACGTATTCCCTATCCCGCTTGAAAGCGGAACAGCAGTTTTTTCAAATTAACGCTCTTGAACGCCAAACAGCCGCAAAACCATCCATTTTCCTTTTGAGTAATTGAACCCCTTGATCGTCTCAAGGGGGACAAGGTCGACTTTGGCCTGTTGGGCAGCTTTTTTAAATTCGCTTTCATACTTGTCACCGATCAATGCCAGCCCATTTTCCGGATTTTCTCTAAGATGCTGAACCGCTCCCGCTGGGGTTGTTAATTTTGTTTCGGTACCCATCAAAAAAACAAGGCTCGGTTCCCTATAGCCGACCGATGCCAACACGTGATTTTTATTTTGATTGTGTTTTTGCACCAGGGAAACAACGCTTTGGCTGATCCAGGGACCTTTAAGATTGGTAAAAATAGAAGAAAATGCGGGTGCGAACACCAGGGCGCCGCCCACCACACCACAGACGGCGGCCAGTTGAAATTTTCCTGTCTTCCAGAAATGACGAGTGCATGCAAAGATAAAAAACACACCCGCAACGGCCAGCATGCTCTCCCCAAAAAGCTGTTGATTTAAAATTAAAGGCAAAGCGGTCAAACCGATACAAAGGGTGAACCCAATTGCAACCCACAACGTCAAGGGGATCCATTTTATGATTGGAGATAGATTCGTCGGGTATTTAATCCATTCTTTAGGGTTCAAAATAAAGTGAGCGGTGAGCAGGGAAATCGCGGGAAAGGTTGGCAGGACATAATGGGGGAGTTTTGTCGGAATGATTTCGAACATCAACCAAAAGGGGACAATCCATGCCAAACAAAATCGAATCGATCGGTTTGATCGGTTTTTCCAGCTGGGCCAGATCGCCCAGAGCGCGTACACAGACGAAGGCCAAAATAGGGCGCTAAAAAGTAAAATGTAATATCCCGGTGGTGCACCGTGGGATTCCTGGCCTGAAATCAGTTTGGGTATCAGATCAGAAAAAAGGGCGCCTTTGATAAAGGCACCCTCGGTATTGATGCTGATTGCTATAAACCACGGCAGCACCATAATTAACAGCAGCAGAAGCCCCTTTGCTGGATGGAGCCGATGAAAAAGGAGACAATTTTTATCTGATACCATAAGGGTCGAAAGCGTCATCAATGCGATGATAAAAGAAATCGGCCCTTTTAGCAAAATTCCAAGGCCGCAACCTGCCCAAAATACCATCGCTGCCATCATACCTGTATCACGATTTTTTTGAGTGCCAAGGTAAATCTTTCCCAGCGCCCCCTGCATCAATACAATGGCCGATAGAAGAACCGCATCTGTTTTTGCCAGATGGGCTTCGACGGTCAACAATAGGCTTGAACTTAAAATAGCAGCACCCAAGAGGGCGGTTTTTTTGCTGAAGAGTGCCTGGCCAAAAAAAAATGTCATTAATACAGCCAGTGTCGCACCGATAAAGGATGGCAGTCGATATGCCCAAATGCTTGAAGATTCTCGGCCTACTGTCAAGGCTGCCGATGCAGCTTGCAGCCAGTAGATTCCGATCGGCTTTTTATGCCGCGGGGTCTGTTGAAAACGAATATCCACAAAGTCTCCACTCTCTAGCATTTGCCGACTGGCCTGGGCAAAGCGGGACTCATCCCGATCCGTCGCGGGAAAGCTGCTGATGCCCGGGAGATAGTAAAAACAGCTTAGGAGGATCAAGACCACATAGGGCTTCCATCCGCTTTCGATCGAACTTAGAAACGACTGAATGATAGAAATCAATCGGGTCAATTGTTTTATTCTCCCTCCGAATGCTCGCCGGGCCTCATCACAAACAGCTCCGGCTGTCTCCCCCCCCGGGGGAATCTATTGATTTGGTAAAGTTTTTTTCTCGCGGAAAATCAGATAAAGATTCCGGCTATAGATTAATATCCCTGTCGATTGACCGAGGATGAAGACCGGGTCACGCCGGTGAATCGCATAGAGCAAAAGCAGAAAAGATCCTGCTATACTGATATACCAGAATATAATAGGGACCACGCTTTTACCGGCTTTTTCACTGGCAATCCATTGGACTAAAAATCTTGCAGAAAAAAGAAGTTGTGCGAGAAAGCCGAGACCTAACCAAAAGGTGTTCATAAATTTTTCCTCTCCTTTTGTAACAATGACGATGATTTTACTTCTGGAGCCGTCATGCGGGACCGCATCCATCTGATGGCGAAAGTATCTGCTATCCCTACCCAGAGCCGATTGTTGATCCCATATTTGGTTTCCCCAAATTTTCTAGGGCGATGGTGTACGGGCATTTCAACAATTTTGGAAAAACCTCTCATCCGGACCAGCGTTGGCACAAAACGGTGCATCCCCTTGAATATCGGGATATTTTCGATACAGTGATGGCGAAAGACCCTTAAAGAACAGCCCACGTCCTTGACGTTGTCCCGGGTGAGCCAGTTTCGAAAAGAATTTGCCACATACGAAGCCATTTTCCGGAGAAAAGTGTCTTTCCGTTTTATCCGCCAGCCATTTACCATATCTGCATTCTCATCATTTAAGCGGCTAATCATCGCGGGAATATTTTTTGGATCATTTTGACCATCTCCATCCATGGTCACCAAAATTTGCCCACGGGCTGAAGTGAATCCAAGGGCAAGTGCGGCCGACTGGCCGTAATGGCGGGTGCGTGAAATAAATTGATGGCAGCCATCTTTTCGGTTAATCTTTGCTAATTCATCGAGGGTCGTATCCGTTGATCCGTCATCTATCCAGATACATTCCCAGGACGTTGAGAGCGTGTGCAACACATTTGAAATCTCTTCCGCCAATGTAGCCACATTTTGGTCTTCGTCCTTTACCGGAATGATAATCGACAATTGCAGATCGTATCGGGTTGCAGGTTCAAATCTCATCTTAAAATCTTTTTTTGCATCACCAAATATCAATGATGCGATTCATTGCTTTTTAGGCCATCCTTATAAAAAGACGATATGAAATACAAATGAAAAGATAATAGGATTCAATGCCGGTTCGAAAGCCCCGCGTCCAATGTTTCAATGAGCATCTGAGGTAACTGATGCTTGATAACGGCGCGCCTCCATCGGTTGATATATCTCTCTGTCAATATTTTTCTATTTTTATGAGTGATACGGGCTTTGTCAAAATCGATAAGAAAAACGCGGTTGGCATGATCGACAAGAATATTTCCCGGGTGCAAGTCAACATGGAGAATCCTATGATCGATCAGAATGGCAATCTGTTCAATTATATTTTCCATCACGGTATCGGTACGACCCTCATTGTCACAGGCGAGTTTTGCAAGCGTTTGTTGTTCCTCTATTTTTCTGCTTACCAGCCATCCTTTATAAAACAG
>SDBT01008090.1_pt1 | contig 17228 bp, 15 predicted proteins | sample 2277101 | NCBI WGS metagenome assembly SDBT01 (sample SAMN10404973, study PRJNA504765) | marine sediment metagenome | isolation source: marine sediment core GS10_PC15, 103 cmbsf | place: Arctic Ocean: Southern Knipovich Ridge | collected 2010
ACGAGGCAGCCTGGGAGCAACTGGTCCGCCGTTACCATCGGAAGGTCTGGAATGTGGCTTATCACTTCACCGGTCGCTCTGCGGAGGCCGATGAGCTCACACAGGAGATATTTTTCCATGTTCTGGGAGCGCTCAAGAGCTTCGACCCCCAGGGCAGCCTGTCCGCTTGGCTCGGCCGGGTGGCTCGCAACTACGCCATCGACCAATATCGTCGAGGCCGGCGCGAGGCCAGCCACACCGCCAAAGTCGAGGATCCAAATGAGCTGGTTCGGCGAGAAAAAGACCCCTCCCAAGCCACCAACCCCCACTATCAACTCGAACAGAAAGACCTGGCGGCTTGGATCCGGTCGGGTCTCGATAGACTGCCGAAGGAGCTCGGTCAAGCGGTTATACTCCGCGACCTTCAAGAGATGAGCTACGAAGAAATGGTTGAGCTGTTGGAGATCCCGTTGGGTACGGTAAAGTCGCGGTTGAATCGCGGCCGGCTGGAGCTTGCCCGCCAGCTCAAGCGTCGCCGAGCAGAGTGGAGCAGCCGGCTCGAGGCAAGTGACAAACCATGAAGTGCCGGCAGTCGGAAGAGCTTTGGAGCGACTACGTCGAGGGGATTTTGCCGACTCCCCTGCACCGGGACCTCGAAGAACACCTCGAGGCCTGCCGTGACTGTGCTCCACTGATGGCGAGCTTCCGCAAAGTGGTCGAAGCTCTGAGCTCGCTTCCCCGTCCCCAACCCGCGCCGGGCCTGGTGGACAACATACTTCGGGCCACTCGACCACGGCTCCGCAGGCAACGATCCCTGCCGCTGTCGGTTTTTCCCGGCCTGCCTCTGCCCCAATGGAGCCACTGGGCGTTCGGGGCTGCGGCGGCCGCGATGTTGGTGGTTTTGTTCTTGCAACCTCCTGCCGCTCTGTCCGGCTTCGGCAGCCAAATCAACCGATGGGGACATCGCGCCTACAGCTTCGGCCTGCGTGCCTATCACGGATCCGAACGGCTGATCGATGAGCTCAACGTTCTCCGGATGGCGGTCGGAGTGGCTTTCGAGGACAGGCTCGACCGGATCAACGAGCGACTCAAAGACCTGGAGGAGGCGCGACGTAAGAGCGAGGGCCCCTCGAAGACATCGAGCGATCTCGTCTCACCGCAACGGCTGACGTGCTCGGATTCGATAACGAAAAAAACCATTGCAAGGAGTTTGTTATGAAACGGTCTCCAGCAGCCGCTTTCTGGCTGTCTCTGCTCCCTGGTGTTGGACATTTCTACCTGGGACAGTTCAAGAAAGGTCTCATCTTCGCCGTTCTCGTCGCTGGAGCGATTCAGCTCGCCAGCGAGGTCAGCGGTGCTTTCTTCGGGATCATGATCCCGGTTCTATGGCTGTTTGCCATGCTGGACGCACACCAGAGCGCCCAAGCCATCAACATGGGGATGGAAAGTGGGGGGGAGGTCGCACTTTTTGGTAGCGGCGGCTCCAAGTGGTGGGGAGGCTCATTGATTGGACTGGGAGTCCTCCTCCTATCGAAAACCACCGGCCTCTTTGACCTGGACTGGCTGTGGCAGTTCTGGCCGGTGGTACTCATTGTGGTCGGAATTCGACTCATTAAACCGGGCCCGGTGGCCAAGCCCCTATACAACCCTCCTCCGGCGCCCCCTGTCGAGGAGGGCTCGACCGCGGACCGAGCGGCGGCGGCGGACTCCGAGCCGGTCCAAGACAAAGGAGAGGAAAATGAGCGAACCGACGCAGTCTAAGAGCGGCTGCGGGTTGGTCCTTGGGGTGTTGCTCATCGGGATGGGTAGCCTCTTTCTGGCTTCCAATCTATTCGGCCTGTCCCTGGTCGGCGTCTGGGCCCAGGGACTCCGTTGGTTCAGCCTCTATTGGCCGGCGCTACTCATCTTGTGGGGTTTGTACAAAATCTATCAGAGGGTGACCCGCCCAGAGTCGGCTCGGGTCAGCGTCGGCGAAGTCTTTCTGCTGATTTTCATCGTGCTCGTCGGGCTCTCCGTGAGCGGTGCCCGTCACTTCGTGGCAAGCCTCCCGGTCGAGATTTCCTTGGACGATTTGATCGAGAGCATCGATCCCGAGATTTCCTTCGGCCCCGCTCACGCTTTTACCGAGGAGCATCGCTTCGAGTTCCCCGCCGACAGAGGCCTCCAGGTGGACAACGGCAGCGGTGCGGTTACCGTCAGAGGTTGGGACGAGTCCGATCTCAAAGTCATCCTCACCAAGCGCGTACGTCGCCACTCCGCAGATCGGGCCGGCGAAATAGCCGAAGGCATTCGAATGCGTCTCGATGTTCCGCCAGCCGGACCGGCTCAACTGGCCGCCGAAACCCCTTCGGCGGAGCACCGTCAAGCCGAGACCGATTTGGAGATTTGGCTTCCCCGCGAGACACCCTTGACGGTGTCGAATCGGCGCGGCCCACTCAGGGTATCCGACCTCAAGGCACCGGTGGGATTGGCTACCACGAACGGCTCGATTGAAGTGCGCGACATCGAGGGGCGGGTCCAGATCGACGGGCGGCGCGGCTCGGTGCGGATCGAACGGATCCAGGGCGACGTCGAGGCCCGCAATCGTTACGGATCGCTGACAGCAAAAGGGATTCAGGGCGATTTGATCGGAGAGACCGAAAACGGATCGATCCAAATCGAGCAAGTTACCGGTTCCGCCCGAATCACCAACCGCCACGCGCGCATCAGGGCAACCGAGATAGGTAAAGACCTCACCATTGAAGCGACTCATACCGAAGTTTTCGTCGAAGACGTCGGCTCCGCCGTCTCGATCGAGACGAGCTACCGCTCGGTCTTTGTCAGAGGCGTGGAGGGGCGAGTCGACATTGAGGCCCGCAGTTCGGAAATCGAAGTTCGGGACGTGGCGGGCAACTTGGACGTCAGCAACGTTCATCGCTCGGTGGTTGCAGTAGGTATCGGCGGTGGGGCGGTGGTCAAAGCCCGTCGAGGCGAAGTGCATTTGGAGAGTATTGCCGGCCCCATCGAAGTGGAAAACTCCTACCACCCGGTGGAGATCCACGGTTTCCAGTCGAGCCTCACCGTCCACTCTGAGCATTCGCCCCTTCGCATTGCCACCGACGCTCTCGGCGGAGAGCTGAAGCTTCGGACCTCCTACGGTGAAGTCCGGCTGACCTTGCCATCGGAAAGCTCATTTCGTCTGCGGGCGAAAGTTAGGGGAGGCCTGATCTATTCGGATTTCCGTCGCGAGGACTGGCAAGAAAAAACCCAAGACGAAGAAGTCGAGCTCAGCGGCAGCGCGGGCGGAGGGGCCTCGCCCATCCTCATCGAGACCAGCTACGGAGACGTTCGAGTCCTGGAGACCGGATCACAGTGAGAGGTAAAACCGCTCTTATCATCGGCAACCTCCTTATCGGGGGTTGCACGATCCCTCGGGCCGAGCAAACCGCGACGGAACGCTTTCGCTTCGAGATCACCGGCCGGTCAAGACTCGAGGTGCGTCTCGATGAAGGCTCCATCTACGTGGTTGGCACTTCGTCGAAGGAGGTAGGCATCGTTGTCACCAAAAAGGCCCGGGCCCATAGTGCAGAAGGGGCATTGGCATTGCTCGATGAGCTCGATGTCGACGCCCGCCAGCAAGGCGACAGGGTGCAGGTCGAGGTTAGGCGCCTTACCGGATCGCGAACCGAGCAGCGAGGCATCTCGTTCCATTCCAGCTTCGTTCGTTCCGACGTCGAGATTCGGGTCCCCCGAGAAACCGACCTGATGTTGATTACCGAAGATGGGAGAATCGAGGTCGAGAGGGTCGTCGGCCAGGTCGAAACGGAAACGGGCGACGGGCGATTAAGACTTCGTGAGATCGAAGGAGCGGTTCGAGGCCGCACATCAGATGGCTCCATCGTCGGAATCGATCTGGCCGGAGACGTCGATGTATCGACCGGAGATGGACGTATCGAGCTCACCGGAAACTTCGGACGCCTCACCGCGATCACCTCCGACGGGTCCATTAAAGTACGCTGCACGATGGATTGTAGCTCGCACGACGATTGGATGATTCGAAGCTCCGATGGATCCATTACTTTGACGCTGCCCTCCGATTTCTCCGCCGATCTGGAGGCATCCACCGGCGACGGCAGCATAATAAACGAGCTTCCCGTCACGAAAAGCATTGAATCCAAGACGCGAATAAAAGGAACCATGGGCCGCGGCGGGAAGCTCGTTTTACTCCGAACCTCAGACGGAAGAATAACGATTAGATCTAAATAATCCCCCGACGATAGTTGGGCACGATAGTCGGGGGATTGCCGTGATGTTTGCCCCCCGGACGAAAATCGAGGCACACCTTCCTCGTCCCCGAAGGGGACGGAAAAGTAATCCCCTTGGCCCGAACCCTGCAGGCAAAACCCCACACACCAAATGAAACGGATTCAGAAGATTCCGACGTCAACGAAACCAAACCTCGATCGTTGTCGTCGGGATTCGGAGTTGACTGACTCCGAGAGCTTCTCTAAAATACGCCACCTCTTAAACCCAAAAGGTGGGAACAAAAACCGATGGAACAAGCGCTACTAGAAACGAATCTCGAAGGTTTTCCCCTGCACCGGCGCGGCAAAGTTCGCGATGTCTACGAGGTGGATGAGGATCTTCTGATTGTGGCAACCGACCGCATCTCTGCTTTCGACGTTATCATGCCAACAGGGATACCGGACAAAGGGAAGATCTTGACCCAACTTTCCCTTCACTGGTTTACCGCCACCGGCCACATCGTCCCCAACCATGTGTTGACCGCCGAAGTAGAGGAGTACCCTTCATCCCTCGCGCCCTACCGAGACGTTTTGGAGTCCCGCTCCATGCTGGTTCGCAAAACACGCCCCATCCCGTTCGAATGCGTGGTGCGAGGCTACCTCTATGGCTCGGGATGGGCCGATTACCAAAAGACGGGAAGTGTCTGCGGAATCCGGCTGCCCGCCGGCCTAACCCAAGCAGAGAAGTTTCCCGACCCCATCTTCACACCGGCCACCAAAGCCGAATCCGGACATGACATCAACGTCAGCGAAGAAGTGGTGGCCGGCGAGCTTGGCTCTGAGCTCGTGGAACGGCTCAAAACGACCTCCCTCGAACTGTACCGGTACGGAAGCGTCGAGGCTGAATCCAAGGGCATCATCATTGCCGACACAAAGTTCGAGTTTGGACTCGATGGAGACCGACTCGTCCTCATTGATGAAGTGATGACGCCGGACTCATCTCGGTTTTGGCCTACTGATCAGTACCAACGCGGCCGTTCCCAGCCAAGCTATGACAAGCAGTTCGTCCGCGATTATCTGAGTAAGCTCGACTGGAACAAAACTCCACCCGGCCCCGAGCTGCCCGATGATGTGGTCAGCGGCACAAGGGAGAGGTACCGGCAAGCATTTCGAACCCTTACCACGATAGACCGTTTCTGACGTAGCGCTTCAGACCAGCGGGGAGGTCGTTTTGCTCAAACAAAAACTCAATTCACTCATCGAGGAAATGATCAGCAAGGGAATCCGATTCCCGGAGGCGAGGCGGGAATTCGAGAAGCGTTTTGTCGCCCAGGTGCTCGAACGCGAGAACGGCAACTTATCTCGCGCCGCCAAAGTGCTCCGAATCCACCGTAATACTCTCAGCAAGAAGCTTCAGGATTTCAAGCTCCGGCACCCGAGTTGAGTTTGTTGACATACAACCTGGGGTGCCCTATATTGGCCCCGGCATGATTGACAATCCCCAAGCTATGAAGGAGCAAAGAACAATATGAAAGTTCGGCCATTATATGATCGAATCCTGGTAAAGAGGGTTGAGGCAAAGAAAGCCAAAAAAAAAGGCAACATCATCATTCCCGATAGTGCGAAGGAAAAACCTCAGGAAGGTGAGGTCGTTGCGGCAGGCAAAGGCAAAGTGCTCGAGGACGGCACCATCGTTGCCCTGGATGTCAAGAACGGAAACCGTGTGCTTTTCGGCAAATACGCCGGCAACGAGATCACCATTGACGATCAGGAATACCTGATACTGCGCGAGGACGATGTCCTTGCCATCCTCGGCTAAGGACCTCCCTTACCGGCCCGAAGGCTGAGTCCGGAAAGGGCCAGGCCACGGGCCGGAGAGTGGGCAAAAGACCCTTAACGGTCTCTTCTACTCGATCCCTATCGCCGGTGGCGATCGTGACGATGCTCACCGCGGTTGCCTTCGTTGCGCTCGCCCCGCTCGCGGGAAGGCGATCGGGATTCCGTTTCGGACACCTTATCGCCTTGCTCGCGCAGGACGGCGCGGCGAGATAGCTTCACTTTGCCTTGCGGATCGATGTTAATGACTTTGACCAGAACCTGATCTCCTTCAGAGAGCTCGTCCCGGACGTCTTGAACCCGATAATCGGCAACCTCGGAGATGTGCAGCAATCCATCGGTGCCGGGAATAATCTCCACAAAGGCACCGAAGTCGACGATGCGCTGTACCTTGCCTAAGTAAGTCTTTCCCATCTCGGCCATGGCGGTAAGCTCTTCGATAATTTGCATGGCCTTGCGCGCCGACTCCTCATCGCTGGAAGCAATCGACACCATTCCGTCGTCTTCCACGTCGATCTTGACACCGGTCCGCTCGACGATGCTGCGGATCATCTTGCCACCGGGGCCAATCACGTCACGAATCTTGTCGGTGGGAATCTGCATGGTGAAGATGCGAGGAGCGTAAGAAGATATGTTCTCTCTCGGCTCCGGAAGGGTCTCCGCCATGCTGTCCAGAATGAACAAACGCGCCTGACGCGCCTGCTCGAGAGCTTCCGCCATGATGGAGGAGGTAACCCCCTGGATCTTGATGTCCATCTGAAGCGCGGTGATTCCAGCCCGGGTGCCGGCAACCTTGAAGTCCATGTCCCCGTAATGGTCTTCGGCACCGGCGATATCGGTCAAAATGGCGTACTCGTCCCCCTCCTTGATGAGCCCCATGGCGATTCCAGCCACCGGCGCCTTGAGAGGAACCCCGGCATCCATCAGCGCCAAACAGCCACCGGTCACCGTGGCCATGGACGAAGAACCGTTGGATTCCAGGATCTCGGAGACCACTCGAATCGTGTAAGGGAAGTCTTGCTCCTGAGGCATGACCGGGGCCAGAGCCCGCTCTGCCAGCGCACCGTGACCGATCTCGCGCCGGCCTGGGCCCCGATTTGGTTTAACTTCCCCGACTGAGTAAGGTGGGAAGTTGTAGTGGAGCATGAATCGCCTCTGGAGCATTCCCTCGACGTAGTCCAGCTTCTGGGTGTCGACGGAAGTACCCAGGGTCACCGTCACCAAAGCTTGGGTCTCACCGCGGGTAAAGACAGATGAGCCGTGGGTACGGGGGAGAACCCCCACCTCGTTGCTGAGCGCCCTTACCTGGCCGAAATCTCGACCATCCAGACGGCGTCGGTTCTCGAGCACCTCGGTTCGAAGCACTTTCTCCTCGATCTTTTCGAAGATCGCAACCGCCTCGCTGCGCTTCTCGGGCTCATCCTCCCCGAGTCCCTCGAGCAACTTCCCTTTGAGCTCATGCACTTTCTTCGCGGCGACCAATTTTCCAGGCGTCGCCATTGCCTCCCGCAGTGGCGCAGACGTCTTCTCTTCGATGTCCTGGAAGAGCTCGGGACTGAAGGATCGGGGCTGCACCACAATCTTCTTCGGCTGGATAGCCTGGTAGAGCTCCTCTTGGATAGCGACGATTTTCCGGATGGCCTCATGCGCGGCTGGAAGCGCCTCGATTATTTTCGCCTCGCTCACCTCGCTGGCTCCCGCCTCCACCATCACAATGGCCTCACGAGAGCCGACCACCGTCAGGTTCAATCGAGAGGATTTGAGCTGCTCAATCGTCGGATTGATGACGAGATCGTCGTCAAGCAAGCCAACCCGAACTGCGGCAATCGGCGTCGAGAAAGCGATTTCGGAGCAATACAAAGCCGCGGAAGCTCCGGTAATCGCAATGGTGTCCGAATCGTTCTCCTTGTCGACCGAGAGCACGGTCGCCAGGACTTGTGTTTCGTAGCCCCAACCCTCGGGGAACAACGGCCGAATCGGACGATCGATGAGCCGGCAGGTTAGTGTCTCCTTCTCGTTGGGACGTCCTTCGCGCTTGAAGAAACCGCCCGGGATTTTTCCAGCAGCATAGAATTTTTCCCGATAATCCACCGTGAGGGGCAAAAAATCGATCCCTTCCCGTACTTGATCCGAGGCACAAGCCGTCACCAGGACTACCGTGTCACCGAGTCGGACGAGAGCCGCCCCATCGGCTTGCTTGGCGAGTCTTCCCATCTCGATGGAAAGCGTCGTCCCGCCCAACTCCATCTCTTTCCGATACACCATTACAACCTCCACTGCCCGACGGGGCTCGATTTCTTCATGAGCCTCACAGACGTTTCCTTACCGACGCACGAACATTCGCGTCACACACTTTGTCAACCTGTCAGATAATTGCGACAGCCCTGGGAGGGAATAAGCGGCACTCAGGCCTCGAAACAACTTCACGGTCTCTTGTGTATGGAACAAAAAAAAAGGCGCTCAAATCAGCAGGAAATGTTTCCAAGGACCTAATGGGTTGTTTCTAAGGGAGAGAAGCTGGCAAGAGCGAGCGTCATCGCGGGCAAAGCCCGTGACGACCCGGGCCACCCCAACCACCGTCATTTACGAATTCCAAGCCGCTGAATAACACCTCGATACCGCAGGAGGTCCTTCTTTTTCAGGTAGTCTAGAAGGCGCCGACGCTGTCCCACCAACATCAGCAAACCCCGGCGCGAGTGATGATCCTTCGCGTGTATTTTAAAGTGCTCCGTGAGGTAGCCTATCCGCTCGCTGAGGATGGCGATTTGCACCTCGGGTGAGCCTGTGTCCGTCGAATGAATACGGTACTCTCCAATGATGTTACTTTTTCTATCTTTGGTGAGGCTCAATGAGGTTCCTCCCTCCTCTTCACCGGCAAAACCGAGGGGAATCATACCACAGGGGTTCGGGGGTGTAAAGTCGGCCAGCCCGTACGCCCGTACAATGATCAAACTGATTTAAGAATCTTCCCGAATTTGGAGAATCTAGCCTCTAACCGGTCAGAAACGCGAATTTTGTTCACGTTTTAGAGCAAGAAAATCTCACACCAGAGGCGCAGAGCACGCGTAGAAGAAAAGGTATCCCGAGCCTCAGATTCATCGAAATCTCGGATTTTCTCTGCGTCCTCCGCGTCTCTGCGGTTCAAACGCTTTGAGGTTCACCTGGCTAGCACTAGTTCCCCAGCACCACCACCGGGCGAATCTGCTGGATACCTTCGTCCGCTATCCCTACGGCAAGAAAGACGTCTTCCGGCCCCAGCATCCGACAGGGTTGCCCCGCCTGAAGCTCAGACGGCACATCGATCCCTTCGGAAGCCCGCACCGGCCTGCCGTGTTTCACCCGCTCCGCCTCCTCCACCCCCACGCGGAGAGCAGGAAGCTCCGAGAGAGCCTCGGAAGGCCCGAGAAGCGCCGTCTCCAGTCGGCCCGGCTCTCCTAAAGCCTCGAGACTCAAAGCCTGCTCTACCGCGAAAGGCCCCACCCGAGTTCTTCGGAGCTCCTCCAGGTGAGCCCCAAGCCCCAGTTTCTGCCCGAGGTCATGGGCAAGCGAGCGAATGTAAGTGCCGCTTTCAGCCTCGACTTCCAACCAGGCTCTTTCCTTTTCCGTCGACAGGAGCTCGATCCGTCGAATCACCACCGTCACCGGACGGGGCTGGAAGGCAATACCGGCCCTCGCCAACCGATACATCCTCTCGCCACGGATCTTCTTGGCTGCGAAAGGCGGCGGGATCTGCTCTTGGGCTCCCACGAAGCAACCCAGCACCGCCCTCAGCCGATCGGGCTCCAGATCGACATCCACCGCCGGGCCCACAAATCGCCCGGTAGCGTCGTAGGTGTCGGTGGCGAACCCGAAGCGCACCAGAGCACGATAGGACTTGACCGCCCCGGTGATGAACCGTGCCAGCCTCGTGGCCCGGCCCAAGCAAATCGGAAGCAGGCCGGTGGCGAAAGGGTCCAAGGTGCCGGTGTGGCCGCAGCGTCTTTGCCCGGTTATGGCTCGCACCGCCTGGACCACGTCGTGCGAAGTGGGCCCCTTGGGCTTGTCGATGAGCAGAACCCCGATCAACGAATTGACACCTTTACTGAAATAGCGCCGCAAAACCGAAACCAAAAGTCTCACAGCAGAGGCGCAGAGAACGCAGAGTAAAACTCTCTGCGACCTCAGCGTCTCCGCGGTTAATTCTCCGGGTCCTCGTCGACTCCTCGCTTCGTCTCCTCGATCAAGCTCTCGAGGCGGATGCTGTACTCCACCGAAGGGTCGAACACGAATCGCACCTCCGGCGAGACGCGCAGGCCGAGCCGTTGACTCAGAAGACGGCGGACGAATCCGGAAGCTCGCCCCAAGATCTTCAGGGTCATCTCCTGCTCCCGAGAATCCGCCAGCACGCTGATGTAAACCTTGGCGACCCTGAGATCGCCGGAGATTTGAACCCGGGTACAGGTCGCCAGACTGATTCGAGGGTCGTTCAGATCCCGCTGCAGGATCTCCGCGATCTCGATGCGAATCTGCTCGGCCACCCGTTCAGGTCGAATGCGCGTCGTGTTCCTGGACATATCTTGATCCTTCAACCGATGATCTCGATCTCCACGTCGACGAGCTCGGACGCAAACCGGTTCTCCACATCACGAGCCATCGAATCCAGCAACCCCTCCAAGCCCCGTTGCTCGGTGCCTACCGTCACCGCAGAGACCACCGAACGTTGCCAGAGCTCCTGATATCCGGTCTCAGCCACCGCAACATTGAAACGACCTCTCAGCCGATCCTTGATCGCCTTGACCACCATGCGCTTTTCTTTGAGCGATCGCGATAGGGGAAAGTGAAGCTCGATGGTAAGAAGCCCGATGACCGGGACTTCCGCATCCATACCGCTTGTCTTCCGGCTAGCCACCAGACGAGGTTCCCGAGTGTTTGCGAGTCTTATGATATTCGGCAGCTTCTGTTCAATCGCCCCGCAGGTTAGACAGTCGCTGTTTGTACCTTTTCAACCGTGTAGGCTTCGAGCACGTCGCCGAGCTTGACGTCTCCGTAGCTTGCGAGCCCGATACCACACTCGAAGCCTTCTCTGACTTCGGTCGCATCCTCCTTGAACCGTTTGAGACTGCCGATCTTGCCTTCGTGGATGACCACGCTATCCCGCAGCAGCCTGACATCGGCTCCCCGCATCACCTTGCCCTCGGTGATGTAGCAGCCGGCGACGGTACCCACTTTTGGCACCCGAAAAACGTTCCGAACCTCGGCCCGCCCCAAGAGACTTTCCTGGTAGGTGGGCTCGAGAAGGCCCTCCATGGCCTTTTTGATCTCGTCCGTTATGTTGTAGATGACCGTATGGAGACGGACATCGATGTCTTCTTTCGCTGCCAAATTTTCTGCGCTCTTCTGCGGTCTCACATTGAAGCCCACGATGATGGCGTTGGAAGCCGAAGCCAACAAAACGTCGGTATCGGTGATGGCCCCCGCGCCGGCACCGATGATTTTGATCTTCACCCTGTCGGTGGAGAGTTTGTTCAAGGTGTCGGTCAAGACCTCCACCGAGCCCTGGACGTCGGCGCGCAGAACGATGGGTAGCTCTACCACTTTGCCTTCCTCGACCTGCTGATGTAGCTGATCCAGGGTCAGGCGCGCAGACTTGGCCAGCTGTCGCTCTCTGAGCTTCTGTTGGCGAAACTCTCCGATTTGCCTGGCTTTGAAACTGTCGGCAATGATCTGGAACTGATCGCCGGCCAAAGGAAGCGAGGACAAGCCGATGATCTCGACCGGCGTCGACGGCCCAACTTGCTTCACCTTGCGACCTTGATCATCGAACATGGCTCGGATCTTCCCGTAAACCGCCCCGGCAATGAACGAGTCACCCACTTGGGCCGCCCCGTTCTGGATGAGCACCCGGGCCACCGGACCTTTTCCTTTGTCGATCTGGGCCTCGAGCACCGTTCCCATTCCGGCACGCTTCGGGTTGGCTCTGAGTTCTTGGAGATCGGAGACCAGCAAGGTCATTTCCAAGAGGAGATCCAGGCCCAGGCGTTTCTTGGCGGAGACTTCGCAAAAGACGGTATCACCACCCCAATCTTCAGGCATCAGACCGATGTCCGCGAGCTGCTTCTTCACCCGCTCTGGATTGGCGTCCGGTTTGTCGATCTTGTTGACCGCCACCATGACGGCAACTTTGGCCGCCTTGGAGTGGTCGATGGCTTCTATCGTTTGCGGCATCACGCCATCATCAGCGGCAACGACCAGAACCACCAGATCGGTTACCCGAGCGCCACGGGCCCGCATCATGGTAAAGGCCTCGTGCCCCGGGGTATCGAGGAATACCACGTCGCGGTTTCTCACTTTGACCTTGTAGGCGCCGATGTGCTGGGTGATGCCACCCGCCTCTCCCTCGACGACTTTGGTCTCTCGAATCGCATCGAGAAGGCTCGTTTTGCCATGATCGACGTGCCCCATGACCGTGACCACCGGTCCTCGAGGCACCAGATCTTCCGGCCTCTCTTCGATCGTCTCTTCTCTCAAAACGTCTTCTTCAAACGAGAGAATCTCTGCTTCGCAACCGAACTTTCTTGCGATCTCCACGGCCAGATCGGTCCCGAGCGTTTGGTTGATGGTGGCAAGCACTCCGCGACCCATCAAGGATTTGATCACATCTTTGTGCTTGACCTCCATTTTCTCGGCCAGCTCCTTGACGGTGACTCCCTCGGTCAGGGCGATCTTGCGCAAAATCTTGGGGATTTGCTCTTTTTGCTTTTCAACCGGCTTGGCTTCCGCCGCACGCCGTTCCTTGGCTCCGATCGGTTGCTTGACCTTCCTCTTCTGCCCTTTGAGCTTGGGCTTGGCCTCCGGGCGTCGCCGGCTCACGGTCTTGATGGGTGCCGCCGGGCGAGGCGGGGCCGGAACCGGTCTCATGGGTGCCGCCGGGCGAGGCGCCGGCGGCCTCGGCCTAATCACCGTCGAGGTCGGCCCAGGCACAAAGCCCGGCCGCGCTGGAATGGGTTTGAGCCGTTCGCCGGCAGCAACCATCGCCGGAGAGGGGCCCGCCGGCTGGCCGGGCTCGACAGGAACGGGGGAAGGTACCGGCGCTGCTGCCGCTGCAGGCTTTTCTGGTTGAGCCGGCACCGGCTCTGGCAAGGATTCCTCCCCGGGCGTTCGAGCAGCTTCCGGCTCTTCCGAGGGGGTGACCGCCACCTCCAGGGGTTGTTCCACCGGAGCTTCCTCTTCCTTGTCTCCTTCAACGGGGACTTTCTCAGCTGGCTCAGCCGGCTCGGCTTCGACCGCAGCGGCGGCTGCCGCTGCCGCTTGCTCTTCTTCAGCCACGACCGCTGCAGCGGCCTGTCGTTCCTCTTCTTCTCGCGCCGCCTCTTCAGCGGCCTTTTTCTCTAATTCCTCTCTTTGCTTCTGCTCCGCTTCCGCCCGGCGCTGCGTTTCTGCTTGTTCCTCCTCCTCCAGTTCCTTGAGGATCGCCAGTCGCGCCTTTTCGGCGCGCCTCTTGGCGGCAGAGAGAACCTTCCCGTCCGTCGGCTCCGGCGTCGAAAGGGTACCCGTGCCTTCCAGACGAATCAAACGCTTCAGCTTGATGGCGATATCCTCTTCCACCGTACTCGAAGCCGACTTGACCCTAATCTGAAGCTTGTCCTTGAGTAGCCGGATGGTCTCGGGACTCGTAATGCCGAGGTCTCTCGCGAGCTCGTAAACCCTGACCTTATCCATCACCGATCACCTCTCGAGCCGTTGTGCTCGTCCACGCCTTGAACGGTCGCCTTGGCCTCGCCATCGACTCCGTCTTCCACCGGCTCCGGGCCGTTCCTATCTGCCTCCGGCGCCAGAGCTGCGGGATCTTCGAGATACTGACTTGCCATGGCAACGATTTTCTCGGCGGTCTTTACCCCCACCCCCGGCACCTCCGTCATGGTCTGCGGGGTCATCGAGGCGATCTGCTCCACGGAAGAAAAACCATGCTCCACGAGTTTTCTCATCGTCTTCTCGCCGATACTGCTCAAAACGCGGATGTCGGTTTGAGCCACAGTCATGGCCTCCATCTGATCTTCGACATCCCGCTTCTTTTCCTCTTCGCTCTTGATATCGATTCGCCAGCCGATGAGGCGTGCCGCCAGTCGGACGTTTTGCCCCCGTTTCCCGATGGCGAGTGAAAGCTGCTTGTCTTCGACGATGACCTCCATGACGTTTTCTTTTTCGTCGACAATCGACACCCGGCTCACCTTTGCCGGATTCAGAGCATTGATAGCGAAGGTACTAGCGTCCTCGCCCCATTCCACGATGTCGATCTTCTCGCCCCTCAACTCTCGGATGATGCTTTGAACCCGCGAACCTTTGATGCCGACACAGGCTCCCACCGGATCCACATCCTTTTCTTTCGAATAGACGGCGACCTTGGCCCGATCTCCGGGCTCCCGCACCGCGTTCTTCACCACCACCGTCCCCTCGTATATCTCCGGCACTTCCATTTCGAACAATCTGGAGAGAAGGGCCGGATCGGTTCGGGACACAACCACTTGAGGTCCGCGGGAAATCCGAGAAACCCTCACGATCACCACCCGGATTCGCTCGCCGGGATTGAATACCTCAGCCCGGGATTGCTCCCGCCGCGGAAGTATTCCCTCTGTGCGTCCCAGGTCGATGACCAAATCCCCGTTCTCGGCACGTTTGACGATACCGTTGACCAACTGCCCGATCTGGTTCCCGAACTCGCTGAAGATATTGTCCCGTTCAGCTTCACGCACCTTTTGAAAAATGACTTGTTTCGCGGTTTGAGCAGCGATACGTCCCAAAACGTCCGTCGGCTTGTGGATCTCGATATCCTCGCCCAGCTCCGCGGTCGGTTTGATGCGCTTGGCCTCCGGCAGCGAAATTTCCACCTCCGGATCGGTGACCACCTCAACGACTTTCCTGATGCCGAACACATCTACTTGCCCGGTGTCCCGATTGAGTCGCGCCTGGAGCTCTTCGTCGGTTCGATAGTACTTCTTGGCGGCGGTGAGGATCGCGTCCTCCACTGCGTCAATGATCACATCGGGATCGATGTTCTTCTCCCTGCTGATCTGCTCGATGGTCTGGTAGAGTAAGCTGCTCATGATCGCCTTCTCGCCTTCGTTGGCGAATGTCTCTTTCTCAGCCTGGCCGGGTGATGGGGTTGGAACATCTCCACCTCGAGCTTGCCGTTCTCGATGAAAGAAAAAGGAATTCTCCACTTATTCGTGGAGTCTTCCAACAAGATGTCGTCATCAACGACTGCCGCTATTCTTCCCCGGAATCGATTACGCTCCTGGATGCGCTCGCGGGTTATGATGCGCGCCAGCCGACCGGCAAAGCGCTGGTAATCCCGCTTCGTCCACAACGGACGATCCAGCCCCGGTGTGCTCACTTCAAGGGTATAGCTGGACTCGATGGGGTCCTCCACATCCAGAAGCACCCCTAGCCGTTGGCTCACCTGTTCACAATCCTTCAGACCTACGCCGGCGTCACCTTCGATGAACACCCGGAAGAGGAAGGCCCGGCCCTCGCTCTTGAGCTCGACCCAGGCAACCTCGACGCCCACCGGCTCGGCGGCTCGACGCGCCAACTCTTCCAGCCGGGGCAGCAGGCTCTCCGCAATCGTCATGCTCAAAGAATATCCTGGCTCCGCAATTGCCCCCAGGCTTCACAGCATCGGCAGGGCTCAGGCATTCGTTCCATCACCACTGTCTTCACCTCGTCTGTACGTCGGGGAACCGCCCGAAAGGTCCTCCGAGCGGTGAGCCAATAAAAAAAGTGGGCAACATGCCCACTTCGTGGACCCCATTGGCTGAACATAAATATAGTCTAGCTGTGGATTGAGATCAAGCGCAATATGGCCCCGCTTCAGCGGCAAGCCCTTGCTTCCGCAGGTCCTAGGATGCGCGCCACCAGATCGTAAGGGTGCGCCTCGGAAACCTCAACAGTGACGAAACTACCCGCCTCCGCCCAACCGTCGTTGATGAGAACACTGCCGTCGATTTCCGGCGCTTGACCTTCTGTCCGGCCTCGTAACAGCAGATCCGTCTCTGCCGAAGGTCCTTCGACCAAAACTCGAGGTCTGGTCCCCACCCGTTCGAGGTTTTTTCGGAGGGAAATGGTTGCCTGCTGGCTCATCAAATGGTCTCGCCGTCGGGCTTTTTCGGATGCCGGAAGGGTCTCGGCGGGATCAAAAGCCTCGCTGCCCTCTTCGTTGGAATAAGCAAAGACTCCGAGATGATCGAACTCCACTTGCCGGCAAAAATCAACCAGGGCACCAAAATCTTCCTCGGTTTCCCCAGGGAAGCCCACAATGAAAGAGCTCCGCAAGCTGACTCCGGGCACCGCCTCTCGGATGGTAGAGATGAGCTTCCGATTGCTGGCAGCCGTTCCCGGCCGTTTCATGGCCTTGAGGATGCGGTTGCTGGCATGCTGCAACGGCATATCGATGTATCGGCAAACCCGCGACTCCTCCGCCATGGCCTCGAGTGTCCGATCGGTAATCGTTGTGGGATAGGCATAGAGGAAGCGGATCCATTCGACGCCCTCGACGCGACCGAGCTCACGCAACAGGTCGGCCAATCCGTGGCGAAGTCCCAACTCCACACCATAACGAGTCGTGTCCTGGGCAATGAGAATCAGTTCCTTCACACCTCTTTTGGCCAGCGACTCGGCCTCAGCGAGCACCGAGTCGGGCGCCCGGCTGCGATAGCGGCCACGAATCTTCGGAATGATGCAAAAGGTGCAGGGGTATTCACAACCCTCGGAAATCTTGAGATAAGCGGTGTGAGGAGCCGTCGTGAGAACCCTCGGGGAGTGGTGATCGTAGAGGTAAGCCGACGACCCATCGGCCGTCAAGGATTCGACGTGGCGCGCGTCACCCTCTACAACCCGAGTTATCGATTCCACCTGGTCCAGCCCGATGACCACATCGACTTCGGGAATCTCCCGGCTAATATCGCCCGCGTACCGCTGGGCAAGGCACCCGGTCACCACCAAGCGACGGCAGCGCCCCTTTTCTTTGTGCCGGGCCATTTCCAAGATCGTGTTGATGCTCTCCTCTTTAGCCGGCTCGATGAAACCACAGGTATTCACAATCAGGACATCGGCTTCCGACGGAACGGACGTCAGCTCATAGTCGGCCTCAGTCAAATGTCCCATCATGACCTCGGAATCCAAGAGGTTCTTGGGACATCCTAGGCTTACGAAACC
>SDBT01008091.1_pt1 | contig 17226 bp, 26 predicted proteins | sample 2277101 | NCBI WGS metagenome assembly SDBT01 (sample SAMN10404973, study PRJNA504765) | marine sediment metagenome | isolation source: marine sediment core GS10_PC15, 103 cmbsf | place: Arctic Ocean: Southern Knipovich Ridge | collected 2010
TGGGCGGTGGTGTCTTTTCCACGTCATACGCCCCGCTCTGCCGGATGTTGGCAAACCTTTCTTCTAACAGCAAGACATTGGTCCACCACCAGGGCCAGGTAGCCGGCGGACCAGGAAGAAGTGATGCTCCCCCCAACTTGGCAGTTTGGATGAAACCAAACGTTTTCCCGTCTAAGACGAGAATTGAGAGCCGAAAGGGTCAACGTCATCCACCTCCCGGTACTTGACGTACAAGGCGTCCTTGACCTTCGGATTCATCTGCTCGATGTCACCAATCGGGAAAACCTTCTCGGTTGACAAGTGGATGGTCCAGTCTACAAACGCTTGCTGCCTGGCCGCCATGCTGTATGGCACTGACATCGCCGGTCTCAATCTCTCGATCAAGGCCTCACGATCCAGTTCTTCCAGGCTTTCCTTGTACGCCTCTACCCTCTTCTTGGTATGCTCGGTGCGGGCTTCCTGTACCAGCTCGACGTCGTTTTCCCTAGCATCCTCCACCTCCACTATCTCTTCCTTTGACGCATTGTCCGGGAGGGGTATAACGTCCAGAGGGAACATGGCCACGGCCTCAAGATGGTGCTCGGTGGCACGGATAGATACCAGCAAAGAACGGACGGTATCGTCATCGGCCTCCTGCTCCAGAGGGAGTACCACGTTTTTGTATGTCTTGCTTTTCACGTTGGCGAACTCGCGTGCTACCGCCGCTGAGACACGTGATGCCTCATCGTCTCGAATCTTCAACTCCGAGTCCGATAGCACGCGAATCGCCACCACCCTGCCCCCAGGCAGAGTGAAGTCATCAACTACACGAAACAGGTCATCCAATCTCATTTATCCTTCTCCTGTCATCCAAACTAGACTTACGCGGTGAGGTCGTAATTGGCGACGTACATGCCACCCTCGCCCGCAGTGTCCTCCTTGATGCTTGATAGTGTATACCGAGTCGTTGCCAGGCCTCTCACCGTAGCGGTGATCGGGCGAACAGTCGCCGCCTTCACATTCTCGATCTTGAAGGACTTGATGACGGTGTCTGCCTCTGCCGAATCCGGATCGAAGACATTGATCCACACATCCGGTTGCAAAAGCTGGGCGAAGTCGTAGTAGCCGGTTACGAGCGTTGCCCACTCATTGTGGGGCTGCGCGTCGGCGTGTAGCACGTCGAAGTCGAGTGTCACATCCGGCGAGTCCTGCAAGGAGCCTACCAGATCGCGTGTGCCAAGCTCGCCCACGTCCTCTGTCGGGAACCTCACGTTGATGTTGAACCGCTGAAGGCGATATGAGCGGTTGCTGTCGGTTGTGAAGAAGACCCGTGCGTCACGGCCGTTCACCCCAGCAGCGCTTACGTCGTCCACCTCACCCCACGTTGTATGCACGAGGGAGCCGGACGTGTACCACTTGCCGGCTCGCCCTCTGAACACGTGGGTTGTGGTACAGGGACCCCTGATTACAAACGAGTAGCTTATACTCTCCAGCACACAGTTCGATATGAGAAACTCGCCATCGGGGTCGGTTGCGCCAATCGCCCTGGTTACAACCGAGGCGGTCAGTTCGTTACCGACGATCTCCCCGACGTTGAAGAGCGAGCCGCTGGTGGCGGGGGCCTTGCCAGCAACGTAACTGTCGATCTCACTGTTGTGCAAGTTCTCCCGCAGCGTCAGGCGAAAGGTCGCCGGGTCAGTAACGGAACCCACTGGCCCTATACGACCAAGCTCATACACCTTGTTGAGCGGGAACGTGCCTTCCGGATCGGCCATCTGGAGACGGTCGCACCAGATTTCTGTTTCCGATGAGGATACATTCTCAAGGAATACACCTTGTCGGTGGCCGAATCTTCCGGTGTCAGTTGGATTAGCCATACATCCTCCTACACTCTACAAAAGCCTCTGAATGACACTATCGTCATGTTGAGCAGTGACGCCTCTGCTATCAGCTCATCAGCGCTGGGCGGAGCATCGTACTGCTCGACTCCAGGCTCTATCGCTATAACCGTGCCATCGGCAACACCTGTACCAGACGAGTAGTCCTTGACCGTAATGGCCTGACCGATGTTGTCCTGAAACATACTCGCCAAATCGTCACGTTCGCCTCTATTCTTGCCAAAGATGTGCAGGTAAACTTGTAGATACCTTCCACCTCTGTTGCCCAACTCAAACTGTGTTTGTTCAATCCTTGAAACCTCCAGGACTATGAATGGCAACGTCGTCTGAGTAGGCCTTATAGCCGCGTCCACCAGGAAAACGTATGGGAACGTGACGCTTGCACCTGTTCTGAGTTCTTCCTCATTATACACATTATAATCGTTTTCCAGTCCAAAGTCACTTGCATTGGCAAGGATCGCCCCAACGTGCTCCCTTATACTCTTCCTGAGGTTTCTGTTTCTCAACATAGTCTGTATAATTACCCTAGTACGTCTCGGATGATTGACGGTATCTCAATGCTTGCAGCGGCGAGCGCTTCCTTGATGTATTCTGAAGGAGCTCCTGATGATCGATCCATACCAGCCGCAGTTGCAGACTTTTTATACTCCGGTTTGCTTCCCTCTTGCACCCACGCATAGGGAGCCTTGCCGCCCATCCCACCAACGCTTGCAACACCGCTCCGGCGCATCTCCTCCAATCTTTGCTTCGCAGCATCAGAGAGCAGCCACCAGGCGTATGCAGAGTTCCACCTTTTCTTGGAGTCAGCCATGTCAGCAATCCAAATAACCCTTGACTACCTGGAAGAATTGAGAGCCATTGACCCAGACGCAACCATTTCTGTTGTCATATGGAGCAATGAAATGAAGATTAGCAAGGGTGAACACGAGATGTACAAAGATGTGCATATCATCAAGGGCATCGCCTTCACTGATCTTATGTTCCTGCATATTACCTCTGACGGTTCAGATACTTGAGCCGACGGGCAAGCTCGGCGGCCTTCTGAGCCTCCAGTGTTCTGATCGCCGTCTTGAATTCATCGGCCCTTTTCTGATGTCCACGCACTCTATCTGCCCACATCTTCTCTCGCGCAATCGCTGATGCGACTCGCGTCCTCAGCCTCTTCATTTGATATGTCTCTACCCAAACATCCTTCCCTTTTACAACCCTCAGCACCTCTCCCCCAAACGTTCTCTCAAGTGTTCTTATATCAACCTCGGCCTCGCCTCGCCTAATGCGCCACTTCACCTCTGGCCCTACGGCTAGTGCCGCATGCAACTCGGCGCTTGTTTGACCTTTTCCCGCCTTGCCAAGCGAGCGCTCGATACTGTACAACTTTTCATCTGACTTCCTCCACCACTCGCGCTCGCCCTTGACCGCTTCGATCTCATCGGCCCGTCGCTTGATCTTTTCCTCTCTCGCCTTGAGCCGGTCCCCTTTCGCAGTCTTGCGGTCGGAAACCTCCTGAGCGCCACCCGCCTCCTTGTACCACATTTCCAGGAACGCCGAGATGGTATTACGGGGAGGGGCATCAAATGGACCTGCCCCAATGAGCTCCATGTCCCCAATCCCCACCACCCACCCGTGACCGACTCTCTGAGGGGGAGTCCTCTTTAACATTGCACTCGCGAGAGCGCCAGAGGCCCTTGGCACCCTCGCCCTGAGATGGTTGACTACAGCATCGCCCCACTCATCGGCAATCTGCTTAGCCTTTTCCTCGACTATCAGGTCCATCAGGCTCTGCAAGTGCTTTCCTCAGATACCGCAATTCCCATCTGACGGCTTTCGCCATCGGCTCCTTCTCGTTCAGCCTGACGAGCATGGTAACAAACGGACGGTCCAGAATTGCGTTACCGCCGTTCTCCAGAATTCTCCTGATGCGATTGAACTCACTGAAAATTACATCTCTTAACTGGTGGTCTCCAAAGACATCGTTGAAGGTTAAAAGCCTCATCATGGCGCGTTGGTGCAACTTGTACAGATCGTTGAACTCGATGCGCTCAGACCAGTCAAATACCTTCCCTTCTATCTCAGTAACCAGTGGCTCTTTGCTCAACATTGACTTTCCTTAGCAGAACCCTTATCTCATCATCCTGGCCTACGCCATCTGCGGTAATGCTGAAGGGTTGATACACATTGCCATCACCGGCAATCTTCACATACGAACGCTGTTTACCCTCTAATGCCTCAAAGGTCTCTCTGTCATTCTTCCTGACGTACAAGGCGACGTCTCCCAGTTCAACCCCGGGCGGTATAGCACCGGCACCTTGTAGCTGGACAAAGTCAAACACCTTGATTCTGGATGGTATCTCCCTAGCCAGCCAAGATATTGTCTTTCCAGTACCCTCACACTCCGAACAGGTTGGGTCATCCCCGGAGTCTGACATCGGGTCATACCCACACGCGGTACAGTCCGTCTCGTCAGCATGGAGGACATAGACACTGCGAAAGTCACCCCTCGCATTGCCCATGACTTGTCGGATGTCATACCTCTCAATACCGCTGATTCTCATACGTTCCCCGCATGCACTCCTCGCCAGTCTTCATCCTTTGACTGTGTCTGCCACTCAAAGTCGTAGAGATATTCTAGCGTTGCAGGAGACGCGGCATACCCACCAAGATGATCTGCGCCGGTGTAGTTCTCATCGGCAGCTCGACCGCGGTAGAACTGGACCCGCCTCTCTATGAACTTAAGCTGCGCCATTCTCCCCTGCGACATTCTTGACTTGTCTACGGTAATGCCACGATCTTCGCGCCACATGAATCCGCCGGCGGCGTCATCCATCTTTCGCAGCGACAAGGCATACTCAGTACATGCCCAAAGAAGCCCTCTCTGTATTCTTGACACAGAGAAGGTGGTGCCACCACATACAGGATCGGTTAGCGCACCAGGGGCCACTATGTAGAGACTGTCGCTGTCCTCTGTTGCTTCCAAGAACGTAGCCAGGCTTGAGGATAGCCTGAAACCGCGTGCCAGCTCAGCCTCCATATGGTCGAATGCGGTCATGAGAATCCGCTTCAACTCAGTATTGGTGTGCTTGGAGATGTCGTAGGTGGCGTACAACTGTGCAGATGGTGCCACGTCAACAGTGATCAAGCCGCCATCACGGTCGGTCGAGAATGAGCCCGATGATATGGGGGTGGCACCCTCAGAGAGGGAGATTGTGGTTCCCTGGTATATGGGGCTGTAGGTGGAAAAGAAGAATGTGTTTGAGCCGTCAACTATGCCTGACAGAGGGTCACGTGCCACCTTGCGGATGGTTACAAAACGCCTGATGTCACGTAGCCCATCGACTGCCAGGTCGTACATTTACTCGCGCTCTCTGATCCGGATGAGTGTATCCTCACAAGTCTCAATGACCTCGGTTCTATTGCGGAACTTCCCCTCTTCCTGAATCACCCGTTTAAGAAATGGCTTGTATCTCTCTACTGCGAAGGTCATTGACATATTGACCTTCTTGCCGGGAACAATGGTGACCAAGGATTGCATTTCCTCGGTAAAGTCGCTTGTGACCACCTGTCGCAGCGACTCCTCCAGGTTAGAATCCTCAAGTCCGCTTGCGCCAATGCTCAACTGCTCTGGCATCTGCTCTACCTGCCAGTAAGCGATTTTCCCGGGCTTCTTGCACATCTCGTCACCAACGGCCAGCGTGCGAAAGTCAGGGGAGCTTAACCACAACGGCTCGATGACCTTGATCCTGTGCGCGTCAAGCGCCAGATCAATGTACGTGCCCGTGAGAGGGTCACGCATACGCAAAAACAGGGCGCTGTTGCTGTTCCTGCCATTGGCCAACAGCGCCCCGTTCCATCTTGCTACCAATATCTTGTCTCCTAGCATCCCAGTCTCCTTGTTATGTGATCGTGAGCCTCCAAAGCCGGTAGGCGTTGGCGATATACATGGCGTGTTCCGCATCCATGACGGTGTGGAGGTCAACCTTGCGGACGATATCCACGTCAGATGCGGTGGTCAGGGTCCCACGTTGCTGATGGTAGCCGGTCTGGTTCTTCGGTCCAGCGAACCACACAACATCAGTTGGGTGATGCGGATTCCCAAACCAGTTTAGCCCACCGTAATTCCCGTAGAACAGCGTGACCAACAGTTCCTGAGCTACGCCCTCAGGGATTTTCATCCCCTCTGAGCCCCACGTCCATCCCGCGCCGGCCGCCATGTCCATCAGCGTACCGGGGTTGGTTAGTGCGATGGTGATCGGGAACCCAATGTTCGCCGCTCCCTTGATGATAGCGTCCACCGATGCCTTGGTCAACGCCGTTGCTACCGTTGGTGTGTGGCCGGAAATCGACTCTACTGCTGTGTGGAGAGCGGTCAATTTCTGTGCGTCACGCAGTCGGGCAAGAGCCTCCACTGCCTTCTGCATGGCCCTGTCCATCACATTCCAGCCAGCCTTGCGAGCGGTCCGCCAGGACAGCTCGATACCGGTGTCCCACTCGTCGAACTCGGGCCGGGTGAACTCGTACCCGGGTCGAACGAATAGAACTTCAGCGTCGGCGTGGGTTTTCCACCCAATTCCGACAATGTCCTTCTCGACCGGCAACCTGTTGTCCTCAAGGTCGTCATAGGTCAAGTCCTCGGTGAAGATGTTGTACATCTCCACATACGGAACAGCCATCGCAATAGGAGGAATCAGAGCAGCACCAAACCTGACGTGCTCCTCTTTGCTCCTGCTATTTGCCATCTGAACGATAAGCGCCTCGCGCTCCTTCTCACTCGCGTCCAGTCGGAAGGTGGCTACGCCGGTCTTTCGATCAACCTCAAACTTGATTGATTCACTGAGTCTCTTCGGCATTTTTCACCTCGCCTATGGCTGGAAGTTGAACCGGCAGAGCGCCAGGTTCTGAGAAGTACCCGTGCCACCAATTGGCTGCATCACCGCCTCGGTGCGCATGTACTCGCCAATCTTTGTGGTACTGGATGAGCTTGTGCCGATCTTGCCATCGGCTGCCGTGTAGAGAGTTGTCGGGCTGGTGGTGGGCAAGCTACCACTTGAGAAAAAGTCAGCGCTGATAAGCGCCAGGTAGTTTCCAGTCACAACAACCAGCTTCTCGGCATTCGCAAACACGCGAGTCGTAGGAGTATAAACCTCGTGACGCTCGCCGTATGCTATTCCAAGCGGCGCTTCATCGGAAGCACACAAGGAGGCCGTGGAACCACTGGTGTCCAGCTTGACCACCAGCCCAGGCTCAATCGTAGTACCATTGGTACGAAGGTTCTTACCGAACCGAATTCCTGACTGTGGGGTGTTGACGAAAAATCTCTTGGTCATTTCAGCACCTCACTTAGACGTCCCACTTAGGGGGATCGTCGGTCTCTTCTTTGCCCTTGAGTCCAATGTTGACCTCTTTCTTGGGCACTGGCTTGGCAGCGACCTTGGCCATAACCGCAAACTGCTCATCGGTCATGTCCATAATGACCTCCCGCTGCTCCTTCCACTCGTCGTCATCCAACGATGCCTTCAGCATATCCCGCCTGACCTGCTCCAACAGCTTGGCCGTGCGGCCCTGCTCCGACTCGAGCTTTTCGGTTAGATCGGTGACTTTCGTCTCCAGGTCGCCCTTGCTCGCCGTCAAAGTCTCGCCGGCCTTTTCAGACTCCTCGATCTTGCTTTTCAGCTTCTCCACCTCAGCCGTCAGCTTTTCGATCTTGGTGTCCTTGGCCTCGCCGTCTTCACTTGCAGCCAGGAGTTGTGCCTCCAGCTCCTTGAGCTTTTTCTTGAGCTCATCCATCCTCTGCACCTCCATTAAATCAGCTTCCTGGTGAGAAGCGACCATCCGAATTGATCCGGTGTCAAACTTGGCCTGCTTGTCGGCCGGCCGATAGGTAAGAGCCCCGCCAGCACCCTTGAGGTTGTGAAAGATACGCGATGTGCCATTCAGCTTGCGCGTGATGACATGTTCGCAATACTCCAAGGGTGCAAGGAATACCTTTGAACAAATTGAACAGCTAACATTGTCAGCATCGGCTTCCACTGAAAGCAGCATCTTGCCGCTCTTGACATCGCGTGCGCTGTCCCCAAACCGGTCGGCCCAGATAATACCATCCACTGCCACCGCTGGCAGCCCATTGTCAACCACCTCGCGGACCTCGGTAAAGACACCGTGGATGTCTGTAAGTTCATGGTCAAGATCAATAGGCTTGCCGGCCAGAGTGCTGACCAGGTTTGGTATTTCCTCGACCAGTATTTCGTCTCCGTTATCATTCACCTCTGCATGACACAGAATGGCGTTGTTGAACATAAGGATTGACCCGTCCTCACTGGCGGTGAGCTCAATCCTCTGGCCCTTTGGATTGCTCAGGCTGATGTTCACACCACGGAATCTGGCCTTACTCATAGTCGAGCCCTAACCTTTTTTGACATTCTACCTCTACTACATTGTATATCTAAGGGTGAACTTCGTCAACCTCTGGCACCGGCGACCACACAGGAACAACATCATGTTCTATCAACTGTGCAAGAAGACGAGCAATCCCGATACGCATGCCACCCATTTCTTCATTGGTATCTTCAAGCTCTCTCTCTAGCTTCTCGATCTTCTCTTCCAGTAACTTCACTCGCCCTTTGTACTCCTCGCTGATTTCCCATATCTCGCCTATGACCCTGATGACGTTGTTTGTCTTTGTCTTCCCAACCTCTGACTTCAACCTCTTTCGTTGGTTAAGAAACGCAAAAACTCCAGGTGACGCAGCAATTAGAGCAAGTATAATGGCCACCCAGTATTCGATCATATCACCTCCTTATGTCACGATCCCGCCTGTTCCTCTTTGTTCTCTGTACTTAGTTTACTCGAAAGCTCCGGGGTTTTCAAGTCGACAGTGGTCAGTTCAAGATACTCTGCCAATGCGTCTGCCACACTCATCATCCCAGTCTCATACACAGATATCATCTTGCTGTTCGCCGGGCGCTGAATGCCATCATCAAACTCACTTGCCAGTACGGACCGTACATCCGGATTGATCAGCCAAGCAAAATCGTACCATGACATACCTGGCTGATTGACAAGGTGTATGATCCCCGACTTGCCCTCGTGTTGCTGAATGGCTCTGGCAAGGTCAATACACGAAGTAGGATTGCAGTGCTCGTCACGCTTGATATGGGTGTACTTGCCAGATCGGACACCATCCACGAAGCTCATCTTCTTACCTGACGGCCCGCCTGGTCCATACAGAGCATTCGTTCGGACTATGAGATGATGCCTGCCAGCAAGCCAAACCATACGCTCCCCGAGATACTTGGTCAGGCCATACACGCTCAATGGATCGGGCGTGTCGCCCTCCTGCCTCACCGTGAGGAGGCTGCCCTGGCGACAGTCCCCAAATACATAAGCTGTGGAAATGTGGATCAGCTTCTTGCAAATCATAGCCAGTGTGTACGGAGCCAGTGCGTTGATGAGAAATGCCTCGTGCGGTTCCCACTCACACTTCTTCATGTCGTGCATGGCCGCACAGTTGATGACCAGCCTGTATTCGTCTAGATGATAGAAGGTGCTCGACTCCATATCGTAAAGATTAAGTTCCTCACTGGTCGGCGCGTAACAGCCTGGATACAGTTTAACCAACTGTCGGCCAAGCTGGCCGTGGCCTCCCAAAATCGCAACGTCACTGTACATGCTCTCTCCAGACATCAATGTTGATGTAGCTCGGGTTATCAAAGTCCCTTGGGGCTCTGTCCATGAGGTCTGCAACCGTGTCATCAATGGTATGCCCACCACCATATAACTGACCCATGACATAATTTCGCAACAGTGTCTCGTCGGATACAATGACATGTCTCACTCGACATCCTGTTGCACGCGAGATTGACTTGGCCACCCTGCTGACCCTGATGATTTGACTGGCGACATTGTATATGCCAGAATCCCTCTGCTCAACGGCCTGAACATATGCCTCTACTGCATCTCTAATGTCAAGGTGAGGCCGGTACACAGACCGTCCCTCACGATCAGTGAACACCTCAAGATACCCATTGACAATGGCGGACTTGAACATTGTGTTGACCATAAGGTCGTATCGCATCCTGAGCGAGGGGCCGCCTATGGTTCCCTTGCGAAGAACCACGACCGTGAAGTCGTCGTCTGCAAGCGTGGAGCATCCACTCTCTGCCATCAGCTTTGAGACTGCGTATGGCTCGCTCAGCTTTGGTGTGTGGTTATCGGGTGTGGCCTCTGCGGCGTTGGTAATCCCTTGGTAGACCGAGGCGCTGGAGGCAAGAACGAATTTCTTGACGCCGAGTTTCTTGGCGCGGTAGGCCAGGTACACTGTACTGGCTGCATTCACCTTGAAGTTGGTGAGCGGGCTGAAGTGTGCCATTGGATCGTTAGAGAGTCCGGCCAGGTGGATGATAGCGTCGAACCTCTCTATGATCTCATCTTCCAGGTTGTCTATGTCCCCAAGTATAAACGGGAGCTTGTCCGGGGATTGGCCGAACATGCCAAGGTCTACAACCAGGACCTCGTGCCCTCCGTCATGCAAGACTGGACAAAGAGCACTGCCTACATATCCAGCCCCACCTGTCACCATGATTCTCATCAGTCGCTCCTGGGTATGTCTATCGGCTGCTGGATTATCTCCGTTGGGCCATCTCTGTCGGCGGTGCCTGCCAGAAGCCCACCGGTGTAGTACTTGGCACCTTTCTTGTCAAAGGTTTGTACCAGATGCACCCACTCACCATCGATAGGGTGCCATGCGTCAATCTTGGTGATCTCTCCGTTCTCCATTTCGACTTGCGTGGTTGGTCTCATTTGTGATGCACCTCCCATATGTGACCCCCGAACGCATTGAACGGAACGCGCTCCTCGTCTGGTTTCCCTCTGTTGTACTCGTGGCTTGCCAGGCAGAGAAGCATTGTCCCAGGCTCCAGTGACATCCACCCGTGCCAGTAGAGCGGAGGCACCACCAGCAATTGTGGCTTTCTGGAACTTAGCGTTATCAGGGTGTCATCTCCGGAGAACCTTGATCGCATATTCGAGTTGCCCGTTGGAGGGAGCGGGAAGTCGTCCGGCCCTTCAACAACATGAAACTTGGCCGACCCAGACACAATCGTGAACAGGTCCCAAAGGTGCTTGTGTCTGTGATACGCCCTTACGGTCATGGGCTGAGGGTCGAAGACGGTGTAGACCTGCCGCATGGTAATACGACTTGGCTCTTTAAGGTCCCAACTCTGCCTCCACAACTCGCACAAATCACCGCGGTCATCGACATGCCTGACAAGGTCAATTACCCGTACACTCCCAGTTGCTTCCTTGCTTCCATCCATTTGTTCACTCTCTCCATTTTTGCAGGAATAAGACAGTTGTTCATGGCGTTGGGATCATCACGCTCGGTGAGCCAGTGGTGAATAGCCAGCTTCTCCTTCACGTGAAATACTCCAAGCGCCGACATTCTCAGTGCAACATCCCAATCACATGCGCCGCTCGTTTCTACCAGAAAACCGCCACTGGACATTAGCTCTCTATAACGCCACATCTGGACCGGCATGTGAATCCAGTTGGCGTCCATGAGAAGGTCCCGATTGAAGTGCTCTGGATGCCCGGTCCAGTCCACCTCCACATTATCAGGGTCAAGCTCTATCTCGTCACAGTACGCCATTGCCATCTCTGGCCTTTCTTCGAGTGCATTGACCATAGTTTCCAAAAACTCAGGCTTCCACTCGTCGTCATCCTCCAGCACGGCAACGTAGCTTGTGCCAATGTGAAGTTGGGCGAGTCCAAACTGTAGCGCCTGGGCAACGTTGGCGAACCATGGATACAGCATGGGAGAAACCGAGCCGACAAACTCACCAAGCTCAGGATACTCATTTGCCTCCTCGGGGTTCATGCCGTTGGCAATGATGACCAGCGCCCAGTCAGGAAACGTTTGCGCCCGTATGCTGTCGAGCGCCCGCAAGATCAGGTGTGGTCTCTTGTGTGTTGGAACTAAAATGCCAACTCTACTCATGTGGTTTTGCTCCTCTAACTACCAGCCCCGGAGCGCCATCAAACAGTGCGGCCATTGCCTCTTCGCTGGCGCGAATTCTCTTGTTGGACTTGGCGGCTATACGCAGCACAACGCCAAGTGCTTTGGCAAGCTCCTCGCTTCCAGATATCCGGGCAGCATTACGCCAATGCTTGATCACATAACACAACTCGCTTGGAGGTGTGCCCGGACAGGTAAACACCTCAACATTTTCAAACCGATGAAAGAGCGCACGTGCGCCATCTGGCGCAACATTGAAGTAGTGCTTTGGATACTGATGGTAATGCTCGCAAAAGGCAATTGAGTTCCAGGTCATTCCGCCTGGTTTAAGAACGCGGTAGATCAGATCGGCAATCTTATTGGGATAGCGTGCGTGCTCAAAGACCTTGAACGAAACCACCATGTCAAAGCTGTTGTCCTCAAAGCCCCATTCGTACTCGTCAGTGAGTATAATGCCATCGCCATGCACAAAAGCATCTGTGTTGATTGCGCCCTTCACCAACTTGGAGCCGCACCCAAAGTTCAGCACCCTGCCTTTTACTGAGAGTTGCCCACCGGTCAAACTTTCTAGCGTGGCCATGTCACTTCCTCGCAGAAAATACTATCTCTCTTGGCTTTGAGCTGCCAGCATGTCCCAAGTGAACGACATGGTCAAATCCGGCTATGAATAACATGGTTGAAATCTGCTGCTTGGTATAGTAAGACATATAGCCAGGGTTGTATGGCCTCCGCCAACGCCTTGCCTTTACTGCGGCGGTGAAGTTGCGCCTACCGCTCTCCGTCTTCAAGTCTGGTAAGCCAAAAATCAACAACCCGCCAGGCTTGAGCACCCTACGCGATTCCTCAAAGTACTGTTGCACGAGCAGCATCGGGAAGTGGAGAAATACATCCCAAACAAATACAATGTCAAAGGAATTATCTGGCCAGTCCAGATTCTCCCCATCACAAAGTTTGTAGTGTGCTCTGGGCTCATACTTGGAGGATTCCTCAATCGCTGTCTCGTGTACATCCATTGCATGAACTTCGTCAGCGAACTTGAACAGCCACTTGGTCCACTTCCCTCCACCACACCCTATCTCAAGCACCTTGCCGTGGATAAGATTGCCTACGGTCTGCTGCATTTGGCGGAGGATATAATCATGTCCCCATTGCCATCCAAAAACGTAGTCCTTATCGTGTGCCTTCTGTATCTTTTCCCAATCATCACGCAGTTTGCTGACGGTGTTACTTACCATGCCCTCTCCTATAAGCTCGATACCAGCACAAGGCTTCCCAATATGCCAGTGGAGAATCCACATCATTGGCCCACTCATAATGATCGTGATAGTGAAAGTGCTCGTGGACATACCGCAACATGACGCGGTCACAGAGCACCTCTCCAGTAGAGCGCCCGTCTTTAGTAGGAACATCGCCAAGCTCATGCTCTGTGCTACCGAACCATGCCCTCATCCCTCTCTTGCGATGGGTCTTGGCAAACCGGCGGTAGACCTTAGCCGCCTCTGGGTCCAAAACGAATACCGTATTGTACCGCTTTGGCTTGTATCTTTGCCTTATTTGACAAGGGAATGGATGGTTCGTGATGGCTTTGAGTAGGCCATCGGTGTAAACATGGTCACCATGTGTTAGAAAGAGCTTATCCCACTCATAGCCAATCTTGTCAATGGCAATGCAGATAGAGTCTTGTGCCGTCCGACCATCTGGCTCATCAATGATAATGACACTTGCGCCAAGCGAGCGGACATAATCTACGCGCTCCTTTGTCCAGGGCGATTGCGAATTGTCAAATGGCTCTCCATTGTTAAATATGAATGCCTTTGGTGCCCATTTCGACGCCCAATTATAGAGACACCCTGGCCTCCCTACGGTAACGTGGCACTCAAACCCAAGCTCATTGAGCTGTCTCACTTGTCGGCCCAGGATGGTCGTATCTCCAAGTGGCAAGAGAGCCTCCGGGCAGCGTCCTGGTACATCCGGAAACTGGGTGCTTACGCCCTTGTACCCTGCCGCCGTGATGATCGCTATCTTACGCACAAAACCTCCTTGCATCTTCAAGGTCGGAAGGGGTATTGACGTTGACTGATCTGCCATGGATGGCATTCATACCAGCAGTAAGCGCGATGACGGCACCTTCGCCCGCGTTTTCGTCGAGTAGCTCAAGAGACACCTTCATACGGGCGATCCCAGCCCACGACCACGAGGTGACGCACGGTATCGAGCCGGAGGATGGGACAGTAATGCGGCCTCCGGCTGTATAAACCCTGCCGCCTTTCCCATCATAAGGTGTTAAGGCGGCGGTGTTGGGGGAAGGGGCGATGGATGCTACGGTCAGCATATCAAATACGGTATCTCCGTATATGACCAGAAAGTCTTCCTCTGGATGTAGGGCATTGATAGCCAGATTAAGAGACTCTGCTGAGCCAGTGCTCGCGTACTGATCATTGTAGATGTATATTGGACGATGAGCCATTATCGCAAGGTGAGTCATTATCTCATTGAAGTGGTGGCCAACCACAATCACCGGCGACCAAATCCCAAAATAGCTCAATTGGTCAAGCATTCTGCTTATGATGGTCTTGCCTCCAATATCCATCAGTGCTTTTACCTCGCCTTCTGCTCGGCTGCCTACCCCAGCGGCCAGGATGATCGTTTTCATAAGTACTTTCTCCTTACTGTCCTGCTAATCATGTCCAGTATCAAGGCCGTGCCAATGATCATTATGATCAGGATGCTCACCCGGCCATAGTCAAACAGCCCTATGGCCGTTGTCAGATAGAGGCCTACCCCGCCAGCACCAACAACACCCAGGAATGACGCCTGCCGAAAGTTGGCCTCGTAGTAATACAGCAGGTAGGATAGCACAGAGTTGGCCTCCATGGGAAGCATTACCCTCAGGTAGACCTGGACCTTGTTGCAACCGTCAATGTATGCTGCGTCTACGACACTCCAGTCGGCGGTCTCAAAGATTTCTGAGAAGTACTTTCCTAACACTCCAGAGGTGTGAAGCCATATCCCTATGATTCCTGCCATTGGACCCAGCCCCACGGCGGCCACCAAGAGAATTCCTAACACCACAATGGGCGTAGCTCGCATGACGGCCAGTACAGTCCTAGATACCAGATAGAGAGGGAGGAAGCTGTTCAGGCTCCGATTGGCCGGGAAGGCCAGCACCACCGCAGTGAAGAATGCTGCGGTGGTGCCGATCAGCGACATGGCCAACGTCTCAAGTAGTGGCCCCAGATAGTCCAGGAATGCCCCAAAGTCGGGCGGCCACATTCTAAGAAGGTACTGGATCATTGGAGCTCGGCCATCGACCTCACGAAGTCATAATCAGAGTCCAAGGCCTTCACAAATTTCTCCACTCTCGCCTTGGCCCTGGCCTCAACCGACACTCCATAGAATGCCTGCTCTATTTCATCGAGATCGATGTCAAGGCCCGGCCTGGCGGCCCAGGGGTTCAGCATAATTGGAGGAGACTCGACCAGTATGACATAGTTCTCTCCTTCAACAGCTATGCCTTCATCTATGGCGTACTCGAGTCGCCGGTCATTGGAGAAGCCTACATCTACGGTCCCATTCAATACTGCTTCGATCACCGCTGGGTGACTGCCAACAAAGAAGTATTCTCCCAGGTCGTCGAGTGACACCCCGCCCTCATTCATCATGGTCACACCGAACAAGTATCCGGACGTGCTTCCCGGTTCAGAGAAGGCCACCGTCTTACCCACTATCTGGTCGATTGTGAATGGGTCCTCCCATATCCCAGGTCTTCCTAGCACATAGCCATAGTAATACTCGCCTTTCCCAATCACGGACTCCCGGATAATGGGCCTTACTCCCATCTCGTCAACGGCCATCACGTAGCCAAACGGTCCATACCGTGCAATGTCCGCCGTGCCATTCCGCAAAGCCTCTGTCGTGGCCGCGGCGCTGGTGCTGACGATGATCTCCGTCTCAACTCCTAGAGACTCACCCACCTCGGCTATAATCTCCCCAAACTGTTCCTCGATCACCGCCAGGTCCGTGCCAGGGCCAGGGGTGAACACAAACGTCAGCGCGTCGCTGGCGAATGGGTCAATGATCACCACCGCCATGACGATCAGCAAAGCAACACCACTTGCAACTAGGTACTTCCTCATGTTACTGCTCCTCATATCATCTCGGCAAACTCTGTTGCGGCAAGGGCCACCCGCAGCTTATTCCACTCGAGTACCATGCCGCGGATTCTGGCAGGGTTCACCTTCCGCAGGTGCGTTTTGAGAACCACTGGATAGTCTACACCAAGAAACCCACATATCTCGTTGGACACCTTGCCTTCCATCTGGCCCACACTGCGACCTTCGCCTCCAACCATTTCCTCATACTTAACCGTGATTGACTCTAACCCGCTCTCATCTATCCATGCCTGCATCACCTCCACACCTTCAACGTGCCGTCTGCACCTCTGTATAAATTGGACCCCATTCACCGCAATGGCGGTGTCGTTCATCTCTCCGGTTGAATGGGCATACATCCCCTGTGTGCCAGTCGCAAGCTGGCTTAGGCAACACCGTATGACGTTCCCTCTGACCAGATGGATGATCTTTACACGCATCGCACGGATGATATGTCGCACAGGTTTGAACTGGTCATATGTGACCTTGCACATGCCGATCTTATAGGCAAACTGTGTGAAGATACACAGCAGAATTTGGGCATCTGTCATTCCTGGAAGTGATTCCCTCCACGCCTCGCCATCGAGCAGCGGCTCACCTCGCACGCAAAAGATATCAGGATGGTTGGACAGGCAGGATGAAAGCATAGTCCCGCCGGTTCTTGTTTCGGCTAGGATTATGGCCGGCCGGCAATTATTCAAGTAGTGCCCCCTCTAGCACCGGTATGATGCTCTTCCACTGTAGGTGGTTGTTCACATAATCAAGCCCGCCTGTCACAAGTCTCTTCCTCAGTTTCTCATTCTTGACCAGTCGCATGAGATTATCTTGAAAGGCGTCCTGGTTGCTGTATCTCGTCATCAGGCAGTTGTAGTTGTGCTTCAGGTCATCCTTCCCTCTGATGATGGCACGATTGACGGTGCACCCGCAAGCCATTGCTTCAACGTCCACACACGAACGACCTTCAAATCTCGACGCCTTGAGCAAGATGTCACATGATGAGTAAATCTGGCGGATGAGGGTCTGTCCCGGGAGTCTCCAATAGTGGTCGTACTCATAAGGCTGCGGGTACTGTGAGAATCCCCACAGCTCGAAGTCAACCCCTTCGTCTCTCAGCCACACGACGGCCTGGTGGCTCATGCTCTCGATGTCCTTGGCTCTATTTCTGCCATGACCTTCAATCAGAATGCGCATT
>SDBT01008092.1_pt1 | contig 17225 bp, 19 predicted proteins | sample 2277101 | NCBI WGS metagenome assembly SDBT01 (sample SAMN10404973, study PRJNA504765) | marine sediment metagenome | isolation source: marine sediment core GS10_PC15, 103 cmbsf | place: Arctic Ocean: Southern Knipovich Ridge | collected 2010
CTCGTGAATCCCAACCTGAAAAGCCTCCCCGCCCATGCAACATTCCTCTGATGCTATGTCTACGTCGAGAGTATCGGGCAGGCAGGTCGAGTCGCAATGCTGGCATTGACAGAAGGGGCAATCTGCAACCGTATCGAAATGATCGACCAACTCGAAAGACCGGTATTCCACGGCCGTTGATCCACCATTCCCGAGCCCCGCTTTCCGGCCACCTGCCACGACAGGGGCACACGCGCGCACGCGAGCGTCGCTTGACTCATCCCCAAAACTCAATAGCCCGGACGCATTCAGACACGCTTGCAGCCCCTCGGTCGACCAGCCGACGTTATAGGCCGGTTCGCCAAACTGGCCACCGTCGGCCGTGTGAAACGTGCTGGTGAATTCGCCGATGTCAATATAGAGGTGATTGTCCTCGTCGAGGTAATTGAGAATTATCCGGAGAATCGCCCCTGATGGTTGGTTGTCGCCGACTTGCGTGATCGTGACCACTTGGCTCTCGTTGATCGTCTCGGCCGAGTTGATTATCTGTGCGTCGTCCAGACCGGATTCGTGCAATACGCATTCGAGATTTGCGTCCTGGCGTTTTGTCCAGGTGCCCGTTTTGTCGACCGTCCAGCCGTTGCCGATCGTACTGCTGGGTGTACCCGTGCAGCCGGAGAACGTATCGAGAAATGGATCGCGGCAATCGCAGCAACAAGGGCCGCCGGGGGTGCGCTTTCTTAACATGGTTCGCCGCTAACGTATCGTGTACCGTGCAGCGTCAGGCTAGTAATTACGTAGACATCGCCGGTCACTACGCCGGGATATAGATTGTAGATTCGTAGCTCTTCGTCTGTCTCAACCAACGTTTTCGTATTGGCGGTGCCGTCGATTTCGATGAGGCGATCGCAGAGGGCGGAAAAAATGGTTGTGCCGACCCTGGCCGCGATGCCGCCCGGCGGTGTCTTGACGATAATGTCCTGCCCGACAGGCGCAAGGTCTTGCGATACGGGCGGCCGCCGTCGAAATCCCTCCAGAGCATCGGCACTTGCTGCTGAGTCTGCCGCCGTTGGTGGTCGCCACATCGAGCCTTTGGGGAATCGCTTCATGATCCGCCCCACCCAAAGACGTCTACATAATCTTCCCACTCACGGCCGCGGGGGCGGATGATTTCGATGTAGTCAATTGGGCGAATTGCTTTGGTAGTGCCGCCAGCATCATCAGCAGTGTCCCATTTGTAAACCGGGCTGACGATATCAAATCCATTTTTTTCGGCGATCGTGATCCCACCGACTACGAGGTCAATCTCGTTGCGGCTCACCTCGAACGAGTATTCCGCCGACGCCTCGGTTTGCGTTTCCGTTGCGTTCCCGCCAGTGTAAGCAATCTCACCAGGATCGTAGCCCAGAAACGTATCGTTATTCGGATGTCCAACAAGCTTGCCAACGGCTCGCAAGTACGCATGATCGAGGAACGCCTGCGGATGCCGGTATGATATCACAATCCGAGTTTGATTGAACGGCACATCCACCCCGACCACTTCCTGTCCATTCCAGATCACACCTCCATTATCAACAGCGTCCGCCGTCGGGTAGCCCGCCTGCCGCTCCCCAGCCGTTGCCTGCGCGGTCCCGGCCGCGTGCTCGACGCGAACCACATAGGTGCCAGACTGACTGTCGAACGCCGAATACGTTACGCTGATCTCGTACAAGAGGGCATAGTTAGACTCATGCAACTGGATAGAATTCCAAAACAACGTACCCATCGGCGTGCCGTAGGTACTGAAGGTCGTCATAATCAGGCCCATCACCTGCGAGGCGACTACGTCAAAAGCGTCACCGCCTCCAGTGTACGGGAGCTTGCCTCTGACGCGAAACTTCCGCACGATCGTCAGGCTGGCGCGGTCAAGCGTCTGGTCGGACCCGGTGATAAGCTCTAACGTCAGTGCCACTATGTTACCTTCCATCCCGCGAGGAACCGCTCGCCCACCGCCTGAAGGCTCACATTCCCAGCAACCAAGTTACTCATATCGGCAACCAATTCGCCCATCTTGGTAAGCATCTGTGTCGTGTTGTCGTTAATCCCTGTTATCCCGTTGGCCATCTTTTCCTCAGCGCCGCCAGCCTGGAAGCCGGAAATACTTGCCGCTGCTGCCGAATACGTAGCCGTCAACGCTACACCCGTCGGGATGGCGGACGCTACTGATGTTGCTGCCGCGCTTTTCGGGCCGCTGCTGCCTGCCACCCCGTCGCCTGCCGCCCCGTCGGCTACCAACTTCGCATATCCCAGCCAGCGGGCCTTTTCGGCTGCTCGGAAGGCCGCAATCGCCCGGTCATCCGCCGCAAACGCCAGGTCATCCAGGAGTTTTTTATTGGCTGCGACCGCCGCCTTGGCTGCCACGACACCGGGGTCATTGACGGAGGTTGATAGGTTACCTGCCCCCCCAGTGCCTGCGCTGCGGGTGAGATCGACAGCGGATGGCACATTGAAAAAATCGTTAACAAAGGACGCCATGGTTGCGTCGGGGCGGCTGAATCTAATGCCGAGTGTAATCATCTCGCTAAGCGTGTCTTGCAGAAAATTCCACGACGTCTTGAATCCGTCAGCGAAATCAAACCAATCGTCATCCATGCCTTCTGTCATCGTCTTGAATGTATCGCTGATCCAGTTGGTTGTTTCTGTCCACCACGTGCGCAATGGTGCCGTGCTCTCCATGATCTTCAATACAAACCGTGACCACTCAAGCTGCATGGTAGCGGTCACGATCTTCATGGCCCCCTCAATGTCACCGGACTCGAGCGCTGCCTTGATTCCATCAAATGCCGTTGTGGCATCGCCAAGCAAAGTACCGAAAGCCGTCTTGAGAGACGCCAACGCCCGTTTGCCGCTGTCGCTATACTTCACCCATGCCACGGTTCCGGCCGCGAGTGCCGCAACCAGGATACCCAATGGCGATGCTATGAACGATACGACTGTTGCCACCGCTCCCAACGCTACCGATGCCACGAGTGCCGCAACGCCAAGGCCCGTAATCGCGACGCCCAGCGCTATAGTCCCGGCTGCGGTAGCCGCCAGCGCAATTACCACGCCCTTGTTGGCCTCGATCCACTTGATGCTAGACTGTGCGGCCTTGGTGATGGCTTTCGTAATCTTCTGGAGCGTCGGGGCCAGCGCTTCGCCAACCGCGATCTGCACGCCCTCGATGGATGACTTGAGAATCCGAAACGCCCCGCCTAGCCCGGCGTCCATCTTGGCGGCAGTGTCTTCCGCAATTCCGCCAGCTTCGCCGATTGCATCACGAAGCTCTCGCGTGCCAGTGATGTTCTTCGCGATAGACGACGCCCCGGTGATACCGAGCAGACCAAACGCATCCTTGAACTTCCTGGCCCGCTCCGCCGTGCCGAGATCTTTTGTCGCGTCGGCCACGTCTTGCAGTGTGTCGACAAGCGGCCGGGCGTTGCCAGCAGCATCGACAAACGCGACGCCGAAAATTCCTTGTAGCTTTTTGGCATCCGCTCCAGTTGCAAGCAGAATCCTCCGAATGGCCGTGCCCGCCGCGCTGCCCTGGATTCCGACATTGCCGAGCGTGCCCAAAACGGCAACCGTATCCTCAAGGCTCATGTTGAAATCATTGGCGACCGGTCCCGCGAATTTCAGCGACTCGCCAAGACTTTCCAGCGTATTAAACGACTTGTTGGCACCAGCCGTTAATACGTCTGCCACGCGGCTTGCATCCCCAGCGCCAAGAGCGAACTGGCGGATTGCTGCCGACATAATGCCCGCCGCCGGGGCAGCTTCGGTCTTGGTGGCGCGAGCCAAAGCCAAGACCGATCCAGTCATCTTGTCAATCTGAGCAGGAGCAAACCCCGCCCGACCGAGTTCAGCCATCAATAGAGCAACTTCGGTAGCGGTGAAACTGGTCGAGGCCCCAAGCTTCTTTGCCTTGTCGGTCAGTAGATCGAAGTCGGCCCCGACCGCCTGCGTGACGGCCCCGACTTCCCGCATTCCATCATCAAACTGAGCGAACGTCCGCGTAGCAAGAGCAAGCGGGGCAGCCATCAGAGCACCCGCGATCGCAACCTGCCGCCCCATGGTTATTGCAGATCGGCTGAAGTTTTGGAGCCTCGCCTGGGCCTTCCGCAAAACGCGCACAAGCTGGCTGGTCATATCGTTCTTGAGGAACAATCTGACAAATGCACGTCCAGCTTGAATTGCTTGTGTGCTCGGCATTACGTGGCCCCTGCTGCCATGCGATTTTGCAAGCGATCAAACGCCCTATGATACCCCTTCCAACGCTTCCGGATAATCTTGTGTCGGGTGGGATTTGATTGGGCTCCTGGCGTCATTGCCTCGATGGTCTGTCGCTCCTGCTCAAGCTCGTCGTTGTGCCAGTATGCGTGATACCACGTCTTGCACGATGGGCACTCAAATCCTACCGATGCAACCCCATCGACTGGTCGCCGCTCTGTGACTGGATGCACGACATTGCCGCACGTGTCACAATGAATCACATTGGCCATATCAACCCCTCCCGGCTTGCTCGTGCATTTCTCGCTCGCGTTCCACGTCCGCTTTGGCTTCTCGCATCGCCGGCGTATCGGGTGCGCCGTAATTGGCCCACTCCGTCAGTTGCCCGGTGCGAATGAATCGCTCGACGTCGAATCGCTTCTGTTGCCACACTAGCCCCCGCACATCCACGGCCAGCATCCGCCGAGATTCGCGAGCCGCAACCACCATCAACCAGAGGTCTCGGAGGGTGAGTCCTCGGGGGCTGACTCCGCATTCTCCGGCGAATCGTCGGCAGGCGTCGGAGGCGTGGTATCCTGGTCGGGTACAGACTCGTTGCCCGTCGATGACGGCGAATTCCCAGCCTGTTCGATCCCTTCCCGAAACAGTTGATCTTGTATTTCCTTCGGCAACGCCGTGAAGATCGGCAACAACTTCTCCAATTCGTTCATCGGGCCCATCTGCTTCTCTTGATTCTTCAGCGTCGTCAAGCTCAATTGCATCGCGGACCATTCGCTCTCCGGGAAAAAATCCGCGAGTGCTTCCATCACCGCCTTCCGTGCTCGTGTGATAGCGTCCTTGCGAATGTTCCTCTGAAAATCGGGCACTGCTCTGCGAAGTCCTTTGATTTGCTCGCCACACGCCACCGTTACCACGCGCACCAAAGCCTTGACGTCCCTCTCGACAGCCAGCAGGCCGACGGCTGAAAGATCCGCCAGATCTACGGATGCTTCCTTTTCGATCCGGTCCAACAGAAAGCCATCGAACTCAATCCGCCACTCGTGGCCTAACGCATCAGTGAACGTACTCACAATCATTCTCCTGGCCCGATAGGAAAAACTCCCCGCCAGTTCGGGCACCGACGGAGAGCAGAGAATGTAAACGTTACGGTGCAACGAGGCCAACAAGGATATACATCGTTGCGGCCTCCTGGCTGTCGTGAGACGCCTGGCCTTGCGTGATGCGATTACCGGTATATATGTTCGTGTCCCCGTTCGCAATATCGGTGATCCCGGCATCCGCTCCGTTGGCTTTTTCGTGGACCAGATCGAGAGCCGCAATCGACACATCTCCGGTATCTTGTAAATCCAAACTGGCTAGAGCCCCAGTGTCGCTTGGATTGCGGTAGAAAATACCAACGATCTGCGCGTCATCGCCGTCGAAATTGACTTCAATCGGAGTCTGTTTCACGACCGTTACGGGATCGTCCTGGGTTGGTAGATCATCACCAGCCCCCCCGTCAATCGTCACCAAATCGCCGGACACGGTCGCATCCATGCCGTACCGGACACCGGCTGTAAAATACACGTCGACTACATCGGCCGTGATAATCCCGTGACCAGTCGAAAGCGTAGCCACGCCGGTATCGGCATCCGTCCGAGTCGTCAACGTCCCGGTCTGTGCAGCCAAGATCGCGGGTATCGCCTTTTTGACAGTGAGGTTACTGACGTGTGATACTCTGTTGGTCCCGTCCGAATTGAATGAGTCCCCGGGAAACTGAAATCCCCAAGTTTTTTGCGATTGCGGCATCGTAGAATTCTCCTATGTGTTATCCCGCATCAGGTCAACACCACGATTACGTCGTGATGAAATTGCGACCGTAGGCGGAGGTCGGGTGCAATTCAAACTCGACAGTTTGCCCGTCAGCGATGGCCCCGGGACTGCTGTACTTGACAAAGCAATCGCCATCAAACGCCACTTCGCCAGCGACTATTCGCTCAAACTTGAACGCCTTGCCAACCGGCGGATTAGCATCAGCAGCGACGAGCAGTGCCGTCATATTGGCGTCACTATCGTGGTACACCATTGAAAACGTGGGTTGTGAATTCTTTTTGACTGGGCATTCGTCCATCTGCGGAAGGGACAAGCCGTCGCCACGGTCGGGCAGATCGACGAAATCGAAATCCGCTCCGCCTGGATCGGCGTCCACAACATTGGCATCGATCTGCGTAGCTGCTGTGGTGCCAGCAACCCCGTAATAGACGGCCATCTCGTGGCCCTTGCGTTTCTTAGCCATCGCAATACTCCCTCACTAAATCGCCCCTTTCCAATCCTTGTGGAATCGGGCTAGGTTTCGTTTCAATGCTGGCTGCATGAATGGACGAGCGGGATAGGTTACGGACTGCAAAGCCGGCCCGAAGCCAGCCGCAATAACTTGCGCCTCGGCCTTTGTTGGCCGCCCACGTCGTTTCCTCTTTTTCCGCCACCTAAACGTCCCGCCAAATTCCAGCATTTGCGCCAGCCATGGAGGACGACCGCCTTTAATAACGCGGCTATACGACGGCCCAACAAACAAATCACCATCGTCGTTTATTGCCCAAATGACCGACCGTCGTATCCGCCCAGTATGAGCAGCGGGGGGCGATCCTGGAGCCGATGGCCCACCCTGAAATTTCATCGACTCAATAGCGGTCTTCCGAATCGCAAACCCGGCATGGCGAAAGTTTGCGAAAGCAGCCTTTTTGGTTGCTTTCGCAAGGGGTTTCGTGTTAGTTATCATGCTGATCTTCACGCCGAACATGCTATCCGCTCACGATTCGTTTTGTCCTCACGAGCCACGCATAACCGCTAGCGTGCTGCACCAACTCCGGCCGCTTTCCGCCAATCATCAGTTCCCACACGTCGCCGTCGCTGTCGGTAATCCGGTCGCCGGCTTGTGGGGTCACCACAGAATCGTCAATTTCATAGTCGGCCTTCTTAATGAGCCATTCACGATCCCAGTAGTTTGACGTGGCCACCTTGCCGCCGCTCGCCTCATCGCCACTGTCCACATTGATGGCCGTTATCGAAGTCGTGTCGTCCGCCCGAGACAGCGTGACCGTCTCGCCCGCTGCATCGGCCAGCGTATCTACACCCCAGGCTAATCCATCGGCGAACCAGCTCATTCGTCTTCTTCCGGTGGTTCGGTAACGTCTGCGACGACTTCCGCCACGGTCCACCCATCGCCGGCCATGGTCACGTTGCCGAGCAACACCGTGCCGGCCTTCAACGCACGCAATAGGGCTAGGGTTTTTGTGTAGTTGCAAAGTGCTCGCGAATTGGACTCGATTACAGCCAATTCTTGAAGAAGCTCGTCCACGATATTTCCTTCGCTGTGCTGAAAGCCGGGGCCGCCACAATCGACAGCCCCGGCGTGTGATCTCACGACTAGATACGGTAGGCCACCCAGGTATTTGCGGCCCCGCGAACAAATCGGAACGTTCCAGAGCTGACGATGTCGGCCCCGTCGTCGTCAATTTCCTCTGAGCCAACAAACGTGACGCCTGACGATTGGGTCATCGTGATGATGTCCCCAGCGCCACCAAGGTTGATGACTGTCAAATCGAAGAAATCACCGGTAGCCAGTGTGCCACCAAGCGCAGTTTCGATTTGCGTACCCGTTCGCATGGTATACGCCGCGGCAGCAGTTGGCGTACCGACCAAGATGCCGCCAAGTATCTGGGCGTCAGACAACGTCGCAGTATCGGTCGCCGTTTCGGGAGTGCCCTGCTTGCCAAGCACCTTGGCGCGAAGGTGAATGTTGCCAGCAACGCCAGAACCAGACGTCCCGGTAGTCACGACAATAGCACCGCCATCGCCAGAGCCGGCCGCAGCACCACCGGCGATCCCGATCTCGCCACCATCACCGGTACCCTTGCCAGCACCGCCCGTCACGGTAACAGGACCGCCAGCACCATTGGTTGTATTTGCGTTGGCTCCGCCCGTCACGGTGACGGCTCCACCGGTGCCACCTGTTCCTGCTATGGTTGCACCACCGGCAATGGCAACAGCGCCGCCACTTGAGGTCGTTCCAGGGACGCCGCCAATCAGGGACGCCGCACCGCCCGCGTTGCCAGCAGTTGACGACGTACCACCAGTGACCGAGACCAGCCCGCCTTGAGCGGCGGCTAGTCCAAGAATGGCCAGCGTGGAATCGCTGCCCGTGATATCGTCGGCGGTCATGCTTCCGCCAACGGTGGCGATATTCAAACTGGTACCGTCGATGTCAACTCGTACGTACGTATCGGTTGCCGCGGTGTCGGTCGTTCCGTTCGGCTGAAGCGGCACGGCGGTACCGATCAAGTTGTTGCTGGCCGCCGTAGCCGTCGCGGCCCCACTGAGAGCGGTACCGGTGACGGGGGTACCGTTCTCGTCCCAGTACACACGGTCTCCTGCCTGTATGATTTCGGCAGCCTGGGGGATGTCCCATGCACCATCGGACACGACGGTGCCTAGCGGGTTCAGGCTGAAGTCGATCGCGTGGGACACGATCAGCGGGCGGGTGCCGATGACGACAACCTCCCCCGCGATCTTGTCTTCAGTGGACAGGTAGGCCAACGCCAGGCCCGGTTTTACAAAAAGTGCAGGTGTTTGAGCCATTTCAATTTGCTCCTGTTTTAAGTTTTACGCCACCTTAGCCGGCAGCCGTGGATTGATTGGAGGAAACGGTTACGCGCCGACCGAAAGCACCGACGCCCGGAACTCGGACATGGTCACGCCGAAATCGTGGAAGCCGCGCGACTGAATGCCGAGTGTGCCGAAGTCGGCGTCCGTCGTCTCGATCGTCGGAGACTGCATGCCATTCAAGAAGCACATCACAGCCGACGCCAGAATTGCCGGATTGGCCAACAGGAACCACTGGGTAGTCGAGCCTCCGGTGAGCGAAGTATCGCTCAATTCCGAAACGATGATCGGCTTGAATCGATTGAAGTGAATGTTACTGACCAGCGTCGTGCCTGAGGCAGTCGAGTCCCGCACTTCCATCGACTTGAAGAGTTTGTGGTTCGTCGCCTCCTGGTCAGAGCCAGAGAGTAAGAGTTCAGGCTCCAATGAGAGCCGGTTGCCGTCTGGTCCTTTCGCATCACGGAAGAGCTTGACTGCTTTATTGAGGCCAACCTCTCCGAGTGCAGTAGTGGCACCGGCTTGACGGTTCTTTCGGTCAGACGTCCAGAACGTACCGGCGTCGACAGCAGCCAGCCAGGCCGCCCAGAATATGTTATTGAGCTTGACCGCAGCCCCCATACCGAGTCGGTTTCGCAGATCGTCGAACGCACCCAAATCGTCGTTAATAATATCAGTCCTGGTTAGCGCCAGCATTTTTGCGTAAGTTTTCGCCTGAATGCTGTAGCTCTCTTGGGACACCGTTCCGTGTTCGATTTCTCCGCCCGGTCCAACCTCTTCGTATTCGAGGTCAGCGTTCATCCGAAACATCGTGACTGCCTTGAAGTCCTTGACCGTTTTTACCGCAGCAACCTGCCGCCACGACTGCGGTATAATATTGAAGCCGTCCAATAACAGCTTGTTGCCAGTGGTCGTCAACATCGTGGTGATGGTGTGCGTGCTGAACGCGGCCTTAATCACCTCACGGAGGTTGTCCGTTCCAACCCACTCGCGGCCGGTGTAGCCGTTCTGCCGAGCGCAAATTAGCAGCAAGTTTTGGATGCCGATGCCCCGGTATCTGTCGGAGGCTTCCATCACTTCCGGCGTGAAATGCTTTGCCATATCGACCAGTCCGGCAGATTTGCAGAAGGCCGCTTCGATCGCCGGCATCGACACGTCTTGGCTTGACGAATGAATCGCCGGACCCTTGGGGCGTACTGTAACCATTAGATCTGCCTCGAACAGTGCGGAAGCCTTGATGTACTCCGATTCCAACCGGACCGATGGCCATTCCTCTTTCAGGGCTGTTGCCTTGGCTTTAAGGGCAGCAGTGATGGCCACATTGAACAGTTTGTCGCAGTCAGCTTCGGCGCCGACTTCGGCGGCCTTCGCTTGATAGCCTGCGGCCGTGAGCTTGAGCGCGGTCTCATGCTCAGAGTAGGTCTTGTCGATCGCCTGAAGATCGAACGTTGGAGCCTCGACGATCGGCAGCTTCTCTGCCGCTTCGATCTTCTTGGGGTCCTTCAATTCCGCTGCCTTGATTTCCGCAGCCTTCTTGAGGTCTGCGGCGGCTTTTACCTCCGCGTCGAATTTGGCCCGAAGATGCTGGACCTGATCTTCCCGAAGTTCCTCGGAAGGATGTCCCATTGCCTCGATAACCCATTGTTCAAAGTCCATGTCTTGCTCCTTGTATTGTGCGGCCGACGCCGCTACTTTCGCCGTCGTTTTGCGATCAGCGCCAATTGCCACAAAAGAGGTTTCCCCGAGCGTCGACTTACGCGCGACGTACAAGGGGCCAGTAAACGTCTTGCCGTTGACTTTCGTCGCCACACCTTCACCGACAAATTCGAGCTTATCGGGCCGTGCGCCTACAGATGCTTTCCACGGAAACCCGTTCGAGGCGGACGTTTGTATTTCGGTTGCGTCGGGGCCTGCCCCGGAAATGACCCCTGCGAGCTTGATAGATGTGTCGCTAATCGTCACCTCATCCGCATGACCGACGACGCGAGACATATCGTGATCGCGAAGAATAGGCAGTGGGGCCTTGGCCTTAATGCCCGAGAGGTCGATAATGACTGGCGGCCCGTAGCTGTTTACCTGCATGGGGCCACCAGTGTAGGCCGTCATGCTGAATCGCTTGGGCTTTGGCTGATCGCCTTCCGAATCGGCGGCTTGAATCCACTCGACGCCCACGGCCTCCATAAGAATGGGGCCTTGCGCAGCCGCTGCTTCAATCAGTCGGTCAGACTTCCGTTGGGCTCGTTTGGCCCGGCGTGCGGAATGTGTACTCATACTCGTGCTCTCCCGTTTCCATTGCGGCCAGCGGTAGCCAGCCGGTTCCTGCCTGGTGGTGGCGGTGGTAGTGGAGGTGGTTCGGTGGGCGCATTGCCGCCAAAGTGAGCCTCGAATAACGCGGCCCGCATCTCGTCGGGCGTCTTGCCGTAGTCCTCGGCCATCTTGGGCAACTCTTCCTCGAAGTCCAGCGACTTCTTTGCGAAGACGCGACGAAGAACCGCAACGCCGGTTGACAGGTTGATCTTGTTGGCGTCGGCGTGTTTCTTCTCGTCGATGATAGGTTTCTCGGGCCAGTCCCAGCTATGATTCGGTGACGGATCAGCAGGCACACCCCAACCAAACCGGAGGACGGCTTCAGCAAACCATACCTCGAAAAGCGGGTCAAGAACATCCTCGTCAATGTCATCCTGCTCCACATCGATCGAAACGAAATAGGTCAAGTGGTCGAGCTTGCCGCCGGAGAATGAATATCCGCTTGAGTCAGCCCGTGCAATGTTGTTCGGCATGTTGAGCGGCCGCGCCTGATCGCCCGATAGCTCGCGTGTGAACTCTTTGTATGTTGCCGACGGCTGCTCTGGCTTCGGCTGGAATAAGTTGTAGCCACGCGGCACGGCCGTCAGCATTCCCTTCTCTATCGGAAGCGTGGAGAGGGGTGTAACAATGTCGGATTCCAGGCTGGGGTCCGCTTGAGTTTCCAGGAAGAGCGAGTAATTAGCGAGATTTTCAGCCCCAACGAGGACCGCCTCACGCATCCGCCGACCGACCGCGTAGCCATTCAGCGACGAAGATAATTCTGAGACTCCGCGGTGCTGACCGGCTCGGTCTTCGCGGAAGAGGTGCAGCATGAACCGGGCGGGGATCCGGTCCGCGTCTTGCCCGAACCCGCTGAACGAACTGCCTGGGTGTTGCTTGAGCACGTCGTAGAAAAGCGGGTTGCCAAATTCATCGAACTCAATGCCGTCAATCTTGTTCTGTTCATTAGTCCCAAGAAATGGCGTCGTGACCTGTTCGCACTCGACCATTTTCAATCCGAGCTTGACGGGGTGTCGCATCCTCGGATTCTGCGCAATAATGATGAACGTTTCGCCGTCTGAAACCTTTGCCTTGAGTGCCGTGCGAAGCTTCTTGGATAGCTTCACTTCCTTGGCCCACTTCTTCCACTCGGCCTCAATCATCGAGTTGAATCCAGGCGAGCCCGTGTCTATACGGAGCTTGGGCCCTCGGCCTACCACATAATTTGCATGGGTAAGCTGAACGCCCTTGCCTTGACCGTTGCTGCCTATTTCGTAACGGGCTCGTCGAGAGATCCGTTCGCGGACAGTCTTGCTGTTGGCGGAGTCGGCGTCGAGCGCATCAGCAGCCGCCCAGTGATTCGTGTTCATGCCGCCAGAAGAAGCGGCATCATAGCTGCCACGGACCTGCCGGGGCGTATCCATATCAACCGTTACTGGATCGCGGGAACCGTGAGGGCTAACGCCTTCGGAGACACCGATCGGCGAGACAATGATGGTGGTGCAAAGATCCATCAGCCGGCCCCCGGAGCTTCGATCTTCACCATCCGCAGGCCGAAGTGATTCTTCGTCGCGGCGGTATTGGCCGATTCGTGGCCGAGGGCTTCGAGCAAATCGCCAATATCATGAGCTTCAACACGACCTTTGTCTGTACTGACAACCTTCGGGTTGAGTGCCGCTCGCTCAAGCGCGTCTTCGATGGTGGTAGGAGTTGCCATACCCGCACAATATCACTATGCGGAGGCAACTCAATAGATAATCGTCCGACTTGCCATATGTGGGAATCTCACGCCAGAATAGCGCAATAAGAAACCCCAGGAGCTTTCGGCACCCGGGGTTATCTGTCAACTTTCCTACTGAATTTCCTATTTGTGCTGAAAGCCGATCGTCATGTCTTGCGATTCATCCGCACGGGCGACCTCGAATTCTTCGAGCCATTCGCTCATTCTGGCTTGGCCATCCCACCAGGCGCACTGGTAGGTTACGCGGCACTTGTCATGAATCAAGATACCCGTGATCGTCGCTGGGATATTGTCGGCGAGTGTAACGGGTGAGCCAACCTGGATAACTTCAACCTGCATCTATTTATCCCTTGCTATTGTTCTTCACGAATGCACGCCCTGCGCCATGTCCACAACAAGCCGCAGCTACGCCCTTGATTCGTCCGAGGCAAGCATCGTACCCTTCTGGCGTTGGCTTGCGACCACATCGCCGACACGCTCGGCTGTCGTCGTCAGGGGCGTGAGTGTCGCTGTAAACCCACCGGGCACCTGTCCATTCGATCGGCCATCCCCGACTATGTGCTCTTGCGACCATCTCTTATTTCTCCCTTGGTTTTTCCTCTGTCCGAAGCAACGATTGCCCGCAGTGCCGGCATATCCGACGGCGACGGCGGTTTCCGTTCTTGACAATGTACGAACTCTCCACCCGCCAGTCACGACATCCGCAACGCGGGCACGCCCACGGATCGGCTTCCGCGTCGTCCGCAAACTCTTGCAAGGATTTTGGCTGCTTCTCTTCTGTCATTGACTGGCACTCAACTCCAGTTGTCCGGATGAAGGCGTATCTGTAACTACCTGCCCTCTCCAGCCCGCAGTACATTGATGAGGGTCGCGAATCACGTCCCAAAAGTAAATCACCTGCATAGCTTCCGCTGCCGACTTGATTCTCGTCTGGCCCGTACCGAGGTTTATGCTTTTCAACGCACCGCATATCAGGCAGACATAGTGTCGGCTGTGACACCCTAGCGTCCTGTGCCCTAGGTGTGTGCAGAAATCCTGTTGTTTTGAAAAGTTATGTTCACACATTATCGGTTACTCCTCTTCTGTCATTGCCTCGCCATTTCCGCAAGACTCATAGCCTTCTTGGTCTCTTTTGTTTCCGCTGGAATTGGTGACAGCTTCGACAGAGCCGCGCCAACTCTGGCCAACGCTACGGCGTCCAAGTAATGGTTCGGGCCATTCGGTGGCAGGAATTTCGCCTTCGTAGGATCCCATTGTTCGCTGATAATATGAGCCGCAAATTCCCGCTCTTCCTCCAGTGAGCTTCGCAACTGCCGGCCATCGTCACCGACCCGCGGAGCATGTAGCCCCAGACTGCCGGGCGTGCCGAAGTCCGCCTTGAATCCTTCCTGCACGCGGGTCTTGTAAGCGTCGGCGTTGATCTCGCACAATGGCGTCCGTGTCCTGCGGTCTATGTGGCACTCATCGAAAATGCGAACCCGGGTAATAGGCTGGGGTTTTTTGTATCTCCCAAATCCTTTGCAGGGCAGGCACCGTGAGAAACCAACCTCGGAAGCAAACACCGTCACCGGCTGAATCGACCAGCCTTCGTCTTTCCATCCGCTGTCGATCAGAGTCCACTCGGGAAACCGGGCCGATGATTCTTTCTCCAAGTCTTCCCGCCACGGTTTATGGGTCTGGATCCATCGCCACCAATCGCGAAGCCCTTCCAGGACAGCATTCTCACAAGCCGCCGGACGCTGGCCCGCGGTCGCGAATCGCCAGAAATGAAACTCAATAATCGAACCGACGCAGTGTTCATCCCACGCGACCGCCGCCCAATGCAAGCCGAGCTTTTTAACGTCGGCGCCGACTGTCAACCGAACCGTTCCCGGTGGTACGACTCGGTACCCACTGCCGCTCCGAGAATCGCGAATCTGTTCTGACGTCAGATCGAGCAAGCCGAGTTCGTCAGGCGGGTCGTTGTCGAACTCCGTCGCCGTGCTGACTGGACCAATCCGGGCAACCCAGCCGTAGTAATGCTCCAACGCCGACACCTCGACCGTTCCACCCTCTGGCCGGATTCGGTGGTCGTAACGGTACTGGTTCGCAACCTCGCCACCTTCGTCCATTTCCTTACGGCGGGCGATGTAGAACTCGTGAGCTATCCGAGGCGTCGGGGCCTCTCGCACGCCGCCCTGCTCGCTTACCCATCCTTGCTTGCACAAGGTAATGAATTCCGCCCACGCAGTTTGGTTTGTCGGCGGCTTCAACAGGAACCGCATCCGGCGGCCACGGAAAGACGGATACTTATCCCGGTCGGTCAGTTGGGCCGCGGCAGATACCCGGCTGGCACAAGTGCAGAGCACAAGCCGCGACACGGGATTACGTTGCGATCCGAGGGCAGCAATACTGCGGTCGACTTTCCGCAACAACTTGGCGGATTGTACCGGGTTAGTTATGGTTTCTTCCGTGTCTGGATCATCGATAATCACAGCCCGAGGCCGGCGGTTCTTTATCCGCATCCCACGCAACGCCGAGTCGAGCCCAGCCGCGATCACGATAGCACCGGCCGAGGGGGACCCAGGCACGTTTGGAAAGATCAGCCGGTCGCCCGTCCAGTGAAAGTTCGTCGGGGCCATCTCGAATGGCTCGCCGTTGTCAAACCGCGTGCCGTTCGCCACCTGGGTCTTCGCCCGCTGGACCGTATTCTCCAACTCTCGCACAGGCCAGCACGCCTCGGGATAGTACCGCAGTAATTCGTCATCTTCCCCCACGGCCGTCCTGATCGTCTCCAGAATGTCAGCCGCACTTTTTGCCGTTGCCCCCAGAAGAATCCAGAGGTCTCGTCCGCCGCCACTTAGAATCGCCTTGAGGGTCAGGGCAATAGCCAGGGACGTCTTTCCTTCTCCACGTGACGCCGCCGTTGCCCGGTCGCCACCCTCCGATAGCAACGAGGCGAAGTCGGCAACCATCTGCCGCTGCTGCGGCTCAAGATCATAGTAAGAGTCGGGGCTGAACGCTGGCCAGTACGATGCAATCCAAAGCTCATCGTCGGCCTCACGGCGTAGTCTCTCGGCCCTGTCTTCCGGCGACAATCCTGGAATCTGAATCAGCCGACTGGCAAGCCGCTTCTCGCGTTTGCGGATGGCGTCCCGATCACGCTCCGACATGCCTTGTCCGCGAGCCGCACGGACCTGCCGCAGTTGGGCCTTCAGTTTCTTCTCGGCGTCGGCTAGTGTGTTGTCGGCTATTGCCATTCGCGGTTATGTGTTGAGTTGATAAGGCGCAAGCAAAAAGACAGCTCGGTGATTCGGCACCGAACTGCCTTGTGCTTGCATGGCTCACCACTGACTGGCCGGTCAAGTGGCGAGTTGCCCGTCTAATTGTCAGTTTTCCCGGAAGTTTTATCCCCTAGCAATATATAGACTCAGGACGATTCGGTCAATTCTTCTCGGCAAGTCTCCGGTTTTCCTGTAGACAAACCCTACGGATAGCCGTATAGTATTAGTAGACATGAGACACACAACCAACCACGGGAGCAAAACAATGACCAAAGCCGAAATCAGAAACGAAATCGCCAAGCTGGAAGAAATCCACATTACATGTTGCGACAACCAGGCTTGTTCTGACGCAATCGGCCAGGCCATCCACGAATTCAAAGTCGAAATCTACGGCCGCAAGTTGGCCAACCAAATAGCTGACCGCGTCTAACCAACCCCAACCCGCCCCTGCCCGGGGGCTCGAAAGGACACGACCATGAACCACGCCGAATCCGAATCCTACGCGATTGACCGACTGGACACGATGACTAAGGCCATCATAATGAACGATCAGGAAAACAAACACGATGCCGACTGAATATCTCACCACCAGAGAAGCCGCCGAATTCCTAGACGTCTCCCAATCACGGGTCGTGCAATTCTGCCGAGAGGGCAGGCTCGGTCGAAAGATTGGTAGGAATTGGGCCATCACTCGGGCTCAGCTGGAAGCGTTTCGGAAGATTGAACGGAAGCCGGGGCCGCGTTGTTCACGTGCCGCCAAGTCTCACCACGCAAGATGCGACCAATGACACTGTGCCCTACTCCAAATCTTTCACCGATTGCCGCCTGTGTTTCCCCGTCTGAAGTGAGCTATCGACTCGCCTGGTCGCTCGGTTCTTTGGGTAGGGCTGAGCTTCAGATCGCCAGCACGCACCCGCCTCAGTTCCTTGATTCTGTCTCGGATTTTCATGGATTCAAATCCCCTTGTATGCTCATTTTACGGGCCTCGTTGTGCGATCGTCTAGTTGGTAGCTGGACTCCCAAAACGCACTACAGCCACGATCTGAGCAATCTCAGACGCAAGCCAGACG
>SDBT01008093.1_pt1 | contig 17225 bp, 19 predicted proteins | sample 2277101 | NCBI WGS metagenome assembly SDBT01 (sample SAMN10404973, study PRJNA504765) | marine sediment metagenome | isolation source: marine sediment core GS10_PC15, 103 cmbsf | place: Arctic Ocean: Southern Knipovich Ridge | collected 2010
TTGATGGGAGTGAATTGCTGATTGATAGGCATATCTTTGATGGGCCGGTGATGGGGCCAGGTTGGATGTGGGATGAGGAGCCGGCGTTTTGGTCTGTTCCGATAAGTGGTTTTAATCTGGAGCCCAATTTTGCTGGGGAGATGGTGGTGGATAAGCCGCATGTTGTGGCGGGGGGGGTTGCTGGGGGGCTGCTTGAACGAAGGGGAAATAGTGTGCATGTGGGCTTGGGAAGGGCTGCGGAAGGGGCGGAGCTGGTTGCGGTACACGAGTCGGAGTGTTTGGGTGAACTATTGAGGACTTCTGTGAAGGAGTCGGACAATTTGTATGCGGATTGCATTTTTCTGCAGTTGGGGGGTGACTGGGTGAGGAGTGCTGGCGTGGTGGGGGAATTTTTAGAGGAGAGGGTGGGGATCGACTCGAAGGAGTTGAGGATCGTGGATGGAAGTGGGATGTCGCGCTATAATCTGATGGCGCCGCATCAGCTGGTTGAGGTGCTTAGGGTGATGCATGGGGATCGTGTTTTTCGGGATGCGCTTGCTGTGGCGGGAGTGGATGGAACGCTTAAGGAGCGGATGGCGGATCTACTTGTTTGGGGAAAGACGGGGGGGATGACGGGGGTCTCTAATTTATGTGGTTATCTGATGACGGAGGGTGAGGGTGAGTTGATCTTTGCGATCTTTGTGAATAATTATGTGAAGGATGGGGTGGAGATTCGGGCGATGGTGGATAATATTTGCAGGGAGTTAGCACTCAAGGTCCCTTAGGATGCAGGTTTTTCCATAGCCGCCGATATGGTGACGGATGACGGTCTCTACGTTTTGTGGGATGATTGTGGGCCAGTTGTAGAGTAGGGAGTAGGGTGTGATGTTGAACTTTTCTCGGTTTAGGGTTTCGATGAGTATGTTCTCATCGCCAAAGTGTTTTTCGTTATCGTTATAGATATCTTCTGCCCACTTTTTTACGACTGGTGAGTAGCGTCTGCTGACGATGACGCCGGCGCTGTAGAGGTTGGAGTCTTCGAGTTGTAGTTTTAGTATGCTGAAGCCGTCTGCTTCGTTGCAGTAGTTGAAGAGCTCATGGAGTGGTCGGCGCACTTCGCAATCGAGATCGGTCCAGATGGTGCGTTGGTAGGGGCTTTGCAGGAGGATGTAGGGTTTACAAAACCACTGTTTGCGTCCTTCCCAGAGTTTGCCTTGGTAGCGCTCTTCCCACTCTTCGATCTGCTTGGGGTCGATCTGGCTTCGATCTTTGATCCAACCGTCGGGGAAGGTGAAGGTGCGGACTTCTCCTTTGCTCTCGCACCAGATGCGGGCGCTTTTGGACATGCCGATATCAAAAAATGTCACGGGATAGCTGTTCTCTTTGGAGTAGTGGTTCCACCACCATTTTAGGAACCACTCTTGGTTCTCGTCTGCGGCGATGACGATGCCATCGCCTCCTTGGAAGTGGGACTCATCCCAATTTAGCAGTCTCTCTTTTTGCAAGTTCCATGACCTGTTTTAGGATTTGTGTTTTTCCAAAGCTTCCCATGTGGTGGTAGATGTAGATGGGGCAGTCACTGGCGAAGATGTTGAGCCAATTATAGGTGATGAGAAGGGGGTGGATGTTATAATTGTACTCTCCAAGCATGCCTAGGAAGGCGCTATCGTCTCCGAGATATTTGCTGTTTTGGGTGATCACATGTTCGGCCCATTTCTCTGTGACGGGTGAGTAGCGTCTATTGACTATGACTCCGGTGTTGCAGACTGTGGTATGGTCTAGGTGGAAGAGGGTTGTGGAGAAGCCCTCTTCGGTTTCGCAAAAGTCGAAGGCTTGATCGAGGGGGAGGCGTACTTCGCAGTCGAGATCCATCCATAGGGTGCGATCGTATGGACTTTTTAGTAGGGCAAAGGGTTTGTTGAACCACTGGTTTCGGCACTCCCATAAGGGGCCGAAGTAGTTCTCTTCCCACTCTCTCTGTATTTCGATGGGGATCTCTTCTCTTGGTGTGATATATTTTTGGGGGAGGGAGAAGTCGATGACGGTTCCATGTTTTTCGCACCAGATGCGGGCGCTTTTGGACATTCCAAAATCAAAAAAAGTGACGGGAAGGGTGTTATGGCTGCTGTAGTTTTGCCACCACCACTTGAGATACCACTCTTGGTTCTCATCGGTTGCTACGATGATGCCGTCTCCACCCTGGTAGTGGGTGTCATCCCACTTTATCAAGTTGCTCATAACATGCTTTTAACTATATTGTGAGTTTAAGTGAAGAGGCGGTTGTGATGGTTAGTAAAAATTTGGTTGAAGTGGCGAGGGAAGAGGGCTTTGAGAAGATTGTTGTGGAGATGTTTGTTCGAAAGGAGAGTGGGGAGATTCTTCTTATCGAAGAGGGAGGGTTCTATGGGCTTCCTTCTGCTCTATTGGAGAGTGGGGAGACGATTCAGCAAGCGTTGCAACGGGCGGTTACTCTGAAAACAGCGATGGAGATGAAGGAGGTGGTCGCCTATTTGGGCCACTACGATAGTGGTGAAGTTCGTCACTTTCATTTTGTGGGTAAGGTGAACGATCCTTACTCTCTTGAGAGGAGTGATGCACACGCTTTTGCGTGGTTAACCGTTGCAGATGCGGTAGGTTATCCGATCAGGGATGAGCTTAGAGAGATGCTCGACCTTTTAGCAAAGCTTAAAAGTTAAGCGCTCTTTTGCATTGCAGTCATGCGCGCTTTTGTTCGAGCAGCTTTGTTCTTTTTGTAGATGCCGTGCTTCACTCCTCTATCCATCAGGCTATAGACGGAGCTTAGTGCCGATTGCATCTGCTCTTTATCTTTGGTAGAAAATGCAGTCTCAAAGGCGCGAACTGCTGTTCTAACTCTTGATTTAAAGGAACGGTTACGAAGGTTTTGCTCTACATTCTGCTTCATACGTTTCTTAGCAGTAGGAATTTTCTTCTTCTCTGGAGTCTCTTTTTCTTCTTTGGCCATAAAATCTTTCCAATACGTTTATAATGAATGATGGAAAAAAATATAACAATCTGAGAATAATTCGTCAATATTATAGCGCAAGTGAGGAAATTAAATCGTGTCGGCAAGAAAATTTTTTACGGTTCTGATGGTATTAGTGATCGCAGTTGGGTTTTGGATGGGAGGAAAATTTTTATTTAGCATCCACCACTACTTCCTTCTCTCTGAGTCGGCGCCTGCGACTGTGAGTGAGTGGAGAGTGGAGGAGATAAACTCTGGAAAGTTTGCCATTGTTGCTACGTTTGAATTTCAAGCTGGGGGAAGAACGTTTTATGAGCACTTCCGCTTTCCAAAGCCGATCTATCAAAATCAATATTTGAGTAATGCGCTTATTGAAAAATGGAAGGGGGAGTCGTGGCAGGTTTGGTATAATCCGAATGATCCCCACATCGCATCGCTTCAAAAGAGTTTTCCTATAAAATCGGGGATCTATTTTGTGCTCTGTCTGGGGTTATTTCTCTACTTTTCTTGGCTGCAGGCTTATGTGCGTCGGATGAACTCTCTCGACTAGCTGTGAGATAGAGTAGGTAGAGAAAAAAGTCGTGGGCGAGGTCTAGGAATTTTTTTATTCGGCTGGGTGTGAAGCTCTTTTCAACGACTCGCGCCCAGTTGGAGTTGGGTCGTTTTAGAAGGAGATCGGTAAGGTCGCCAGGTAGATAGAGGGTGGTGTGGCTGAATTTTTCTTTGAGGCTCTTTGGAAAGGTGCGTGGAGTGCGCGTGAGTGTGCGAGGGAGCAGGCTCTCTAAAATTAGGGGTGGGCCTTTGTAGATACGCTCTAGCCCATTGAAGAATTCAAGTTGATCGTAGAAATAACCGGGGCCATAGCGTGTGATCGAGGTGAAGTAGGAGAGGCGCCGGCGGAGGTAGAGCTCAGCGGGGGAGACGATCTCTCTATTAAATTTTTGATGGTGCAAGATCCAGATGACGGTGTAGCCAAGGGAGGCATAATCGCGGTTCCTGCTCTGCACTTCTTCTAGTGAGATGAGGGAGCATTGGATTTCAAAAATAATTTTTTCAGAAAATAGGACGACATCTGCAACTCTCTTTATCATAGGAAATCGCTCTTCTAGCTTTGCATTTGGAAGGAGGGATTGTATGGATTTTTGGATGGTGAGATGTGTCCAATCTTTCTGTCGTTTTTTGGAAATCAGACCGCTTTCTGACATAGGGGAGCCTCATCTTTTCTATATTATTATAGTTATAGGCATTTATTACTTATAGCTGATATACTAAAACAAGTTCATTGCTATTCCTAGGAGACTATGAGCAAATCCGGATTTAGTCAGGGTTTCGATCCACAGCATCAACAAAAAATCGAAGAACTCGTCGCTATTGCGAAGGAGCAAGGGTACATCACATATGAGGAGATCAATGAGATCCTCCCGATGAGCTTTGATTCTGCGGAGCAGATCGATCAGGTGTTGATCTTTCTGAGCGGCATGGATATCCAGATTCTCAATCAGTCTGAAGTGGAACGCCAAAAAGAGCGGAAGAAAGAGGCGAAGGAGATGGAGTCTCTCCCCAAACGCATGGAGGGGAGCAGCGACGATCCAGTTCGAATGTATCTCAAAGAGATGGGGTCGGCACCTCTGCTCTCAAGGGAAGAAGAGGTGGAGATCTCTAAGCGGATTGAGAAGGCTCAGTTGCAGATAGAGAAGATTATCATGCGTTTCCGTTATTCAACGCGTGAAACGATCTCGATCGCCCACTATCTGATTACCAAGAAGGAGCGGTTTGATAAAATCGTAGCTGAGAAAGAGGTCGAGGATAAGACTAAATTTCTCAAGATACTCCCAAAACTTCGTGAACTCCTGATCAGAGAAGATGCGGTTCTTGAAGGCTTTCTGGTCAAAGCTCTGCAAAAAGCTTTAGGTAAGGTGGAGAAGGTCAAGCTTTCGGAAGATATTGAAAAGTGTAATGTGCGGACGCAGGCCTATTTAAGGAGAATGTGTTTCCGCAACAATATGACTGACGACTTTGGGGAAGTGATCCTCTCATCTTACGCCAACTTTCTGGGGTTGGAGAAGGAGATTCAAGAGCTTGTGCCTCGTGCGGAGAAGAATCGCTTTGCTAAAGCAAAACTGATGTCAGCAGAGCGCAAACTTGCAAAGAGGGAGCTCGCCGCTGGGCGCACTCTCGACAAATTTAAGAAAGATGTCCGTATGCTTCAGCGCTGGATGGATAAGGGCCAAGAAGCGAAACGCGAGATGGTTGAATCAAACTTGCGCCTTGTGATCTCGATTGCGAAGAAATATACCAACCGTGGCCTCTCTTTCCTCGATCTAATTCAAGAGGGCAACATGGGCCTCATGAAGGCGGTTGAGAAGTTCGAATACCGTCGTGGATATAAGTTTTCTACCTACGCCACATGGTGGATCCGTCAGGCGGTGACGCGAGCTATCGCTGATCAAGCGCGCACGATCCGTATTCCTGTCCATATGATCGAGACGATTAATAAGGTCTTGCGTGGGGCAAAGAAACTGATGATGGAGACGGGGCGCGAGCCAACTCCTGAGGAGCTGGCCAATGAATTAGGCCTCACTCCGGAGCGCATCCGTGAGATCTATAAGATCGCCCAACATCCGATCTCATTGCAAGCTGAGGTAGGAGATAGTGGGGAGAGTCAATTCGGGGATTTCCTTGAAGACACATCCATTGAATCTCCCGCTGAAGCGACGGGCTACTCTATATTAAAGGATAAGATGAATGAGGTCCTTTCGACCTTAACCGATCGCGAGCGCACTGTTCTCATCGAGCGCTTTGGCCTCCAAGATGGGAAGCCTAAGACTCTTGAGGAAGTGGGTGTGCGTTTCAAAGTCACGCGTGAACGCGTCCGTCAAATTGAGGCAAAGGCTCTCAGAAAGATGCGTCATCCCACACGTTCTAAACAGCTTCAAGCATTCCTTGATATCATAGAAGTTGAATAGCCCCTAAAATAGACGGGCAGAATTCTCTTTCGTGAAAAAAAAATCTTTATTATTTCTCCACCATGCCTTATAGCAAAGAACTAAGACGTATTATATTTAACCCCCTCAAGAGGTAAAAAAATGAAAGTGAGACGTTTAGGGAGAATTGCGCTTGGCATTGTTTCCTTATTTATCTTCTCTTCCCTAGGTTATGCTGCAGCTGATAGAGAGGTCCGAATCTTGGAACTTGAAAATCAGATGGAGCAAGTGGGAACAGATAATACTATGGGAACGTATGGAGCAAACACAGCTACTGCGCGCCCAGAGGTTGATGGTCGAGGATGGTTCATGACCTTCGACCTATTGTTTTGGCGTACAAAGATCGGGGGAACTGAGTACGCTTATTCAGATAAAAGTCCTGTTGCTCGGCTTCAGGTAAAGGGAAGAACAAAAAATATGGAGTTTGACTGGGACTGGGGCCTTCGTGCTGGTTTGGGTTATAACTTTGATTATGATGGCTGGGATGTTCGTGGCGAATTTACCTGGTGGGATGGCAATGGAAGTGATACGACTCGTGCTGGGGAAGTATCTGGTATTGTCCCACTGCGCGGATCTTCATTCATAACAAATGCCAGCGGTTCTAGTAATGATGAGCTCTTTCTCTTCTGTACAAGTGCGAAGTCTCTCTTTGACGTGGAGTACCATGCCGTTGATCTAGAACTTGGGCGTGACTACTACGTCTCTGGCAAACTCTCCTTTCGCCCTTTTTGGGGTGTAAAGAGTGCCTGGATCGATCTCGAGCAGGTGACCCGTTATACAGGTGGCGATGACTTTCTCCTTCAGTCAGGCGAAAGAGTGCTTGGACTTCAAGGAAACTCCGTCCATATTAAGGAACACTGCGATTTCTGGGGAATTGGCCCTCGGACAGGTGTCGATACTCGATGGTTTCTGAGCGATCGATTTAGCTTCTATGGAAATGTTTCAGGAGCTCTTCTCTGGGGTTACTACGATATAGACCACAAGGAGAAGTTTAGCCTTGTAGAGGATTCACGGATTCACCTGCATGCTAATCGTCATGGATTTTCTCCAACCGTTCGCTTCCAAGTGGGCTTGCGTCATGATACCTATCTAAATAATGACAAACAGCACCTAGGAGTTGGTATTGGGTTTGAAGGCCAATACTGGTGGAGACAGAATCAGATGCTTAAGATCAACGTCTCTCATGATCTGAAATATGATCGATATTCTGAAGATCTTGCCTTCTATGGCATCACTGCAGATGTGAAGTTGGACTTCTAATCTGTTTAGTATGATTTCTAAAGAGACCCTGCTAGTCAGGGTCTTTTTTTTTGCTCATCGACCGCACTAGTCTGTTTATCTTCACAGGATTACGAAGTAATAAAAAATTATTATTAAAAAACCTGTGCAATTAAATAAAAGATTGAGTACTTATAGGGATGTAGGAAGAACTCGCCCATATGGCGGTTTCCAGTAGCGACTTGCGACTCTCTGCAAGAGAGGATAGATAATAACGAAGCGCAATTAGTAGTATTCATAATTGGTTGTTAAAAATTGCTTCAATTATTTTGTCGTTATATTGTATAGAAAAGATTGAAGCAAACTTGAAATAACATTAAATAAATCTTAAGAGGTAAGAAGATGAAAGTGAGCAATTTGAGTTTATTCTCAATAGCCATTGCTTCCCTTATCACATCTTCAGCGGTTTATGCTGCAATGGATATGGATTCTCGTGTGACGCAACTTGAAGATCAAATGACGCAAGTGCGTACCGAGACCGCTATGGGGACTTATGGTGCAAATACAGCTTCAGCTCGTGCAGAAGTAGACGGAAGAGGCTGGTATTTTAAAGCTGATCTGCTCTATTGGCATGCAAAAGTTGGTGGGACAGAATATGCATATACTGATCAGGATCCAGTAGCTACTCTTCCAATCAGTGGTCGGACGAAAGATATCGACTTTGGCTGGGATTGGGGCTTTAGGGTTGGTTTAGGATATAACTTCGACCATGATGGTTGGGATATGAATGTCCAATATACATACTTTGATTCTAATGGTAGTGATTCAACTCGTCCTGGGAGTAATAGCTCGGTCGTTCCACTCCGTGGTTCATCGCGCATTACTAGTAACCTTTCAGGTAACCCAGAATTTACGTATTGTGAAGGTGCAAAGTCGCAGTATGACTTTGATTACCAAGCAATTGATCTAGAACTAGGCAGAGCTTACTTCATTAGTGGTAAGTTGTCTTTCCGCCCTCATTGGGGTTTAAAGAGTGCTTGGATCGATCAATCGCAGCTTGTGCGTTACACAGGTGGTAGTCCTTTCGACAATCGTTTAGGACTTGAGGGTAACACTGTCAGTGTCAAAGACTCTTGTGACTTTTGGGGATTAGGCCCTCGTGTGGGTGTAGACTCTAAATGGCATCTTGGTAACGGATTTAGTATCTTTGGAAATGTAGCTGGTGCTCTTCTATATGGTCTGTTCGATGTAGACCACAAGGAGAACTTTAGCAACGATTTAGATGCTACTATTAAGCTTCATGCTAACCGACACGCATTCTCGCCAACTGTGCAGATGCGACTCGGACTTCGTTACGATAGATATATTCGCGACAACAAACAGCATATAGGCATTGGCCTAGGTTTTGAAGCCAACTACTGGTGGAGACAGAACCAAATGCTGAAGATTGATGACTCTTTTGTTCTCAAATATGAGAGATACTCAGAAGATGTCAGCATGCACGGTATAACCTTAGACTTCAAATGGGACTTCTAAGCTAAACCGAGCACAAAAGAACCCTACAAAAGACGAGGATCGACTGCGGTCCTCGTCTTTTTTTGTGGGTTAGGTTAACTTTAGTTAACAATTTTGTTATCTATAATACCTCATTTCGTATATTTTTCAGATTTTTTATAAAAGAATTGAAAGTAAATGAAATCACAGAATATACTTTCAATTTTTTACAACGTACAAAGCATATCCACATGTTGTTAGAGGAATATCTCAGGAAATCTGGTCTGAAAAAGAAGGCGTTTGCGAAGTCGGTTGAGATTAGCACTACCAACTTGTGGAAGATTCGTAAAGGAATCTCCAGACCATCTTTAAAGACTGCAAAAAAAATAGAAGAGATCACAAGGGGAGAGATCACCATGCAAGAGCTTCTATTAGGGGAGAGATCGGCAGATGTTGAAGAGAAGCCCACACTTGAACGTCGTATTTCAGATTTAGAAAAACGGATTGAACGTCTTGAAACGTCGGATGAGAGATGACAGTAGTATTTTTGCTCTCCTAATCAAATAAAATAATTATTTAAAAAAAACTTTTTGAAGTTTATGTTGAAAACAGAGGCGCAAATAAACTAATTAACAACTGCATATCTGTTGAAACAAGTTTTTTTTATCGTTATTTTTCTATTCCATATCGGCTTCCTAGATGCTTTAGAGACCAATTCCACTCGTATCGTTCAGTTAGAAAAAGAGATGGATGCGCTTCGAGAAGAGCTTCACGAACTCATGCTTTCAAAAGCAGGTGCTAGTGCAAATCCCGATATAATGAGTGATGAGTGGTTTATTTTTTTCGAAACACTTCATTGGTATCAACGTACAAATGGAACTGCATTCGCTTATAGCAATAACACATTAGCCACAACACTGCCCTTGAAAGGAAGAACAAAAGATATCGATTTTGGTTGGAGCTGGGGACTCCGTGTTGGAGGAGGAAAAAATCTAGAGTTCGATAGATGGGATTTAAGTGGCGCATTTACCTATTATAGCAGCCACGTATCAGGAACAGCAAGATCTGGCCAAGCGAGCATACTCATTCCCCTGCGCGGGGCGGTGGTTACAGCGACAGGTGTCACCAATGCGAAATCGACCTATGCCATGGATTTGTATAATTTAGATGTCGAGTTAGGCCGACACTACTATATCAGTGACAAACTTTCGTTTCGTCCCTTTATTGGGGTGAAGGGGGCCAGGGTCGATCAGAGGCAGGTGATTCGCTACACTGGAGGCTCCCTCGCCCAGAATACCGCTAACATCAAGGACTATTGCGACTACTCAGGGATTGGTACAAAAGGGGGGATCAATAGTAGGTGGCATCTCGGGGATGGATGGCATATCGATGGACTCATTTCTGGAGCGCTCCTCTATGGATTCTTTGATATCGAGCACAGAGAGAGAGTGACACCGAGTCATCTTGATCGCATCAAGCTCGAAGATAACAAACACCGCTTTGTCCCCATGGTGCAGTGGCGGTTGGGATTGACTTGGGGCAGCTATTTTAATGTAAAAGAGAACTATGTTGACTTGGCTGTCGCTTACGAAGGGATGTACTGGTGGCGGCAGAACCAGATGCTCAAAATCTATGAGTATACAGCCCTTCGTTATGATAACTTTTCTGAAGATCTCTCCATGCATGGTCTGACATTCTCCATAAAATTATATTTATAAAAATTTCCCGTTTGCGTTGAAACTAAATTCCAACTTTGGGATAGTAGATGCAAATTTATAATTTTACAGAGGATAGTTCAGATGTCAGAAGTTGAAAGTGTATCAGAAGTAAGTGATGAGATGGATTTCTCTCTGATCGAACCAGCAGAAGTCTCCCTTATTGAAAGCGGACAGACTTACCCCGACTCATGTTATCAAGTTTCAAGAGCACTAAACGATCGTATCATTGAGACGAATTTCGGAAATCGTTCCATCTATATCATCGACAACGCCGTCAAAGTTTTCGATCAATCAAAAATGTCTCGACAAGAGAAGGTGCAGTTTTGGAAATCCCGCAGGTTAAAGGCCTCTATTGTTCTCGGGATAGGAGCTTTTGGAGCCGTTGCTCTAGGGGTTCTAGCCATTGCGATCCCTATCCTTGGTGTTGGAGCCGCTCTTTCGGGTGTTTTTGCAGCCTATTGCTTATGGAAGGTCGTTCTTACTAACTCTCAGGTTACGAACTGGAGAAAGGATCTCCCAAAAGCCATCGCAGACCAGAGAAAAGAGGTCTTTGAGCGCGGTTTTCTTATTGCCATGTCAAAGGGAGAGCCCAAGCCCTACTCTGTTATCTTAAATCAAGTGGAGCTCCAAGGGCTCTACTACGACTACTTCACCAAGTTTGTAGGGGAGTTACAGCAAGCTGTTACCAGTAAAAATAAAGTAGCTCTCATGGAACGATCCACCTCAGAAGGACCTTTAAGTCGCTCAGCACTCAAAGTTGCAAAGTTATCAGAGTGGCAGTTCAACAAGATAAAAGGAGATATCTTAAACTTTAATTCTCTTGTATCAAATATTAAGCGGATTATCGGTTCATCGAGCGCACAACAGAGTGATCTAACAAGAGAGATTAAAGAGCGCATCAGAGATATCAATAGAGAGAAGAGCGCGGCGCTACTTCCAGATCAGCAGGCGTTTAAAGAGGCCAAGAGGCGACTAGATCTTCAACGATTAGATGCGCTTAGACACGCGCCTAGACGCGTCTCTCTCCAAGCCTACAGAAACTCTGTAGAAGCGGACTATCGGAAGGCCCTCAAAGAGTTGGAAATCAACTTTAACTTTTCGAAAGAGAATATTTCTCGGCCTTTTGACAATAGAATTAAGCAAGAGAAGGATCTCTTAGAGCGTTTTGTGAAGAATATCAACAAGTATAAGATCGAACAGCTCCTCCCCTTCTTCAATCCGCTTATGGGCATCCAACACAATGCTCTGCAAGCGTTATCCTATTTCAATGGTGGATATCAAATGATGGAAATAGCTTAGATAGCGGCTGAGTCGTTTTTTCAATTGAATCGATTCTTATTGGAGGCGACTCGTCTTTGAGGAGCGCTATTAGCTGCTCAGCATCTCCGCTAGTGATGCAGATTTCTACTGCGTCACTCTCAATGTTCCGCACATAGCCTTTGATGCCGAGGGAGTCTGCATGGCGCTTGGTTGCTGCGCGGAAAAAGACGCCTTGAACAGCGCCTCTTACTATCAGATGAATTTCAATTGAAGGCTGTTTGTGACCAATCATAATTTACAATTAGGGATTTGACCTCTTTCAGATTTTTAGAGTGGTTGAGCGATGCGCGCAGGCTTTTTGTGCCACTGCCATTACGCAGATACCAGCAGCCAATACGGCGCATGTCGAGGAGCGCTCTGCGCTCGGGCCGATAGGAGCAGATATAATCCATATGCTCCAATAGATGGTCCCGAACGTTAGGGGTCGAGGGCGGAAGAGCGCTGTCAAGCCTGATGATATCATCTGCAATCCAAGGTCTCCCAAACGTTCCTCTAGAGACGAGCACCCCATCACATCCAGTTTGGATAAAGAGGCTCAGCGCCGCCTCTGCATCGAAGACATCACCATTTCCAAAGACAAGGATCGTAGTCGCAGCTCTCTTGCACTCTCGAATATGATCCCAATTCGCCTCTCCCCTATATTTTTGCTGGCGCGTTCTGCCGTGGATGGTTATTGCACTCGCCCCAGCTTGCTCTGCGATTCTAGTGATTTCTGGAGCGTTTATGCAAGCGTCATCCCATCCAGCACGGATCTTTAGAGTGACAGGAATTGAGACCGCAGCGACCATGTTGGCGATGATCTCTCCGATGAGTTCCGGGTTTTTCAGCATCCCTGAGCCGCTGCCATCCTTTGTAACCTTATCAACGGGGCATCCGCAATTGAGATCGACCAGATCAAATCCCAGCTCCTCGATGAGACGGGCACAGGGGCCAGCGAGCTCGGGTTTACTGCCGCAGATCTGCCCCCCTATGGGGCGCATTGAAGGGTCGTAATCGAGCAGATGGTAGGTGTTGGGATCATGACGAATGAGAGCATCCATCTTCACCATCTCACAGAACATCACTCCCGGCTTGTAGCGTGCTGCCATCTGTCGGAATGGATAGTCGGAGCAGCCAGCAAGAGGTGAATAGAGGATATTAGATGGGAGTGTTAAGTTTCCTAACTTAAGAGGCTTGACAAATTTTTTCATTAGAGAATAAGCATGAATATAAACTTCTGAAGGAGCTGCAGCACAAAAAATCCGATCAGAGGGCTTAGATCTAATACCCCACCGATAGGGGGGATGAAGCGACGGAAAATATTGAGGTAGGGATCGGTGTAGTGAGCGATAAAATTCATGAACTTTGAGTTCTGAAGTTTAGGAAACCAAGATCCAAAAATTCGGATCACGATCATCAGCGAATAGACTGTAAAAACCAGACGAATGGCGTAAACTAAATAGATCATAACCCTATATTCTACTGGATCAACTCAAAAAGCTCCATTAAAAAAATTTTGACCCATTTATTTTTTCTCACTATCTGTTTATACTCATGCCATGCAAGTTATTGGTCTCCATAAAGAGGGTTCGAAATTTCTGGTCGCCTCTTCGGGGTTGCAGAAAGATAGAGTAGTGGTCGAATCTCTTGAAATAAGGGATGAGATCTCCTCTCTGAGCGGGGAGAGACTCTCAGTCACCGGGATCGAAGGGCAGGAGCTGTTGATCCGCCATCTACACTCCCCCCTTAAGAGTAGACGTGCCCTATACAAGACCCTCCCGTTCCAGCTCGAAGCCCTCATTCCATACTCATTGGATGAAGTTGTTGTAAAGCCCATTTACATCCAGGAAGGGGGGGAGACCCAAGCGACCTATTTCACCGTCTCCAAAACATCTCTTAATAGACATCTCAGCTCCTACCAAGAGGAGGGAGTCGATCCTCAATGGGTCTCCGTTATCCCCATGGCGCTTCTCCGTTTCGGTGAGTTTGTAGCTCCCCAAATCGAAACCAAGGTGATCTTCCATATTGGCCACGCTACTACCCAGATGGTTCTGGTGAAAGAGAGAATGGTCGAGAGCCATCTCACACTCCACATCGGAGAGAGAGATTTTACCGCGGCGTTTAAGCGAGATAAGCGAGAGTCTCTTACGAAGGTGAGTGAGAGGTCAGCCCCCTTCCTTTTTAAGCTGCTCGCTCGCTTTAGGAGGGAGGTCGATCGCGCCTTCTGCTTTCTCTCCCAGAAAGAAGAGGAGGAGAGTATCCGCCACCTTCTCTTTTGCGGCGCGATGGCAGAGCAGATAGAGGAGTCTCTGATGGAGAGCGACTCCTTTAGATTTTCGCCAGTTGAAATTGAAGGCCACCGAACCTTTGATGCCGAGACGCTCAACGCCTTCGCCATCCCTATTGGCCTCTCTTTAGAGGCTCTAAAAAACGATCAGAGGAGTATTCAGCTCCGCCAGGGGGAGTATATCTCAGACTCCAGTATGCGAGGAATTAAAAGAGCTCTCTTGAAAGGAGGAGTCTTAGCGGCGATGCTTCTTTCTGTGACAGCATTTTGCTCCCATCTTTTTTTTGAGAGGGAAGAGAAGCAGCTCTCAAAACAGCTTGAGAGTTTAGCAGCAGAGTACAGTGAAGAGATGCCCGTACTATCAAGAGTGAAGTATAGAATGGGGTTGGAAGAGAAGGTGCGCTTTATCAATCGAGAGCTGCGTCTTCCAAAAAATCGTGGTGGCTATTTCTCTCCCCCTCCACTCGTTAGCGATCTCTTAGCTGCGATCGCGAGCCATCCTAAGCTCAAAGAGGTAGAGCTACTGCGCATCGATTACGAGCTCAAATCCTATCCCACACTTGAACATCCCCAAACGGGCTATGCACCAAAAGTTAGGATTCTTTTTGCCTCTGAGGAAGCAAAAAAAGCGCGGGAATTTCACGATGCAGTTGTAGAGGGAGAGGGCTTTGTCGATCGTCAAGCAGAAATTGAATGGAGTAGAAAGGGGAATGAATATGAAATTGCCTTCTTCCTTCAAGTTTGAATGGGATCTGAAAGAGATGCTCCAAAAGAGGGGAGTGATCTTTTCATTTTATCTCCTATGCCTCCTTCCTTTTGTACTCTTAATTTTTTCAATCAACAAGAGAGTCGATCGATTTGATGAGCTCTCCGATCAACTATCACATATGAGGCTTCGCATAGAGCGAAGAGTAGCACTACAAAAAGATCAGAGCGCCTTCTTCAAAAAATATGGAGAGGCCGATCGCTACTACCTTGATCACACATTAGAAGCTGCAACATTTTTAAAGCCCGAAGTTGATGCGCTAGAACTTGTCAATGGACATTCCGCTTTTGAGTCGAGCGATAGTGTGAAAAAGCGGTTGGATTTTCTCACGAAGGGGATGAATCGCCTCATCTTTTCAGAAGAGAGCCGCCACTCTCTCAATCAGATAGAAGAGCTCACTCTCAAACAGAAGCGCCCCGTTGAAGTAGACAGCGAAGATCTAAAAAAACTACTCTCTCTCGTTGAAGGTGTGACGATTGGAGAGTATAAAGCTCAAGAGCTCTCTCCTCAGCTCATCATACGTCGTTTGACCCTCCTCAAGAAGAAGGTAGCCGGAAGAGAGACATTTTTACTAGAGATGCAATTAATAAAGAGAGAACCCGCAAAATGAGATATCTTAGCCTCCTACTTCTTCTGCTCCTTGCAGGATGCTCCAGCCGCCAAGTTAGCCATGAAAATCAATTGACCACTGTTCAACTCATCGATCGCAACGGTTTTAGGGAGACGATTAGCTCGCCCGACCGCCTTCGCTTCCTCGCAGAGACCGACTTTTCAGCTCCTCAGCCCTATGAAAAAGTGATGCGTGTCTATAGACGGACGTTGCAGGGAAGGACCCCTTCAAAGGTGACAACCTATCATAGCAATGGAGAGCTTTGGAAATATCTCGAAGTGGTGAACGGTCGCGCCTCTGGCAGCTACCGTGAGTGGCATGAAAATAGTGTGCTGCGTATTGAAGCCACTGTCATAGAGGGGCTTGGGGATTTAGGAGAAGAAGCTCAGTTGAGCTGGATTTTTGATGGAAGTTCAAGGGCCTTTGATAGGTGGGGGCGCCTGCTCGCAGAGATCTACTACGTAAAAGGAGCACTGCAGGGTAATGCGCTCTACTACCATAAGAATGGAGAGATCAGCAAAATGATTCCCTATGAAAATGATCTGATAGATGGGGAGCTGCTCTACTATGATACCCAAGGGTTAGTGATTGGAAAGACCCCATATATTGAGGGGCGTAGAGATGGCATGGCAACCTATAAGGGAGATGGCATGCAGCCTGCCTACCTAGAACTCTACAAGCGGGACCTGATCGTTGAAGCCACCTATCACGACTTCTCAGGAAAAATTATCAGCCGCATTGAAAAGGGAGAGGGTGAGCAAGCCATCTTCGAAGAGGGAAGGCTTCAAAGCTTGCGAGAGTATCAGAGAGGGCGTCCCAATGGCTCTATTCAGCTCTTCAATGAGAGAGGGCAATTGCGCGCGCTTTACCATATGAAAGATCAGATGAAAGTTGGTGAAGAGTGGATCTACTACTCCTCTCTTGGCGAGGAGGAGCAACAGGCCAAACTCTACCTTCAATGGATCGATGACGCGGTTCAGGGAACCACCCGGTCCTGGTATCGAAACGGCGTATTGGAGAGCGAACGTGAGTTCGCACATAACAAGAAGCAGGGCATCTCATCCTGCTGGTACAGTGATGGCTCGCTCATGATGGTTGAAGAGTATGAGAACGATGAGCTCATCCGCGGCACCTATATGAAGAGAGGCGATCCCATTCCCGTCTCCTCAATTGAAGATGGAGAGGGGAGCGCCACCTTCTATGATGGCGATGGATTTTTTATAAAGCGCGTCTCCTATAAAAAGGGGCGGCCTGCCGATGGAGAGTAAACTCCACTGTAGAAAAAGGCTTCTCGAAATGCGTCACGCCCTCTCCAAGGAGAGGCGCATTGAGGGGCAGCAGAAGCTGACGCAAGAGCTCCACACGAAGCTGCAATCCTACTCCCTGATCCTCTCCTTTGCCAGTAAAGAAGAGGAGATCGATCTCTGGCCGCTCAATGCCATGCTTGCAAAAGAAGGGCGCCTTCTTCTGCCGCGACTTGTTAGCAAGACGGAGCTCCTCGCCTTTGCGGTCACCGATTTCAACCGCCAGCTTGTGATCCATCCAAAGTGGAAAGTGTTAGAGCCCGATCCCGATCGCTCTCCCTTAGTTGCACTCGATCATGTCAGCTGCGTTTTAGTTCCAGGAGTGGGCTTCGATGAGAGCAAGCAGAGGTTGGGCTACGGCCTGGGCCACTACGATCGCTTCCTTGCCAAACTTAACTGTCCACTCTTTGGCCTAGGATTTAGAGAGCAGCACTGCGCCGAGGCTTTTCAAGTGCAGTCTCATGACATCCCAATGACAGAAGTCTTACTGTTCTAACTAGTCAAGAGCCTTAGAAATAAAGTGTTGGGATAACTTGATAGATGCGTCGGGGATTGCATCCCCCGCTGCCCCTTTGAGCTTCAA
>SDBT01008094.1_pt1 | contig 17223 bp, 35 predicted proteins | sample 2277101 | NCBI WGS metagenome assembly SDBT01 (sample SAMN10404973, study PRJNA504765) | marine sediment metagenome | isolation source: marine sediment core GS10_PC15, 103 cmbsf | place: Arctic Ocean: Southern Knipovich Ridge | collected 2010
TGTTATATGAATTATTTTGCTCATTCTGAGTCGTTTGGATTTTCCGCATTTGACATGAAGTCATATGCTGCGGCGTTTCTAAAGAAGGATTTTTCCCGTTCAACGAAGCGCAATTTTCCAAAACGTTGGTTTGACAACTTGCCACACACTCACATTGCTATTGATGATGCAATTGAACAGGGTGCTATGGCAATCAATATGATTCGTGAAATTCGTGAAATGGATGCTATTCCAGCATATATTGATCAACAAGATTGAGGAGAACATTATGACATCTTCAACAATATATCGATTGAATAGACTAGATGGAAATCCTAGGGCTACCTTTACAGAAAAGGCCAGAAAAGAGATTATTGAAGAATATAAGAAAATTCAAAGTGGTGATCATCCTGAAGGATCAAAAATTTATATGAGCGGTGTGACCAAAGAAGTAAAGGTGTGGATCCCTGGTGATGATCAACTTATTGATCATTGGGGGCACGTTCATTCCTTGTCAATTGAAGCTTGGCTGAAATACCAATAAAAATTCCTTGACAAATCACTAAATTACTATACAATTATATTAACCCATGGACCCTTGGACAAATGGGAAGTCACTGCCTCGACACGGCAGCATGACCAGGTTCGATTCCTGGAGGGTCTACCAATGCACGGAGGTGTATTATGAGACACAAAAGCACGGCCCGGATCATTTATGATCCACGCCGTGGAGATATGAAGAGCAACACTGATTGGTGGTGCGTTGCTGATGTAGACGATGAGATTTGCCGATATTACCGTTGGTGGGTGTGGAATCGTTACATGATCACGCTTCAAAAGCCAGCTTGGGGCGGACATATTTCCATTGTTCGCGGTGAGTATATTCGAGAGCGTTTCCAGCCTCTTTGGAAGAAGCGGGCTGGTCAAAAGATTGAGTTTGAGTATTCTCACAATGTTCGGTTCACCGGTGACACGACTGGCGGAGATCGACCAGACACGTTCTGGTTTGTTGACGTTTGGTGTCCAACGTTTAACGACATCCGAAAGGAACTTGGTCTTGATTGGAAGTATCCAGATGGTCCATTGTTCAAATTTCACATTACAGTGGGGAGAACTTAGTTTTCCCCACTAAATACCTTGCTGAAAACAAGGAGGATAATAAAATGAAACCAGTTAAAGCAATGGCAACAGGACTTGCACTTTTGATCGTCGGATTTCTTGGCGCTTGGCAGGGTGATGTTGTACCAGTAGAATATTTGGATATAGTTGGTATGGAACCAGCTTATTCATGTGATGCTCCAATGATCAAAGGTAATATCAACGCAAAGAACAAAGTTTACCACGTTCCAGGCGGTGTTTACTATGATAATATGAAATTGGATCCAACCGAAGGCGAAAGACTATTTTGCACTGAAGCGGAAGCTGAAGCAGCAGGATGGAGAAAAAGTAAACGCTAATCCAATAAATAAAGTTAGATATAATATGAGGACATACAATGTCTAACGATATGCGTAAGTTGATGGAAGCTGTTACCAGTGTTCCGCTGAAAGAAGATTATCAAGACAGGGTTGATGCGGCAGTCGCCAGAATTGAAAAGGGTGGGCCACTTGCTCAGTCTGAACTTAGGTTTTCTATTTTAGACGCTGCTCAAATGCTGAAAGTTGTTGAACTGAAATTTGGCAAAGATAGTCGACAGTTCAAAGAATTTGTTACTGATGTAACCAAAGCGTTGAAAGCTAAAGGTCTTGTAAAGCGTAAGGAAGCTAAATCAAAAGCACCATATTCTGTTATGGCAGCTGGTGGATATTTTGACGAAAAGGTTCCGGTTACTCATAAAGATATTCAAGCATTGGGATATAAAATGCAATCGGCAGCCGGTGATGCATTTCCTGATGGTGATCCAAACGACATGCTTTCAGACTATTTTAAGCAGAAGGGTTGGGATACCTATGACGCATTTCAAAAATTAGTTCCTGTAGCAGCCAAGGAATATCTTGGAACACCAGATTATTCTACATATCTTGCTAATATGTGGGACGATGTTTATGGTGACGCTAAATCAGATGCTGATCACGGCAACGATTATATGTATAATATGTTAGGTGGAGATGGAGCACAAAATCCATGGCGCTAACCCAATAGGAGGGTAAAATGTTCAGCTTTTTTCAGAGGGATTTGTATGATAGAGAGAAATCTGTTATGGAAATGACTGATGAAGAATTGATTCAAGAAATTTCAAACTGGATGGATGTGTCAGAAGAAACCGTTTTTGAAATCGCCCGCCTAGAAACAGGCTCCCAAATGACATACAACGATTTCTTTCGTACTACAAAATTAGATCCAGATATGAGACATGAATTACGATCAGCATATCCAGAAGTATTGAAGAATTTTAGTTAATATGCCCCTATAGTACAATGGCTAGTACAATCGCTTGGTAAGCGATAAATGGAAGTTCGATTCTTCCTAGGGGCACCAAAGGCATCATTATACACTAATTTTAACATCATACACTGGAGATCGGTCATGAAACCGAAGACTAAACGCGCCGCCAAAATACGAAAACGTTTTGATGATGCAAAAGAGTTGTCTGGTGAAATTCTGGGCCGCCAAATACGCGAAGAAAGGCGGCTGTGGAAGAGGACAATGTCGAAGCACGGAAGACGTCTTGATAGAGAGGCTATGGATGAACAATTTGACATTCTGGACTTAGAATAGTAGAATTCTGTGGAAAGGGAGATTTCAGATGAAATTCTATGCTGCTATGGGTTGCATGATTCTACTCGGTTCATTGGTCGTTGGTGCTGTGGCTTATGATGAAGGATTTATTTCGCCTCCAAAAATGCCGGCGGATGCTTCAGAATTGTCCACTTGGGACGAAGATGATATCTACATTTTGGAAAAAAGATCAATGAAATGTAATGATGTCCCCAATAAAGTAAAGGGTGAGCCAGATGAATTCAAACGCTGGCGTAAGGTTTGTAGGACCATTAATTTTTATTGGAATAAGGCATATGATGAAAAGAAACGGAGAAACGGGTTAGAAACGTTCAAAAGCCTTGATCTTCCTGAGTAGATTAATATATAATAAATACAATAGAATAACAGGAGAAGAACAATGTTTCCAATTTTAATGGCAGGAGTTGCTGGTGGTATCGGATATACAGTTGGTAAGAAAGTTGCCACGGATTATTTGATCCCAGGAGTTGAAAAAATATTTTCAGAAATTAAGTTGTCAATTGACTCGGTTTCAGGTGATTGTACTTGTGAAAAGTGCGGTTGTGTGATTTGCGAGTGTGACGACAAAGGCGGCGACGGTGATGAAACCGACGACAAGCCAATGGACAAAGTCACAACAGAATAAATAATTTAGGTTTGCCCATGAACCTCCTATTTTAGGATAGGTGCCCAACACTGGGTATAGAAGTTGTTAATAGGATTTCCAACCCTATTTGTTCTTGCTGGCACTTGAATATAAAAAACAACTGAAAAGAACAGAGGCCTATGGTAAGTCATCCTGCGAGATGAACTAGGGAGCCAGACCCGAAAGGCTGGTAAATGCGGGTATCGTATAATGGCATTACAGCGGCTTGCCAAGTCGCGGACAGGAGTCCGATTCTCCTTACCCGCTCCAGAATTTAATTTAATTTGAGGCCGCGCGACTTACGTCCGTGGCCTCTATTCTTTCCGCCCCATTATATAATCTTAAAAATATATTAACAGGAGTGCAGAATGCAAATAACCCATAACGGAAATCTCTACGAGATAGATCTAATCAAAAAACTAATAACTATACACGAACCCAGAAGAGTCCAAGTTTTGCGGTTTGAAAGACATATTACCCTCATTCTTGGGTTACGAGAAACATTTGACTTCCTCCAATAAATACTTATATGAGAGCAAAAGAATTCATCAATGAAGACGTAGTCGATATGACTAACCGTTTTGGTACCAGTAAGGGAATGTTTTACAATCCTGATGCTGAGCCTCCAGTATCTCGCAAAACAGGGGAACCTTACGTTCGGTTTGAAACGCAAGAAGGTCGTTCTGGAAAGTCTGCTCACATAATTGGCGTATTAGCTGATGGAACAAAAGAACAAATTTCTACTGCTCAAACAGAGCTCGCCGTCGCATTAGCAAAAGCATATAACGCTGGTGGTTATAGCGATCAAACTATTCAAAAGCTCAAATGGTAAGAAAATGAGAGCAAAAGAATTTCTAAGAGAATATGCTGTAAAAGTTGATGGTGGATTGCCTGGCGGTGGTTTGAATCCTACTAATGATATGGGTCCTCCTGCTGACATTGGTCTGGACAATATTGATAAAGCTATTGAAGAAATGCTTTATAAGCTTCGCAAAGGTGAAGCTAGAGATATGGACCATGCTATCAAAATGTGTTCCAATGATATGGCATACCAGCTTGAATGCAGTCCCACAGAGATGGCTACACGTATTAAACAGCGACTAAACGATTCATACTGATCAAAATAAATACTATACCAGCCTGGTATAGGAGAAAGATCTGAAATGGAACGTAAATATATTGTTACGGCTAACAAAGGCGTAGACAAAACCGCCTTCTTAAAAGTTTTACAAAAACATCAAATAAAAATTGATACTGACTTTGAATTAGAAAGAGTCTATGAAGTGACTTTTGATGAGTCATTGAAGGTGCGGTTGAAAGCTGAGCCAGAAGTTTATCACGTCGTGATTGCTGATGCTCCGGTTAAATTAATGGATACTCAACAAATTAATGTTGATAGAAATGGTTATGGTGGTAACTGGGGTTTGACCAGAATTTGCCGTAGAGATGATTGGGCTGATAACAAGTGGTATCCAAACTCAGGTGAATATATTTACTTCAGGACAGGTGAAGGCGTTGATGTTTATGTTGTTGATACTGGTGCTCGCTTAACCCATAGTGATTTTGAAGACCGTATTAGTGTTGTGTATGATCACTATCGTTCTCCTTCTCATAAATCATATGGTGTTGATATGCAGGGTCATGGAACTCATGTTGCTTCAACGGTTGCTGGTAAAACTCACGGCGTAGCAAAGAAGGCCCACATTTATGTTTCAAGAGTTTTTGATACTGGCGGCGCTACTTTGTCAGCAGTCATTTCAGGTATTAACGCTTGCTTGGTACATCACAGAGCAAAGAAAGCCAATGGTATAGATCGTGGTTCAGTTATGAATTTGAGTCTTGGCGGGCCTGCACATTATACAGAAGAACAAGCTATTAATGATTGCATTGAAGAAGGTATTGTTATCGTAGCAGCCGCTGGTAATGATGGTAAGAATTTAGACGAAGCTGGATACGAGGTTATGCCAGCAGAAATCGCCAGAGCTATTACTGTTGGTGCTGTTGATATTCAAGATAAGATTGCTTCATTTTCTAACTATGGTTATATGATTGATACATTTGCTCCAGGTATGTATATTACCGCAGCCCATTTCCAGGGTGATGATGGTGAGTATATGCTTTCAGGAACGAGCATGGCATCTCCGCACGTTGCTGGTATTTGTGCTCTTTATTTGGAAGGCGCTGGTATGACAGTAGATGCCGTCAAAGTAAAAGAAGTTCACGATTGGATTTGGAATAATTCAACATCAAATACGATTCATTTGAATGAGGCAGTTGATGATGCAAAGACAGCTAATAAACTTGTATATTCTGATTTTACACGTACTGAAATGAGTCGTGATACCGTAGAAGATGTCGATGTTGTAGAAATGAGGGGCGAACCTGATATAACTACAACATATGAGGACACTGAAAAGGTTTTAGCGAATCCTGATGGTACTTCAACCCGAACCGTTTCAAGAATGTATACCGAAACTACGACAGTTGCAGTCACTACAACGACTACAACAACTCTTGTAACAACTATTACTTATAATGATGATTCAACAAAGATAGTTAATGGCGATCCGGTGGTTGATATTACAACTGAAGACGAGATTACTACAAGGCAGTGGTCTGAAATTATTGAAACGGAGATAATTACTGGGGTGAGCCGAGAGACTGTTGATAAAGTTGAAGTTGTAGAAGAAAGAGGTGATCCATCTACAGAGACAACATATGAAGACTCTGAAACGACTGTAAAGAATGAGGATGGAAGTTCAACTCGAACTGTTACTAGAACATATACTGAAATTAGAATAGTTACAATCACTACAACAACTACGATAACTCCGGTAACAACTATTACTTATAGTGATGGTTCAACAGAAGTAATCAACGGTGATCCTGTTGTTACTTCTACTACTGAAGAAGAACGTGTTCCACGAACATGGTCAAAAATTATTGAGACTGAAATCATTCCAGCCCCAGAACCAGAACCAACTCCTGAGCCAGAACCAGAACCAACGCCTGAGCCAGAACCAGAACCAACTCCAGAACCTGAACCAGAGCCTGCTCCGAAGCCAGGAAAAAAGAAGGGTTGGTGGAAGAAGAATCGTACGTGGCATAAAGGACGTGGACGGCATCGCCGAAATATTGTACGTCAAGTTGATCGGCTTGAAAAAATGTACGATCGTTTTGTAAAGGATGGTGATGATGCTGCTGAACAGGCTTTACATGATCTTGAGGTAGCTGCCGAAAAAATGGCCCAAACACGAGGAAGAGCTCGTTTGGAATTCTTTAAGCCATACATCGATGCACTGGTTGCGGCGATTACGGCAGTAAGAATAGCCGCCCGCGCTTCAAGGCGATAAATAATCCTTGACAATTATTAACTTTCTGTTATTATTGTGGCGTCAATAGGAGACGAAACAAATGATCATGATTTTTCACGGAGGTACTGGTTTCCATTAGTGTAACTTACACTAGGAGGAAACAATGTACCAGGTTCCAAAGTATATCCCCAAAATTCGCCTTATCGCTCGAGATGGCCATGTTTGGGAGTATAAGAATATTACTGAAGCCGCTGACTACCTTTACGGACTTTTCCGTTGGGGTATTCGCGAGCAAATTGGCGACCAGTGGGTCAAGACCCGCAACTTTGATTGTCGCCTTGACACCCCTTACTATTTCTACTACGCCTACATTCTTCAGGATGATCTTGGCAGGCCAGTAACCGTTGACGAGCTTATGGATGCTCGCAGCGATAATCGGAACTACTATGATCGTTGGCGTCCAAAGCGCAACGACTATGAGTTTCGTAACGGTCCCGTTCCTTACACTGGCGGTTATCGCCGTGGTGGTGGCTATCGCCATATGGGTACTACCCAGGAGATTTGCGAGGCTGACGCCCTTCTTTATGATGAGGATGCACAGTATTACGGCATCAAGGCTCGCGGTAAGCGCAATCGTTCAAGTCTTCCTAATGATTGGGATGATTACTGGCGTCCGTTCTATAAGAAGAATTGGAAGAATTACCGCAAGAAGCAGTGGAAGGAAAAATAAATATCAATGGAATTTAAGTGAGAACAGAAATGACTAATTTTGGTAGCCAACCCGTTAATGTAACTATTATTGAAGAACCAGATAGAGCTGTTGATGGTTTCTATGAGAATGGTGGTGGTCAAATACACATTCATGTATTTGATATAGCGGCTGATGGCCAGCTAAGGATTCCAATCAGTCAAACACTATTTAGGCAGTCTCTTTCTGTTCGAGTTTGGGTCAGTGCTAAACCACATGGCCAGGAGCTCTTTTATAGGTTTCATCCAAGTCAAGGTGGTATAAGCCACGTGTTTTATGACAAAGATTTGACGCCTCTTCCAACTCTAGTGGAATCACCGTTACAGAGAAGTGATTTTGCTGGTCAAACATTTAAGTTTTCTGACATATTGATTCAGTTGATTCCTGGTACATATTTTTACAACATTCAAAATATGGAAAATATCACAACGGGATATAAGATAGCCTTCATAGGTCCTGGATTGGACTGTTGACAATTTAATAAGATCTTAGTATAATGCTCCTGTAGCTCAGTGGACAGAGTTACCGTTTCCTAAACGGTTCGTCGGTGGGTTCGAATCCCCCCAGGAGCTCAAATTTGAAGGATCGTCGATGACACCCGAGAAGTTAATCAAGCTAACGACCACTTTAACTTTAGTGGCGGCGTTTTTGCTGTTTACAAGTAAAGTGGCTGTCTGGTATTTTACTGGATCAGTGAGCTTGATGGCTGCCGCCGTCGACAACATAGGAGACTTTTTAGCAAGCCTGGTAGCGTTTGTCGCCGCCCGATATGCCTTACGTCCTGCTGATGAAGAGTTTACATGGGGTTATACAAAAGCTGAGCCGTTGGCCAGTCTCGCTCTGGGAACTTTCGTCAGTGGCGCTGCTTTTTTCCTTATAATAGAAAGCGTTAGCAAGATAGGTGCCGTGAGTCACGTGATTGTCGCTCCAGGTGCTGTTGTCGCTGTTATGGTATTTTCCATTGTGTTGACTGGTGCGTTGGTGCTGTTACAACGTTGGGCTGCGGATCGAACTGATAGCACAATTATTCACGCGGATTCAATCCACTATAAAATGGACTTTTTGCTGAACATCGCCGTCATTGTGACGATGTTCTTACAGCAATTCTGGTCTGGATTTGATCCATTGTTTGGCTTAGTGATTGCGGTATATATTATTTGGCATACTTGGGGCCATATAGTAAAACCAGCTATGGGTCAGCTTATGGATGCTGAATTGTCTGATGGGGATAAGAAAAAAATTATTAATATCGTTGAGAAATATAATGATGTTTTAGGCCATCATGATTTGAGAACTAGGCGTAGTGGACGAGCAAGATTCATACAAATTCATCTTGAAATGGATGAAACTATGACTTTGTTTGAAGCACATGAAACATCTGATTCTATTATGGCTGAAATCGAACAAGAATTTCATATGGCTGAAGTTATGGTTCATACAGACCCTGTTGGACCAAGATGGGATGCTTTAGGCCGAGAAGGACCACCTTAACACTTGACAGATCCTGAAACGTGTAGTAGACTATATAATCAAAATAGGAAAGTTTTCTGATGAAGTTTGGTTGGCCTAAAAATTTGTTGGATAGCCTTGAATGGTTTGGAACCGTGACAGGCATAGGAGGCGCGTTAGTTATATCGTCTAATATAGGACATATTGGACCTGCATATATTGTTTTCTTGATATCTGCATTGAGTATCTGGTATGTATCGTGGAAGCTTGAGCGCTGGGGGCTGGTTACAATGAGTATTGGATACAGCTTGATTAACATTTGGGGAATTTGGAGGTGGCTTATAGAGCCAATGATAATATGGTAATGTATCGCCCAAAGAACATTTTGAAGCACTCAATTCTCGTTGAGGATATTTCTCATGATGAATATGAAACGCTGGTAGAATGGATAAAAGAAAATATACCAACAACGGAGCGTAAAACTCCTCAATATAGAGACGGTCGAATTCGTTTTGGTTTTACTTGTGAAGAACATGCGATGGCTTTTAAACTGATGTTGCCGGAGGGAGCTATTAAATGACCGACGAATATGATGTAAATCAGGTTGCCGAACATACAGGCGACGAAGTCGCTGCCGAAAAGAAAAGAAGTCATAACACTAAGGGCATCTGCGTCGTTCTTGATGAAGATTATAACAAAGATCAAATTGCAGATCTTATAGCAGCAGTCAAACAACTTAAAGGTGTGCTAACTGCTGATTGGCTTGATGTTGGGTTTGATGATCATTGTAATAGGTCACGTATGAAAGTTGAGCTCAGAAACGACATTAAGAAAGGTCTGGAATTTTAACTTGACTTTTAATCAAGGACTGGATATACTTAAATAAGGAAGGAGACTATTATGGCTAAGAGCGCAAGAGGCAGAGGCAAAGGCTCCAAAGGTAACAGCGGGAACGGCCCCAACTCTAAAAAGACGAGATCTAAGGATCAGCGAGCTGCCAGACGTATTACGCAAAGTTTCGGGCGGAATGCGAGCAAGCGTATTGCACGGAAACGTGCCGTTGAATTGAGAGCAAAGGATGGCGATCGAAAAGATATTCAAGAAGGGCAAAACGAAGAATGATGATACAGGATTCGAGTTTGTAGCCTATGAGCCTAAAACTATTTGGGGAATCAACAGCAAAGGCGAATACAAAGCCTTTTCTAAAAAATATTATATTGTAGCCGAGATCGAAGAGAAAAAAGAACCACCAAAACCAACAACTAATGTGTGGTATTATTAAATGATGGTACTCTTCGGCGATAAATTCAAATAGTAATATGAGGTATAAAATGAAAGGTTTTATCAAGTGGCTTGTTGAATTAACTCAAGAAACAGTCAAAGAAACAAGAAAAGAAAAAGTAGTGGAAGTCGTTGAAGAGGCTCCAGTAGAAAAAGTAGTGGAAGTCGTTGAAGAGGCTCCAGTAGAAAAGTTTGTTGATGAAGTAACTGGTAGAGAATATAAGTCAGCCAGATCTTTGAAGTCAGCAATTACCCGCCGAAAGAATAAGGCAGCAGGTACGACTTCAAAGAAAAAGTCAAAGAAATCTAAGAAGTAAAGGTGACTTATGGGAAACGGAAATAATCACGACTCATGTGAGCCAGGAAAAGGCGGACTTTCAGTCCGTGTTCATGAAGGTCAATTTGAAAAAGCTTTGAAGGTCTTTAAGAAGAAGGTCATGAATGACGGCATTCTCAAAGAGCTGAAAGCTAGGCAAGCATACGAGAAGCCAGGTGAACGCCGCCGCCGTAAAGCAGCGGAAGCTCGTAGACGGCATCTTAAACAGCAATCATTGAATAAGAGATTTGAAAATTAATGAAATCTGGTCAAGCACTTGATGCTGACATAGCAATGAAAATAATGGGTCTAACAATAACTGATCCAACGAAAACTCCAAAGTTTTCGTCTGATGTATATGCCGCACATAAGGTAATTAATCGTCTTCAAAATCAAGGTTGGTCTTGTCGTGTCCGCTCACAAATTAATAAACAAGGCATACTTAATTATAAAGCTCATTTCAATAAAGGAAAGGGACTTCACAGTGAAACAGTTGCACCGACTGTTCCATTGGCAGTGTGTTTAGCTGCGTTGGCTATTGCTAATGAGCAATATGTTGAATTTGTTGAAAAGCATGATGATGATACTCCGATAGAAATAGCTGAGCCATTGCCAGAGGCAGGACTTGAAGAAATTACTATGGGAGATGAGCCTATTATTAATATATTAGCTCAGGCAATGGAAAATCGTCGCCTTCCATTTAATGATAAAGAAGGGAAGAGCATGAGCTTTAAGCGATTGTTCTTTAAACTTGTAATTGATGGGTATATGAGTCGTGAACAACAAGACACTTTGCCAAAAGTTATTGCTGATTTTTTCCTTGACATTTTGAAAGAAAACAACTACCTTATAGTTAAGAAGACTGATGATTCTTAGTTAGGAGAGGTTTATGGCTTTAGGAGATCTTATACTTTTCGCCGCTGTTGGATACCTTCTTTGGAAAATTCTTGGGCCGAAAACTGACGGCCAATCTGGAGAAGGCGAAGATGAGAATCAGCCACGCCAGCTTACCGAAACTCAAAAACGGTGGCATGAACTGAAGAAATCTAATCCCAACCCTGAATCTGATTATGAAGATTCTAATGCAGAGAGACCACTTTCTGATACCCAACGAGAATGGCGTGAACGTCGAAATTCTGAGATCACACGAGAATATCACAAAAATGAAGGCGACCGTGTCCAGCGAACAAAGGATATGGAGAGCTTCATACGTCAAAATCTACGTCCGTTTAATGTCTGGGAGTGGCTATATTGGCCAGTTGAACTGCGGTTTCTTGGGGCATATATGATACATATTTTACCCATTCTCGTACTTGGTATTTTAGTACCAATAATGTTTGGCCTCCCAGTTGTATGGTGGGTGGTTGCGGGAGTTTTAGTATATATTGATATAAGAGCGTATCAAAGATACCTTATGTTCGCAGCAACAATATGGAACCCTGAGTGGCATAAAAGGTTCGGAGAAAGATAAATAGATTAAATTGAAAATCGTTTAGTTGAAAAAATTTTGGCTAATTGATCAAAACACATAGAGAGGACACTATGAATAACACTATCAATCCAAGAGAGTATCACGTCGCAGTTCGCAAGCTGCGGAATTTTTTTGAAGAAAAGGGACTCATTGAAGTTCATACGCAATCTCGGTTAAGCATTTTGGCAGCATGTGAAGACCCTAGAACAATATCAACTTACAACTATGCCGGCCAAATTTGGCCTCTTCCACAAACTGGCCAAATGTGGTTAGAACATGAATTACTTAATGATCCGGATGCTCCCGGATTTTTCTGTATCAGCACGAGTTTCAGGAACGAGCCAAATCCAGTTCCAGGACGTCATGACTTGATTTTCCCAATGGCTGAATTTGAATTGCCTGGAAATTTGGGTGTGTTGGAACAATTTGAGCGCGAGCTTATGGAATATCTTGGTTTTGGTCCCGCTGATTCATTTCCAGGCGGTGACTATAAAAACGTTGCTGATATGTATAATGTCACTGAACTTGAAGGTGAGCATGAAGCACTTATTCAAGAACAATACGGTGATGTGTTTTTCTTGCGTCATTTCCCGCAATATACCAGCCCATTCTGGAACATGAAGAAGTCTGGTGATGTTGCCGAGAAAATCGACGTTATTATTCACGGAATTGAAACAATTGGCAGTGCGGAACGTAGCACTGATCCTGAAGAAATGAATGACCTGTTTCATTCAATTTCGGATGGAATGTACGCAGACATTCTTTACGCGCAGTTCACTAAAGAGCGTGTTGAAAAAGAGCTTAACGAATTTTTGAGCTTTGATTTCTTCCCACGCTGTGGCGGTGGTATTGGCGTTACGAGAATGATACGGGCTTTAAGGTTACAGAATCAAATTTAATCCTTGACAAATCTCCGATCCATAGTATACTCAGAATATTAATATTCTATGGATCGGAGGTTAATATGAAGAACCCATTAGCTAATGTGAAGAACCCGATAAATGCCTTGAAAAACAAGAAGTTAACAAGGCCGAGCTTCAAGACCGTGAAGAGAATTTCTCTTGGTCTTCTGGTTCTTTCCATCCTCTATTACCCCCTGGGGTCAATATATACCCATGTGATCTTTGATGATACCACTGTTGAGCTGCCGGCAAACACGGTTGGAAGCCACTCAGTTGCAAGGGCAGTCCAACTCATTGATCGAGAGGTTAATGAGCACAATTGGACGCCAAACGATCCGTTTTTCTATTACACCATTTTCCTGGACAACATGCTAAACTATCAGAAGGGCATTGTTGCGGCGGTCTCAAGATTCACCGAGGTCATGCGAGATGATATCGGACGAGGGCGGGGAACAGATCCGGAAGACAAGAATCTAAATGACGCCACAGGACGCTTTAAGATTGATCCGACCATCTATACGTGGGATCCGACCGTAAGTTTGTGGCCACAAGCCGCAGCAGAGACACAGTTTGACCAGGGAATCTTCGCACTCAGACAGTATAACCAGAGAGTGGCCGATAACAAGGCGGTGTTTGATCACCGAGCTGACAATTTCATGGCTTTGTTGGAGCGCATTTCAAAAGATCTGGGTGACATGTCTGCGGCTATTAACAACGGCTCGGACGACTATACCTTGATGGGGTGGTTTGATTGGGATGCTGATGACACGTTCTATGCTGCTAAAGGCCGCCTATATGCCTACTGTATGATTCTTCAGGGTGCTACTGTTGATTTCAAAAAAGAGATCGCCGATAAGAGCCTCGGTAAAGTTTGGCTCAAAATGCTTCACACTCTTTGCCGAGGCGCCGAACTGGATCCGTGGATCATCAGTAATGGTGCGCGGGATTCGATCTCTTCGCCGAATCACTTGGTGGCATTGGGCTTTGATGTCTTGTTAGCGCGAGCCCAGCTCAAGGAAACGATTGACATCCTGCTGAAGTAAGGAGAGTATCCATGTCTGTTGTGATTCGCTTGAAGAATACTGGCAAATATCTTACTCGTAAAGGTATGGTTGAAACATGGTCTGATGATATAGGACGGGCCAGACTGTTTTCCAAGCCAGGTGATACCATTTATACCATCGAGCAAGGCGATGCTAGATTTCACAGTTTCTCCTATAATCTAGAGATGGTTGAATCTGGAGAGATCTCACCTCCAGTGGAAATAGAAATCGTTGAAGCTGTAATGTCCGCTGGTGACGTTGTAGATACCTACATTCCTGACATTAAACTTTAATCAAGAACGCTGCTCGCTGTCACTCATAAGTTTGAATTGTGGGGTCTTTAACACTCGTTCGCGTCCATCATGGAAGGCAACGGCGTGTTGAATACCCCGCCATACTGAGCCAGTATCACAGTTGATTCTGTTGTGTAGTATTTCAACCTCGCCTGATGTTGGACAATGTCCGTGAATCACTTTGTATGGATTGTTCATGTGATCCAAATGTTGCCCTTCATAATGTAGGAATAGATCACGTATCCACATCATCTCTTGATTTTTCTGTTCATATAGTGGAACACCTGGCCTTACACCAGCATGAACAAAAACGTAATCGTCTTCAACGTAACGGCATGGGAGCGCCTTTATCCAATAGAGGTGTTCTTTGGTGACTTTCTTTATAATAGAATTCCAATTTTGAACTGCCGTATTCACATCGATGCCGTAGCTGGTAAGCGTAGCAACTCCGCCGTTCGTTAGCCACATATCCCGCCAACTTCCGTAAGATGAACGTCCAGCAATTGCTCTGTTGCTTTCATCAAGTGTCTTATACATGATTTCTTCATGGTTTCCCTTCAAATGAATTTCTGTAAATCCATCCATTGGCTTGTTCATAAGTGCATCAATGACACCCTTGCTATCTGGCCCACGATCAACGTAGTCACCAAGATACACAATCTTCTTATCTTCGAAGCCGTGTTTTTTGGCGTCAGCCCTAATAATTTTTCTGATGGCTATTAAGAGATCCAATCTTCCGTGAATATCTCCAATAGCGTATATAACTTTTGACATTTTATGCCCACCTTAATTTAAACGCAAATGCGTCAGATTCTAATTCAAAGAACCAGTCGTATTTAGACCCATTATTTGTATATTTTCCTTCACAATTCTCTTCGATCCAATCACGAACTCTCCAGTGAAAATCATCGTCGATTTTCTGAATTACACCGCCCACTCTAACATGGAGATAATCAGTTTGTGATCGCCATAATTTATATATACTTATACTTTCAGCCATTTTATCTCCACGTCAGTTTGAATAGAAATGCGGCCCCTTCGTCTTCAAAATAGAATTTTATTAAGCCTGGTCTTTCTGAATGTAGTGTCCATCGTGTATCAATATTTTCACAGCACCAATCTTGAAATTCATCCGAGGCAACACTGTGTTTCCATTCATTCAACGGTATTGTAACACAAATCCAATGTAAATCAAGTGTCGCACTAGGACACCAACCCCATTGAAAATAGCAACGTGAACTATTTTCAGGCCAATCTGTTTCTCTATCTGGATAATCATAAAATTCTTCTTTTCTCATAATCTTATCCCCAGGTTAGCTTGAATAGAAAAGCATCCTCAACTCTTTTGAAGTAGAATACGGTTTCTTGATAACCATGTGGACCAAATCCTGTTTTATCTCCACCTATTCTTTCATATGTATAGAAACAATCACCTTCGATATTTTCTTCGGTCCAAGCATTGAGTTCACATTCGATCTTAATCATTACTTCAGACAACGAACTATTCTTAAGTGGCCATACAACATGGCATAAAGTGCCAGTATCATCGTCTATATCCCATTGGGTCATATCGACGTCGTCACGATTTTTATATTTCAAAATCATTATATCCACCGTAGTTTGAAAGCCATCGCATCGTGTTTACTTCTGAACGTAATATAGTACGTGCTGTGATACTTGTAACGTTTCTTGATCATTGGTTTTAATCCTAGTTCTTGATTTACTTTAATAAATTCTAAAACTTGATTATAATATACATTTTGGCTTTTAGCATGGGTTGATTTAGGAAGTTGTTTATAATAAGCCACCCAATCAAAGCCCACAAAAAATGTGTGAGGTCTGTTCGTTTCTTTTATTTCTACATAATCCATTACGACCACATCAACTTAAAAGCCATAGCATCTTCTTCAAATTGAAATACTATGCTATTCATCATTACATCATATATTCCGTTGATATTGTCATCACACCAGGCCATCATCTTTATGACTATGTCACGTTTTTTTGTATTGAAGAATTGATAACCAGTATAGCGGGTAATTTCTTCAGGTAGTTCAATGCTGTGATTGAGATTCATAACGTATCTGATGTTAACGTATCCCTCGTCGTTTCTAACAGAACGGTAATATGATTGTAAGTCCATTCCCATCACAGCCACCTTAACTTGAAAGCCATTGCATCTATTTCTTCGAAAATAACAACTCCCTCCCATAACACATGCCAACCCATGATAGAAGTTATATTGTATAAACACCAATCATATACTTCTTGATTGTTGTATTCTTCACCATCAATATAACGAAATTGATATCGGTAGTGGCCCCATTTTACAGTATCAATATAGCCTTCTTCGAAAGTTGGTTCACTCATTATGTCCACCATAATTTAAAAGCCATTGCATCAGTATCTTCTAAAAGATAGAGTTGCATTCGATTTATTGTCCATAACCCACTAACATTTTCTTTACACCATTCAACAAAATCACGATAATGGCAATCGTCGCAAGCGTAATTTGGTGTGGTAGGTCCATTAGCAAGTTTAACCAGGTTAAACTTATTCCAAGTATTTTTTATAACCCAAGGATCATGATTAGGATCATTACTAAATATTATATAATTTTGGATCCGGCTTGTCCTACTCATCGTAATACTCTTTACGTTTTTTGATAACCTCAGCCGCCGCTTTGTTCACAACCTCATAGATTTCATGTTCTTCACTTTGTGAACCAGCACCAGCCTGCGGCATCCATGTTTTTCTCATATTAGCAAACATGCCTTCAAACATGACAAATTTTGATATCTCTGTAATAACATCGTCAAGCTCGGGACTGTCCAGACTTCCAGCCAGTAGGGTTCGATAAAGCTTACGCCTGGCGGCGCCGCTTTGACCCACGCCTTCAAGATAATCTCCAAAAAATGTTCGACTAGGCTGAAACATAAGAAACGGATCATCAAGTAAAATTAATTGCTCTACTGTCATATTTGATCGCTGGGTATCTGATAATATTAGCGCACCCTTTGCCAAATGTTCTTTCATCTGATGAATATAATCGCCTGATGATTG
>SDBT01008095.1_pt1 | contig 17222 bp, 22 predicted proteins | sample 2277101 | NCBI WGS metagenome assembly SDBT01 (sample SAMN10404973, study PRJNA504765) | marine sediment metagenome | isolation source: marine sediment core GS10_PC15, 103 cmbsf | place: Arctic Ocean: Southern Knipovich Ridge | collected 2010
AGTCCTGACGTTGCGCCGAATCCTTGGCATGAGTTGGTTCGCGAAGGTTGGCAGGAACTACGTGTTGGGATATCAAGTTTTGGGGTATCAAGTTTCGAAGCATCAACCAGGACGCCGATCGAGCTGTGCGACGAGTGCTACACCAAGTTCCGTCACTTCATCGAGGACGGGTGGGAGGTTGGCGAGTATCACGGCATGGTTGTTGATGATGCTGACCAAACGTTTCGTGAGTGGTCTGAGGGTCAGGGTCTTCCGATCGGCGTGTGGATGAGCGACGATGGTGAGGGTCGAGGCACATTCCTTTTCAACCCTGATGAAACCCGAGCCCACAATCCTGTTGGCCCTCAAAAGGTAGATGATTTGGAAATTACATATCGCACGGATGATGCCGACAAACCCACCCACGGTGATGTCAATATCACCTAGCGCACGTTTCCGTGTCACAGGTGCTACCATGCACTTGTAACACCTTCTACCGCATCCTATCTAAAGGAACTTTCATGCCACCATCGACAACCAAACCCGTCAACATGGACACAGCCTCCCAACCAGTGTTCAACACTTTCACAGCCTCATATCGTTCACGGCGCATCGTCCACGCGTCCCGTACCCGTGACAAAAAGACCCTGTGTGGGCGTGCAATCGCGTCCCGATCCAAAGAGCCGTTCGACAAAGACATCCCAGGGTCATGTCAGAAGTGCATCGACAAAATGGGTATCGAGGTACGAACCCATCCGGGGTACGAGGGCTGAGAGGGAGGGTTGAGATGTGGGTAGTGTCGGTAAAACGGGGTCTAAACGAAAACCTGTTCGGACCTTTTGCCAATCTTGAAAAGGCGAAGGAATATGCGAAGGCTTGTCTTGACGGTAGCTTCGGTGAAATATCTGTTCAGCCTCTCAACCCTGTTCCAGATCCCTTGATTGACGACCCAAACCAGTCCACGATCTACGACCACATAGACGAAATCAGCGACGCGAATATGCCAATCGAGCCGCAACCCTGAATCTTCGTCTAACCTCCCCTCCATGACCACCACCGCGACTCCCACCATCAACTCAGACACCCCCACTTCTCCCCCTACTGACGCCTCAGTTATCAAAGACCTCTCTAACGCCATCTCGGACCTCGATGACGCCACTTCCCAATCAATCGTCCACATCCCTTCTGATGAGACACCTGTTGGCGCGATAGACGACTATGAACAGCCGTGGGGCCGTCTACCTGGCGAACCCGATTTTGCTTGGCTCCTGTTCACCTTTTTTCGTGATTTGGGGCCGAAACGGTCGATGGAAGCCACATACAGGTTCCTCGAAACGACGAAGGGCAGACGTGGCACGGGACTCCCGAAACAGGCACCCGATCGGGTGAACATTGTCAGGAATTACCGTGCCAAACATGATTGGGCTGCACGTGTCTTCGCCTATGACCGTGAACAGGACCGCCTCTACCAGCTCGCCCGTTCAGTCGAGATCCGTGCAATGGCTGAGCGACACTCAACTATCCTCATCGACGCGATCAACGCGTTAACAGTCCCGTCTCAGGCACTCATTTTGGCGATGGAGAACAACCCTGATTTCATCGAGTCTCTGTCCAAAACCAACAAAAACAAGCTGGTCAGTATGGCGAATTCGACCTCCCGCACTTTACCGTCTCTGATGGCTGCTGAACGTCTGGCACGCGACATGCCTACCGAAATTGTTGGCGGTGTCGTGGAGCACCAGATCCAGCACACCATTGAACCGACACAGATTGGAGCCATTCTTGACATCTTGGACTCAACGGGTGCGCTCGATGGACGACAACCAGATAGCGAGTTTGACGAAATCGTTGACGCCGAAGTGGTCGAAGTATATCCCGTACCCTCCGAGGATAACGACGACTGACAAGGTTCCTGGGATCACAGTCAAACAGGCTGCGTTTCTTCTACTCGAAGACATGGAAGCCATGTTTGGTGGACAGGTTGGTGGCGGGAAATCTGAATCCCTACTGCTCGGCGCGACCCAATACGTTGACGACTATCCAACATCGGCCCTTTTGCTGCGCCGTACCTACCGTGAACTCGACAAGCCTGGTGGGTTGATGTTCCGTGCTCGGGAATGGTTCCAATACACAGACGCGCATTGGGATGGCAAAAACTATCGCTGGATCTTCCCGTCAGGCGCAACAATCAACTTCGGCTACCTCACCCACCCAGGCGACGAAGAAAACTTCCAATCCTCCGAATACGACTACATCGGTTTTGATGAGCTCACTCACTTCACTGAACACCACTACCTCTACATGTTTACCCGCATGAGGAAGCTCAAAGACATGCCGGTGCCGTTGAGGATGCGGTCAGGTACGAACCCTGGCGGCCCCGGCCACGAATGGGTAAGAAAGCGTTGGGATCTGCCGAAGGGCTCCAAGCTACCCGACGATCCTGTGTTCATCCCGTCCGGTCTGGACGACAACCCTTTCCTCGAAAAAGAGGACTACAAGAAGGGTATGGACAACCTGAGCGGTGTTGTGAGGGCGCAACTGTTAGATGGCGACTGGACCGCGACTTCAACGGGCGGCTATTTCGATGCAAGCCAGTTCCGTGTCATAGATTGGGGCGACCTTCCCGAAGCGCGCGAATTCCTTGCCATCATCCGGTATTGGGACTTCGCGGCTACTGAACCATCCGATGAGTACCCTGACCCTGACTATACGGTGGGGTTGAAACTTGGCCTGGTGATGAACAGGGAAACGAAGATCACAGACTGGTATGTGTTAGACGTTGTGCGGTTCCAAGGCAACCCTGGCACCGTCGAAGCCACTGTACGTGAGACAGGTTTACGCGACGGTCCACGTGTCGTGCAATGGTTGGAACAGGAACGTGGCGCGGCTGGGAAACTGAACTTCGTGAACTATGCCGTGAATGTGCTCCCCAATTCAACATGCCGACCCTTGTACGCGACAGGTAAAAAGGAGGAAAAGGCGAAGATACCTGCTGCCCGTACCAAAGAGGGCCGCGTGTATCTATTGATGGGCGACTGGATACCAGATTTCAGAGCCGAGTGTGCGATTTTTCCTTACGGTTTCCACGACGATCAGGTAGACGCGTTGTCGAATGCCATCATCTCGACTGAACGTGAAAGACATTACGCGTCGGCAGGGATAGTTGAGAACCACAGCGACAAGATACAGGTGGTCACACGCGGCAAAGAACCTGTTGGCGCAACACACAAGGGCTACTAAATGATTGGCTGTCAATGATCGAGCAATGGTTCGATGCGATCGTTCACTGGATACGCGATTACCGTGTCAAAAGGCTCGCGTCGATAACCCCAATACTCCCTGACTACCAAAATGATCTTTACAACGATCTCCATGCCTTGCGCCGCGTCTTTTACAAACGTCGAGTGTGCGCGATCAACGGCCACATGTGGGAAATCGACTACATGCAAATCAGCCACGACACCCGTTACCCGTCTACATACGCCCTTGTCTGTACCCGCTGTTTTCCGCATAACCATTCCAAACGCATCAAGTCGTCCTACAATATCATGGCGGTCGAGGAAAAGGGATAGCGGTACATGACAATCAGACCAGTCTCAAACGCCAAAGATGTGCGTGAAGCTCTCATGCGTACAGAGCTCAAAGCCCTGTCCACCGAACAGGTAGACATGGACAAGTACCGCAGCTATTTCGACGGCAAACAGGCACTTGTCTACACGACTGCGCTGTTCAAACGAGTCTTCGGTGACGCCTTCGAAGGGTTCAAAGACAACTGGATGAAAGTGATTGTCAACGCGACGAATAACCGTTTAGAACTCATCAACTTTCATTTCGATTTGAGCGACGACGAAGACGAGGACGAATTGAATAAAGAGGATCTTGACAAGGCCAGCAAGAAACTCGCGAAACGGATCTGGAATGTGTTGCGGCTGAATGAATTCAATGTGAACCAGCGCGACCTCCACGAAGGGGCAATGGTTGAGGGGCGTGCCTTTGTGATCGTGTGGCCCGACAAAGACAAGGGCGCGACTGTCGATTGGCAACCTGGGCAACTGTGCCGAGTGTTCTACGACCCTGACGAACGCAACAAGGCTCTGTGGGCTGTGAAACGTTGGTCAGTTGAGGGTGGTGAGATTTTTGTCACGTTCTACAAACCTGACTTTGTTTACAAGTTTGTGGACACGTCGAGACGAAACAAACTCAATGAGAAGGCATCGTCATCTTCTGCGTTGTCTGAGGTAGCAGATATCGGGTTGTTTCCAAACCTTGATAAACGAGAAGTTGAAGGCGAGGCATGGCCCCTCCCGAACCCTTACGGCAAGATCCCTGTCATCGAGTTCAACAACACATCTTTCGCATCCGATTTGGAAGGCGCTATTCCTCAACAGGACGCGCTCAACAAGACCCTTCTCGACATGATGCTTACAGGCGAATTTCAAGCATTTCCTCACCGTATTTTGGAAACGAATTCGTCTGCACCTGTAGACGGTTGGCAGGTTGGTCCCGGTCAGATTATGACAATCAAGCCGTCAACCACACCGGAAGGTCAACACATTCCGTTAGGGGTTCATACTTTCCCAGCCGCGGATCCGTCAACGTACATGGAACCGATCGGTATGTGGCTACAACACATGGCCCTCACCAACTCGACACCTGTGCGCTTCTTTATGAAATCTGACCGTGGCGGTCGCGGTGATGCCGAATCCGGTGAAGCGTTATTGGTGGACGACAAACCGCTTAACGACAAGGTTGAGGAAAAGCAAAAACGGTTTGGCAACCGACATCTCGAAGTGGCAAGATTCATCGCGCATTCGCTTGGAGTATCAGACCCCTTCTCCCTTGTTGGTGAAGCTGTGTGGCAGGATCCTCGCCACGACTATCGACTCTCGAAACTCAAAGAGGGCTTGACAATGATCGAGATAGGTATTCCTATCGAGTTTGTTGTGCAACATCTCGGCTTTACCCCTGACGAAACGGTTGAATTGTTGGCAATGATTGAGAAGCAAAAACTGGAACTCGAAGCAAAAGAGAAAGCTGAGTTGGATGTGGCAAATGCGAACACCAACGTCAACGATACCCCTGTTAGCGGTTCAGATTCAGGTACCTCCGCAACCAACTGACCTCCACCCAATTCCGTCCAAACGCGCCTAATGCTTCACAAACGCGCACAACCTGTAGTATCTTGGGTACCAACGCACGATAAACCCAGGAGGTAAAGTGCAGTTTTCATACCAGAGTTGGGTCGAGGTTCCATCGTTAGCTATCTTCGGAGAAGACGGCGAAGATGAGGGCGAAGGCGCGGCTGGAACGTCCCAGGAGGGCGAAGGTAACGGCGACGGCGAAGGCAAAGGCAACGAGAATGAACCGAAAACGTTCTCATTGGAAGCTATGCAAAAACTCCGAAAGGAAAACGCTGATCGTCGGGTCACGTCAAAAGAGGTTGTTGATGAGCGTGATGCTCTCCAAGCCAAACTTGACAAGATCGAACAGGCAGAAATGGGCGAGGTCGAAAGGCTAACAGCAAAACTCGAAGCATCTGAGAAAAAGGTTGCTGATAGTGATGCAAAGTCAGCTTCGGATTCCGCGGCACTCAAAACTGAGCGTCTAAACAACGCAGTAGTTTTGGCTGCTACAGAGGCGAAGTTCCACGACCCGACTGATGCCATATCAAGGCTGTCTCAGGACGACTTGATAGATGAAGATGGCGGAGTCGATGTCAAGAAGATCGACTCCGAGATCAAGAAATTGGTCAAAGATAAGCCATACCTTGTCGGTTCGGGCAGTAATACAGGTTCCGGTGACGGTGCGGGCAATACCAAAACTGGTGGCCCGATAACTCACGACGAACGTGTTGCTGCCCATCTCGAAAAAATGACAACTTCAGGTGGGCGTGTGGCAAAGAAGTAGTAGGTTCGAATAGGGCCACGGCTTTCCATCCACATTTCATCCTCCTGGGAATAGGAAAAACATGAAAATTGATGCAGCACCAGAGGGCGGCAAATTCCGCGCTACTGCTGCCTCCGCGATGGATGGGCAAGTCGGTACTTGGGGGAAGGCAGACATGCTCTGCGTTGACCTCGATTCTTCCGGCGAACTCATCACATCCGAACTCGGAACAGGCATGGGTGTTATTTGGGTACCGGAGGGTCGTACAGACGGCACCGTGACCAACCCAGCCAATGAAGTGATGGGTGGACGCAAGTACACCGTGTTCCGGTTCGTTGAACTTGTCGAGGCAGAAGGATCCACACCAGCACTTACGGCAGGCGACAACCTGTACGCAGGCGCAGACGGCATCGTGGATATCACACCGGCAGTTGGCGACGTGTTCGTTGGCACCGTCCTAAAGGGCGGTTCCAGTGTCATCGTCTTCTTTGGTAGCCAAGTGGCTATCACCGTAGCGGGTGTCGCGGCGCAGGGTACGTTGACGATCGCTGAACCCATCACGACAACTGATGATTTCACGATCGGTACAACTGTCTACCAGATGATTACGACACCAGTAGCGGCATACGATGTCGCGATCGGTGCAAACGAGGCAGCATCGAAGGTGAATATCGTTGCCGCGATCAACGCGTCAGGGACAGAAGGGGTCGAGTATTTTGCTGGAACCCTGATCCATCCAGACGTGACAGCTATTGCCTTCGCGGGTGATGACTGTGTGATTACGGCGAATGTGAACGGCACGGCTGGAAACAGCATTGCCACCACTGAGACGTTCACACACGCGTCGAACATCTACGATGCAGCAACACTCGGCACGACAACTGCCGGTGTCGATCAAGTACCAGCGGTCTAGGAAGGAGCGCACAATGAGAAAACTAATCATTCCACGTTCCAGCCTCGATTTGGCTGTGAACGATCCACTTGCCCAGCTCGTCAGCCTGTTCGGTGACGAAAAGGGTCATACACTGTTCGGTGCAGCCGAGACAGGGGTAGCCCCAGCAGGGTTCCTTGCTCGTCAGGATGTACTCGATACGGTGCCAGGTCAGCGTGGGCTCACTGTTGACGGTCAATCTGTCAACGACATTTGGGCAGACATGCAGGCACAGTTGGCAGCGTTCAGCGCTTCCGATGACCAGATCGTTTCGTTGCTGTCGTTTCCGACAGTGACAGCGAACGAGAAGGTCGGTGTCCCGATTAATCCAGGGTTCCAGAAGGCAACCGAGTTTGGTCGTCCTTCGAAGATCCGTATGGCGTTGATCGCTCGTGGGTTCCCCATCGAGCACTTCGACCTGTCAGACGGGTACACCCAGGAGTACATCGACTTGGCGACAGGCGCACAGTTGACAGCGGTTCAGGCAACCGTTCTCAACGCTTGGACGAGTCTCCAACGCGAAACCGTTTTGGAAGCTGTGTTCAACAACGCGAACTACACCGATCAGGATGATGTCAACGTCAAGCGTCTCTACAACGCTGACGGTGAGGTTCCTCCGAAGATCAAACGTTGGACCCATACCAGCACACATACGCATTACCTTGTTGATGCGTCAGCAGGTTCAGGGTTTGCACAGGCAGACCTCGACACAATGGGTACCCATCTCGTTCATCACGGTTTCCGTGAGTTCGGTGATTCGACGTTCATCCTGTTAGCGAGCCGTGACGACGTGCAATCCATTCGCGCATTCGCGAACTGGATCCCTGCCAACTCATCGACGCAGCCTGAGATTCTTGATGAATCGGGCGTCATCGCCGGGTTGCAACGTTCAGCAGGTACAGGTGGGTTGACTGTTGAGGGGTGGTGTAACGACTGGACTGTGGTTCAGCTCAACGACATTCCCGACGGCTACCTGTTCGGTATCGTGTCAGGCGGACCTATGGACACACGCAACATTGTTGGTCTGCGTGTCCATGAGAATGCAAGCGCACGTGGCCTGAGACTCATCGAAGGCAACCGGCAGAACTATCCGCTGTACGACTCTGTATATGATGGCTACATGGGTGCTGGCGTAGGCCAGCGCGGTGCAGGCGTCATCATGCAGGACGCGGCTGCGTATACCGTGCCGACGTTCAGCACAGGTGAGTAACGAGTAATAGCAACCAATCAGCATGAGGTAGGAGGCGAACCCTTTGCCTCCTACCTCATCGCTCCACAGAAAGATCCTTGGATACATGACTACAACGGCACCCACTCTCACCCTTGAACAAACCGCCGAGATGCGTCAAAAGATGCGGGCCGAAAATGGCGCAGGGCGACCCGAAAGGGCAGCCGCGATCAAGGTGTCGTTGGAGAACGGTGTATACAATCTCGGTTCTGGTGCCGTCGAGATACATGCACCTATCCAACCGAGCCTGAATGCGAAAACAGAGGCATGGCAAAAATACGCGTTAGAGGTTTCGAACATTGACCCGGAAGTTATCAAGGGCGTGAAACGGAAAGATCTGATTGGCATGTTGCGGGCAAACGGTATCGTGGCACCAGTCGAAATTTTGGATGACGATGACGACAACGGCGACGACACTGACAACGGTACCGACGACGAAACACCGGACGCGGAATAACCTGTGCTACCATCACCACCGTCTACCAGATAGAGGTTTTCAATGGCGACGAAAGATTACCCAGCTCACGACCATGAATACTCAACAGTTGTGGAGCAATTACCGAACAAGGACGACCCTCGCGGTGACCCAACCAAACTCTCATGGTCACAATGTCGTGTCTGTGGCAAATCTGACCCTGCCAATCCGAAACCAGCAGAGGCGACAAAGGTGTTTGAGAAGCTCACAGGCGAACCGAAACGACAGGCTTTGATCCTGGCAGCGAAGACGAAACTGGCTGCTTTGGAAAATGCGGGGGTGTCTGATGCGACCGGATGATGCGGTAGCCGCAGGTATCGAATCAGGGGCCGAGTTCCACAGCACAATGGGTGTCGGGGATCAGGCAACGCGAACTCTTGACACGAAGCGAACGGCAGACGAAACGATCGGTGCGAGAGTGAACGTCCGCGCCGTGTTGACTGGTTCTGATGGTGTAGTCAAATACGACGAAACTGTTCACAACCTTGTCACCGACTACGGCGACGACATGGTTGCGACTCGGATGGTTCTTGATGCGGTCAACATTGTCACAGGGATGCGGCTAGGGAATGATTCAGCGACAGCGGTAGCCAAGAACGGTGCTGGTGCCGCGATGGTCACATACATCTCGGGATCCCAGGAAGCCTTGGATGCCATTGCTGGCGAAGCTACGAAAGGCGCAGGTAACGGTTGGCGTATCACGTTTGTCTGTACTTGGATTGCAGCCGATGTAACCGACGCCGACATCGAGGAAGCGGTGCTCACCAACGAGACGGCGCTCACCGATGTCGCTGGTGTCGCGGGCAACACTGTCGCGAGAGTCATTTTCCCGTCCACGATCGACAAGCAGGCAGGCGACACGCTCGAAGTGACCTGGCAGGTAGATTTCCTCGGCGCATAAGGTTGAGGGCGTAAAGGCGAAGGGGCCAGGAGTTCTAACCGACCCCTGGCCCCTTGTCATGGTAGGATTTCGACATGTCACGATTCTTCATCGTATATCCCAAAGGTATTCTCAACGGTACCATGTGGGAGTTCATCGTAGAAGTCTATGAACACGCTACTCGAATCAAAATGGAGTTCGTGCATTTCGTTCCTGCATCGCTAGGGATATCGGGGAACCTGATTGAACTTAAACTCGGGTTCGACCTTGTGGTAAACGATGCTGATGAACCGGAAGCTGTTTTTCTTGCATTGTCTGATGACGACATTCGTGGCGGTCCACAATACGAAACCGTGATCGGCAACTGGATCGAACGTGCCGAAGCGAACATCGTGCCACCCGACCCCGACGCTGACCCCCCGATTCCTCCGATGACGCAAGCCGACTACGAGGCCGCATGGTCGAATCAGGACACTTCCAAGACCCGCGCCGACGCCAGGAAAGCCCTCGTCACTCAACGTGGCTGGACCGTGATCGCTGTTCACTGGCATGAGGGCGACGGCACTCCTGTAGACGGGGCAATCTGATGACTGAAGTTGAGGTAGTCCGAACTGTTGACAATACCGCCAGAACAACTACGTCTGATACCTACGTCAAAGTCGATGCGACCGCTGCACAGATTGACGGCTCCGCTCTCCAACCGACTACGAACTATCTGTTGAGGATTCGGTACTTCGCGAACAACGAGAGTTCGAACAGGTGGACAGGTGTTCGGGTAGTGACCGCCGACGACACCGGCATCGCCGCAAAGTCTGAGATGATTATGGAACCTATCCGTAGCGATCCTGCCGAAGCGAAAGTCGTCAGGTGGGAGCATTCGTTCCAGACCTCCGCTACACCGACAGATGTGTATTTGGAGTTCAAGACGCAACAGAACACAAACGCGGCACAGCTTGACCAGTCAGCCATCGAGTGCATCAACCTGGACGACATCGGTCCGCCCAATTATGTCGAGAAACTCGAAGCGGCGACCAGCGCAGACCTATCGACAACGCTCACAGCAGAGGTCGCCATTGCAGGGTCCGACCTTGGCACAACAAAAGAGTGGTGGATAGGTGGCTACATCAAAGCTGGAGTATCGTCAATCAACTCATCCGTTGACGTAGAGCTTCGACTGGCCGAGGACGCCGCTTCTGCAACCGTTGTTAACTCTCTCTTTGAGGAAGGTGAGGACACAGACGAGTTTCGAGTGTTCGGAGTTGTGGGTCGTCACAAAGCGGTCACATCTGACGTAGACGTATCAATTTTCGCTGCCGCTGAGACGGCAACACATTTCACATTCGAGGGCGGTTACCTCATCGCCATCGACACGTCAATTTTCGAGGATTTCGAGTGGAGTTACGACAACGCAGGCATCGACATCACGTCCGAAACCACAGTGGTTTCCACGACTCATACGCCGACTGTGAACGGCAACCACATCATCGAGGGCTACCTGGATCACCTGAGCCGTGGCGACCTCATAATGCACCTGGAGAACGGTACAACCGTTGTCCGTACCGGCGACGATCTGATATCTGGCGAACAGCGTTGGGACGCAACAGATATCGAAGCTGGTTACACGATGGATTACGAGTCGATTAGTGCGTCTACGACATACAACCTCCGTGCATTGACCGACCTGAATGACGCTCAGCATTGTTGGCTAATCGTCGTCAACATGAATCTGGTTTCTGGTGGCACCGATCACACCGAAACTGTTAACGATGATGTCGGTGTCACTGATGCAGTTTCACGCATCCACGACGCGGAACGCACCCTCAATGACCCTGTTGGTGTCACAGACGATGTATCACGTGTCCACGATGCGACACGTATATTCACAGACCCGATCGGTGTCACGGACACTGTTCTCCCAGCTAAATTCATTCAGATCATCGTCAACGAAGCAATCGGTGTCGGTGATGCTGTAGTCACTGTCAAGACCATCACGTCAATAGTTAACGATGCGATCGGTGTCGCGGATGTTATTTCGAGAACCGTTGACGCGCAACGTACTGTCAATGATCCCATCGGTGTCGCTGATGCCGTCACCCCTGTAAAAACCATCACTCAACTCATCAACGACATCATCGGTGTCACGGATTCTGTTATTGATTTGAAAGTGATCCAGCAAATCGTCACCGACATCATGGGCATTACCGACGACACGATACGCGCCCTCACCATTGCGCGCATCGTTACAGAAGTCATTGGTGTAGGTGACGATACTCCGCGTGTTCTCGACATTACACGTACAGCGACCGACGACGTTGGAATCACTGACCTTGTTGCCAGAGTGCTCGACATTGCACGTACCGTCACCGACGACATCGGGGTAACCGACACTATTGCCACTGACCTGACCAGCGGTGGTACCGACCACACCGAAACGTTCACAGATGCGATCAATGTCACAGACAACGCGTCGAGGGTTATCGACTTCAAGAGGACCGTCAACGACCCTATAGCCCTCACAGACGTAATCCTGACCGCGAAACACATCCGTGTCACCGTTACAGAGGCCATAGGGGTCACTGACGCTGCTTCTGCTGTCAAAACGACGCCAGTGGTGGTGACTGACGCCATTGGGCTCACAGATACGGTTACAAGGACTGTAGACGCGGCACGTGTGGTGAACGAACCGATTGGTGTGACAGACAGCGTATCCCGTATCCATGACGCTGTTCGCACCGTCAACGAGCTCATCGGCGTCACTGACATCATTTCCCCGGCCAAAACTCATCCTGTCACGGTAACCGATACGATCAACGTCACAGACACAGCCATTGACCTCAAATTTGTGGTCATCATTCCACCAGCACCAGACGAGACACGCACAGAGGATCCGGTACGCATATTTGACGACGTTGAACGGACCTACAACAGCACCAACTATCGCGACTTGAATCAAAACGAACGATCCATTGGTGGACCCTGATACACTGGTTTTCATGGCACTCTCAGCAGAGATCATTCGACACCTAAGAGCCGAAGTTGGCGAAGACTCAGATGTGACCGATGAACCGACTACCCCTGCCGCTTTAGTGGGCGACCTGTCCACGATCTATACCGACACCGCGATGGGCAACTTTTCGGTGTTGAGGACAGCGCTCGTTGTGTGGCGTAAACGGTTGATGAATCTGAATACGAGATCCTTCGACGCGACATCAGGTGGGCGGCTGTTGAACCGTTCCCAACGCATACGGTACACCGAGAGACGTATCGGTGAACTGTCACAGAAGGTCGAGTACACGTTGAAAGGTGTCAACGCGGAAGTACAGTCGAAGTATCAGATTGAGGCAGATTCCACGTCCGAGTTTTCGTGACCTTAGACATCACTGATGCCCCGATCGACATGCGCGAATCTGTTGAACAGGTGCTCACAATGGCGGCATCTGAAATGCTCAACCACCGTTTTGACGACTATCCCCTCGAAGCTGTAGGTATCCTCTGTGTCGATGGTTCTGTTTATCCGCTCATCAATCAGGCGCGTTCGGCGCATCGTTTCGAAGTTTCTCAAATACTGGTACGAGAAGCAATCGAGGCGTTGAACAGGCGCGGGTTCTCACCCATCGCGGTCTACCATTCCCACCCCACATCTTCTACTGGACCGTCTACACGTGACGTAGAGTTGATGTCCAACATGCCAGGTGTGTTGTCGGTGATTATCGGGTTGGACGGGATTACGGCATGGCGGTGGGAAGACGGGCTACAATCTGTGGCACGGATCGAGCTACCAGAAAGGAAAGTCGATGGCGAACCTACTTGACAGATTTGAACTTGACGGTCTACGCCTCGATTTGAATGAACTGCTCGGGATAACGGACAACGGTGTAGATGAATCAATTGAGAACGCGAAAACCTTGGGTACGATCACACGCGTCATTGAACGTGGGCCTCTCAATACCACTACTAAAAAGTACGACAACCCTTCGACTATCACGGTCTACTCGGGACCGGCAGACATCTCACCTGTAACATATCGTCGTGACCGTCAAGAACTCGGCGGTCAAGAATCTATCCGTATACGTCAGTATCGTGGCTCGATTCCGTGGAACGCAGACGAGATTTTCATTGACGATATATACACTACGAATTTTTCCACTGACCCTTGGTTGGTTGACAAAGTTCTTGTAATAACAGACGTGTTGCTTGAATCCGAAGTAGGGATACGACGCATATCGCTTGTTGACACATCGAACGGTATTGATGCAATAGACTGTTGATGCCATGCCGTCAGTCGCACAGTTAGCCAACGCCACATCATATTCGGGTACATCGCCAGGTTCGCTTACAGGTGCCGGTGCGATGAGAGCCGCGTCACTATCACCCATCACTTTTCACGCGACTATGCAGGGTCAACGGGTACTCACTGAACATTTCTACGTCGTGGCGGCTATCACGCCACCAATGCTCCAAGCCGTTGTCGAATTCTTTGGTCATTACCTCGCGGCAACGGCACGCGAAATCCATCTACCACATTGGGACACTGGTGATACGTGGCGTTCGATCATGGCCGGTCCTGTCATCCCTATTCTCGGCGGTGGCGCAATCAATGTCTCTGCCGGTACGGAACAGGCACGGTTTTTAGAGTTCGGATTCGTTCACCACGCCACAGGGCAATGGATTTTCAACCCGTTTATGATCCCCGCGGCCGATGTCGTCGCGCCACAGTTCTATGACGCCGTTGAACAGATCATCGGTATCGCGTCAAACCGTCGTTTTTTGAGTGGACTTGTCGCACGTTCAGATGCCCAACCAATGCTCGCCTCTGTACGTGGGTTGCTGTATGCGTATTCGAAGTGGGCTGGCGACATTCAGGCACTCGGGTTCCAAGGGCTGTCACGGTCGCGTGGGTTCGCGTTGAAAGGTGCTCAGGGGATCGGCAACATCCAAGCCTTTAGTGCCGGTACTGGTGTCGCACGTGCGCTCCGTGTCGGTATCGGTAGGGCCGGTGGCTCGTTGGGACGTTCAGGTGTCGTGTCAGGGTTTGCACCGAACGCTGCCTTGTCTGGACCGTCTGCACGTATTTATAACCGTATCGGTGGACGTGCCTTCGGTGGGGTGTTGTCAGGGGTTCGGTAGAAAAATGGCTAAGGTTTGAATATGGGTCGAGCAACATTGTCACCGATTATTCAAGCCTGTCTGAACATTGCGGGTACAGTTGGCACACCAAACATTCTTGTCGGTGACGGTGTAGCGCCTGACTGTGACGCCCCATATATCGTCGTCAACGCTGTCTCGATTCGTCCATACTCGGGACCGTTATCAGACCCCGAAGCTGATTCGTCTGACCGTATACAGTTTGCGTTTATCGGGCCAACGAGAGAGGCAGCCGACGATATGCGCGACGACATTCGTTTAGCATTAACCTTTTCAGCTCTCGATGCAGAGTTCATAGCCTTGACCGCGAACCGTCGAACCTTGAAACTAAAGCTCGACATTGGACGTGCAGCGCAACGCGACGACCGCGGACTCCCCAACCCTATCTTCACAGGCATGGATCAGTACATTATCAACACGACACCATCTACACCTTAGGAGGTAACTGATGGGCGAGAAATGGATCTACATGACGCACCCGGATTTTCCAGACAGTCCACCTGTCTACACACCGGAGATCTCATACAAGAAGTTGCATTCACGCAAAGGTTGGAAGGTCGCGGAAGTCACACCGGACACCGTTGAAGTTGTCGATATGGTGCCGCGCAACTTTTCAACGAAGACAGAATCCAAGCCACAAAAAGTCGCAAAACCAAAACCCAAAAAGTGACAATGATGACGCTGGGCAATTTTTCATGTATGCTCAGTGTCGCTAGCTAGCCAAATGTTTGAGAAAGGATCCTCCACATGGCGAGAGTAACCAATGATGGGGTCACGAAAGTTCATATCGTTGACACCATCGCAACCCTGACCGCACCGACCGTTGCCGAGCTTGCGGCAGGTACAGAAGTCACCAGCTTCTTGACCCCCACTGGCCTCGCCACACCGGAGGAAGCGACTGATGCAGATATCAGTTCCATTGCGTCTGTGCGTGATCTTTCCATCCCTGCACGTGTGGCTGGCGACTTGACAGGCGAGTTCTACCGCGACGACGGTACGGGTGGCACGTCTGACGATGCCTATGACGCGTTGCCACGGCTGAAAGTCACCAACATCGTTATCTCACGGTTCGGTGGCACGGGTACCGACAATGCCATCATCGCAACTGATGTGGTAGAAGTGTGGCCTGTGCGTGTCTCTCAGCGTTCCAAGAACCCGATCGTGACGGGTGAGGCGCAAAGGTTCGTCTCCAAGTTTGCACAGAGTGCAGACCAAGAGGAAACGGCCACAGTCGCCGCGTAAGGCACACACCACCACCTACCGCACACAATCGCAACTAAAGAACTGGCACCGGCTACAATCGGTGCCAGTTCCGCGTAACGAAAGGGTCGGGCTAGATGCCTCCGAAGAAACAACCACCAACGAAGAAGACCACCACGAAAAAGGTTCCTGCTTCCGTCGCGAAGAAGAACCAGTCGAAGGTTGCCAAACTCGAAACCATTGAACAGATCTTGGCAGCGAAAAAGGCTGTCATCAAAAAGGTGCCTGTTCAGGTTGACGGTGCGTTGGCGTCCGAGCTCGAAGACCTCCGCGCTGATCTACGTGAAGCGAAAGACCTTGACCCTCTCACTAATGCACCCGCGATAGCTCCCGGTATCGAATCTCAAATCGCCGCGTTAGAGGAACAGTCGAAGGACACCATTCGGATCTTCACATTCAAATCTATTGGGCGGTTCAACTATGACGAAATTGTTGCCCAACATCAACCAACCAAGGAACAGAAAGCGAAGGGTGGAGATTTCAACGAAGACACGTTTCCACCTATCATCGTCGCGGCGTCATGTGTTGACCCCGAGATCACTTTGGAACAGGCTGAACAAATGTTTTCGTCACCCGATTGGAACGGTACCGAGCTCAACAATCTGTTCATGGGTGCCGTCAACGCCAACATCAAAACGGGTGATATCCCTTTATCCAACGACGAATCAGGATCGACCCTCACTTCGCTCTTGAACTTGCTTACTCCGCAGGACACGGAATCCCTCATTCGATCTATCTAGGCCGCATCCCTGCACCTGACGAGCCGTACTGGTTGCCAGATGACCGGCAGAAAGTCATCGCGTGGACGATCGAGGAAACACTGAAATGTAAACGGTGTGGCACCCGTAAAGACGAATACGATGTGGATGAACACGCGTATGAGGCTCAGGTTGACCGCTGCCCAGGGTGCGAAAAGATCGAGGGCAAACAGGAAGAATTTCACGACGCCAAAGGCTCCAAGCATGGGTTGAGGTTTGGCCTGGTCAGACCAAACGACGATTCTGTGGCTAAGATTGACGACAGACGAGGTTTCCACCGAACTTTTGGGTAGCACATGGGCGCAATAGACGCCAAAAGCATCAACATCTATGTGTCTGCCGGTGGGCCGTATGCAGGCCAGATGAATCAGATGGGGAACGCCACCCTCACCTTCGGCAACAAAGCCCATGCCGGGATGTCGAAGGCGGCAGTCGCTACCAACAGGTTTGGTGCGGCAAGCGCGAAGGTGATGAAAGGTGGGGCGCTGGGTGTAGCTGTAGCGTTGCTGCTATCGGCCAAAGCTGCCATCACATTCGAGTCGTCGTTTGCCGGTATACGCAAAACTGTTGACGCGTCCGAATCCACGTTTCAAAGGATCTCTGACAGTGTGCGGGCATTGTCACGCGAGATCCCGATTGGTGTCAATGAGCTGAACCGTATCGGTGAGCTCGGTGGACAG
>SDBT01008096.1_pt1 | contig 17221 bp, 10 predicted proteins | sample 2277101 | NCBI WGS metagenome assembly SDBT01 (sample SAMN10404973, study PRJNA504765) | marine sediment metagenome | isolation source: marine sediment core GS10_PC15, 103 cmbsf | place: Arctic Ocean: Southern Knipovich Ridge | collected 2010
TCTGACGCCAGCGGAGTTTGAGGCCAGGTATGAGGAGCAAGAGTGAAGCGGAGCCACCGGATCGGGTAGGAAACTTGCTTAATCTGCCCGATTTTCTGTCCAGAAAAACGGGTTCACCTCACTCTGATAGCTCAACGAAGGTACCACAAGACGAATGGTTCACGTACATATCTCCCAATCTGAAAGAGATTCTTCCAGTATGCGCAGACATGCTACGGGTAGGAGACGGACTTACATGGGGTCAGGATTTCCATAAACATGACCCGCCAGTGATCCCAAAGATCATCACCAAGATCCAGATCTTTGGTGGTGGCTGGGATTATACAGGAAGAGCTGATGATCTCCAGTTCAGGACATCCCGTTAATGGTACGAGGTTATGATAATGAAAGTGGGAATAGGCACAAAAACAGTCATTGGTGTCCTCGGCATACTTGCTGCAGGTTTTATTGGACTCAAAGTGGTAACTCACTCAGATGATGCTCAACCACCCAAAACACCATCATCACGGCAAACTACCATCAGCTTGCCAGCTGTCCACAAGCGCGCCATTAGATTGGGCACTCAGCCGAACACAAATGACAAAGGAAATAAACCAGAAGCACCTCCCAGCGGCGATAAGCAAATTGAGCAACCTGTCATTGATGATGTTCAGGATTTCCTCGCATGGCTGGATTCAGAGGAGACCGAGAATCAGATATCGGGTATGGCACAATCAATACCTGATTCAACAGAAGATGCCAAACAGCAGAAAACACAGAATGAGCTGGCAAATCTGGAGCACCAAAAGGCGGTGGAAGCTGTCGAACAGCGAATGGTTGATATGGTAATGGAATTTGGGGAAGTTATGCGAATAATTGAGTCATTTCCGAATCGTATCGACGGAAGTGTAGCTATGAAATATTTAAAAGAGCGCAGAAGATTAACACGTGAGATCGTTACTACTGGAATCGCAGAATACCTCCGCCTGACAAATCATGATAGCACCGCTTTCTTGCCAGGAGGATGGTTCTATAAGCTCAGTCGCGAGAATATGTATGGTTACACTTTTAAGGCTATCCCGGATTGATTGTGGAAGCAATCTCTCTTATGCTTATTTGCCAAACCTTAATCCTGAAAGGCCGAATTTCGTAGTCTGTGAGGATAAGTCGCAGAATTGCTCATGAGATGTCTGCAGAAGGAGAGCGAAATACGTGCTGTTTGTATATTGGCACTGTGGCTGACCTGGGGAATACTGTCTACGTTGGCAGATGAAGAACTATTGATGCGTATGGAGCAGATCGCGGAGAATCTATCCCGGTATGAGGGGTTGGCGCAGACTAACATAAATATCATACGCCAAAGATAGAAGGATATACATCTGCTGATCTATACGGACTTCACGGCAGACAGTCTTGACCAGGTGGGGTAGTCCTCGTCAGTTAACGAAGATCATCTGCAAGCCTTGCCTCTATATCACTCAATGCCTTTTGGGCAGTCGTTGAGATCTCCTTGTCCCCATCATCAACTGCATTTTCCAAAGCTTGAATAAAGGCTTCGCTATGATAAACGCTCTCCAGATGACTCACAGTCCTCAAGTGCCTTATCGCTGTTTGTCTGAGGCGCGGTGGCTCCATTTTATCCGCCAACACATAGAGGAATAGCGGAACTGAGCGACTGTCTTTGTATTTTGCCAGCATGTGGCCAGCTACACTCCGCAGAGAATCTGTTTCACTTTTATCTTTCGTAATCAGAACAATGGGATCGAAAGCTTTGTTCTGGTCTATCACGGAGATGCTCATTATTGCTTGCATTCGTACAGAGCCATCCTCATCTTTGTCCAGTAGCATTCTGGCAAGAGGCTTCAAAGCGGGTTGATGCTTCACATGTCCCAGGGAGATTGCAGCTTGGCGTCTGAGATTTGGGTTGGGAGAGCCAATAGACTCCATCAGGGATTTAATCATCTCAGCATGTATAGTTTCAGCCTCATCTTTGCTCCAGCCTGATTCTATCGCATACTCAAGGAATCGATCCATTCGCCAACTGAATCTCAGTGCCAGTAATAAACACGTTGCCGACCTTATCTCTGGATCTGAACTTCGCGCCGCGACAAAAAGCGCCCTGTCCAATACAGGATGGCTGGGGTAGATTCTTGCCGTGGGATCAAACAGTGCCTTCGCTGCTGCCACACGAATGTCCGCGTCGTTTTCTTCTGCTCCTAGTATATCCGCCAATGCCCCAACAGCATCATAGTTCCTCGTACCTGAAAGAATCAGTATTATGCGGTGTCTGACGTTCCTATTGGGATGATGAAGAGCATTGATAAGATGAGCAATGTTCTCCTCTCTTATCCCTATTAGATCCACTATGGCCATACCCCATATCGCCTTATCATCACTGCCCAGATCCCGGATTAGCACTTCCACACCTTTATCTTCTATCTTCTTCCGTCTTCTGGCATCCAGTTCGTCCGATGGTGTTTCATGCGACTCCCAGCGGACGATCTTCCACTCTCCTCTGCATTTCTTTACGAAGTATATATTCGATGTGGTCGCACAGAGAATTCTGGGAAAAGCGGGTTCTTCAGACACCAGAATGAGGATCTTAATATCATTCCTCACTTCTGCTGAGTCACCGTCTATTATGATCTCACATTCCGTTAGTTCCATATCCAGGATTTCATAAGCGCCAAATACACGCTCTGCGGAACTGCGCTCTTTTTCGACTCCCAAATAATGAACATCGTCAGTGGGATCATCGGAAGTTGCCATATCACCTGTGTATTCATACTCCTCGTTACTGAATACGGACATGTATTTCTCTATATCATGCTCCTCATATCCACGTTCGAGGGTCAGGAACAGTCTTCGTATTTCAGCCAGATCGCTATCACTCTGTATGCCATTGACATGCTGCTGATCCGGTGCATAGCCCTCTTGACTTTCCACAACCGAAGTGGGAGTGCTTTGTAGATCCGGCCCTTGGAAGCCGTCGCTCCCACCTGCCTGCCAATTGGGGATAGTCAGCATCTCGGAGAGCGTGAGCATTTCCACTGGGATTTCACCAGTCTCCAGCGCTTTTGCCTCCACAGAAGGTAGCTGATCCGCGGGAATGGCGATATGACCGAGTATGCCTGGATGTAAATTAAGACTCAGAACCGTGATGACAACTGCCGCTGCCAGCGAAAGCCCAAGAGAAGTTCCCGTTGGTCTCGAAGATGGTTGAAATCTGATACGCTTAACTAGCTCCACAATACGGAATGTAGAGTTGGGGGGCAGTTGGTGCTGTTCATAGGTTGTGCTTATCATAGCAGGCATTTCCTCCTTCAGTTGACCCCGCGCCCTTCTAAGCTGCCGTTTGATAGTAGCAGGAGATACGCCAAGGAATCTGGACATCTCTTTGATGGTCATCCCACCGAAGTATCGCAATGTCAGCACTTGGCGATACATTTCAGGCAACGAATCCAACGCCTCGCGAATAGACTGATACACCATATTCTCGCGGTAAAGGTCTACTGCGGGATGTTCCACTGCACCAGCTTCCTGATCCTCGATAAACTCGCGGTCAGGGCGCTTAGAATTTGACCGAAGCCAATCAATGCAGAGGTTGCAGGTGATCCTGTAAAGCCAACCCATAAAGTTGTCCCAGCGTCTCAAGAGGCGCAGATTCCTATAGGCCTTGATGAATACCTCTTGAGTGATGTCCTGCGCATCATGGAAGTTGCGGACCTTAGAATATGCCAGGGCATAGATGCTCCTTCTATATTTGTCCACAAGCAGTCCAAAAGCCGCTTTATCACCATCGAGGCATTGTTGTATGATATATCCGTCTTCAGTTCGCATTGAGTTCTTTCCCATTTGCAGTCAAGAAATGGTATTGTTAAAGACCCTCATTTGTTAAGACGGTTGGGAAGGAGGGAATGGCTCAAACTGAGCATGGAAAATTTCATCAGCAACGGCATTGGTACCGGCCTTTGTGACTTCAGGCATACAGACTTGAGGTTGTTGTTAGAGAATTGTGCATATTCGTGCCTCTCCTTTGCCTCATTTTAGGAGTACCATTTTCTTCGTATCGCTGAATCCATCATTCGTTCTGAGGACGTAGAAGTATATCCCGCTGGCCAGTGATTGTCCGCTGCAATCTTTACCATCCCAATGGGCGATGTGATGGCCTGACCTTTGATGACCGAGATTCAGTGCTCTCACTACCTGTCCTGTTGGGTCGTAAATGGTGATAGCTGCCTCGCTGTCATCTGCCAACTGGTATGGTATCCACGTGTCTGGGTTAAAGGGATTGGGGTAGTTCTGGAGAAGAACGCTTTTTGTCCTTCCCCAGGTGGTTATGAGATTGCCCACGGGAGAAATATCATAGAAGTGAGCGGGATCCTTCCAGTCAGGTGAATCCGCATCTTCCATGAAAAGTATTACTGCTTCACTTGTCAAATCCAGAGAATACAGGTTGTCATTGTTGCTGAAGATAATCGTCTGTCCATCTGGCGACCAGGAAAAACGCCCAAAAGCTAGATCGGGATTCTCCCATATGGTCCGAAGAATATTGCCATCCACGTCCATGAAGAAAAGACCGTCTCGGAACACCTCAGACCTATCAGGTGGAGGCGGAGCGGCTGCAAAGGCAAGCTTCTGCCCATCAGGTAACCATGTGATGCTCCGGGGAATATGCGGGGTATCCATTTGCCCGAGTTTTCGAGTCAGAACATCCGTTGTAGCCTGCCCTGTTGCGATGTCCAGCAAGCGGATTTCATGCGGGGAATGTTCTCTGCGGTAAATAAATGCCATTTGTGTACCATCTGGCGACCAACTGATATCCTCAATAAGGCCAGACGGTTCATCGAATAAAAGCTGTCTGTTTCTTCCATCCATATCCATGATGTAGATATAGGAGCGATCAACACCCCGCTCCGGATAGTTCACAAAGGCGATTCTGTCACCTTGCGGAGACCATACTGGCGACAGATTGTGGAACGGTGGATCTGCCAACTCCATCACATTGTTACCATCGCTGTCCATCACGCAGATAATGCTCTGAACACTATCATTGACTCGGAAATACCGCACAAAAGCAATCTTATTTCCATCAGGAGACCAGGAGATCATTCCTTCAGAGACGTCGCTTCTGGTCAGATTCGTCAACTGTCCGCCGTCAGAATCCATAATATAAATATCCTCGCCATCGCCTCTATAGGACACAAAGGCGATTTTATCACCAGTCGGCGACCACTCTGGTTGATAATCACCGTCAGGATCATGCGTTAGACGGATAGCCACTCCAGTCTCCATATCCATGGAGTAAATGTCCCAATTGTCATCTTTCCGGGATGAAAAAGCGACTTGTTTGCCATCAGGGGAGAAAGTGGGATATAAAATCCCATCATCATCCATAGTTAGTATCTCTAAACCACTACCGTCAGTTCCTATCAAGCAGAGCTGAGGGCGGTAGCGCCACGATGGCAGCTCCTGACGGATGCCTGAATGGAAAGCTATTTGTGTCCCATCAGGCGACCACCTTGGATGAAGGCTGCCTGCCAGGTCCTCTGTATGCTTTCGCTGGTGTCCTGATTTTACGTCGATAAGATAGATCTGATGACTGCTGGGCGGGGTAGGCTGCCCCAGCACGGGAGAAATGTGAGTGTCCAGATAGTTATGAAAGATTATATACCTACCATCTGGCGACCAATCGGGATATATATCATCTCCCGGGTTATCGGTAAGCTGAACCATGTTCTCCCCATCTGCGTCCATTATGTATATATTTACATCGCCATCTCGCTCAGAGGAGAACGCTATTTTTCTTCCGTCCGGCGACCAGGTTGGGTATCTATCACTCTCCATTGAGAACGTCAGTCTATCTATCTTAAGGGAATCTATATCCATGACGCAGATGTCAAATCCATTCCCAAAATCCGAAGTATAGGTAATCTTCGTGCAGTCCGGTGACAATGATGGATAGAGATCCGGTACCATATTATGGGTCAGACGTTCCACACCACCATTTATCGTTATAAATATCTCTCTGTCGCGATGCCCCACTTCTTGAGTGAGGTTTCTCACAAATACAATCATATCCTCTGTTTCAGCAGCCCTCAAAGCGGGAGTTCTAAGACCCAACGATATGATGGCCACAAAGGTAATAAATATGAACTGAGTCCAGGACCGGTTCATGGAATGCACCTTATAATGTATGATATGCCGCAATTGGGCTTTGATGCCTCGGAACTCCAGTAACATAAACACTGAAAGCCACAGAAAGTTTCGGGACCATGATTGTTGGTTAGCGTTGAGAGCATTTCAAACCGGGGGCAACCTTGTGTGACAAGGGACCACGAAGTCGCAACACCAGGTCATTTGGTGGCAGATCCTCACTCAGGAAAAATGTCCAGCCCCTGGTCTGGAATGGTCTCAGCAAACGGCGAAAAATGAATGGAAAATGAACAGAAATGGCGGCGATTAGTCTGAAATCAACTCCTGAATCTTCCTCTCAAGCCCGCCACCAGGGGTATGGGAATCGATCACACCGTTCGTGTCGATCACAATGAAGTCGGGCAACGGAACAATGGCATAGTTATGAAAAGTCACGCCCCTTGCGCCGGTTACAGGCAATTCTTTGTCTATCGCGGTGCGGTATTCAACTTCCTTTTCCTCTAAAAGCTTCTCCAGTTCGTCTACCTGATTTGTGAATTCGTAGATACCGATGCACACCAGACCATCTTCGCCATATACTTTCTGCAAGGTGTTTATAAGACGCAAAGTGCTCATGAGGCGCATGGCATCTAAACCAATGACATCCTGATCTGACCAGAAGTGCAGCACGACAACCTTGCCCTTGAGTTCCGCCAGCGTCACAGGTTCTCCGCGTAGCCACTGAGCAAAGTCCAGTTCTGGAGCGGGCTGTCCTGGCATCTTTGGCCAACGTTCCCATAGCTTCTCTTTATATTTCTGTTTTGCAGATTCCTCCGCTGTAGGAGGTTCTGGCGTCTTTGGTGGCTCTGAGGGTTCTTCCAGCACAAATATCACATCATCCCGGTTCATCTCCACGTTCTTGAATGTTCTGGAGAGTTCTCCTTTTCTGACGGAGACTGATTCCGTCTTGTTCGCCAGTAAATTCTTCAGTTGGAATTCACCTTGACCGTTTGTGCGAACACTTAGATTAAAATGCCCTGAGTCAGCGAAACTGGGACCGGTTCCTACATGCACAATTGCGTCTCCTACAGGATCGCCGTCCGCGTTCACATCCGCGTCCAAAACTACTCCCATCAGGTAATCATCCGCCTTAACCAATATAAAATCCTGCGTCTGATTCGTCGGGATATACCAGAACTCGCTGAAACCATAGTCAGGATGATCGATATTCACTCTGTATTCAACAGCAAACGACAGGTTATCTATCCGATAACGCCCGTTATCATCGGTCATCGTTGGCTCATGTTGTTCCGACCTGACCACCATCCGCGCGCCCACCACCGGTTTACCATCTGTATCTGTAACAGTTCCCTCCAGAAAGAAGCTGCCGCGCGGAGAGAGTACAATATCCGCCAGTGGCGGCATATCCACAGCTGCTATGAACTTTTCTGCAAAAGTTTGTTTGTATCTCTCGGCGCTGGCGTGTACATAGTATGTGTCACCAACGATCAGTCCTGATATTTTATATTCCCCTGAACTATTGGCCATGCCGGCTGATGATGAAGTGCTACGATTTGGCATCTTCCTGTTCTGCACCCCCAGACCGATGTCCGCTGATGGAATTATCGCTCCCTGTTTGTTGACCACACGGCCGGATACACTTGTCGTTTCATACTTCTCTACTAGTATCTCGACTTCCGCGCCCGGTTGAGCTTCCAGATCGGCATAGCCCCTCAATTGCATTTCTGGTTTATGTATTGTCACTGAAAATTCTCGTCCCTGTCGGAGGCCTTTGATAGTGAATCTGCCATCTTTATCAGATTTGGCATACTGTTTCCATCTTTGCGCCTCGTCTTTAATCACTGCTTCGGCAACTGGTTTGCCATCGGAAGTGAGTACTGTACCAGTGATGGTCAGTTGATCGCCTTTCCGAAACTGGAAATCCACATCGGAGGTCGTCTGACCTTCGATTACTTCCACGTTCTTCCTGACCTGGCCCACGTCATCATACCCGGACGGCGCGGATGTATAAACCATCCTCATTCCTGGCGCAGTTTGGATGCTATAGGAGCCGTCTTCATCTGTGCGGGTATCGCCTAGATAAGCGTTGTATTTTTCGATGCCGAAACTTATCAGGTGGTTTCCCATCGGCTCGCCTGTATCTTTATCCGTAACTCTACCTGTAATGAAGCCGCCCTTGACCAGTTGCAGATCTACGCCTTCGACTACCTTCCCCTCAACAACCTTAATAGCATCTGTCACCTTGCCAACCCAATCGGTTGGAATTTCCCTGAGAAATATATTGTAATCGCCACCGGGAAGATTCGTCAGGACGTAGCGACCGTTTTCATCTGTCTGGGTTTCTGCCCATCCCGGATTCTGATGAATACCGCGAGCGTTGACTTTTACTTGTTTAGCTGATTCGCCGGTTCCGCCGAAAGTCACCCGTCCCTCGATGCGCCCTTCCGGTTTGAGTTTGAATACAAGTCCCGCTGTACCCGCTTGAATTCTGAACTTCTTTTCCTTGACGTATCCAGATCCAATGATTTCGAGCCTCGCGTTTGAACCCTCTGGTATTTTGCGAAGAGCAAATTCCCCGTTGGCATCTGTCACTGTGGTACAGGCATCAACGGCATCTCCGCTTAAGTAATCACCCCGCGGGTCATCAGGTCTGGGGAAACTAATTGTGCTTATTTGGGCTTTTGCGCCCTGGATGGGATTCCCCGATCCGTCCAGAACTGTTCCTGTGATCGTCGTTGGTTTGTGCAGCTTTATGATCAAGTTCTCTGTCTTGTTTCTGGTCACTGCCACCCAGCCAAAAGCAAATTGCGGATGTTGAGCAACTGCCCTCAGGTTGTCCCATCTTTTTGGCTTTGGTATCGCAAGATGGAAAAAGCCATCGGAGTCTGAGACGGTCTCCTGTTGAACTCCAGTATACCAGGCATAGACAGATACCTGAGAGTTGGGAACAGGCGCGCCATCCCTCAGAACTCTACCGGAGATTGCCGTCTTTTCTTCAGTAGCTAACGCTGTTTTCAGTGTGGTAGCCGCCACCAGCAGCGGCCCTTCCGCATATGGAGTCTCACCTTGTCCCTGGTCAGCCTGAGATATTCCAGACGGATCTGATATCGGCGGGCGTCCATATTTTTCGGACACCATTTCCAGGGAGACAGGGACATCTACATAGGCTACCATTTCGCCGCTCTGACCACGAGCCGAAAGAGAACCCGCGTTCGTATCAGACGGCATCGGAAGTTTCATTCGCCTTTCGGCTGAGATCGCAGAACCCATGTGGATAGGATCGGATGAAATCAGCGAGGAAGTGAGACTCAGAACCACAAGAATCAGCCCGGTTACAGCCGATATCCCCCAGGGAATCCACGGCGTGCGCGGCAACGGTCGGACGTTTATTCGCTTCACCATATCCATAATGCGAAATGTAAAACCAGCCTGTAGCTTCTGTCCTTTATATGTCACATTCATCATAGCAAGCATCTCCTCCTTCAGTAGCGTTCGCGCTTTTCTGAGCCTCATCCTGATGGTTGATGGCGATACGCTAGCAAATCTAGCGATCTCCGCGCTGGTCATGCCGCCAAGATAATGGAGAGCCAGCGCCTGACGGTGTATCTCAGGAAGTGACTCCAGCGCTTCCCGAACTGCTTCACACGCAAGTTCCTGGCGATACACATCTGCAGAATGGATTTCCAGTATCTCTGGATCCTGATCTTCGACAAACTGGTGATCAGGACGCTTAGACTGTGCACGGATCCAGTTTCTGCAAAGATTGAGGGTTATGCGGTATAACCATGAGGCAAAACTATCCCATCGCCTTAGAGTATTCAGACTCCTATAAGCCTTGAGAAACACTTCCTGAGCTATATCCTCAGCATCGTGGAAGTTATGGAGTCTCTCGTAGGCGAACGCGTAGACACCTGCTTTATACTTGTCTACGAGGAAGCCGAACGCGGTGGAATCCCCGTTGAGGCATCTATATATGATGTATCCATCTTCCGTTCTCACTTCATCACTCCTGTTATTTCGCTTCCCTCACTTATTAGGACACATCAAACGGTGAAATTGTCAACGCGGGTTAGAGAAGATTTCGTATGATGATAGCACAGCGGGGTGATCAAGTGAAGATAAATGAGTGTTAGGTTATGATGGACTGGGCTTGGAGCTATGATGGCGGCTGCAGAATTCTGTCAAGAAAATGTGGGTTTTCTTTACGCGGAACTCTTGGGGCTTCAGTTACTGGCGATAGACAGGGCCGAAAGATTCATCTCACATCACTTCTCAGAAATGAGATATGCACTCCCATAAAAAGGACAAGATTCAGCATACCCAGAGCGAAGATGTCCCACATCGCACTACTCAAAACTGAACTTACCGGTGCGTCTATCTCCTCAAACCTGGGAATGGTATTATAATTCACAGGATTTTGAGAAAGCAGAATCTGATGCTGTCTTCCTTCTGCCCAGAGATGGAAGCTATCCGGATCACCTCTGTCCACCGTCATTACAAAATCCTTCAGTATTCCCCTGTATTTCTTGAGTTGGTTGTATAGATTCAGGAACCTGTTCGTGCCTGTTCCAATTACAGCTTCCGATGCGCATTGATATATCACTGTGGGGGAGATGCGGGTGACGTTCCTGCCGAAGGATACCTGTTCTACCATCCTGTTTACGTATTCCTCGCGGATGCTGTTTCTTGAATCTGCCAGAGCGTTGAATAACTTTGCTCTCGCTGGCGGATTGCCGTAATTCGGATCGCGACTGCTCCAGCTTCCTGCCCCTTCGCCATACCGATTAGAATTATCCCAGATCTCCCTGCCAGCTTCGCTCATCTGCCGCTCTAATTCTGAACGCGTGGGAATCTTGACAAATCTCTCGGCGACTATCCGCCCTGCGCTTGGGATTATCATGGCTATAATAACCCATATAAAAAGTAGTATCACAATACTGCTGGACGATTTAGCGGCTCTGGTGGATACGAACATCCCCAGAAGTACAAAGATGGAAAGATACAGGATGGATATACCTACAAACACCAGAATTTTCACCCATTGATCACTGCCTGTGAAAGACAGTCCGGACAAACTCACTATGATGAGATTTAGTAATAACCCGACGAACAGTGGTATCATCAGCGTCAGCATCCCGCTTATATATTTTCCCAGTATCACTTTATCCCTGGGTACGGAGTTAGACATGACCATCCTGAGAGTTCCCCTTTCCCTTTCGGCGGAGAAACTGTCGAAGGTCATCAATAAGGCGACGAAGCTGAGGATAAGTGAGATGATAAATGTCCAGTCAATATCCACAAAGCGCGGGAACAAAAAATTGGATCGGGATACGATCTCCGGATCATGTGTTGTGAAGCCACTGGTCCTGAAGACGTTGGGGATGGACTTTTCAGAACCCTCACAACAAAGCTGGGTAATTCTTGGTCGTTTGCGTATAACCTGCACATAGTTGGGAATTTTGCTCAGATTCTCCGACGCATTTTTCAGTCCTGCCAGATTTCCATTGGATACTCTACTAAAATCGTGAATTTCCCGATTATATTTGCCCACAAAGACAAATCCGCTGACTATGAAAATAACAACCACCAATAGCAATGTCAGGGCAAACCTGAGACTGGTTATGTTAGCCAGCATCTCTTTTCTGATAAGCGTCCACAGCATGATTTTCCCCCTTATCTTACGTCGCATCTTAAAAAAGCTGCGAAAGCGCACATGAAGAAGAGGATGCTCATAAAGCACAAAATTAACGCATCTGGCAGAATCCTCTTCACCGTAGCGGCAACGTCTTCCGAGCGATGATGGAATAGCGGAACACCCGATACATCTAGCGTGGATGTATCGCTATATTTCTTGCGCAACTCACCATAATCAGCATGACTTTCGTCGGAAAAGTATTCCTCTTTGACGGCCGCGAAATATCTCGAGGATGAAAAAGCTTTCGCACTATACAGGTAATTTATTATCTGCTGACGATATTCTCTCAATTGTTCAGCAAGATTCTCATAGCTGGGAACGTCAGTTCTGGACAAACCATTTATGAGGTTCTCATATATGGCGATGGGAGAAACTTTGGAGAAGGATTCAGCCAATTTCTTCTGCCTCATCATGCCCTCCAGGTATCTTCTCACCGCTTGGTAGGCGTAGTCGGCATATTTAATCCGTAGCGGCTCACTGAGAGCATATCGCTTCTGCTTGAATAGAATCAGGCTCTTCGTGGCAAAGGCATGATACCCGCCCCAGGGATCTGATGCGTCGCTCTGGATAGCATTATTCGGCCAGGGATTTCTGCTGTAGAAATCGCGAAACTCGGCCTGGTATCGCCGCCAGACCTCCTGCACCTGCGAATCTATCTTCTCCCGCGACTCGATAGGTCTGATCCGGTTCGCCAGATAAGCGCTTCCATTGGGCACAACAAGCAGAAACAGCACCCAGATGAATAAAAGCAGTATAAGCGTATCCGAGGAGCGCCTGGTCACACATGAGAGGAACAATCCCAGGTTAAACAGCGCACTTACCATGATAAGCGAGACCACGAGCATCAAACCGATCCGAATCCAGTCATCACCTGTCAGGTTCACCATTGTTGAGAATTCCAATATCAGGCTTGTGACCAGGAATCCGATAATTATGGGGATAGCCAGCGTTACCATGCCGCCGATGAACTTTCCAAAAAGCACATGATGTCTTGGAACGCTGTTTGACATGATGAGCCGCAGAGTGCCATCCTCTCTCTCTCCTGATATGGTGTCATAGGATACCAGAATGGCAAGAACGCTGATTACCAGCTTAAAAATCAGTGAAATATCAAGAACCGGGAAAACAGCAAGCAGTGGGTTCTTGCTGGTGATCGCGCTCTTTATCTCCGGAATCTCACCGATTGAAATACGCGCCGAGTTCCCCATGCTTTCCTCAACGCCTCGGCTGAAGATGGCAAGAACTTCAGGTGGTTTGTAGATGGTAGGACTTAGATTTTTGTAAGCCATCAACTGTCTAAGCTCATCTTTGCCAATCGACACCAGCCTATCGTAGTTATCCAGTTGTCGCCCATAGTCACCCAGCAGAACACAGGTGAAAAGCACAGCCAGAGATAAGAATAGAAGTGTTCCCACGAAGAATCGTAGAGTTAGCATATTCGATAGAATCTCTTTCCCGGCAATTCTCCAGACCATGATTTCACTCCTCCATTAAGCTGCGCGCCCATTCAGCACGTTCCTGCCACTCCGTATAGGAGTTTCCAAGATTTCCAGTTCTATACCATTTCCCTTTGGAATAGACAAATAGATGAACGTCATTGTGAGTCACTGAGCCGGGCATTGCCACAAAGATGGGGTGAACAGCCAATTCTCCAGGTTCTTCCGGCCATTCTGGCGTATTCAGAAATTCCGAAATTGTCACCCAATCCTGCCACCGCATCCATCCCTCATCGTCATCCTTTTGCGGCCAATCGCCTTTCGATCCTGTAGTTCTATAGAGCTTATCCGAATCTCGATGGAGTATACCGCATATATATGTCAGATATGCCCTCAGCGGGGTGGATTGGTCATCGAACTCCGATCCGCATCCGATCGCTTGCAGTGTTCTCTCGTATTCCTCTGCCAGTGGCGATCTCCCTCTTCTCAGAAGAGATATATCCCGAACGCATGACCCATCCCGGTCAGGCCAGAGGAATGCGATCTGTTGTTTTCCATTCGCCCATTCCCCTGTATACTGCTCCAGGTGCACACAGACTCGCCCATTTTCCTGCCATATTGCCGTCGGTTCCGGGCTGCATTGGAGGACTATTGCCGATGGTGGAAGAATCACACGCGTATGATTGAGCCAGTTCGCCGAATCGTTAGCGCATCGGAAATTCCATATCAGATCTTTTCTTACCATTCGCGGGAAATGTCCTGATGTAACTCGCTCGAACGACTCCCTGTGGACACAGATGCCCTCTATATTTCCTCCAGGAGCGACCTCATCAATGGTTTCAATAATAACGTATGGGTCCTTATGCCAATCAGCAGGCTCTGTCCGTATACTCAATCGTCGCCCGTGGTGATCATAATATTCAGTGGGCACACCAGACGGCCCATACCTGAGTTCCCTTGTCGCTAGCTGAGATCTATTCTTAATTGGGCTGATTGACAGCAGCAATACACTGCCGTCCTCATAGACTTTCAAGACCTGGGCATGGATTCCGTCAATCTTATCTTTCCGATGTGATTCATCCTCCTTTGCCAGTTCGTATGTCTCAAAGAGAGCATTCATTTCCGCTGCGAATTCCGAACTGAGCTGGTGTTGTGAGAAGGCATCATCCATCATGTCCAGTATCTCCTTTTTCAGCATCTTCCGCGCGCGCTGGACTCTTTTCCTGACAGCGTCAATGCTGATCTCCAGGAAGTCCGAAACGGCCTGATAAGAAAGCCCATTAAGATGGAACAGTACTAATGGAATGCGATAATCTCTTGGAAGTTTCCTGATCTGCACCAGAGCGAGTTCTTCCATGAACCCCTCATCCTGATCCGAAGAAGTAGGTAGAGCCACTGGCAAGCCTTCAGAGGCATTAACCTCGTCCAGAGAGATAAGCATGCCTGACTCTTTCCGCGAAGCCCTCAGCTTATCCATGCTGAGAGACATGGTAATCTGCTTGAGCCATCCTGCAAACTTGCCCGGAGAGCGAAGTTGATTCAGCCTTATATATGCTCTGATGAAGGCTTCTTGAGCCGTGTCCTGCGCATCATCCCAGTTTCCCAGTATACTGTATGCCAGTCCATATATGTGGCCCTGGTAACGAGTAATCAGCTTGCCAAAGGCGTCTTTATCCCCTGAAAGAGCTGCTTGTGCGATTTCTGCGTCGGCTATTTCCATGGTTGTTTTCCCCGATGACTGACAAGTCTCCCATATAGTATGACGGAGATCCTGGGAAAATTGGACAAGAAATCCAGAATGGTAGGAGATTATACCCCACAGGTTAGTTTACTGCCGCCATTCCGTTTCATCTCAGGCTTCGCTTCACAAAGACGTAATGTGCAGCCACAAAGAGGACAACATTCCAGAGGAAGAGGACAAACAGATTGATGAGGCTGGCGCGAAGGCTATCAATGACTGACCATTTTGGCTCACTGAAGAAAGGAAAGTCGCTCATATCGCCTCCATACTGCTCTGGATGTGGCGAACCGACATGGAGTTGCTTGCCGTTAACCGTTCTGGACGTGCTAAATGACCATGAGCAATTGGGGATCACCTTCCCGACTTTCTCTCTGACGTAGTTCTCATAAACGAGGTAGTAAGTCGCTGCGGATCTCAGGAATCTTTGCTGTCTCTCAAATCCTGAATCAGCTATGGCCTCGCCGACATACTGATATATTGCCACAGGGGATGCCATAGCAATGCGTCTGGCAAGCAGACGTTTTGCCGTGAGAGCCGCCCGGTGCTCCGCTTCAGAATTGTTTATGATCTTCAACATGTTGATGAATAGCTCCTCTGCTGCCATGTCCAATTCTTCCTGATTGGTGATCTTGCCGCTATCGATCTGCTCGTCCAGTTTACCTGCTCCACCCAGATCCCAGACCTGCCGCCGTCGTTGGCTGAGCTGATATTCGCTTTCCGTCTCTGTTGTGTGTTCAGCTATTATGCCGGCTATGTTGGGAAGTACCATGGCCAGAGCAACCCAGAATGAGAGCAATATAAGCAACGATATGGCCGATCGCCGTGCCGCAGTTGAGACCAGAAGACCCAGAAGAACGAACATGGATATGTATATGATGGACACCAGGATCAGCAACCCTATCCGTAAAAAGTGTCCCAACTGAAGAGACACAGTGCCCACTATCCCGCCTACAATGAGGATGATAATCAGGTTAATAAGCACACCCAGAATAAGCGGGATCATGAGTGTTCCGCACACACCCAGATATTTACCCAGCAGGACAGATGAGCGGGAAATGGAGTTCGCACACATAAGGGTTAGCGTTCCCTGTTCGCGCTCACCACAGATAGTGTCAAATGTGAAGATAATGGCAAAGAGGCTGAAGATCATCTTGATGATGAATGTCCAGTCTATGCGATCCGCATGGGGCAGAGCGAATCCGCCCAGATGATCGCCAGAAGGCAGTGAAGACGGATTCTCCATCGTCATAGGTTTGATAGCTCCGCCAAGATCGACTCTCGCCATCCGGATTCTGTCAGCGTTAGTGCCACGGACACAGAACTGGAGTGTGTCAGGTTCCCGTTTGATGGTCACACCAGTAGTGCTGGGACCTGGCTTGGATTTCTCTTCCATCGGCTCTGTCACTGCAAGTATGCCGTTGATGGCGAACAGAACCGCCGAGATCACAAGAAGCGCAGGAAAGCGTATAGTATATAAATTGTGACGGATTTCCTTCTTAGCAATCTGAACGATCATATATCCAACTCCCACATTTCCGCGCTGGGATTTCTCCAGTTTACAATTATCAGTGCACATCATACCTGATAAAGAAAAGAAATGACAGCATGAGGAACAAAACGTTGAAAATAGCCAGTGCGCAGATGTCTGGCAATGCCGCGTGAAGACTCGCAGAAAAGGTAACAGACGGCACCTCAATCGCCTTGCTGAATCTCTTCTTCTCTTCCCTGTATTTGCTCATATCCTTCCAGATCAGCTTGATCATCTCTCTGTGTGGCCCATAGTATGAGCGTGAGAATCTCATGAAGTTCCTGTAAGCGTCCACATTCGTCCGCGCCATAGCTTCGGACGCATACATGCAACTCTCCGACGGCGAGATTCGACATATCCATCGAACCAGGTCAGCCTGAGAGTATAGCCGATCAAGATAACGATTCTGCAGGTTCCAGATGCTCCGGTTCTTCTCATCGTCCAGTTCATCCCACTTTATTCTATACTTGGCATAAGCATCTCTATTACTGGGATGATATTCAGGACCAGGGTCCTTTTGCTGCCGCCTTTGGAAATCTTTGTTTATAGCAGCAATACCTTTAGCCGGAGTAGGCGTCATCCGGCGATACCGATCCATGGCAGATGTGGCTATACCCGGAATGAGAAAGACGCCGGTGATCCATATCAGAAGGAGGATCAGCAGGGACGTTGATGCCTGACGCGTT
>SDBT01008097.1_pt1 | contig 17220 bp, 17 predicted proteins | sample 2277101 | NCBI WGS metagenome assembly SDBT01 (sample SAMN10404973, study PRJNA504765) | marine sediment metagenome | isolation source: marine sediment core GS10_PC15, 103 cmbsf | place: Arctic Ocean: Southern Knipovich Ridge | collected 2010
CTATTTATAAATGCTTAGCTCTGACCTCGTGAGTGGTTCTTCGGTGATCTCAGAAGCGTATCTGTTGTCCACCCCCATATCTTCAAAGTCCGGGTGCTTTGGCATCCAGAATGCTTTAATTGCCGCTATGATCGCAGATATTATCTCGATAAACTTTTTCATTTTAACTTTCCGCCCTGTAAATTATAAATACATTTTGGCATCCTACCCCGCTTCAATCTCAATATAGGCTCCATCCGTTGACGCTCGGCAGAATTTCCGGTTGTCTCGGCTATTACCTTTATTGTTTCTTTTGACATGTTCTCGTAAGCGTTCATATCTTGCCCGCTTTCTTGGCTTCGTTAAGTTGGTGTAGAAAGTTTGTTATGTCGAATAAACATTGATTATTGAAAACGCATTTTTCCTCGAACTCTATTACAGATTGTTTCCATTGAGGATAATAGAAAATGAATCCCAATATATCATTGGTTTTATTATTGTGAAGTATGTAGTCCCATTGGGAGCCGTCGGGACATTTATTAAAATGTATGAATTTGTATTTGGTTTTCATTTCTCAACTCCATCGTCCTGGTTAAAGTCCGGTGCGTCTGGATCGCAGAACTTGTTATATCCGTTAGCTCCGTCTGCTATTCCACCGCAACCGCATCTACAATCGTTATTTTCGGGTTCGTCGTAATAGTCGCCCATGATCTTATTTTTCCGTATCTGATATTATATTTAAATTTGCGAATCTGCCGAATAATTCTTTTGCTTTGTCGTTGTATGCTTTTGCGGCTTCGGTTTCATCATTAAAAAAACCTAAGTGTGTTTGTTTGTAATTCAGCATTATGTATGCACGCCACTTTTTAGAATCTTTACGCCAATGCACGCCTTTATATTTCGACGAACCTTTTGACTTCCTCATATTCATTAAATTTTGACTTCTTGTGCATACCCTTAAGTTGCTTCTTCGGTTATTAAGTCCATTGCCGTCGATATGATCTATCTCTAGTCCATTGCCTGCGATTAATATCAAGTTGTGCATCCCTGTTTTTCTGCTTTTATTTCCATGCCTTATGCTTGTTATTGCATAAGAAACAGTCTTCTTCTTCCTGAGATACCATCTATGTTTTGATATTTTTTGTGAATCTTGTGAATCAATTATTGCAAAGCCTTTATCTTTATATAAAGGAATTGAAACAGACGCAGGGGGTTTTGAATTGGAATTGCGGCTAAGCAGACAATCATCGCCGCCCTGAATCTGTTTTGAATTTCGTATCTGCTTAGCCATTGTTACCTCTTTCAATTAAAAAGATAACACAGATTCGGCATTTTGCAAGTTTTTCTTTAGGATTTTTTGAAAAAAGTCTGGAAATCGCCGTTTCTGATGAATTGACCGGCAAAAAAAACCGAACCAAATTAATGATCCGGTTCGCAAATTGATATATTCTCTTATAAAAGGATTTTTGACGCTCTTAACGTCTATTTCATAAGTCACCTCCATTTCTTAGCTAAGAATAGGTTTCTTAAAGTTATAGTATAACACCGATTTCCAGAAAGTCAAGTCGCATCGATTAATCCTTCTGCCTGATACCAGCTTACTATTTCTCCGGGCCTGATCTTCTTTTTGTGTAGAATCGGTTTGACCCTGCAGATTTCGTCGTTTCCGACTTCGGAGCAATAACCCGCCCATGGCCATTGTATGTTTCCAGGTAAGGGCTGTCCGATAATACCGAGCCAGTCATATCGCATAGGTTTACGTCTTTCGCAGTTTCTTCTTAATTTGGCTTCTTCCTGCTTTGAGAAGTTAAGATGATAGACTTTCCATTTTATCGGATCGAGCTCGTTACTGTGGATCCAGCGTGTTCCTACGCCAGGCCATAAACCCCATCCGGCAAATAACCCGCCTCTGCCAGAACTTGAGAACATAGCCCCATCTTCAAACAATAACTCAAAATGTACGCTCTCTGGATCGGGGTCGTCCATCTTCTTTTGGAATTTATAGATAACGTCGTCGAAGTGATGATCGTCGTCTAATTGAACTTGGAATAGTGCAGCTTGCATATCTAATCTCCTTTAAATACTCCACTGATAATATTTCCTATCGGTTCCGCCGCCGCCTCTGATACAATTTCAATCGCCGCATCCTCCATGTCTTTACTCTTGAAAACATCTGTTATCGCTGTCGAGCTATTAGCCTCTATTAATTTTTTGACAATCGGGCTTTTGTTATCTTGCTTTTCAAGCCATTTCAAAATTAACGCTATACCGATTCTTATTAGGATCATCTTCATTTTTGGTTTCCCTTCTAACTTATCTATCTTACGTTGATATTCGGGCCAAATCATTTCATTCTTAAAACCATGCCAGCGAAAGTCAACGCCGCCCCTGTAATGCCGCTCATACACGATATTACCACCACAACCCATATAGGAACGTATTTTGTCATAAGGGTTTTAATATTGTCCCTGAGCTTTTCTATCGCAAGCCATTGATCGTCAGTGTCTTTTACGACACGGTTTACGTTGTTTTCTATTACTGCTAAATCGGACATCGTAAATCTCCTTATCTTCTGAATCCTGTTGGTTCGTCTTTTTCAAATCTACTAAGTATCTGTTTAATTAAAAATGTCGGTATTCCATAATACAAGCCTACAGTTCTCCATGTCTGTTTTAAACCAGATTTCACTTGTTTTTCGGCCTTCTCTGTGTCGCCATTGATAAAATTTGCTGCTGCTTTAGTAAAAGTATCAGCTATTCTTAACATGTCATTCATTATAGATATTGGCAACGCACTTATGCCGTCACCGGTGAAATTCTTCTTTGACTTGCTGCCTAATACAGACGACAAGAAGTTTGATATTGATGCTTGCAAGAATCTACCGAATAACGCCATCATAGTGAACGGAGCGGATATTGCTTCTGCAATTAGTTTTTGCATGTCTGGAAGTTCTCCGACGATAAAAGCTGTTATCATCGCTCTTAAAATAGCATTTGCCGCCATACTGGTAAGTACTGTACCGACTCTTTTAGACCATTCCGCCCTTGTTTTTGTTTTCTCTCCTACCTTTTTTAGAATACTTAAACCAGAACTGTTAATTCTCGCTATGTCGTTTGAATATCTTACATTAGCGTCGTTAATCATTGATATAGTTTTTACGAAATATGATCTGAATAATAAGAACGGTTTGCCTATCCCTTTTGTAGTGGTGTTCAAAGAGCCGTTCCATTTGTCCCATGAAGGCTGTGTTCGCAACCAAAGAAACTCAGCCCGTTTCCTAACTTCCGTTTTCCATTCTTGAGTACCCGGCTTGAGCGATCTCCTGAATTTATCGCCGCCCCTTTGTCCCCAATAATCTTGCGAGCCACTTCTTAACTTCTTGCTTTTTATCTCTGCTTTGGCAATATCAATACCGTTCAGCATCGCCGCTGCGTCTGATAACTTTATCCCAACATTGACTTTGTTTATATTTTTCGATTTTCCAGAAAACATTTTCAGTGTTGAGTCGGTCAGTCCGAGTTCGGCAAGTTCTACGGAACTATGCCCCATCCTGATACGTTCCCATAACGTCGGAGATATATCCACAGCGTCCCTCAATCGTTTTGGCGTAATCAATGGCCTTGTTGCAATCCTGTTGAATTTAGGGTCTATTTCTGTCAGATAACCTATCGAAGATGTAAACTGAGAAGCCACAACTCTAGGGTTTACAGGTATCACGGCACGCACAACGCCATTAAACACCTTCTGGAATAATTGACCAACCGCATCTACTCTTTCGGGGGCCGATCCTTCCGCTCTTTCGATAAGTTTTATTATTGTTCTCCGTTCATCTTCATAACCTTTTTTCTTCACCGAATCGATAAACGCATCATTGTTTACAAGAAACTTTAAGCTTCGTAACGGCTTCGACATTCCTACATACTCAGCTACCGAGTTAGCCTGGGCTTCGAACTTTATAAATGCGTCCCTTACGATAAGCTTTCGTGTGCCGCCCGTTCTTTCTTGTAAGAATCCTTGATTCTCTAAAAGCGATATGCCGAATTGACCTTTTAGTTTTTTATCGCTGAATGTTTCCAAGTGCCAATAGTTGTTTACTTTTGCTTTGTCTTGGGCGTCTAACTCTTGCGATGTTTTATTAATGCCATCCTTTTGTATTCCGTCCCCGATGTTGGTTAGTATTTTAGCGGCTTTCCTTGCTTCTTTTGTCAACTTAGACGCTAATCTGTCAATATCCTCTATCGATAAGGGACCTGATTCCGTTTTGTCTTTACCGAATACAATCCCTTTTTCTGTTAAATGTTTAAGTCCTTTAGGTTGCTTTGCTGATAGGAATATATCCATAAGGTTAGCTTGCGTAAATTCAAACGACTTTCCATTTAGTTCGATCTTAATCTTAGGTGTTTTCTTAATAACCTTCTTTGATATGTTGAATCTTGGATCGAACGCCGGGGATAACTTTGTTAAATCTTTTAATGTCAAATTGGCCTTTTTCAATCCGTTCCTTAGTTCAATTACGACATCTTGTTTAAATTGGTTCATGTCGCTTATGCCCTGCTGATATTCTTCTTCGCCTATCTTTGTTATTATGCTTCTTTGTCCTCCGCTTATAGTATTAAATAACTTGAATGTTGCGTAATTGTCTATGCCTATTGATATATTTACAGCCGATCTAACAAGTCCTTTTTCTTTTTCCTGCTTCGCCGTATTGTCGTTTTTGCTTTTATCTACTACATTCAAATCGATATGTTCTACGGCCTCGGCTTCTATCTCCCTTGCTTGCCTGCGTTTCTTGCCTATCTTGATCGTGTTGATTGTGTCGCTTAAATGTTCAAGCCTGTTTATTTCGTCCACTATCGAATTAATGCCCTGAATAGTCAGAAGTGATGCTCTTTGAGTTTTAGTGTCAGCATTTAATATATCAAGAGTGCTTTTGGGGATTTTTAATTCTGCAAACGCTTCGCCAAACTCTGATTCTGTTTGCTCCCTGATAGATGCAAGGAATTTTCTTGTTTTCTCCGCTACGCCTATTACTCGATCTTGCGTAGTCTGTCTTATATTTTTTACATCAAATGAATCTATCAGTGTTCGCAGTTGTTTTGACTGTTTTTGATTGAATCCGCCTTTTAGTGGAGGTTTTTTAAGTTTCTGTTTTATTTTCTTTATTCTCTTATTTAGCACTCCTATCGATTGTTTCTTTTCGTTAGAGGTTACGAATCGTTCAACATCATCTATCACTTTCTCTAAAGCTTTTTGGTTTGTCTCTATCTTTCTTTCAGGGCCGACTTTCGCAAGTTGAGTTATGATAATGTCTTTCTGTGACGGTGTTAGTGCTGCCTTAGAGAACTTCCTTATATCTTGCCTGAGTTGTTTCGCTACCTGAATGCTGTTTTTGGCTACGGCTTCTTTGAGTTGTACTTTTTCTTTCAATGCAGATAGTTTACGTTCCGTAATTTCCTGTTGTTTTATGAGTGTGTTTGCAATATTTACTTTTTTATCGGCTTTGGCTTGAACGATCTTAGTCTTTAATTTTGCAATCTTATTCTCAAATCCTTGTGCTTGCTTTCTGAGTTTCGGATCTTCAATTAGTTTCGTGGCTTGAAGTTGTTTTGTTGCCGCGAATGTTATGCTCTCCGGGCCTGCTTCCGCTGGTGATACTATCTTAGTAGGCTGTATAGGCGTTACCTTGATCTTTTCAAACCGTTTCTTTATCTCAGCAATACCCGCCTTTGCTTCTTTGATGTTTATCTTCTCAATTACATCTGTCGGTTCTTCTGCTATCTCTGTTTCTTTTACTTCTGTTACCTCTGCTGTGGGAGTGGGGGCTATAGATTTGTTAAAAATATCTGTAAGCTGTTGTATGGTTTTGATTGATTCTTTTGGAGCAAAAATAGCTTCAAATTGATCGGCTCCTTGTATTAAGTCAGATATAGATACTGTCTTGGTTTGGATTTTATCTTCTTTAGTTCTAATATGTTGTTCTGCGGTTTCCTTATTAAGACCAACAAAATCACCTGGGCGTATTTCGCCCGGAGCACTTCTAAATACTATTATTTCTGTTGCATTGCTCGGTATGTTGTTCTCTTTGAAAATAAATTCTTTGTCGGGACTTATATCAAGTCGGCTTTCTTCGGCGTTTCCCCTAAGTATATCTGTCCTAAAATCTGCGTCGTTTCCTTTGATTTCTTGGCTCTTTATAAAATCCTCTGCCGTCTTGTGCTTCTTGGCTTCTTTTATTAAATCCCCTTCCACCTTCCCCTCTACGGGCTTGGCTTCTGCGAATACTTCTTTAAACGTTGTCGGTTTTGCTGTTACTGGCGGTGGGGTTACAGGTTTACCGCCAAATGCCAATTCTTGTTTTACGCCTTTGAAAGACTGCTGTACTGTGTCGATGATCTCGCCGATTCGGGTATTGGATAGGATCGGCTTCTTGCCTTTGCCAATTCCTATTTCGAGTTCCTTGACTCCTTTTATGCTTTCTGTTGGACGGGTTCCCTGTTGAACAAATCGCTGTGCGGTCTGTGTAGGTGATTCAAGTTGTTCCTGTCCGGTCTGGAATAGCTTTCCTTTTTTAATGCCGGTCAATGTCGATTCAACTTCTGATACTATACTGTCGATCGCTTGAAGGTCTACTCTCTTTTGTGACGTAAGACCTTTGATCCCATCACTTCTTTGCTTTCCTTGTGGTAGTCTTTCGGCTTCGGCAAGTAGGTTTGTGAATTTCTGGTTATTTGCCTTAATCATCCCCGCCCGGAGTCTTTTGACATATATCTGAGTGTCGATTGCACCGGCAACATTGAAAACTCCTGCTACCGCTGCCATTGTTACCGCATCCCGTTTTATCAGTGGTGCTGCTTCTTCCCATGACAAACCATTATTGAAAGCCGTAATACCAGTGATACCGGCTCCAACAGTTGCACCTTTTGTAACCGCCGATAAAGTAGTTGAAATAAGTTTGCCGGTTCTCGGTAATACGGATTCAAGTTTAGTAAATCCCGTCGCAGTTTTTAAGGCTTGAGTCGCTTTTGCGGCAAATGGTATCTTGCCTATTAATCCGAGCCCTTTAAATAATGCTGGAAATATAAACTTCCATTTTATAAAAGTGTCGATTCCTTCGGCTGTCGCTTCGGCGGCGGCGGCTCCGACAACACCGGGGATTTCTTCAAGTTCTTTGCTGAGTTCCGCTTGTAAACCCGGAGCTAACTTTTCGCCCCATCCAAACGGCAAACTGAGCCCTTTTGTTATGATCGCTTTAAGCTGTCCAGGTAAAGCCCGGAATGGATGAAGTACTGCCTCGGCTCTGTTAATGGCTATCTTATCATCGTCGCTAAACTGATCGGGATTCTTTGCCATTATCTCCCTTGCGTTTGCCAATTCGTCGCCGGTCCATAGTCTGCCTGTGAGTTCGTTTATTTGTTTGTCGCCGACAAAATCGCCTTCCTCTTTACGTTCTCGCTGTCCAAATTGAGTAAATGGGACCTCGCGGAGTGCGACTTGGACCTCGTTTACCCCTTCCTCGCTGCGTGTCAGTCCGTCGCGTTGCTCTTGCGTGAGCTCTCCGAATGGTTTCAGTGACGATAATATGCTTTGTTCTGGCGATATTACCGGCTCTTTCAAAGGTTGGCTTTGTGTGAGTTGTGGATCTTCTGTAAATAAAGGTGTTTGCTGTGTCTGAGGTTCCGGTTTTGATACCACTGGCTGTAGAACGCCTGAAATCTCTGCCGTTGGCGGGGTCGGAGTCGTCGCCAATCCTGGGGCATCCTGTGGCGTTTTAAAGAGTGTATCGAATTCATTGTCTTTTTTGCCAAATATCTTGTCAAATTCGTTAGCCATATTACCTAGATTCTATAAGTCGTCTAACCTGTTCAACTTTTGAAGGGTCTTTTTTTAGTCCTTCGGTTATCGTGGTTAATTCGTCTTGGTTTATTTTGCCATCAGTAAGAGCTTTTTCGATTAGAGAGTCTATATCGGTGCCAGCTTGAAATTTTGTTCTTGGCTGGAATTCAACGCCAAAACCTTTTATTTTGTCGCCTTTCGCTGCTTGTTCGTCCCACCACGTAATAAATGCTTCTTCGGTGCTTTCCGGGCTTATACCCTCACTCAATCCTTGATCGGTGACATCTTGCAGTATTTTGTTAAATGCTTCTTCGCCAAACATCTTATCAAGTATCTTGCCTGGAACCGGTATTTTGAGTTTCTTCGATTCCTTTGCTATTTTGGCAAATTTGGTGAATTCTTTATCTATACGTTCGGACCCCACTTCTGATATATCAAACAGGTCTGGATTTGATTCAAGTCTTATCCTTGCTTCGTTTTTTTGATCCTGTGTCTTTTTTTTGTCGTTCAATACCTTAATATCTGCGTCGCGTTGCTTTTGTCCGGCTGTCGGCTTATCTGTCGCGACTTTGCCCCTTCTACTTTCTGCTAAAGCCTTATTTGCTTCTATCTTTGCTTCACGCTCTCTTGCTTCAAGGTCCGACGGTTTATCGAGCTGGCTTTGAATTGCTATATTTAAAACAGATTGCGGATTCGCTCCGCCGTGACCTAGTCTCTGGAATATACCACCTAAACCAGAATCGAACTGAGGCTGCGATGCTGTTACTTGAGCCGCCGCTTCTTCTGTACTCATGCCCGATTGAGTGAGTTTGACGAAATCAAGCAACTGCTGTTTATCCTGGCGGGCGGTTTCTTTGTCCCTGAAATCTTTTAAGAGACTCGATATAGCTTCAAATCCGCCTAACTGCCTTTGGCGTTCATCTGCTCTTGTGTCTAATCTTACAACTACCATGATATCACCTTTTAATTGAATTTAAAGAATGAAGAAGAATCGAAACTTCCTGGGGTATTTAGATTTCCGCCGGAACCGCCAGAAGCAGTTGTGCCGCTTCCCCCACCAAATCCAGCCACCGACGAACTTATTGAAGATATTGTTTTGGCTATACTTGCAGCTTTTTCAAGCCCACTCGGTCCGCCCGGAGCTATTATATCTGTTCCTGTTTGCGATACACCTTGTAATATACTAGCCTGTGTTCCAAACCTAAATTGTAGATTCGCAAGTATGGCGTTTAGCTTTTCGTCGTTTACTGCCTGCTCGATCGCTCTCGGTATTGAACCGACCGCAAGACCCGTTTTGATTCTTTCCTGTTCTTCGCCGGTTTTTCTCTCGCCAAGACCGGCAAGATTGAGTATTGCATTAAACCTGCGGTTCTTTTCTGATTCAAGGAATGGAACTGCTGACGCAACTTTTCGGCCCTCAACATCCGAAAGCAATCTACCGAACTGATCGCGTCCGCCGCGTGTAGAACTTAGCGTTCCCTGCTTTTGGAGTTTACGGCCTAATCTTCCAGACTCAGTTTCGCCCTGTTTCGTGATCTCTCGGAAAATAGCTTGTAGTCCGGGGTCGTCAACTACACTGCTTGTATCGGTGGCAATGCCTCTCGTTAATTCGATTGATTGTAAGAGCTCCGGAGTGATCCCGCCGGCGGCAAATTCTTCGCCCCTGCGTATTGCCGCTAACTCAGTCTCAGTAAGACTGGCTATTTCGCGGGCTGGAATGTCAACAGATTCTTTGCCTCTTTTTAAAAGCTCTTTCCTTGCCTCTGCTTTTGTGGGATCAACTTTTAGTTTTGATTTTGTACCACTAAAGAAACTCATTATATTACTCCCTATTTAGTTAATTCCGTTCTGCTGCCGACAGTATCTTTTTCAATATGTATACCTAATTGCGTTACAAATGGATCAGCTGCGGGTTCTGTACCCGAAGATGCTATCCTTCTCATCCTGCCTACGACACTAGCTCCTTGTAGGATAATACCAGTTATATCAATTCCTACATCGAGCACAAAAGATGTCCTGTCGGTAGTATTTGCGGGTATTGTCATTTCACCATTCATAATAGTTGTGCCGGTATAGGCATCGCCTAGACCATTTACTGTACTATTATTTATGATTTCGTATTCCACTTCAAAGTTTATTTTTTTATCTACGCCCTCCAATCCATTAGTAGCACCGTGAATATGAAATTCAATTTTAGAACCTTCTTTGTATGCGTGTGCTACTTCTGCATCAAATTCCTGGAAATCGTTAAGTCCGTAGGTGTATCGTTTTAAATTACTTATAAAGTTAGTCCATGTTGGAGCATTAGCCGCAGGTACTTTCGCAGCACTCAAAGGTGTAAATATATCTTCAAAAACAGTCGCATTGCCTTTAAATACAATCGTGCCATCGGCTTCTTCTATTTCTGTATAATTTCCAGCGTCTGGATCACCTAACCGTGATGTTCCGTTTACTTCAAGTTCTTTTGTTGGTTCTACACTGTCACCAAGTCTTAATTTCAATATATTTGCGAATCCACTAACAGAAAGCGTCTTAGTAGTTATGTTCAAAGACCAATCTATGAATTTATCATACCCTCGATCAAATTCTTTTATCCAAGTATCTATCCAAGTGTCAGTCTTAGAGATAGCCTCTTTTGTTCTGCCAAAAGATAATTTTTTAGGCATTAAACTCACTATCTATCGTCCTCTATATTAAAGTCTCTAAATATGAATCCTATAATTTCCATGCGGTCCGTGCTCTCAGCTTTGAATTGTGCGTTCTGGAACCGTTCATCAAACGGCAAATGCACTGTTACGAATTCCGGACCGCGTGAATCTGTCAATAGCATTATACCGTCATTGCCTAATAATCTCCACCCGCTTTCAATGCTGTTGCGGATATACATTAAGACCTGTCCTTCTGGCTGCCGTCTGAATATCCCGTACATCCCGTTATTAACTCTTTTGTGTGGGAATATCTCGCCAAGATTCGTATTGAACACAAGCGATCTTGTCATTGGTTGCTCGTCATCGGTTTCTGACATATAGAAATCAAAAGTATTTCCATTGTAATCTGAACTTAATATCAGCGGGAAGCCTACTACGTTTCCACCAAAATCATACTTGCCCCATGCAGTACCCCAATCGGCGTATGTCGCATAAGGTAAAGTGTTGTAAGTGAATTTAGCTTGCCGAGTGTAAATCCCAAACGACCTAACCGGAAAACTATCTATAGCCGTGTCTGCTGTGTCTGGATTGAAACTGATTATTTTATTATTCGTTTCAGAGCTTCCAATAGCAAGGGCAAGATTGATCGTGCCGAAAACGTCTATAAATGCCATTTGTGCAAACTCTATCACCGAAGTATTTAATTGCTTTATTGTCTTATCGGCAAGAAGCGATATTTGGATCGAACTGCGTATCTCTCTAATTGAAAGGTCAGAAGCTAAGAAGAACAATCGGCCCGCCCTGTCATTTATGATCGCGTGTTGAGACAATGCCCCTACTTTCAATTCTTCCTGGTCCCAAGTGAAAACAGCGTCGTCTTGAACCAAAGTCCCTCTTATGTGTCTTTGGCGTTTGAATACTATTATGTTATCTTGCCAGAACCCAACCCCTACAAGCGAATCGGGGGTGCTATTGAAATCTTTAGCCCCCGCATCACCGGCTCCGTTAATATCAAAGTCAGTTGGATCGCTCAAGCTTGAATGGTGCGTTCTTAAAGGATAAATGCTGTTGTCGTCGTATGTCACGTAAAATAGGAAAAGATAAGACTCAAAGCTTGCAAGGAATCTCGCAGCGATAACAAATTGAACCCCATCTATATCCACACCAGACGCACTTCCTAAATCTGCGAAATCACTTGACGGTGATGTACTCGCCTGCCACCGCTGGATTAGATCGACGTTGTTTGTTGCGTAAACATCGTCAAGGTGTGTTACTATGCTCCAATGAGTAGCGGTTCCAGGTGAGCCGGAAGTGAATTTTTCGGTCAATATCTTATTCGTTCCGTCCCATGACCAAATATGGTAGGCAGTGGCAAGTAATAAGAACTCCGCTTCATTAGCCTGCCTTACGTGCCTGTGATGTTCTATGATCGGCGTAGCCCCTACGAAAACATTACCACTTGCTCCTTGAGTTGTGATTGTTTCAAGAACAACAATACTCGAAGTCGTAGGCAATGTGTCTACCGTAAACTCGATATTATTTGCTGTTGTTAAACTTCCATTTATTCTTATTGTCGCTCCGACTATCAAGGGCGTGTTTCCTGCCGAGTGATCGCCGGTGATGTTTATTGTTTTAGTCCCCGACACAATACTTGTGATAGCGTAAAAATCGGTTGGTGTTTGAATCTTTACATTTTCATCGTCTGCTATTTCTTTAAGACGGCCTTTTACTGCTTTGTACTCCCCCTGGTGAACACGCATATTCTCCGTTTCGTCAGCCATGATAGCTTCTGATAAAAGAATTGTCGACACTTGCTCGTTCTTGCCGAACTTGTTACTGTTTGTTATTGCTAAGTCTGACATTTAATATCCTGTCACTGTCCAGTGGAATCCGTTAAGACCGGAAGCTTTACCCCATCCAAAATTTGCATTGGTTACTGATGTAAAAACTAAGTTACCTGCGGTTTGTGCATTGTCAAATCCTGTCAGTTGAATTGTCTTTGCCGCCGTAGGAAAAGCTACGGCAAAAGTAACAGTACCAGAAGCAGAACCACTTGTTATCACTCCTGTTTTCATTATCAACCCATTTTGAAACGTAACGCTTTCTTCACCTGCATATCCTGTGCCTGGCCCAGTGATCGCAGGAACCATTGTAGTATTGTCATCTACATATTTCTTATTCGCTATTGCTTCATCTTCCACCGGAGCCGCACTTGATGCCATTTCCGCACTATCTGGTAGAGTAGGCAGATCGTTTGTTCCAGCCTTTATAAGATCAATTGTTCCGGTCCCTGCATTGTCAACCGCTGTAAAATATGTATCGTTTGCGAGTACTCCCAATATTGCCGGTGATGTAAGATTTACTGTTCCTGCATCTGTAAGTTGAATCTCGTTTTCATCTTCATCGGTCCAATGGAGTTCTGCTTTTCCTGATACGTCTTTAATACGCAAATCGCCGTGATCTGCCGCTACGGTAGGAGTAGCCGCAATTGGAGCATGGAATAATATTTTTCTGTGCTCTCCTGTGTCAACATCTGAAACTTCCGTTCCCGTAAGAGGCCAATAATGATCGACGTTCTCACGTTCCTGAATACCGGCTTTGATCTCTCGCATCCTGTCGTCGGCCTCAGTTGGAGAGTTGCCGCCTGCTGGCGTGGATGTATCGTATGTGTCACTGAAAACTGTCATAATCTCTCCTATGGAACTATTCTTGGGTTTCTTGAAAACGATTGGATTATATCATTGAGAGCCGTAAGCCATTCGCCTTGCCAGAAACCATACGATTGTTTATTTTTATTTCTTGCCTTGTAATATGTAACGCCCGACATCATGGCATCTTCAAACATTTCGCCGTACTCTATATTGTCCGGGTCCAGGGGATGATTCTTGTAGTATTCTATGATGGTGTTGTACTCAGCATTCGACGGCCTCCATAAGAAGAATTGGTTATTAAAGTCGCTGTATTCTTCGGGCCTGCCCGTCCCAGAGTCGTTAGACTTTAAGCTTCTATAATCGTCGTGTGATATCTTAGTGAGAGGATCATAAGAAACGCCGCTTTGATCTGTCAGCGTAAATGCGATCATAGCTCTAAATCCCGCTGGATATGCCAGGACGGTATCGTTTGCATTAATCGTCGGAGTAACCGACGCTACAAGCAAATCCCTGTTAGACATTTTAGTAAGGACCGTTTTGATTTCACGATCTATTTCGCTAGCTTGGAAATTCTCATTCAAAGCATCATTTACAAATGTCAATATGTTAGCTTTTTCGATATCTGCCATGTTACACCTTAGAAATAAGTTCCCCATACGCTAATATTGCCCGCTTCTGATCCGGTCCCACTGCCATTATAGACATCCCATCTGAAATGTTTAAATCCCATTGTGTCAAACCATATTCCATTAGCGGTGTCACTAGCATTAGTTCCTGCCAATACTGTTTTAGGCCAATAATCCGTTATCGTGTATGTGTCCGCCCATGTAGTAGAGCCAAGAGCAGTGTTTCCGTCAGGATATATATTGACTCTTTGTTGGCCTAAAACCACGGCGACATCACAAACTTTAACCGCCATACTGTTTGTCTCTTTCCAAGCGTGTAGAACGGCATTGAAAGTCCTTCCATCGCCGCCTTGACCGGCTAAGAAAAACTGTACTGCATTTGCTTCGCTTTCATTTCCTGTAACTGGAAGGTCCCATGTAGTCGGTTTGTTGGCCCAATCGCCCAAGTGCTGAAATGATGCTGCACCTGCTTGATCTTCGTTTGCAACAGCCCTGACTATTTCGATGCTGTGTTGAAATGTGCCAAGTGCTGTAAAGCCAGCGACAAAAGCCAATGCAATTAAAGCGCATATTAGAAATCTATGTTTTTTCATTATCAAACTCCTTAAAAACGGGAGCCAGTTTAACCTGGCCCCCGCCAAAGTCTCTATGGTTTTTCTTTACTGCGTTACTGCTACGATATTAGTTCCATCCGATGATGTCCCTAATATAATCCAGCCCGAAGTTGTATCGGCAAACATAAATGATACTTGGTCAATATCATCAGTCATAACAACTGTAGCCCATCCTGTGAAAGTTGTGTCCGGCGTGATTGTTCCTTCGCCGCCATCTGTAACGATCACAACTGTAAGGATTTGGCCTTCCGCACCATCCGCTAAAGTAGCCGCGTTAGCACCTGTTGTCGTCCATTCAACGATAGCATCTGTAATAGGAATCGCACCCGCACCGCTAAGAGTGGTTTTTCCACCATCAGCAGCGTAAGCTATTTGGCCTGAATCGTTCGCCAAAGTTAGCGTTGCATCGGCTGTTGCGTCTGTTGCTGTCAAAATAGTTTCAAAAGCATCGTCAGAGCCTTCAAAAATCAGTTGATTTGTACCGCCTGTTACAGAATTAGCAGCTTCTGGAATATTAGTAACTAAAGTAGAGCCCATGACAGCAAGTGTGTCGGTTGCACCAGTTGGGAATGTCCAGGTAACATCAGCGGTGGGATCGGTATATACTACTGTTGCTTCAAAATCGTCTGCCGTCCCTTCAACAGTCCAAGTCTCGGCGGCAGCACCGTCAAATATTTTAACATCTGTTGAAGTTAGCGTTAAAATATCCGCCGCATCAATAGTAATGTCACCATTTGACGCATCATCAGCATTGATCTGAACTCCGCCATTAGTAGTTTCCAGAACGATCGCAAATCCTGCTACAGTACCCGTTGCGTCAACCTTAAACTGACCTGCAGCTGCTTCACTTGGAGTAACTAAGACTTTACCGCCAGTAGCGGTTATATCAATATCAAACGTAGCAGCAGAGGAAATATCAACACCGCCCGCAGGAGCCGTTATTGTTACAGCATCCGCAGCCGCTTCGCCACCATCAATAATGACAGATCCCGCCGCAGCATCAACATCAATGTCCGCCGCCGCACCAGAGGTTGTCATATCGATCGAGTCATCGGCATTGATTGTCATTGCACCCGTCGTATCGAGTGCTAAAGCACCACTTGTAGAACTTCCGATATTAACGGCTCCTGTCGATGTTCCAGTGTTAATGTTGGTAGTGAAATTCGAGTTTGTGTTAATACTTGCCGCTCCGCCGTCCCATATTAAAGAAGGTACGCCTTCATCAATTTTAAGACCTAATGCTGTGCCTACAAAAACATTAAAATCAACATTCTTTGTAGTACCGGAAGTACCTAGATTAAATGCTGATCCATCAGACGCGGGAATCCAACTCATAAAGTCGTTTCCGTTGTTCCATGCCAAAACCATATCGGAATCTGTACCAACCGTTATAGATTGATTGTCGTTTACCGATAGACTCGCCGCCGTCCCGATATAGTTTTCAAACCACGGGAAACGAATAAGCGTAGAGTTCATATTGTCAATAGTTAGCGTCTTTGAACCATCAGTAACCGTAACTTTGTAAGTGGCGGCTTGCTGGAACCATCGCACTGTACCGAGACTTTGGCTTAAAGTAGTATTTGTCGAGGAAGTCGTGATAGGGTTAGTCATTACCAAATCGCCGGCTCGATCAGAGGAAATCGTAGATAGTGTCGAGGTCCCTGCATCAAATACACTTACTTGTGTGATGTTGGTTACAGATTGCCAGAATTCGTCGACAACTTCCATACTCATCCCTCTTTGACTTGCATAAGCCGACACCGACATAGCAAGCATTAAAATTAAAGATAACAGCTTGTTCTTCATTTCAAACCTTTCAAATAAATTCTGTGGGCGATGGTGAGTTATCGCCCACGGTTTTAATTCTGCAATCGATTAGGCTACTGCACAAGCCGTATCAACTACCCATACACCGAAGTCCTGTTGAGCGGTGTTTGTGTTCTGGTTTGCACCAGGATCATTGAAGCGGGTTTTCGAGAAACCGTACAATGCGTCCATAGCTGTACCAGGCTTACGACCGTAATCAAACTTCTTAGTGTATTTTTTCCACTTCTGACCCCAACCGATAACGCCAGCCTGCGAACCGCAGAACAAAGCTCTTGCAACTGCGGAAGTACCAGCGACGATATTAGCGTCGATGATATTTGTCGCAGTATTAGGATCGTCAAACGACTGTCCGCCGGTCCTCAACTCGATACGCTCATAAGAATAAAGGATAACATCATCCCATATTCCAACAGCACCATCGAACAACCGTTCTCTGCCAGTTCCGTCCTTACCAAACAGACGGTTAGCTTCGACACCACGCTTGTTAGCGTTAGCCTCGATCTGAGCCCATCCGGTAGCTCCGGTTTCCGCCCTAAGAGAATCGACCTGGTAAGGATGCAAGAACATTACATAGTACCACTTACCATTCATAACAACAGTAGGAGCCAGCTTCGGGAACACTACCATCGCTCTTGTCTTGACCTTGCTTATAACGTCAGTCGTCATAAGATAGTTCAGGTAGTCAGCCGCACCGCCATCACCGATAAGACTATCGCTGGTTTCTTCTGTCAAAACGCCTGCTGCCGTAGCACCACCGAAGAATATACGGGCAGAGCTTGGAGCCTTTTCGTTGATCGTTAGGATCGAGCTTGTTCCTTCGCCTGCATAGGTGTTCTGATTACCAAGACCAGACAACCCCCAAACGAAGTCATTATCAAGCTGCTCTGCTGACCATGTGGCAAGTCGTTTTGTACCCCTAGAGAGAATCTTTACCGCTGTTCGCTTCTCTGACATTCTACCCGCTGAACGTACAGCGTGGCTTCTTTCGTGGATCTCAACTGGAAAATTGAAGACATCCAGTGCTTCTTCGTTACCTTCGATA
>SDBT01008098.1_pt1 | contig 17218 bp, 19 predicted proteins | sample 2277101 | NCBI WGS metagenome assembly SDBT01 (sample SAMN10404973, study PRJNA504765) | marine sediment metagenome | isolation source: marine sediment core GS10_PC15, 103 cmbsf | place: Arctic Ocean: Southern Knipovich Ridge | collected 2010
AGAAAAGATAATGCTGTAACACAAGATGAAGTAACAAAAGAATTCGATAAGGTGCATAAGTGTTTACAGAATAATTTCCTCGTGATACAATCTCTACGTGATGAGTTGAATGACTTTTCTAAAGCACTTAATATTAACGTTCAAGATTCACCCTCCAAACGCGCGTTAGACTACCAACAAAAGCTCGCTGAACACCAAGACCGGGTGAATGGCTTAGCTGGCATGATGGTAGACGGTATCCCGCCAGCTCCGTCATCGCATGAGCGAAATGGGTAGATACGAAACTCGCGACCCCAAGACCCCAATAGCAATAGCGCATACGGAAACTCTGGCAAGGAGTGTCCGGGCTAAGTACGAATCTTACCGTTCTTTCAAACTGCCGTTTGAAGGCAACATGTTCCTCAACGTGGCCTTCTATTACGGTTTCCAATGGACCCTTTATAATATAGCCTCAGGAGAACTGTCTGAGATCGCCAATAATGCAGGCGCTATCCGGATCACCTCCAATCAGATCCAACCTCGGATACGTAACCTGCATGCAAAAATGACAAAGAACCGCCCCATTGAGGAAGTGATGCCTACGGGGTGGACTACCAAATCGTTATCGTCAGCTAAAGTAACTAAGAATCTCCTCAAGTTCTTCAGGGAGATCCACAATGAAGACGAGCTTGATTCGGATACCATTAACTGGGTACTCATTGCAGGTGACTGTTTCAGAAAGCCTGGTTTTGACCCCGATGCTGGTGATCGTAAGATCCATGAAGATACCGAAGAGTTTCAAGACCTCTATAGCGAAAACGCGCCTCAAATGGACCTACAAGGCACGCGTCAGCCGATGGAGGATCTTGGCTTTAATAAGACAGATGAAGGCGTAGAGTACTATCTCGGTGAAGTCTTCGATGAGGTGGTACCGCCATTTGAGATCTACGCGCCTGAGTATGCTACTAGCTTATACAATACTCGGGAGCTCATGCAAGTTAAAATTCTCCCGCTACAAGATATCAAGGATAAGTGGGGAGCCAAGGCCAGAAATCTGAGTCCATCTACTAACATGTACATGGGGAATCAGTTTCATCAGCGGATGATGGGGATGGCCAACCCTGAGATTGGTAATTCTACCTCGATCTCCCGTGCCCTAGCGCACCGAAAGCATGATCTTGGCTTTGTATTCGAGACTTGGCAAAAGCCGAGTAAAAAGTATCCAAGAGGACGTATTACTATAACTGCAGGTGACGAATACAAAACGCTATATGATAATGATAATCCCTATTATGAAGCTTGGAAAGACATTCAACCGCTTAGAAAGTATGAAGGCCTACCGTTTGTAATGTTTTCTGCAATCTGGGCTCCAGGACGCTTTTGGAATATCGCTCCTGTAGAGCCGATGCGGCCACTTCAAGCCGAATACAACAAGACTATCTCAGACCTGGTACAGAATAGAGCCACCATTGGTCGAAACAAGATCATCGCTCCCAAGACTGCTAACATTGACGAAGAGGAGATCGCGAACATTCATGGCCAATTCCTACAGTACTCCGGAATCAAAGAGCCCACGATACTCCCAGCCGTTGCGCTTCCAACGCAGGTTGAACGCGAGACTGAAAGAAATAGACAGGATATGGACACCGTCTCAGGTTCTCACGAAGTGTCAAGAGCAGAAGTTCCGTCGGGAGTTAAGTCTGGTATTGCGATCAACTATTTGCTTGAGCAGGACGATACGACTATTGCTCCCGTTATTAGGACGTTTGAGAGGGGCAAGCGTCATTTAGCGTTGATGAAGATCGGTATAGCCAAATATTTCTATACTGAAGATCGAATACTTCAGAATACGGGAATGAGTGATGAAATGTCAGTTGTCGCATTCAGCGGGGCTGACTTGTCACTAAATATCAGGATCGTACCAGGTAGTGCATTACCGCAGAGTCGTGCTGCATTACAAGCTACGTACCTGGACTTATTCGAACGAGGAGCTATTCTGGATGATCAGGGGATGCCAGACCCCAAACGATTAATGGAGTTACTCTCTAATACGATGCCGGTTGAAGCTATGGCAGAAGAGGAACAACTTGACCTCGCGAGAGCTAAACGAGAGAATATCCTGCTCTCTAGGGGTAAAGAGATACTTCCTCAACATTATGAGGATCATCGGATCCATATGAAAGAGCACAATAAGTTCCGTAAGACTGAAGAATTTTATAAGTTACCTCCGATAGTACGAGCTAAGTTCGATGAACACGTTAAAATTCACTTTATGTACTTTGCTCCTCCTGAGGCGTTAGCTTCAGCGGAGAACGTGATACCTATTACTGACGGAAGCAGGGGCGGTAGAGGCGGAGGTGGTAAGCCGAGCCGAAAATCGCCGTCCTTTATGGGACAAGGATCAATGGGCGCTTTAAATAATCCACCATCTAATCGCGGCGGAGGCACATAGTATGAACGACGTAGTAGTTTCTAACCCTACGGACCAACAAATTGGAATACACTGGCATAATACGCCTTACTTTGTACCGCCCAATCAAGCTATCTCTATTCCTAAAATAGTAGCTGATGATTGTTTGGGTCATGAAGATTATGCTGATATTCAGTTGCATGAAGTGCCTGAGGGTACCAGTGCAGAGAATTATGCTAAAGAGGTCACTATTAAGCTGCAAGGTGGTGAGACGGTAGAGTCGATCCCGGCTCCTACGCGAGACGTTACACCTCCTGATACAGCACCTGATTGGGACCCGATGACATGTGCATACGAAGAAGTCGAAGCATATATAGAAAAGTCCAAGCTAATTATTGATCCCGATAATTCCGAACAAGAAGTACGTCAACTTGTAGACGAACATTCGCAAACAACGGAGTAAGTCATGGATTTAATGCTTGACGGAAAACCTATTGGTAAGATTACGCCACAGGGCAAAATTACTGATCATACTGGTAGGGAAGTACCATCTGAACCAACGGATGTTAATGACCCAGAACAAATGACTGTTCCCCTTGATCACCCGATTCTTTACGGAAAGCGCGGTCTGCAGCCGTCTCCCGATGAACTTTTCAAAGATCAACCAGAAGGGGGTGATGAGGACGGTGGAGATGGTGTGGTAAAACCTGTCGAAGGTGAGCCCACCGAAAGTGACTCAGAGTTAGCGTTAACGAATAAGATACTGTCTAAGCAAGTTGCAGCTATGCAGAAACAGCTTAACGCAAAAAATATTCCTGCTACTGTTACGGCTGACCCGGAGACCGGTAAGATAGTAGCTAATCTAACTAGTGCGATTCCTGACGATATTAAGACAGAAGATGATCCTTACGGACTTATTAGAACTATGAAGAATGTTGCTAAAGCTGTAGGAGATATACATTCGAAAGTTGAACGTTTAGACAAGCATGCTGGGTATGGTGAATATCAGCGAGCACTTGAAACTGAGAAATCTGACTTTAAAGAAATCTTCGAAGATAAGAAGTTAGGTGCTCTCGCGAACAAGCTGCTAGACGCTGAACTACAAACTAATAGTACTGATCCGCTTGGGGTTATTGTAACAAATGTTGTTCAGGAGATAAGAGCGTTAGGAGTCAAAACCCCAAAGACGCGGCAAGCTGTTAAGGATAAAATAAGAACTGCTGGTTCAGTTCCACCCGTACTCCGAAGCTCAGCAGGTTCTGCACCTACAATAACAGTCAATAAGCCCAGGAATGTCACTGAGGCTCGAGAGCAGTATAATGCTTGGAAGTCAGCCAGGGCACGGGCTACACGAGGATAACTAATGCCAATCACTGCCGCCGGATTTGGATCCGGTTGGGATCAAGCCGCCGGAACTGGTGAGATTGAATTTGCTCTGAAGCAATTCTATCTGCCAGGAATGGAAGAGCAGAAAAACAATGCTCGCGTACTCCTAGCGAACCTCGAACGGAACGAGAGGGACGTGTCGGGTAGTCATGCATATGTTCCTGTTCTCCTTGGTCGTAACTGGGGCATCGGCATGAGAGCCAACAGGAAAGCACTTCCTGATCCTGGCGCTCAGGTCGGTCAGCGGGCGCGTATTCCTATGAAGTACGCGTTCGGTCGTTTGTTAGTTACTCTCCATGCAATGACCGCCTCGAAGAACATGCAAGGTTCTTACGATACGGTAATCGACGTGGAAACTGAAGGTCTTATGGAAGATCTTCCGAAGGACATTAACCGTCAATTTTTCTTGGACGGTACGGGTAAGCTCGGCAAGATTGCCGGTGCGCCTGCAGCTAATGTTATTACTATCGATAATGCTGACTTGGACGCTCCTCGAATTACTACTGAGCTGAGTAAGTACTTTGAAGTGGGCATGAATATTGACTCCATCAACCCTGGTGACGGTGCTGTACATGCTACCTCGGAAGTAACAGCTGTTGCTGCGGCAAACACAGTAACAGTAGTGTCTGATACGAACTTCGATGATAATGACTGGCTTACTATTTCTGGTAACTATCTTGAGGAAGTTACGGGCCTGCTTACGTATGTGTCCTCGACAGGTACTTACCAGAACATTAACCGTGCAACTGCTGGTAATGAGCGATGGCAAGCCAATGAAGTGCTCGCCACTGGTGCTACGCTTTGGGGTACTACTGTAGACTTGCTTGAAGCAGATATGCAGACTACTTGGACCGCTTGTGAAAAGGCGTCTGGGATCGCCCCGAACATCATCATTGGTACTTATGAAGCTCGTGACAAGTATGCTGCGCTCCTCGAAGTTGATCGACGCTTTGTAAATACTATCTCTTACCGTGGTGGTTTCAAGGGTCCTGAGTTCCACGACGTAGGTCTGGTTCCAGACACTGAGGCTCCCAAGGGATACATGTGGTTCTTGAATATGGCCTACATGGCAATTTACCAACAAGCTGGATTACAGTTCATGGATGAGGACGGAGCCGTTCTTAGTCGTGTAACTGACTTTCCTGCGTACGAAGCAACGTTGTATTGGTTCTTTGAACTAGGCGCACGCCGATGTAACTGTGCGGCCCGTCTGAAAGGAATCAACCAGTAACTTGGAAGGGCGGTCATGAACAGACGACCAAGTATCGAAGATAACCCAGTCATTGCAGAGCAGCTTAAGCATGTCCACTCCCCGCGACATGTTGATAAGGGCTTTGTACAAGACCTCAAGAGAATCGATCCCCTCTTAGAGTCGCGTTGGAATCCTCTTAAAGCGCGCTGGGAAATCTACCGTGATGGTCTCTATATCATGACCGTCCGTTCCAATGATGGCGGTTATCGGCATTTAGATAACCGAGTCTTTCAAAGATTATTTGTTATAGACACTGTACGGTACGCTAATTCTCATCAATTCGTCCGTGCTCTTCGTCTAGAAGATGATAAACTTATGACGATGAAACGACGTGAACAAGATGATTTTATGAGATCATGTTCTAGAGATATGCAACCAATGCTACGAGCTAGAAAATCATTTAATGCTAATCGCGCAAAGATTGATGCGCAGGAGAAAGGACGTGTATGAAGTTCAAGGGATCAAGGGATCCGTAATCGTAGTGTTGAAGCGTTTAGATCGTGTAATCTTGAAGCGTCGAATTCAGAATCTTGTAGTTGATACGGGTGATGAGTTCTACGCATATCGTGCAGTGATTCAGCAGCCTACAGATGACTTGTTTACTACAGGTGCAGCTTTTGCGTTTGATGGTATCATGGAATTGTTCAATGGCGCTACTCCTGCGGCAGCAAAAGGATTTGATAGGTCTGATGCTGTAGGTCCCGTGGGTACTTCTCAAAAAGCGATGGACTCCGGATACCCGAAGAGAGATGATGATGACGTAGATAACCCAGATCGTGCGGTAGATGTTGTAACATACCGTGTTCAATATACTACTGGTGAGGCCAACGCGACGGGCATTGACAATGTCATTATTACTAATCCATCCCCGGGTGCCGCTGAAAATATTCTAATGCTTAGTGCGCCTTTAGGTGATTTCGCTAAAACATCGTCTGACACCTTGAAGATGTTTGTCAATCATACCATGAACGGTACCTAAGTGCCCACGCCTGAAGAAACGGAGCTTGCTGCCAATTTGGTTACTCTTGGGTACACAGGTAATCCTCGAAACTTGCCTGAGGTATACAAGTTCCTGTTCGGCTTCGGTGATGTCCAGCAGACTCAACGCATCCGCACCGAGATAGGCGAGACAAGCCGTGCTCCAGCACCCCCGGTTGCGCACTGGAAGTATCACTTTGATGCCGCTGGAATACGCAATGACGAAGTAGAGTACGCGTTAGAGCAGACGAACAGTTCGCTGAGGTAGTAGACGTGCCAGCCGCGCTCGAATTCTACAAGGCCTCCAAGACCTCAACGCAGAGTGAGGGGGGTACGACCTACGTCGATTACCTGTCCATCACGGTAGATCGGTCTGGCGAAAGTGGGGCCAAGGATTTTATCATCCTTGCCCACTGTAATTTAGAAGTAGACAATGTATTGGCGCTAATGAAGGTGCGTCTGCGTTTCGACTCGGATACCTCAACCATCAGTGAGGTCGCGGACGGGCTCAAGGCAAGTGGGAATAACACCACTGGTTCAGGTCTTTACAGGGGAATGTACTTTCCCGTTGTTAGACAGGTAAATCTTACCGCTGCTTCACATACGTTTAGCTTGGAGTTCGCTAAAGAATCGGGGACTGGAGCGGTAGTTGCCGCCAACGCCAGCATCGTCGTGATCGAAAAGTCCGCAGGCACCCAATACGCCGAAACTACTACGGAATCCTGCGACCAAAGCAATACGTTTCAGACTGCGGCAGCCATGACGTTTGACCCTGGCGGGAACAATTATGTTTTCGTGTGGTCCGTTGAAAATAAGGCACTCGATGATGACGACAACGCGACTAACCTCCAGTTCATCAACACGACGGACACTGTAATTTTTTCGCATACTGATAGGCAGGCCACCCAGGCGCAGGCGGCGAACGACGACCTCTACCGTGCGAGCGGCGGCGTTGGGTTTGAGGCGCAAACTGGCAGCACTACCTATGAGATACAATTCAAAGGACGGTCATCAAACGATATTCACTGTGTTAGAAACACCGCGCTCGTAGCGTTCCCGTTTGCCGATTTCGAGAATGCTTATGCAGATTGTAATGGTCCTGGTAGCTGCGCGACTAACGCCAAGACCATCCACACTGATGGGACAACTTTTACCGACACTGAAGTTGTGCTGGCGACACAATCAGTAAATACAGCGGACCATCTGATACTCGCTGGTTGCGAGTTCTCAAACGAGGGACCAGAGGAAGGCGCGTGGCGGTTGGCATCAGCGGGAACCAACTTCGATAGCCACTCCTGGGACGACAGGGACGAGGATGAGGGCACGTACTATCAATCTTTTCACGTTCACGGGGTCGCCTTAACTTCCGGTACTGAAGACTTCAAGATTCAAGGCGCGTCGTCTTCTACGCAGGGCAATAGAGAGGGAGCCATCAACCAGGCGTATCTGGTTGTTCTGGAGATCCCTGTAGCTAGTGGTGCGGCTCTTAAAAAGACAACTACCGAAACTGAGGCAATTCCAGAGGAAGCAAGGTCAATCCTTGGGCTTATAGAGAAGACTACTGAACCTGAAGACATTACAGATCAAGCAAGAGTACTTCTTGACCTTGTAAGAAAGACTACTGAAGATGAGGATATTACTGATCAGGCAAGAGTACTACTCGATCTTACTAGGAAGACTACCGCAACTGAGGCAATCGAAGAGCAAGGAAGAGTACTTCTTACACTTGTAAGAAAGACTACTGAAGATGAGGAGATCACCGACCAAGCAAGAGTAATTATTGGACTTATAGAGAAGCTCACTGAAACTGAGGCCATCACTGACCAAGCGAGAGTACTTCTTGGTCTTGTAAAAAAGACTACTGAAACTGAGGCTATCACTGAACAAGTAAGATTACTTTTTACAAGAACGACTATTGAAACTGAAGAAATTGTTGATCAAGTAAGAGTACTTCTTGATCTTGTAAGAAAAGCTACCGAAACTGAGGCTATCACTGAACAAGTAAGATTACTTTTTATAAGAACGACTACTGAAACTGAGGAAATCACTGATCAAGCAAGAGTACTTCTTGGTCTTCTAAAAAAGACCACTGAAACTGAGGCAATCGCAGAGCAAGCAAGAGTAGTTCTTGGAGCTATTAGAAGATGGACTGAAACTGTTGCCATCGCTGACCAAGAAAGAGTACTTCTTACACTTGTAAGAAAGACTACTGAAGATGAGGATATTACTGATCAGGCAAGAGTACTTCTTGACCTTGTAAGAAAGACTACTGAACCTGAAGACATTACAGATCAAGCAAGAGTACTTCTTACAATTGTAAGAAGAGCCACTGAATTTGAGACGATTCCCGATCAAGTAAGAGTAATTCTTGGCCTTATAAGAAAAGCTACCGAATTGGTGAGAATTCCTGAGGAAGTAAGAGTATTATTTGGTCTTATAAGAAAAACCACTGAAACTGAGGAAATTTCTGAGCAAGCGAGGGCGTTCGTTACAGTTAGTGGTGCAACTCTTATAAAGATAGCTACCAGCACGCAACAAGTCTTAGATCAAGTAAGAATAATTCTTACTCAGTTTTCTCAGTTAATTTCACCTGTTATCTGTCCACTGTATACAGAAATTACAGGTTTAACACCAACATTTGCACTTGAATTTGGATCTCCAGTAATCTCAATGTTTGATTCTAGTTTAGATGTAAAGACTCCGACATATTTAGGGGCACATGGAACTCCAGAATCTGAATGTGATTAGGTGGTGCAATGTCAGATATAGCAACTATTAAAGCCAATGTTCTTCTTCGGTTAGCTCAAAATGAAGGTGAAATATTCACTACACTTGAGGTCGTGCGCCAAATTCAGCGTGAATACGAGCATGCTTTAACTGAAATTAACATGAAAAATGATGAGTTTCTTGCGCAACAAGTAACGTTTGAAACTGCCGGTGATGGCGGAACGTCTACAGTTACACCATACGCGTTTCCAGGAGATTTTGAAAAGCTTCTTAATTTAGAGATTAAGCATAGTGCATCACAGCAATTTGATCCTGTACCATATGTTAGCGTGCACTCTAGAGAAGCGTATAAAAATCGTAGGGCATGGTTATATAACCAATACCTTACTTACTATTACATTATTGGAAATAATTTTTTCTTTGTTCCAGATCAAGCGCCACCAGCTGGTGGTGATAATGTAAGAATGGTCTATATTTATAGGCCTCCAGATCTTACTACCGTAGCTGAAACAACTATTCCAGTTATCCCAGAGCAGTATCACGAAATTTTAGAAATTGGTGCAGCAAATCGTCTACGGCATGCTCTCAAGGAGCCCCCGATTGATGTTGACGAGTATAATCAAAAGTTACTTCAAATGACAGAGACCATAAGTCCTAGGGTTAAGCATAATCCTAAAGCGATTCGGATGATACCTGGAGGATTATATTAAATGACGCAACGCCTTAAAGGTGCATACACGGGTCCTCTAAATCTGAGACCTTCTATGGTTCCGCTGAATGAATCATTTGCCCCGTCTCGATCTAAGAGTGCTATTCAGAGTTATCTGGCCGGCGATGGTGGCCCTCCTGGAGAAACTTTTTTATTTGACCCTCCTCACAGGCAACATTTTATAGCACTTTGGGATTTCACTGAGTCTAACCAGTTCTTTAGAGTAGAAAAAGGACCATTAGGTACAGCTGGACCATCTCTAACTCGTAATGTCATATTCGCTGCTTTAGCTGTCGTAGTTGGTGGGTCCCGGTCGCAATTTTGGGATTTTAGTCGTGCGCCTATTCAGATTGCAAGCCTATGGATTTATGTGCCGGTTCTATCGGGGCCGCCGAATACAATTCAATTCACAGTTGGATGGAGTAGATAATGCACGCGACTTACACTGGCCCTCTTACGGAACATCCTGGTTCAGAACCAGAGCACTTTCCGACTATACATGACTTGTATACTCCACATCCTTTTCAAAGTGTTGCAGGTGATGTACTTATTTTTACAGGCCGGACAAGACTCGGCTGGATTATGATTGAAGATATTCCAACTACCTTGTCGATGATAGTGTATGATGGGGTAGATGCCACTGGAGTAAATAAACTTACTCTTGATGAGTTTTACCCGCGTGGTGTCCTTAGACTTGCTCTGGATATGCAGACGGGAATATTTATAGACCACGTTGGAACAGGTACTATTAAATTCGGTATAGCTTACGTAGGGGCATAGGATGCCGTTTCCAATAGATCGCCGGTTCTCAACAAGGGGTAAGTACTACACTCCGTCGATGACTGATCCAGATAAAATAGATCGGTTAGTCACTGGTAATAACATTTTAGGGCCGTCTATAATTATTGCTATTATAGTTGTCGGCCCAACAGGTACCGGCATGGCAGATCTTAGAGAAGGAAATGACGTTGATGGGATTGATTTTGCATGGTGGAGCATGGATATATCGGCGCCAATCTATGGTCGCCATGAGGTTGGGCCGCTAGCCTCTATAAATGGGGTAAATATGTTATCGTTTACTCCGGGACCACTAATCTATTTGGTGTATAAATAATGGCTGCATGGCTTGATCGAACACTAGGTGCAGGATACTCAGGCTCGCTTCCTCCCGGGAGTTTACCAGCTCGTACCCCTAACATTAGTGATCCGGTACGAATGGAGATCCTTGTTGACGGTGAGAACATTCTTGGTGCGTGTATAATTGAGTACATCATTTGGACTAGAGATTCAGGTGCTGGAACAACTGCTATTTATGATAAAACTGATGCTATAAGTGGACCAACAGTGTGGACTACTGCAGACGCCAGTGGAATTATAGCTCAACCGTATGGTCTTTGGGACGTAGGACCCACGCTCTTCAAAAACGGTTTCTATGTAGATCTCCCAGGCTTCGTTACCGGAGCAGTGGCGTATAGATAATGCCAGTACCTATCAGAAAAACCTCTCCTAATATACCAGATAGCACTTACGTCTGGTCTCAGTTCTATGGGCTAGATCTTAAGGACGCTCCTCTGTTAATCCCGCCTAGGTTCTCACGTCGTGCTAACTTTGTAGATGTGACCTTGTTAGGATCAGTTAAAAAGTCTAAGGCACCTACAAAAATAAATGCGACTCAAATTACAAGTAACCCTCGTGTTACTGGAATGATTGAGTACATTCAAAATGATGGAACTACGTTCTTCATTATTTATACAGACGACGGAAAACTATATAAGATCGATATAGGTGGAACAGTTACTGCGCTCAATTTGGAGTCTTTGTCTATTGGTTCCGCAAAGATAGTATCTTTAGCTAATTATAATAACTTGTGCATTTTTGGAGATGGGACAAATGTTCCATTTTATATGTACAGGGATGTTGTAGAGGCTTCTGATGACGTAGATGTACTTCATAGTATCTATGAGCTTGGTGTTAAAGCACCTGCGTCTAATGGCAGTGCGGCTCTTGGAGCGGCTGGAAATCTTACTGGCGATTACTTCTATAAAGTTATTTTTGTTTCTGATACTGGTGCTCGTAGTAATCCAAAAACTGGTGCCGGACTTGCAGCACCTACAGCTACTTCAGATATAATTGAACTATCATCATTGCCTCTCAATACTGATACTAAGCAAAATGTCGTGGCAAGAGAGATCTATCGAACATTGGATGGTACAGGAGTAGGTGAAGAGCATCTTATCTATTATTTCCTTACAAAGATAAGTGATAATACTACTCTGATATTTTCAGATAATATTATAGATGCCGCTTTAGGTGATCGTATAATAGAAGATAATGATACACCTCCTGCGGGCCTCCAAGGTTTTGTTGAATATAATGGTTTTTTGTATGGTTATATTCCAGAGTCACATGACTTAAGATACTCTAAGATTAATGCAGCTGAAGGTTGGAGCCCGTTTGCAGTTGAACCAATTGCTCCTGGATCCGGTGGGACGATAACAGCTTTAGGAACTCTCAATGCTTTAGTTGTATTTAAAGAGAAGTCAATTCATAACTGGATTGGTTTTCCTGGATTGTTTAGAAGAACTCGTAAAGCGTCTGGTTTAGGTTGTGTAGGACAGGAGACTGTTCAAAATGTCGACCTACCATCCGGTGGAGATGTTCTATTTTTCCTGTCTCAATGGGGACCGTATTTCTTTGATGAGCAGGACCCGTATCCTGTAGGGCGTGAAATAAGTCCGATATTTGATGGTTCTGATTCTCTGTATTTATTTAATCATGCGCAAGGTAAAAAGGCGCAAGCGACTTACATCTTTGATGAGAAGAAGTATTTCTTGTCTATTCCAGTAAATGGTGCTTCTGAAAATAATCTCTTACTTATATATGATGTCTACGCTAAGAGTTGGCATCTTAGAGAACCATTCTTTGCTGGTTCTATAACTACTAGAACTAACTCAGCGGATCGCCAAGTTCCTGTTGGTGGTGAGTCAAGAAATGATGCAACCGATGGCGGATTTACTTTCACTATTGAGGGCAACGACCAGTATTTAGGTGGTGATTACAAAGGAGAGTATATAACTTCTTGGAATCATCTTGGGTATCCAAATCAGAAAAAGCTTGGGCTTACATTAGAGCTTGATGCTGAAACCGCTGGAGTCAATCCACTGTTTGTTGATTTTTATGTAGATGGTGATGAGCGAGCTGTGCTAACAAGGTCCGTGATTCTAGATTCGGGTGGCACATTGTGGGATTCAGACACTGATTTGTGGGATGGTGATGCTAAGTGGGATCAAGATCAGTTTCTAAGTCCTATAATTGGTCTGATGAGGATGAATTTTAGACAGATAGCGCTAGGCTTTCGTACAGAACTTAAAGACGCACCCTGGCATATATTACAAGCACGGTTAGTATATAAGTTACTCCCATCAGCAGGCACAAGACTATGAGAGAGCACGCTAATAAAAATCAAGATGATGTTTTATTGGAAGTAGAAGCGCGCATGGATATAAAATCTCGACAATATGATGATGGCAAAGATATAGTACGTCCTAGGGACCGTGAGTTGTTTAGAAAGTTAGAACGTATTGAGTTAACTGCGCAAAAGTCTGAAGTTCTTTTTGGAAATATGGTTACTGCTGTATTTACTAATGGTAGTTCACCATCTGGAACGGTAAATCACCAGACTAATGATTTGGAGATCCCGCATACTTTAGGACAAATTCCTGCTGATGTTATTCCTGGTGCATTCCGACCACAATCTGCATCAGGTGGTGGTGGTACAATTGCTACAGGTACAATTATCCGTGGTGAAAAGCCTTGGACTGATAAGAACATTTACCTTAGATCCGCTGAAGCTGGAACTGTTCGCCTTTATTTAATGGTGGAATAACATGGCACTAAGTCTAATTACGTTTGTAGCTGGTACAAAGATTAAGTCATCTGAGGTTAATTCAAACTTCTCAACTATAAATGCAGAGTTGTTTGACATTAAGAATGCCAATATAGCTGCATCTGCTGCTATTGTTGATACTAAGTTAGCACAAATTACTACGCCTGGTAAAGTTGATGGTGCTTCAATAGTAGTAAGTTCTATCGAGTTTGTTAAAGGCACAGTACTATGGTTCATTCGTACCACAGTGTTGACAGTAGCTGACGATGTTTCTTCTCAATTTGTAGTTCCTGCTACACTTTCGTTTGACTCTGTAGATTTAAGCGTGAAGACTGCTCCTACAGGAGCTGCTCTTATCATTGATATAGAGTCAAAACGTGGTGCTGGAGCGTTCACTACACTATTTACTACAAAGCCGCAAATTGATGCCTCATCTCTTACAGGCGGTGGTAGTGCGGTGTTTGATACCGGTACGCATGGAACTGAAGATCAGCTTATAGCTGATGATATACTTAGATTGAATATAGATCAAGTAGGATCCTCTGTTGAAGGCGTTGACTTAACTGTTACTTTTAGACTGAAACAGAAGGTACCGCAAGTATAATGGCACCGTTAGTTCCAGAGCCCTTTATTAGTGCCGAGGGGCCTGTTCTCGAGGCTCTCACCGGTGACGGTGCATCCCAAAATGATACCGCTCTTGCGTCTGATGGTGATTTAGCTACTGCAGCTTTTGCTAGGGTTAGTAACAGTTCAGGCCAAAGTGGTCGTGTAGTTCTTCGCTGGACATTTGCAGGTGCAGATCCTATTCCTATACAGACTAATCAAGAATATGAGTTAGGTGTAAGGTATAGATTGCATACTATAACTAACGGGGGCACTTCTCTTATTAAAGCTTTAGCTGAATTTAGCATCGATGATGGTGCCTCGTATCTCCCAATAGAAACTGATCTGGACCAACCTAGTGGCACAGATACTGGTGAAGTTCATTTCTCTAAAACTTTCAATAGTACTAATCTATTTCCTGGTGGGGTATTAAACGACATTAGAGTAAGAATTGAAGCTGAGGTAGTAACTGCCGGTGGTGGTGGAGCAGAAGTTATTGCCTATGCTCATGAGATTTGGATAGTAGCGTTGGGAACTGGCGGTGGAGTTGGGTCCTTCTTTTAGGGGATTATTATGCCTGCATGGGTAGCACCATTAATTGCGATCGGCGGCTCGATGCTTAGTTCGTATCTTTCAAAACAGAACCAGAAAGATGGGCCCCCTAACGCTCCAGAATATGACTGGATAAAGAGCCACGGTCCTGGTATTTGGTCACAACTTAGTGCCTCAGGCATGAGAAATATGAATCGGCCTGAAGGTATAGGTCAGACTGTCAAGGCTGGTATGGCCAGAGACTACCGTGCCTCGTCTTCCGCAGGTCTTCAAGGCGCGCGCCGACAGAATGAGATGAGAACACAGCAAGCAGGTTTGTCCCCTGGTGGTGGGGAATCTCAACGCCGTGAATACCTCGCTTCTAGGGGCTTTGCGGAGGATGTAGGTCGAGGTCTCTCTCAGATAGAGATTCTAGACTTCCAAGCTAAAGAAGCTCAACGTGCTAGGGGAGAGAATCTTCTTATTAACTTGACAAGAAATGCGCCGGCGTATGCTCAGTTGGCGTCTCAAAATTACTGGAATAGTCTGGCTCAAAGTAATCTGGATAATCAAGCTATTGGCGGAGCTATAGGTTCTGCATACGACATGTACTATAATGCACAGAATCCTTATACTAATCCGTATTCTACGGGCCAGGGGAATAACTTCTCAGATCCAAATGTGCCTGGTGGGCAAGGCCAAGATAATTCAGGGTGGAACTAATGGCAACTAACTTTCGTAATGCTGTTATGTCAGGTCTCTATGGTGTTGCAGCCATAGCTGAAGCACAGCGGAACCATCGTAAAGAACAAGCCGCTCTTGATAAGGCCAAATGGCAGGCGCGTTATAGTGAGCGTGATCAGCAGATGCGCATGACGCAGCAACAGAATGAGTACATGAATAGTCAGGATCGGCTTGCCAAGGACCGGGATGCTCTTACTAAAGCTCAAGCTAGATTTCAAATAGAACAAGATCGATTCAAAGAAGAAGCAAAACTTACTGCTGAGCATCGTGGAAAAGTTTTAGAGCAGTCTGGTGAAACTGCAAGAGAAACTGCAGAGATTAGAAGAATAACTGCTGAATCTTCTGCTGAATATAAGGCGTCTGAAGCAAAGCGTAAGAGAGAGTTAACTGTAGCTGATATAGAATTAAGAAAGGCTACAACGTCTAAAAAGTACATTGGCACAAGGGCAGGTCTTGGTGAAAAGTACGCTGAATTAGGCGTTAAACTCCTTAGTGATAAGCGTAAAGCGCTTGCTTCCCAATGGAAAAGTGAGCCTGAAGCTATACTTGAAGAGGTTGAAAAAGAATTAGAAGCTCTCATGCAGCCCTGGTTAAATGAGTACAATCGTAAGATTAGGGCAGAAAAAGCATTGTGGCACGCGTCCGGTAGATTAGGTACCCCTCCTCAAGGTGAAGAGCTGTCATGGACAGATATGGCAGCTGGTACTAAAGGCATCATCGAAGAAGAGATGAATGAGATGCGGTCGGACGATGTTTCGGCGGAATGGAAAACATTCGATGAAGATCCTACGATGCCTGAACGATTTGAGTCTGGTAAGCTTACTGAAGAGGAAGTACAATTGCTCGAGATGGTCAAGCCAAATCTAGCCGATACTTATAAGCTGATGCACAATATAGAGGGTGAGACGTCTCGCTCTGTTGAGGAAAAGATAAGTAAACACAGGACTCTTGGTAGAAACACTGAAGAAATGGAAGAGAGATTGAAAGCTCTCGCGGGCGCAAAGGGTGATTAAGTGCCAACCAGCGGTACTGAAGCTTTAGAAAGAAAATATAGTAGTATGGCTAATCCTGAAGAGCCTACTACTGTAACTGGGCGTACGTCTTCCGGTGCGGTAAGTTACACTGAAGAATTAGAACGGAAGCATGGAGTTCAGCCAGATCAAGGGATGCAATCTGGTATACCAAGCCATCGCACTGAGCAGGGTACTTGGGTACCAGAGCTTGGACAGATGTGGGAGGAAGCTGATCAGCAAAACGCCCCTCCAGACTCTGCAACCGTAGGTTCTAGAAGATCTGCTGTTGGTAGAGCTCAACGAGAGTCTATAAATACTGAGGAGTTTCTACGCTCTCAAGGCATTGAGGTCCCAGAAGAAGGACATCTGCCTGATGGTTCGCTATCTCCTTGGATTCGGTACCCATTAAAAGGTTTAGAGTTCTTGCAACGAGGTCAGTACGCTGTAGTTGGCGGGCTTAAAGGTCTTCTTAACGCAGACGCGGCTGCGGCTACTAATAACTTCTTTGCGGGCCTTCTTAAAGGTCAGCGGCATGAAGTTGCTGATATCTTAGATAAGTACAATCTCCTGCAAGATGCACCCGTAGCTAAGTTTATGACTGGGCTTGCGGGTGATATCGCTTTAGAACCACTGTCTTGGATCACGTTCGGTCCCTGGGGTGCGGCTAAAGGAACGCTCCTCAACGGCTTCGGCAAGCGAGCGGTAAGAACCCCGCATGACTTTACGCATGAGTTCCTTAAGAAGGCTGGTGCTGACATAATCGAAACCGGCCGTAAATCCCTCTCCAAGAAATCTGACGTCTGGGAATACTTGTCGCTAGAGGGCCGTAAGATGCTCAACGCGGCTATCAAAGAGTCTAACGAAGAGATGGGAGTTCATGCTGTCCTTTTTGAGATTCAAAAGGGCACTAAGCTTGGAAAGAAACTCCTTCCTGGTGGTGCAAGGTTCATTGGCTACGTTCCTAAGATAGGGTCATATAACGTCGGTGACGTTATTAGGA
>SDBT01008099.1_pt1 | contig 17217 bp, 28 predicted proteins | sample 2277101 | NCBI WGS metagenome assembly SDBT01 (sample SAMN10404973, study PRJNA504765) | marine sediment metagenome | isolation source: marine sediment core GS10_PC15, 103 cmbsf | place: Arctic Ocean: Southern Knipovich Ridge | collected 2010
CTCTAAACTAAAAGGCCCCATATCATTAAACCAATGACGACAATCTTTATTAGCACAAAGAATATTTACACTACTGCCACCATGCGGGCCTTCATACCATTCTGTTCCACCACAATATGTGCAAGTTATCATTATAATTTTCCTTTATTTTGATAATTTTTCCAATTATGTTTTTCATTCCATGCTTCATCTTTTGTTTTATTAAAATATTTAAGCGTCGGCAAAAGACGACGCGAACCATAATCAGGAGATTTTACAGTCCCCAACATATTATCTAATTCTTTTAATCTTTCATCAAAACTATTTGTTGTATTTGTTCCTTGAAGAACACATAAAAGTTCCCAGTATGCCACTAATAATGCACTTCGACACTCATCGCATTTATAATACGAACATGGCAAAAAAGGGGATGGAGAACCGCGATCTGTCTCTTTGTCACATACTTCGCATTTTGTTATTTTAAGCCAAGTATTTGTCACAGCTAAAAAACTTTCTTTATTTTGGACACCAATCTTGATATCCAATTATTTTTAACTATTTTTCCCGTTTTTATTATTGCAATTATTTCTTCATCAGAAATATCATGAAATTCTTTTTTAACCCAAACTACACGGCAGTTTTCTTTAAGACTAATATGCCTACGGATATAACCCTCAGAATCAGCATATGCTTCAATCTGTTTGACTTCTTCGGGAATATCAGCTTCGGGACTTAAATCAATAAAACTACCTGATGGACATCCTTGTGGTGACCATCCCAAATAAGGTATAAGTAAAAATTTACCAAAATTTCCACTTGGACCTTGAAGCGTAGCACAATCGGGACCATTACAAATTTTTGCTTTAGTACATTCTGGATAATAACATGGCATCTCAAAACCTCGTTCCTTTATTCATCTTCAAGATAAGTTAATCCCAAAACCTCTTTTTCTTTCTTGGTAAGTTTCGCAAAGGCTTGGTGTCTGATTTTCTTTCTTTCTTTTAATTCTTTTTCTTCTTCTTCTCTAACTGCGTCTGCTGCTTGATGATCTCTCCACCAAATTTGTAATTCTAAAGAAAACCTTGCTATATCAACTGGATCGTAATTTTTAATAATAGTGCATAATTTATCAGCAACTTCATCAAGTTCTTTTTGCGAAATGCATTTATTATATACATCTGGATGATAACCTTTAAAATTTCTTTTTCTTTCCTCTTCCTTTATTGCTTTCCCTGTTTTTAATTCTTCTAATTCTTCTAAAAAACATAAAATTTTAGATACCTCAATTTCTCTATCATTAGGTTCCATGTGACCGCCATTGCAGGGCATAATTATTCTCCTTAATTAGCCCTATTATACAGCTTTCCCAATCCTAAAAAACTTGTTTTTGATTATATGAACTCACAGCTTCACAAAAATTGATTAAATCTTTTCCGCTCCAATCTAATTTTGCATATTGGGCCATCAAAGATACAAATTGAATATTGCCAAGAACATACCCTTTTGAAGAATCGATTCTATCAAGACTTGCTCGATCTGGTGTTTTAGATAATTGATGTCTAGGACTTAAACTTTTGGGTGATTTTAATTTCCATCCTGTATATGGACAAATTCCTTTTTGCTTTTCCCACTGATTTTTTAAATCTTGAAAAGTAATAGCAATTTCCATATTTCTTCTACGATTGCTTGCCCGATTTCCTTTTGAATGTTGCTTTATTATATTTAAAAAATACCTAAACGGAGAATATTCATCTACTTGTCTAACAAATTTGTTGTGCCATTTACCTTTATGCTCATCTAAATGAGCATTATTATCTGATCCAGTGCATTTTAAAGAACAATAAGTTCGTCGTCCTAATTTTTTATTTCTATTTGCCTCGCCTTTAATTCTCACAAACTCTTTTCCACAATATTCACAGATCAATTTAATTTGCATAAAAAAACCTCCATACTATTAACATAGTATGGAGGCGGGGTTAAGTGGAGGTAATGGGAGTCGAACCCATGTCTTGAAATATTTGAACCAAAGCTTCTACATGCATATTTTAGTGTTTATTTTTCGTTAGTCTATCGCACACCAAACCAAACTTTAAACTAACTACCGACAACAAATCTTATTTCAACTGTAGTCGTATGAGTTGAAACCAGCCGAGTTGTTTAGCGGATTAAAAGAAACCATCGACATCTTCCTTAAAACCCGTGACAGATCATGCTGCCATGCGAAGCGGTGCTTCTGCAATTATTTTTTGATCAGTTTTTTACGTGGCCAACTGATCAACCACGACATGCGGCTTTTGGACCTAAACATCCAATCGATACCATTTTACCCCCAAATTGTCAAAGAACAAGTGATCTTTCGATCAACATATATATTATAGCTAACTCAAATTAATTTGTAAAGCTCTTTTAGCTTTCCTTTTTAAACTCATTTACCGGAATTACCTTCTTATAATAAAGAACTCCACAGCCTTCACAGGTCCAATCCGCAGGCTTCAATTTAATTTTAATGCCTTTCCAATTAGGACCATTGCTATCGAAACTTGGTCTCTGAACTGTAATGGATTTAATCTTATTGCCTCGTTTTAACCTGAATACTTTTACGATTTTTCCAGTATATTGACCACAAGCCCCTCTATGCAATTCTGGCACTAAACGATACATCAACTTTTTACCAATTAACAAATCTTTCATTATCTTCCCCTCATATGCTATTATAGGGGTTTTATCTGAATTTGTAAATTCAGTCGTTTATCAGAAGTATCACTCCAAGAAAAACTAACAACCAATTTTCTTCAGAAATACCCCAGCATATAAATACAATTCCTAAAATTACCATTAGAACAATACCGCCAAAAGTGTAATTCCTGATCCAACCCAAAATACGCCCCAACTCTCATCAAAGGCTCCCCAAGTCATTAATATTATCCCTATACCTAAACCCAGCATAAATATCTCCTTAAGGTATTCCCATTTTACAAATAGAAAATGGCCTGTCAAGCCATAAATACTATAAACCGAGTTTCATGGAGAACTATTATGACAACATGGCAAGAATATTTGAACGCCAGAGGCAAACTGCAAGAAAAACCAGCAGTTAAATTGGTTGGTGATTACGATGGTCCAGATCCAAAATCTCCAGATCAATCTGTTTCTAAAGGCAAAGGATGGGACGCAAAGGCTCAAAAAGGCGATAAACCATCTCCATATAGAGCACCGGGTACAAGTAAGAAACAAAGCACCGAAAAAGGCTTTGGTGATCTTGGACCAAAAAACTTAAAATATGAACCAGACACAGACACAAGCAATGGCAGAAAAAAAATGTCTTCCATGCCAAAAGAAAATTTTGTGAATCAAACAAAGGATATGAAAATCACTGAATTCGTTAATCACATGTTAAAAGAATGTGGACATATTCATGAAGAAAATTTGCCTACTGTTACTGGTCGTATTGGTGAATTTCATCCATATCCAATTGAAGCCATCAAATATGTTGCAGCCTTATCTAAAAATAATAAAAGAATGCTAGAAAACTTGCTTCATGAACTAAAAAAAGAAGGGATGCTTAAACCTATGCTAGAATCTCTTTTAATAAACGCTGAAGATTATGCATCTCTAGGCGAACTTTTTAATGACCCTAAACGTTGTCGCTCTTTATCTCGTGCCTTGGAAGCGGTTGCTCAACCTATTGTTGTAAGTAATGGCAAAGAAGATGAAGAAGATGAAGATGAAGAAAATGATGAACTAAGTTTAGGTGATGACGAAGAAGATGGGGAAAGTGGCGAAGAAGATAAAGCCGATGACCCTGAAGGAGAAGATGGTGATGATTTAAAATTAGGAGATGATGAAGAAGACGATGATCATCCTTTATTTGGAAATCGAGATAAAGAAATGATGAAGAAAATGATGAAATTTATGAGCAAGCGTTAATGAACTTTAAATCATTTATCAATGAAAATTACACCTACACCGATGCTGCGGGGATGAATCTGCCTGTGACTAGAGATAAGGCAGAAAAAGAAGTTTTAGATCACGGAGATCAATCTGATTGGGAAGCATTTTTAAAAGAGGTAGGCGATAAACCACAGTATACTTCAAAAGAACTTCTTACATGGTTGGGATATTAATAATCTTCAGTTGGATCATTAGTCATTTCATCATCAAACCAAAGTTCGGTTGGAAGATTTAACTTAAGCCAAGTTTTAATATCTTTAGGATCAATTTCGGGTTTATTTTTAGGACCAAAACTTACACAGAAACCATTAATTTTAATATCGTCCCGATATCCATCATCTTGTTCTGGCTCTTCCCATTCAGACACATATGCGATTCCAGATTGAATAACACAGCCACAGCCAAAAGCCCTAAGCCAAAGCCAGTCACCTTCAGAATCAGGTTCCCGCTTCCAGTTCATATTGCCTTTGTTATTTCCACACATTTCAATCTTCCTGCGATATTGGATTTTGACTAAATCTTAATTTCATTAACTTTCCACCACGAGCAGGACTTAAAAATCTTGAAAACAATAAATCATGCCTAATTGGGTCCACACCAGTTATTCCTAAACAATAACAAATTAAAGAACCTACTGCGGAACCTCTACCGGGACCAACTGCCTCACTTCCATCTCCAAAGCCAATTAAAGAAGGACAAATTCTTCTTGCCTCATCTGTCATCATTTGCTGAATCAAAAAATAAGATGAAAATCCTTTATGACAAATAAGTTCATATTCTTCATCAATACGCTTCTTATATTCTTCCGTAATTGGCAAGCCCATTTTCTTAAACCCTTTGTAAACCCCTTCAAGAAGTTTTTCATCTGCATCTTCAATCTGAGGGAGTTTGTTTGATCTATCTAACTCTACACCCTTAGCTGCTTCGCAAATTCTAACTGTATTTAATTTGGCTTCTTTTAAAATATCATATTCAATTACATCGCTATAGTCTTGCTCCCACTTCTCATTAATTTCCTCTTCGCTCTTCATCCATAAGTTTTGATCCTGCAATTCAAATAAATCTGCTAATTCATCTGCATCTAATTTCTTTTGAATATCTTCAATGGTATTGCCTGTTTTAATCATTAACATCAATCGTTGCATATGACTATCTTCTTTTAGACAATAATGACAATCTTGAGTTAAAATAATTGGAAGCCCATATTTCTCAGATGCTTGTATAATGAATATATCATAAGGTTTCTGCTTCTTAAAATCTAAAAGCATAATTTCAAGATAAAACTTATCACCAAACATGGCCATATATTTTTCAATCATGGCCATCGCTGCTTCTGGACCTTGCGTATCAAAAGCCTGTCCGATTTCACTCATATAACAACAACTTGTGAAAAACAAACCTTCTTTATGTTTCATTAAAATTTCATGATTAACACGAGGCTTATAATAAAAACCTTTTGACCAACCCCATGAAGATAATCTCACTAAGTTTTTATAACCTGTCTCGCTATATGCTATAGCTAATAAATGATATGATTTTCTAAATTTGGATTTTTCTTCTTCGTTTAATTCTTTTGCATGTATTTTAGAATCATCTATTTCTGGTTGCATTGGATTAACATATAACTCACAACTGAAAATTGGATTTATATCATATTTTTCACAAGCTCTAATTTGTCTTGGAACAGCACCCATCATGCCATGATCTGATATGCTTAGAAATTGTTGATTAATTTCTGGGGCACGTTTAGCGTACTCTTCAACCATCCCATACCCATCTAATAAACTGAAATCGGTATGCCCTAATGCAAGTGAAGATGTTCGAACCCGACAATCTTCACTTGCGATTGGCCTCCTTTTTTTGTAATTATGTCCATCTAGAAATTATAGTAAACCAAAATTTTATTTTCAATCAATTATTACAAAGTCATTAGATGTGCATTGCCATGGTCGCTGATAAACCACACATTAGGCCAAAATTGATCTTGAGCCATTTTTTGCTTCAAACTTGCTTCATCGCCTTTATGATATAATTTACCATGTTGATACCAAGTTTGATGGTCTTTAGTTGCAATATCGTCTTCTTCTGGCTCATGTGGCTCTTCATATTCTGGTGGAATATTTTCATCACTCTGAACCTGAGTATCAAAATCATCGAATTGCTCACAATATTGGTGAAAAGTCTTCATGTGAGTATTTATTTATTATTTCATATATTCGCAAATATAAATTTCCATACCAAGTTCGATTAATGTTTTCATAAATGCAATTGAAATTACTGGACCTCCACCTTGTCCTGTCGTATCATCTTTGCTTGGTTTAAACGAAACATGGGCAATGTATTTCCCATCAAGCAATTTATCCCGGTTTTCTCCAATCCACTCTTCCAGTGAGTAGAACTGATTAATATCCCATTCGCCTTTGAATAAAGTGAATACAGTGGTATCGGTTGAATCAGCTATGTATACAGGCATTTAATGATTGTTTCCATCTATTAACCATGTTATCCTGTTTCCTCCCTCGAATTTTTGTGACTTGCATTTATAATCTCCAAGAATCTCTAATTCAATCTGTTGAATCTTAAGATCATAATAACTTATATTTATAGAATCTTCAGAATCAGAATCCCAATGATGCAAAACACGCACATGATTGGCAGGAGCTAAAAGAAGAAGTCTTATGCATGTTCCTTCTCGAAAGTTTTTTATAGTTACTTTAAAATATTCTTCTAACCATTGATTTCCCATTATTCTTGCCCAATCACAGTTGTAGAATTGCCGTTTTTTATCATAAGCTCATGCTCTTCCATATATCTATAAGTCTCTTTAAGAGTATATGCGTCAAAAATTAAATCATAATAAATAGTTATTTTCACATGTGTAGAATCAGGAAAATCATGGTAGCTCTTATCAATAGTGTTTATTGAATCTGATTTCCAACTATAAATTAAAGCATATTTGCCAGATGCTGATTTTGTCCTAATTCCAATAAGAGTATCTTGTTTAAAATTAGTTAAAATTATTTTATGATATTGTGCAAGCCATTTATTTGTCATAATCTTCCCCATAACATTCGCCAGTAACAGCGTCTTTTTCCAAATTTGCTTCCCATGAGGCTATTGTTGAAAAATCACGAGAATCTGTTGAAGCATATGAAGCATCATATATGGTATCTGTTGTATTTATTACTGTAAGATTGTTATGACCATTTAAAATTTGGATGTAACATTCAAAGGGTAGAATTCCTGCTTTTCTAACTCTTAAACACACCCATTCCTCTATTGGGATATCATGATAAATATCTAATATTGAATCTTCGACTACACCTAAAAAAACTTGTGCTCCTAATGAAAATGATTTAAAATTCATATTTGGCAATTCATCATAACCTGCGAGCGTTTCGGCATCCGTATCATTTCTAATCCATACTCCTACGGTTGATCCCGGTATTAAATTACTTATAGTTAACAATTTTTCGCTTGTCCATTTATTCATTCATGCCCTTCTTTACCATAAGCGGCTTTCCATGTTTCCCAATCACTCTGAAGCAATTTAGCCTCTTCATCTAATTTAGTCCCCTCTTTTTGAAATTTAGCATAAACTTCCTTAAGCTTAACTTGCATTTCTTTTTTCTTTGCATGTACTTCTGCAATCTTTTTGGAAAAATGCACAAATTCATCGCTCAAAAACAGACCAATGTCATCACTCATAACAATACCTTTCTAATTAAAATTTAGTTTTTCTTTTATTTCTAATTTTCAGAAGGCTTTCGAAACCCTTTTCACCAAGGATTCCATCAGCAAATCCATAATATAAAGCCTCTTCAGCACATAGATACCAATCGCCTTTTTCCTTTATCTTTTTATCAATAAACTTCACGATCTTTTCTTCAGAAAAACCCTTTTCAGTAAAATATGTTCCAATTATAGCTCTTTTTGCAAATATCTTCAACATTTGTTTGCAATATTTTTCATTCACATCTATAGCCGACTTGACTGCTATGGAATTATTTTCTAAAGAAATGCTTCCATGATGGATCATTACTTCACAATTTGGCATTAAAATCCTTTTATCAGCCCCTTGAAGCAAAATTCCACTCATAGAACTGGCATAGGCATAGGCTAAAATGGTCACAGAAGAGCCACAGAACCTTATTGCATCATACATAGCCATACCATCAGCCCATGAACCTCCGGGTGTGTGCATATGAACTAATATATTGTCTTTACTTTGGGCATCTAAGGCATGTAAATTCTTGATGAATTTTATAGACATTCGATAATCGACGCCAGCTTCCTCATCTTCATCTCCAAGGTAACTATGAAGATAAATTTCTCTGGTATGGTGATTTATAGAATGAGCGTGAATATCGCTAATTAACTGCTCTAGCCCGCTTTTTCTTCTTATTGCCATGTATATCCTCTGTAAATTATAAGAGTAAGCATAAGATTAATAATTTCTACCAAACGTTAAATACATGGTATTAATAAGGTTATTAATCTTGTATTACAATCGCACTATATTTAGAGAAGATATGGGAATTTCTTATTTAATGGTTTACAGCCTCAAATTCATCTCTGGTAAGTCTTATGACATCTTCTTCATTTTTGCTATAAGCACAATATACTATTTCTTGAGAATTTTTATCTCTTGTAGCGAGAAAAACATTATTCCCCCACAGATATTGGAGAGATGAAAGTGTTGCAGCAACATATGGAACATGCAAAGGTCTGCCGTCCCACTTGTGCTGTAAGAGCATGTGGCTTTTATTTCTAAAATTAGGATCTTCCAAATAGATCTCTGGTAGTCCCCCATTTAAATATTTTTTAATTAATTTCTTTTTGATAACCTTGTAATCTCTACTTTCAAGTACAACTTCTCCATTTGGATATTTCTTCCAATCAAAAAATTCATTTTCATTACAAAAATCTTCAGTAAAGAATTCTATTAAAGCAGTAATATCATCATAATGCTTTCTAACTTCAAATGTCTTTTCTTTACCTAATCCCAGATTTTTATCCCAATCTTCTTTTTCTTTCAAATTAGTGCAATTATCATATTCATCACCAAATTTACCTTTATTCCATCGTTCTTCAATATCTTGAAACAAGCAAAATCCTAATTTATATGGATTCATACTGTATTTGCCACCAAGAACTCCCATCTTGTGTTTTGCATATTCTATAATACCGCAATCATGGCTTTCTTGACCAAGACCGACCAACCCTTGATTGCACATAATTTCATAATCTGTTTTACTAGCCCATCCCTCATTAAGCATTTTAGTTGTACGCTGGGGAGCAAAATACATAGCCTCTTCATAAATCATGGCTACAATATCGGCTTGCCAAGGCTTCAAAGGAGCGTAGTCCCTAATGAATCCCATAATATCTTTGGTGCTGTCTTGAAAAATACCTAATTCATCAGCAACTTCCTTACGCTCCATTTTTTCATCTTCCTTATCTCTCCATTCCTTTGGATTAACATAATCATGCATAAAATCTTTATCATCTCTGACAGGGATTCTTTTAGCATGCTTGTATTTTCGTTCATCTTTTATGATAGGATTTTTAACTTTTTTAGTATTCCACGCCTTGGCAGTGTCTATCAAAGTTTCAATTCTTAAAACATAATCGATAAATTCAATAACTCGTTCTTTGCCCCATCTTTTCATATATTTTCTGATACGAGTTCCATGATTTGCCAAACGATTCATCATATTTTGATTTGTTGGCTGGAAGTAAATATTATTTTTAAAGAAATCGTTATGGCCTAAAGCATGAGCTACAACAGTGACATTATCAACTAATGTATTTGAATCTAAGCAATATATGTAACAAGGATTTGAGTTAATTACAATTTCATATACCCGCATCATTCCATGTTCATAACCTCTTTGGAATTCTTCATATTCCATACCCCACTTCCAATGAGGAAATCTAACAGGAAATCCACCATAACTGCATATCTCAGCCATTTCATCATACGTAAGCATTTGAACTACGGTTGGATAAAAATCACATCCATAATCTCTCACAGACTGAAATATTGTTGGCAGCAATACTTCAAGTTCTTCTGGTAACTTTAGACCGGGAACTTTATTGTCGCCAATCAATAACGGACTTCCATGTATCATTCTAGATTTAGACATTTATTTAACCTTTAAGCACTTAGCAACACACCACCATCAACCATCTCTTTAGCTACTTTATCAGGATTATCATTTCCAAGCAAATCAATAATAGCCCTTTTAATTTGCTCATTTGTTTCTTCTTCAGAAAGTTGTGGAGTTCCATAAAATCCAAAACTCGATGCATTTGAAAGACTTGGTGCCTTTTCAGGGCCTATGCTAGTTGTTCTTACATTTTCTACTTTCAAATTATTATCCACATATTCTTTAAGGCTACCTTGATGATTCCAAGCTAAAATCTGTGCAAGACCAAAGAAATTTACTACTTCTGGTGGGAAGCTATTTTTAATGGTATCAATAAAGATTTTATTATCATCATTCCAATTTTCGCCATCTGAGAAATAAATTACATATATGTTCCATTTCTCGGGCGGGAATCTATTTTTAAATTGTTGAGCAATTAACTTCAGTGCAGAAGAACATGTTGTGCCTCCACCAAATCTATATTTATAAAACTTATCTTCATCAACTTCTTCTGCTTGCGTATCATGCCAGACATACATCCTCTCAACTCGTTTATAAAATCTTCTAATCCAAATATCTATCCACCACGCCATATCACTAACAATATCACATTTAGCTTGACCCATAGAAGCGGAACCGTCTCTAGCGAAAAATATAACAGCATTGCTAGAAGGGACTTTGATTTCTCTATACTGACGATATCGTTTATCCCTATTTATTAATTTGATTATTCTCATAGGTTGAGAAAAACCGGGTACAATTGTAAGATCATTAGCATCACCCATAGCAGCATTTCTTTTAATAGCTTGAATAAGGGTTCGTCTATTATGTCTTAATGATTCCGGGCCTTGCAAAGCAATGTCATTATATTTTATTTTTATTTCATCATATGTTTGATTTGGTTTAGGCTTTAGATTAGGAAGTTGTAATTCATCTTGAAGAAACTTTAACACTTCTTCCATATCAATTGCAATTTCAATTCCTTCACCCTTTTCTTGTCCTGCACCTGTTCCATTATCATCTGGATCTTTACCAATTACATCACCCGGTTTACCTTGGCCACGACCTATACCATCACCAGTATTCCCAAAAAGAAAATGAGGAATATCAATCTTGGGAACAGGAATTCTTATCTTGCCGTCTTTGCCTCTTAATTTAACAAAACCACCAGTTTTAAAATATTTTTTCAGTTCTTTTCTTATGCGACCTGAATAAACATCTAAAAAATCTTTATGATCTTCTTCTATTCTTCTGGGCATTTTTATCTCCCTTAAAAAAGTCGCCCCAATCTAAAGAGCATTAGGGCGACTACTCATTAACCTAAGCCTTTCAAATTATTCATCGTCACTAACATCGCCTCTAGCAAAAATACTTCCAACGTGATCGAGCACATCTGTTGCCGATGCATCGGTGTAGCCATACTGTTTAACCAATCGGGTCTTAATAGCATCGATTTTTTCCTGTAAGGCCGGATCAACAACATGTGCCCCCGCAGTATTTAAAGCAGATAACTTAATATGATCTTTAGTGTCTTCAAAAAGCTTGGCTTCAAACGCCTTCTTCAACATCGGATTAGAATCCCATGTGAATGTTTTCTTTTCAGTAGCCAAAGTACCAATAAAAGCTGCAACCATTCTTCTAAAGTCATCTGCACCCTGTTCAGGGATATCAATCTTCTCTTCGATAGATCGCATCAATCTTTCATCTGGCTCTTGTTCCATTCCAGTGTACTTATTTTTAATTTTACTCTCATTAATATAAGCCACTAGGTTATCGATATAATTACTGCACAATCTAACAATTGCATCTTCGTCACCTACAAGAGCTTTTTGTACTTCTGCTTTCAATATCTCATCCAATTCTTTCATAGCCAAATCAACACAATGCATATATTTAGCAATGAGTTCTTGATTGTTAATTAAGGAAGAATTATTCAATCCTTCTCTAATTTCATTTAACACCATGAATGGATTAATGTAATCATAATGAGAGCTTAAGCAATTACTGATTTTATCCTGAACAAATCTTGCGGATACGCCACCGTCCATGCCTTCCATCGGGTATTTATCTCTCATTTCCTTAACGGAATCTTCTGTCCATCCCGGCATGGCTTGTCCATCATACAACTTAACCTTATCAATTAAAGTAAGCTTGCCATCTTTATCATCTTTTAGCCTTGTAAGAACGGCCCATAAAGCGGCAATTTGAATTGTGTGGGGAGCAACATGTTGTTTCACTTTATTATTACTATAATCATTTTCAAGAACTCTGATTTCATCACTCCATCTCAATAAATATGGAACATCGATTTTTACAGTTCTATCTCTTAAAGCTTCCATAGTTTGATCGCTTTTTAGTTTTTCGTATTCCGGTCCATTTGTATGGCCTATAAGGACTTCATCTATACTAACCTGAGAAAACTTCTTAGGTTTAATTTGCTGTTCTTGCGAAGCTCCAAGTAAATCATAAAGGAATTCCTTTGCTAATTTAAGCATTTCAATAAACTCGCAAATACCTCTATTAGCAACACAAAACTCGCCATCGAAGTTAAAAGCTCTAGGATCACTATCTGAACCGAAGTGCGTAATCAAACTTAGATTAATATCTCCAGTTAACTCTGTTGCATCTTGGTTCTTTTCATCCTTAGGTTGAAATGTAGCAATTCCCATTCTATCTGCCTCAGAATAAACTTTTCTTATAACCCGAATATGATTTTCAACAACATCTTTCCAATTGCCATTATTTCTTAAAAGCAATTCGCCCATGAACTTTCTACTTCTTGGATCGAGTTCTCCATCGCATTTGAGAGTGTAAAGATTCATTCTTTCATCTTCAGGAGTTAACTCTCTAAGAATATTATTAAGACTATCTAAAACATCTTGTCTCATACCAATAGGAATCAACTTTAATGGTTCTTCATGCATGGGACTTTCGTTTTCTTCCGATGTATAAATTCCATCTTGACCTGTAGGTAAATTAATCCATTTAAATGTATACCATGCTCCAACATCAAATTGAGAATATTTTTCTAATCCTCTTTTAAGCAATCGACATATGGTTGATTTAGCCGAACCTACTGGACCGTGAAGTAACAATACTCTTTTTTCAGTACCAAATCCGCCAGCAGCACCCCGAACAAACTTAACAAACTCTTGAAGAGTATCTTCTAAACCATAAATTGGAATATCTGAATTATCAAAAAAGTTATAATGAGTATAAGTTTTTCTATATCTTTTAAATTGGCTTGTGCCGTCAGCCATAATCATATCATAAAGTCTTTGATATGCTGTTCGAATCAATCTGGGATTAACCTGCACAGCAGCCAAATATTCAGAAAATGACATTTCTTCATTTAATGTTTTGAAATGACCTATATCGAACTTAGCTGCGATATCATCTAATAAATTAGGTTTTTTAACAGTTTGTAATTTGTTGCCAGATTTGGTTTTCTTGTGGCTCTTATTATCTTCCATAATTTAATTTCCTTGAAAAACTAGTAACGATGATTCCTTATAAGTATAAGAATAATCTCGGTGTCAATCAAGGAAATTTATATTTTTTGCTATTTTACTTCGCCAAAATATTTGCCGGTATTTACATCATCAATTTTGTTATATGGCGTTGGTCCAACATGAGATGCTTTTTCAGCAGCTTCTCTCTGTTTTCTAACATTTGGAGCATTGTAATAATAACGATAATCGTGACTCTGCCATCGATCAGTTCCTACTGGATCGGTGAAATTAAATTCAAAATTATCAAGAGCCTTTTTTTTGCTTTTGCTGCCGCATTCGGGGCAGGATACTTTCTTATATTTGCCTAACTTATCATAACTTGTTAATTCTTCGTAAGTTATCTCACATTTTTTGCATTGAAACGTATAAATAGGCATATTTTTCCTCGTTAACTAAATATTTCAATTAATTCATAATAGGTTTTCTTCAACAGCTTTAATTTAGTTTTACGAGTTCTAAATTTCCAAAAAAACGAGTTTTCCAAAATTTGAATGGCAAATTCCAAAATATCAGCATCAACATCTACCCAAATTGATTTAGTCTTATAATTAAGTAAACTAAGCGAATCTAGATCGATATCATCATCAAGAATGAAAATATCTTCATCGCCTTCGACATCATCATCTTCTTCATCTTCTGAAAAGAAACGATCTATTTCTTCTTTATAGTCATCATTATCATCATAAGGAAAATATCTCATTAATTACCTCGTTATTTCATCGTAAATGCCAGAAACTTGTTCCCACATTTTTAAAACTTTCCATTCATTTACAGACATGTCATCTGCATATAACTCATACGTTCTCCTAAAGGGAGTTTCTATATTATGTATCCATTCTTCTATAACAAAATTACCACAGCCATCTTTATAATCTACAAAAGTTGCCGCCTCTTTGCTTTTAACGTCAACAGGCCCTAATAGTTGATCGCTATATTCTCTTACAGCTATAACCCATGGATCAATAATAAGTGTGTTAGAATTCGAAACCAGTTTTTTATAATTTTCTGATAAATTAAATAATATTTTAAATTTTTTAGGCCAAGCAAATATATCATTTTTTGCATCAGTCATTTTACAATAAATAGCCACCTCTGCATCAGGAAGGCACTTAGATATAGAATACCATGAAGCAAAAGATAGCCAATCATGATGTTTAACATATTCACATCTGATAATTACAGATAATCCATCTCCATTAATATTAATCATTATTTTAATATAGTTAAATGCTGATCTCTTCGCCAGTTTCCACATCTATAATAACAAAGCTATCTTTCATTTTTGATAAGTTACTAGCATCCAAATGTTCACAACATGCTTCCAACATCTCTTCTGCTTCTTTTAAATCAGATGTATACCATAAGCCAATAACTGGATGGGTTAATCTTCTATCAATTTGTTTGTTATAAAGAGTGTAATTCATACTCTTAACTTAGCACCGGGCTTTGGAATTTTCACGCCTAATGCTGGAACTCCTGATGGACTTAGAGCTTGAATAGCATTTGGGAACCCCAAACCTCTAGGTGACATATCTCCTAATTTTGGGTCTGGTATTTCAGTTCCGCCTGCGTTGAGAGGGCCGAAATCTCTCTTTGCGTTAGTTACAGTTTTGCTGCTTACATTGAAAGCACTAACCTGCTTCGGGACATTAGTTTTTTCTTTTCCTTTTTTATTTAAACCCACGCCCTTTGTAACGGGTTTTGCAGGAGCCATTGGATTCTGTCCAAGCCTGCCTGCGGCTTGTGGGCCAGCCATCATGCCATCAGTACCTTGTTCTTTTAATTGAAGAAATTCTCGAAAGGTCATATTTACCCCTTCTTCATTTTCTTTTTCATTTTTTTCTTCATATTGGCTTGGTCGTTTTTAGGCATTAACTCAGCCATTTTATTAAGAGGGACCATACCTTTTTTAACTGCTTGCATAACAGAATCTTGGGCTGCTGCCACAGGATCGGCACCCTTTTTAGCTGCATTAACTGCGGCGGTTGCTGCTTGATCTCTAGCAGGACGTAATGAAGGATCGTCTACGCCGGGGCCAGCACTTCCCGCTATGAACTCTGCTAACCACGTTTTAAAAGACATTGTCATATAACTATTTACTCTTGCCATAAAAAAAAGGCACAACTAATGTTGTGCCTTTTTAGGTGAGTTATCACCCCCTTATCTGAGTTTAAGTTATTCGGATTTCATCTCTTCAAAGTATTTTTTCATTCCAATTGTTGAAAAACAGTTCTCTTTAGTATATTGGGTTCTAAAACGATCTTCTAAAGGTTGTCCAATTTGATGCTTATTCTTCAATTCGTTTTCTATAATTCCATTTCTACTTGAAACATAATCGGCACGACTTAATATGCCAGCTTCTATAGATTGAACCGGCAAATATGAGCCATATTTAACATCGCCATGATGACTGGCAATACAATGTAAAACCTCATTGATAAAATCTTGATCTATGACTTGTTTTCTCCCTGCTTCATAAACCAAATTCATAGCATAAAACATATGTCCTATACTTTTTTCTGTTGCTAATTGTTGTGGCTCACCAACCTCATTGAAATAATAAGTATATGCCTTGCCTATATCGTGTAAAATGGCAGATACATATAAAACATCTTCATCTATAAATGAATAACGATTCATGCTAGACTTCGCCATAGCTCTACACAAATCTAAAACTTCTGCTGTGTGAACAATCAACCCGCCTTGATAAGCATGATGAACATGAGTTGCAGCAGGTGAGATTTTTAATACGTCCTGATTCACGACCCCTAAACAAAGCATTGCAAACTCATGATGCTTTGCATCTCTCCAAAACGAAGAATCGGATATCAAATCCCATGCCTGCTGCATCTCTTGTTCCGTAGCCTTTTTGACTGCCAATATACCTTCTTGATCTTCTGGCAGATCATCTTTAGAAATTCTAACAAACTGTTCTATAACAATATTGTTATGAGTTTCAATCTTATCTTCTAAGCTTAAAACTTTAATAATATCCCCAATATGAGGAAATCGAGGATTGGTTTCAACATCATCTGTGATATTCCATATAAAACCACGAACCTCACCATGCATAGTTTTTAATATGACTTGCCACCATGTATTGCCGCTTTGGGCAATTCGTCGTTCTTGGCCAATTACTAATGCATGTAACGGTACAGTTATATTAGACATTATTTTTTCTCTTTATGTTCTAGATCAATCTTGATCTCATTTACAACTCTCTCTGCTATCTTCCCCCATGCAACTAATAATTCCCTTTCCAAAGCTTTTTTACACTTCAATGCAGTTTTAAGCTTTGCATCTAAAATCTCATGCTTGGCTCTTTCCTTTATAAGCATTTGGTAAGCTTCTTCAAGACATTCTTCCATTGATTCATCAAATTCTTCTCTTTGTTCCGCAAGCTTTTTTTCAAGCTCTTCTTCCCATTGCTCTTTTCGCCAATCAACCCGCATTACTGGGCCACGCAAAGGAACAAATTCAAATTCATCTTTATCCATAACAACAAGCTTTACCTCGATTTCATTCATTAAATCTTTATTTTCTTTTTCTTCTAACCATTTATTTGTCATTTTTTTCTCCAATGCTGGTATCTAAAAATACTTCATTAATTATATCATCATTAT
>SDBT01008100.1_pt1 | contig 17216 bp, 16 predicted proteins | sample 2277101 | NCBI WGS metagenome assembly SDBT01 (sample SAMN10404973, study PRJNA504765) | marine sediment metagenome | isolation source: marine sediment core GS10_PC15, 103 cmbsf | place: Arctic Ocean: Southern Knipovich Ridge | collected 2010
AAACAACCTTTTAAAGAAAGAACGAGTGCTTGGGAGGTTAAATACGCAATTATCTGGAAATGTAGAATGGTTTTTAGATAATGAAGTAGTTACATAAATATACAAAAAACTTAACATTTAATCTAAATTATAGAAAAAAAAAGAAATAAAAAAATAAAGGTAAAAAGCGAGAAGAAAGAAAATAAAGATAAGAAAGAACTACATTGACTTGAAGTGTTAATGTATCTCTACAAACTTGGATTTAACAAAAAATTTCCGTAAGATGGTTCCATTACTAAATTCATGAATACGAAGAAAATAGTAAAAACTCTTATAAAGTTCGCAAGAAGAGAATACAGCGAAAAAAGACCTTTAAGCGTAAGAGTTTTAAGGGTAAAGGAAGCACAGGTGTTCTCTAGGGGTGGTCCAATAAAAACATTGAGGTTGAATCAAATGAAAAACCCTTATTATTTAGTTGTGGTAGAATATAAGAAGCAAATGAGGATATATTCATATTCACTTAATGGTGTTTCATCAGGGGCGGAAAATCTCGACATTACTAAAAATCTTCTTGATGAAATTAAAAAGAAGACAGTTAAAGAATATGAATTTCCAAAATAATATGGTAATTTTAGATTTTAACTTAAAATTAAAATAAAGTTATCAAAATAGTGGTTAGAAAAAAACAAAAATAGCAAAATTTCAGCATTAAAAAATTCCTTCAACAAATACATATATTATCTGTTTTTAGGTTATCTAACAGTCGATCTTTTTAATTCATTCATAAAATATTTATTAAATTAAATATAAGTTCTCATATTATTGTTAAAAAAACAAATTATTAAGCTTAAAGACTATGAGCCCTAAACAAGTATATTTAAAATCCCGAATTGAATATTCTTGTCCTTTTTTGCCTAATAATAAGATTGGGTAAAGGGGTTTCTCAACATGATACTTATTTGTCCAATCGCTGGCGTAGGGAGACGGCTTCAGCCTTTTACGTATTCTAAACCAAAAGCATTTTTAAAAATTGCTGGGAAGCGATTAATAGACCATATTCTTATCAAATTGAAAAGTTCATTTGATCAAGGAACCAAGATCTGCTTTATTGTGGGATATAAAAAGAGAGGAATAATGGAGTACCTTTCTACTAACTATTCTGATTATTTTAAACTCGAGTTTGTGGAACAGAAACCATTAGGTTATGAGGCAGATGTGCCTTTTTTTAGTGGTCTTGGGGATGCAATTCTATTAGCGAAAGAGTTTGCTGAAAATGATGATTGCTTTATATTCTTAAGTGATCGCCTCCCGATGGAAGAATACTCACGCATATTGTTAAATTTCCACCAAGACATATGTGATGGAACTATGAATGTTCAGAAAGTTGATAATCCACAATTTTATGGAGTAGTTGAATTAGATGAGAAAAATTTCATTACTCACATAAGTGAGAAACCGACAAGCCCTAAATCTAACTATGCTGTATCTGGAGCATATTTATTTGGAATGAACATGTCACAGCGATTATTTGAATTATTAGAAGAGCAGAGTAAAATTCCTTTAGAAAATGGGCAAGAACATCACATAACACCAGTTATTCAACAATTAATAGATGAAGGATTTAAGTTAAAAATCAATGAAATGAAAAGGGAAATTCTAGATTTTGGAAGACCCGAAAGTTTAATAGATGGAAACCGTCTTCTATTATCTGAAATCAAAATTATAGATCCCACATATGAACAATTATATCAATCTGGTAACATAATTGATTCAAAAATTGTACCTCCTGTATTTATTGGAAATGATACTGAAATTTCAGATTCTGTTATAGGTCCAAATGTCTCCATTGGAGATAATGTTGTTTTAAAAAAATGTATCTTATCTGAATCTGTTATTGGTGATGGAGTAAATTTAAAAAAGATTATATCTTCAGAAAGTATTGTCGGCGATTATTCAATTTTAGAAGATCTCATCAAAAAAAGTATAACTATTGGAGATTCCACATTCATCACAACTTCTAATTCGAAATCTCGTTAATTTGTAAAAAGAAAAAAAGCATTAGTTAAAATTTATTCAAATTTTGGCCTTAGATCTTGCCAGGGGGTTAATTCTTCAAAAGCTTTAGAAACTTGAAGAACTGTTTTTTCATCAAAACGCTTACCAACAATTTGCATTCCGATGGGTAATCCAGACTTATTCCAACCTGATGGAATTGATGCCGCAGGCAATCCACTCATATTAAAGGGGTAGGTATAAGACATCCAACTAACGATATTTAAAGCTTTTTTATTTATAATCGGATAATTCGTCCCAGATTCTAGCCATTCTGGTTTAAAAGCAGGACATGGAGTCGTAGGTGTAATTAAAATATCATACTTTTTAAAGTACTGATATAATACTTCATTAACTCGTTTTCGTTGTTCATTTGCTTTACCGATACTTATTGGATTATTATCTAAACCTAACCTTATGGTAGCATTTAGGTCCGGACTTAAATCTTCAGGTCTCCTATTGAAATCCTTTTGTAAATCATATGCATACCCAATAGAAACTAATGATTTAAAAGCTAATTCAGGATTCCTTATTTTAATTTTTGCTTCTTCAACATCCCAATTGAATTGTTCAAATTTATATACATTATCAAGAATATTCTCTTTCACTTCATCATCTAAAGCTTTAAAAAATCCCAAAGTCATTGAATACCCAATTTTTAATTTCTTAGGTTTATCATTAAGAGTTTGAACATAATCTATATTATCATCTGGGAAAGAATTTCTATCAGCAGCATGGTTTCCTTTCATTACATTTAACATCAAAGCGGCATCTTGTACATATCTAACAATTGGACCATAATGATCCATTGAAGTAAAAGCTATACCTATACGAGGATAAATTGGAATCCGACCGTAAGTAGGTTTTAAGCCATAAACCCCACATAAGCTACTTGGAACCCTAATTGAACCACCGCCGTCTGATCCTAATGCTAATGGTCCTAGACCCGCTGCGACAGCAGAAGCTGCACCTCCACTTGATCCTCCGGAGTTTTTTTCTTGATCCCACGGATTTTTAGTCTCTCCGAAAATTTTATTATTTGTAAGAGCCATATGTCCGAATTCAGGCGTATTAGTTTTACCTAAGATTATAGAACCTGATTTCATCAATCTTTGAACCACAATGTCATCTTGTTCAGGAATAAAATTCTCATATAATTTAGAACCAAAAGTTGTTCTTATTCCTTTTGTTTGCATTAAATCCTTTATACTTGTAGGGATCCCTTGTAATAAACCCAATTTTTCACCCTTCTTTATTTTATCATCAGAAGCCTTTGCCATTTCTCTAGCTAAGTCAAACGTGGGAGTGCAAAAAGCGTTGATTATAGGATTGAAGTTTTCAATTCTCTCGATTATAATTTCAGTAACCTCTTGAGAGGTAAATTCCTGTCTCAATATGGCTTCTTTCATATCGCAAGCAGACATAAAACATATATCTTCTTTGTTCATTTTTATCATTAATTTAAGTTCAGTTTATTAAAGACAAATGTGATTTTAAGCAATATAAATGATTGCTATTTACATTTGTTTAAAACAATATTAGAAATAATGAGAGGGGATTATTCAATTTTATAAGATTTAATCAAAAAAAGAATAACTTTTGGAGATTCTTCTTTTATTGCAACATCTAATTTAAAATCTTTTTAGATTTTTTAAAAAAATAGATTGTTTTTTGAAAATAAAAATTAAATAAATCTTGGTCTTCTATCTTGCCATGGAGCAAGTTCTTCAAATGCTTTTGAAACTTGAAGAACTTTTACTTCATCAAACCGTTTTCCTATAATCTGCATACCAATCGGTAATCCATCGCTAGACCATCCACATGGGATGGAAGCGGCGGGATGTCCACTCAGGTTAAAAGGATAAGTGTATGATAACCATGCACCTGCGTTTACTTCTTTTCCATCAATCTTTTTAGGAAATGGAATATTTAATTCGAATGCAGGGCAAGCTAAAGTTGGAGTTATAAGAATATCAAACTTTTTAAAATTACGGCAAATCTCTTCGTAAACCATTTCTCTACGAATTTCAGCTCGTTTAATATTATCAACTGAATAGCTTAATCCAACTTTCACAATTTCTACTAATTGTGGATCTAATTTATCTTCCCATTGTGCCAAATAAGGCTTGAGCATAAAAGCAAATCCAGAACTCCAAATAATCCAGTGTGCTTTTGCAGGATTTGGCAGTTTAATATTACTTTTCTCAATTGACCAATTTAATTTTTTAAACATATTTATACTTTCTAAAACAGATTTTTTAACTTCAGGATCGAGAGCCTTAATGAACCCTAAATCTAATGAATACCCTATATTCACTTTTTTTATCGGTTCTTTAAGTCTTTCCAAATAACTAAAGTTTGGTTTAGGTAACGAATACCTGTCTAAACTATCTTCCCCAGCCATAACATCTAACATTAATGCAGCATCTTTAACATACCTAACAATAGGTCCTTTATGAACAAATGAGCCGATATAACCTGTATATCTCATCCTGTCGTGTGGAATTCGACCAAAATTCGGTTTAAAACCATATACTCCACAAAAACAGCTAGGAATTCTAATAGAACCTCCACCGTCAGAACCGGAAGCCAATGGCCCCAACCCAGAAGCTATGGCAGAGGCTGCCCCGCCACTAGAACCTCCACATGTTCTCTCTAAATTCCAAGGATTTTTAGTAGCACCAAAAATCAAATTATCTGTTACTCCCTTACATCCTAAAGATGGAGTATTAGTTTTCCCTAAAATAATCGCACCAGCATCCTTCAATCTTTTAACCATGATATCATCTTTTATTGCGATATTATTTTCGTAGATTTTACATCCTTTTGTCGTTCTAATTCCTTTTATATCTTCTAAATCTTTAATAGAAGTCGGAATTCCATGTAATAATCCCAATTTATCTCCTTTCTTTATAGCATCATCAGCTTTCTTTGCCATTTCTCTCGCAATATCAAAGGTAGTTATACAATATGCATTAAGGATTGGATTTATTTTTTCAATTCTTTCTATAATAATATCTGTGATTTCTTCTGAAGTAAATTCTTGATTTCTAATTTTCTCTTTTATTTCGTAAGCAGGTATAAAGCAGATATCTTCTCTTTTCATTGTTGAAACTTAGTGTTAAAATGCAATTTTGAAATGATTTTTAATGATTTAGAATAAGGGTATATTCTTTAAAAATAAGATTTTTTGTTTTGTTTTATTTTGAATAATTCGATATGAATTACAATCTTAAATTCTTTTATGAAAAAGTTATAACTAATTTTAGAGTATAATAAAGCAGAGATTAAACTATAATTTATTCAGTTTTAGAAAAAAGGTTTTTTCAATTTCCGAGGATCCATTATAAATGATGTTTGTTTTAACTATTTCTAAAGGATTAAACTTTATACATGAAGAATACTTCAAAAAATATAATTATAAATAAAAGTAAAATAAATTAATATATAATTTCATAATTGAATTAATTTTTTATAAGAATGGTGGAAAAGTACAAATGACAATTGGTTTGGAAAGCTTGTTAGGAGGAATTACAGCTTTAGGTATAATTTTATCATCGGCTATTTTTGGTTTATTATCTTTATATAAATCAATTAAATTAAAAGCTAAGCTTCTTGCTATCGCTGCTCTGGCTATGTTTTTCGTTGGCTTTTTATGGCTTGGTCCTGCCACAGATTTTTTTACAAAATTGTTCACAGACAATAACATTGAACCTGCAGAAAGTTATGTATTATTAAGTTACATGTGGATTGCGCCTGCTCTATTTTTTATTTTCTATCTGGGGGGTGAACTTTTAGTACCAAAATATAAATGGTATCTTGTAGCAATCTTTTTAGTTTTAGGTGTAATTTTTGAAATATTTCTCTGGTCTAGCCCAGTGGAATCGTTTGAAGAAATTGCAGTTCAAGGTTCCGATGGATTAATTGACGCTAGATTTAACTTAACTCATCCAACTTTTATATTGCTCGTGATATTTTTAATCTCTGCTGCAGTCTTTTTAGGTATAGGATTTGCAATAAAAGCTAAGCAATCAACAGGTTTATTGAGGAAGAAATTTATTTATTTATCAATTGGGTTTACAATTTTTGTAATATGTGGTGCTTTAGATGGAATATTTACTATACCTATACTTGTTGGGATTATAAGACTTGTGATGGTGACTTTTGCATTGTGGATGTACATGGGTTTAAAAACGTGAAAAATATCTCCGCTATATATCGATTGGAAAAATTAAAATTTTTTTTTTCTTCTCTTATTTATTTTGGGTATGATCATCTTGTATGGTTTTTTGATTTAAAAACCTTATAAAAATTAATTTTAGCTAAAATTTCAATAGAAAAAAAACATACTATTTATTTTATTAAAAATAAAATTGTCCTTAATTTTAAATTAATGACACTTTTTATTTAGTTAGTCTTGATACACTTAATAGGTAGTAGAACTTCAGATGCTTTCATCATTCAAATTAAATATTTTTTAATACAGAAAATGAATAACCCTGAAAATTTTTAATAAAATTTCCTATGATATTTCATTAATTTGTATTAAAACTTTCTTTAAATACAACTTCATAAAGTGTCTTTGGCTACTACAAAAATCAAGTTTTTGATTGCTAGTTAATTCTGAAATATTAGATAGAATAGAGTGGATATCATTTAAAATACCGAGATATTCATGTTTTGAATTATTAACATTACATTTTGAAGTAATGATTTCTTTGTCATAAATATCTTCAAAAAAGTTAACACTATTCTCATTACAGTTATCACCAGGAAAATTTGCACCGTATTCGTTTAAAGAAGAGATTAATAAGTTAGAAATGTAGCTGAAAGATTCTTTTGAATTTATATGTTTGAATAATTGCGAAACGAGCTCAGAGATTACAGTGCTATCCAGGTTTTGAAAATCGTTATCATTAAAAGAATTTAATTCCACAAAATTTGGATGTTTCTCGAAAGATTTATCAGAGTGTTGGTTATTAACAAATCCTTTCGAAATTGTGTATCATCTCGGAGAAAATTTGACTTTATATAAGGGAAACCGATTTATTATATAAAATAAATGACCCTTTTGATTTAGTGGATATATCACTAAATATTAAAAGAAAGAAAAAAAGAAAATAATATTCAAAGGTTATAGAATATTAAAATTATCAAATATTTTTTTAAGATTTTTGTGTGTTCGCATCCTTAACTGAACCAAAAGTTTTAATTTGGTTTAAAATTTAAAGCTAAGTATAAATAAATTACATAGAACTTTTATTTTTTAAGCTTTAAAGAACCCTCTAACTCTTTTAGCCAATTTGATTCAAGACGTAATCGTTCATAAATTTTTTTATCTCCAAAGTCTCCTCTAAATTGATTTGGTTCCATTTTAATAACATAAATTTTCCAATTTCTTTTAGATATTCCAATTCGTAAAGCTTCTGTCAATTCAATTTCACCTCTCACAGATGGTTTTAAGTTAATTAAAACTTCAAAAATTTCAATAGAAAAAATGAAAACACCACAATTATTTAGATTTGATTTTGATTTGCCCTTGGGTGGCTTTTCTATGATATCTATACAATAATTGTTTTTAATGTACACCGCACCACCTTTGTGAGGATCATTGGAATAATTTGTTACTAAAACAAAATCATTTTTTCTTCTCTTAAATCTATTAAAAACTTCTTTATATACACTATATGGAACTAAAGTATCACCCCAAGTTAGAAAAAAATGACTGGTATTAATCAAGTTTTTGCACAATAATAACGCGCCCCCAGTACCATTTAATTCTTTTTGTTCTACATATTCCAAGTGAACATTCCATTTGTTTCCATCTTTAAAATGGAAAAATATTTGCTCCTTCATATGGCCTACCACAAATATGATTTCTCTAAAACCAGCTTTTATCAATCCACATAAAATGTATTCTAATATTGGTTTACCATGAATTAACAACATTGTTTTTTGAGTATTCTTAGTATAGGGGAGCATTCTTCTTCCCATGCCAGCACATAACACTACAGCTTTCAATAAATCTCAACTCCTTTACTATAGTAAAAAAACTATATTTTTCTCCGCCAACAACCTTTATTATTTGAATGAGCCATTTTTCATATTATAATATTATTACGATATTACATTTTTTTTTCTTTTTATAAACTTAAATCTCATTGGTATCATTTTTATGGTTTAAAAATACCAGCGAGAATATATTCGATTTAAATGAAAAAGGAATAATAGATTCATGATTCATGATTTTGTCATTATTAGAGATGGTTTACCATTATTGGTTAGGAATTATTCTAAAGCTCAAAAACTTTTTTCTCAAAAGGATAATCTTATTATGATTTCCGGCTTTTTTTCAGCCTTAAATTCATTTTCAGATTCATTTGAAGATTTAGGGACGATTAGCGAATTAAAACTTTCTAATAATGATCTAAAGCTATCCTTCTTAAAAGATGAAAGCATTCCAAATTTAATTTATCTCGCAACATTTGACGAAAAAACTAATTTTTCAAATGTACAAAATTTACTCAGTAATGTCGCAACCAGTTTTTTAGAAAAATTTACTATTGATCAAATTTCTAGTTGGAATGGGAAAATTAATAGCTTTAATTCATTTAATTCTGTAATTGACCGATATATAGAAGAAGAAAATGGAAAACATCAATTTCAGATAAAAATTAATAGATCAGATTTTTTTAAAGATCAGGCGAATGAAATAAATGAAGATCTACAACAATTAAATCAAAAAATTGAATTTAACGAAATACCTAGCTATACATCATCAACGAAAATTAATCCCAAATACTATTTAACAGGGGAAACATCATGTATGATTTATGATCAAATCGATGGAAGAAAATCAATAAATCAAATATCCCAAGAATTAAAATTAACTCAAGATAAAGTATATAATATTTGTAAAAATCTTATTAAAATGGGATTTGTATCAATAGAATAATGAATAAAAAGAAAAAAAATGTTTGTTATACTTCTTACGATCACATTTTATTTCTAACAAAATTTTATTATAGAGTTCTTTCATAATATTATAGAGTAATAAATCTTAAAAGCCGGCGTTTTGGTGTAAAAAATAGCGATAATAAACACTCCGATAGGAAAGCAAACTTCAATTGACACATTAATAGAAGAATTAAAAAATGCTACAGGAATGAATTTTGATTATTATCTGAGAAAATTCTTAGAGAAACGAATCGAATTCAGAATGAAGTATTTAAAAGTTGATGATTATCAAGATTATATCAATTATTTCCGAAGAAACCCAATAGAGATTGATTTATTCCTAGATAAATTTACTATTAATTATACATTTTTTTTTAGAAATCTTAATGTTTTTCAGAATTTTGAGAAATTCATACAATTTTATATTAAAAGTCTAGGAAAGAATATAAGACCGATAAAAATCTGGTCAGCTCCTTGCGCCACTGGTGATGAGCCTTACTCAATAGCAATGTTGTTAGACAATCTTAAGAAAAAAGAAAAGATTTTTCCAGAATTTAAAATTTATGCTTCTGATATTGACACTAACGCTATTAGAATCGCTAAAGATGGTGTTTATGGAGAATATGCTGTACATGATTTACCAGAACATTATTTAACTACTTATTTTTCAAAAAGAATTACTGAGCTTGGGCCAAAATATTTAATTAATAATCAAATTAAAGAGAAGGTTGAATTTATTCAGGAGGATATTATAACAAATCATCAACTAGATCATAAATATGATGTCATATTTTGTAGAAATTTCTTTATTTATATCAACAAGCAAGCTCGCGATGATTTCTTAAAAATTATTGATAATAGATTATATAATGGAGGATTATTAATCCTTGGCGGATCAGAAACTTTGGGTGCTAAAAATACTATTTTTAAATCTGTTCATTTGAGGGATCGTTTCTATGTTAAAAATTTATTTAAAAAACAGCAATCTTATAAAAAAGGAATTGATAAGCTCTTCGAAAAAAAAGAAATAACTAAAAAAAAACAACCTCTAAAGAAAATCGAAAAAAAATTTGTTGGAAAACATACTATAGATATTAGAGATAAGCCGAAAATAGTTACACCACAAATCAAAGATTTAGAAAAAGAATTAAAAAAGCCGAAAATAAAAAAAGAAAAAAGCAGTAAATATATTCCCGAAGTTGAAAGAAAAGAAATAGCTGAAGTTAGATTTACAAAAATAATAGTAAATACTAATCTGAGTGGGGCCATAAATAATACAGAGAGTAATATTTTGTTGGAACCAGAGGAAATCCCCACTGGAAAAGCTCTAATTTCAAAGATAGAAAATCGAGAAAAGTCTTTAAAACGCCGAGAATTAATACTAGAACAGAAAGCTCAAAGTATCGAACAGAAAATTAAAGATCAATATAAAGAGTTAGAAGAAGAAAGGGAGAAAGCAGAAGAAATCCTTAAGAATGCGAATGAAAAAGAAACGGAAGTTATTACCCGCATATTAGTTTTAGAACGTATTACTAGACAATTAGAGCAACGGGAGAAAAGTGTGATACAAAGAGAGATACAACTAGAAAAGAGATTAAATCAAATAGAAAAGTATTCAAGAAAAATGATTCAACAAGAATTAGAGATCTCTAGATATTCTAATGGTGCTGAGGAAAAAACAGAAAGTGAAGAAGTTATTAATTCCTATGATGCACAGAGGATTGATCGCAAGAAAAATCCAAATGATCAAAGAGAATTAATTATTCCAAAGGGATATTTTAGTCTAATTAATTCATTTGATAAAAGTGAAACATCAATAAAAATGATTATAAAAGGATTAGGAGCAGGAATTGCACTTATTCTTAAAGATCCAACTAACAATATCTTTGCAATGTCTTATATATCACATCCTTCTTCAAAAGCTTCAAAACAAGGTTATCATCTATTGTTCCCACATACATTTGTAGATACATCAGTTAAAGATTTATTCAATAATTTAATTTATAATGGAGGAAATAAGGCAAACATTAAAGCTCTTATAGTTGGAGGAGCAAAATTATTCTTAAACTATGATATGACATATCAAGAGAATATAGATGCTATTAAAAATGAATTAGCAACAATTCAAGTAGAGATAGAAGCAGAAGATATCGGGGGTTTAAGTGAAAGATCAGTATTATACGATACTATAAATGATTCGCTTTTTGTTAAGAAAACATGGGAATTTGAATATCGAAAAATAGCTTAAAAAAGATTGTTATTTATATCGGAAAATATCAAATATCCAAGCTCTTCCTCCTGCGTTATTTATTGCTTGAGCTACTTCTTTTTGTTTCCCAGGTGAAATAGCTACTATAGAACCACCCCCACCAGCACCCATTTGCTTAGCACCCAAAGCTCCTGCATCTTTAGCTACTTTACATAATTCTAAAATTTTTGCTGTATCTGTCTTTAAAATTGCTTCTTGTTCTTGCTGTTTATCCAATAATTCACCTAATTCTTTAAAATCTCCATTTATTAATGCTACTTTAGCTTTATAAACGCAATTCTCAATTACTTTGAAAGCTTCTAAAGTAATAGGATCTTTTTCTTTAATTTGTTTTTTAATTTGATTTAGTATTACTGATGCTTTTCTTTCTTCCATCGAATCTCCAACCACTATAGGTAATTCCTTAACATTTAAATATTCAACCCTTGGATGCTCATCTGTATGAATGTAGACAACACCACCAAACACTTCAGTGTATTGATCTAAACGACCACACTGAATGCCCAAGTCATTATTTTCACCTAAATATGCAAGTTCTGCAATATCATAATTAGAGAAGCCTAAGTTATATGCTTCATTGATGACTTTAATAAAGCTAATTGATAGTGCTGCAGAAGAAGATAGTCCTGAGCCAATTGGAATATCTGAATTAACATCAATATAAAAACCAGTTTTGATATTTTCTTTTAATCTTTCATATAAAACGCTCCAATAAGCCAAATCTATTTTTTGTGGAGGAGACTCACCTAATTTAAATTCTACATGTTCTTTAGTATTATGACTGTAAAATTCGATAGTATCGTTAGATTTTTCTTTATAATTTACAGTCATCATTAAATTTATGGCCATTCCTATAACAGGTTTACCCAAAAGATCAATTTTATCTCCCATAATACAGATTCGCCCAGGTGTTTTTAAGGTAACTGTTTTTTTCATAATTTAAAAAAAAATGTGCTTTTATTTTTAAAACTATTTAAGTAATTAAAGCTTGGTTTGAGATCTCAAAAAAATTTAAAGGAGTTTTGTGTTATTTTCTCTTTTGTTGGAGTTTTTTTCTTTTACGTTCTGTATCTTGAATTTCTTCTTCTAACTCCTCCAATCCCTTCTCATCCTTGCCTTGTAGCTTAAACTGTCCATAAATTTTGCTTTCTTCCCGCTCACCAGTTTTTGAGATCTTCTCAAAAGATAATTCAATAGGTATACCTTGACTCAATGATAAGTTTATAAAATTTATAAAACCTAAATGCTTCCGAGGTGCAATATTAAACTTAATACTTACTTCTTTTTTTTTCTTAGTTGTTGTTTTTAAAATCAAACGTAATTTCAAAAATTTTCAATCTCTTTATTGTTGTATTATATTTTTATTGTGTGTCTGAGTTATATATATATTTAAAATAATTAAAACAAAAAAATTATACTATAATATAAAGTAAAATATTGTTTAATATAAAATTATTAAAAAATTTTGATTTATAGTTGAAAACATTAAAATGCCCTCGAAATTTCGATTGAGATATGTGTTTAAGCCATTAGTTAAAGTACTATCCAGAATGCTTATTAAAATTGGAGTAACACCCAATTTAGCTACGATTATTATGCTTAGTATTTCGTTTCTTGGATTTATTTCAATAGTTTTTTTTCGAAATCTTTTATTATTTTCCATTTTTGTATTTTTTACAGGCATTGTAGACGGTGTAGACGGTGAAATAGCTCGTCTAATGAATAGGTCAACCGAAGTAGGAGGCGTCCTAGACTCCACGATGGATAGATTTAGTGAATTTTTCATTTTTTTAGGATTATTAATATTTAGCTGGAAGCAATTTCTTTGGAATTTAATTGATGTTAAACTAATTATTTACATATCTTTTGTAGCAACGATTATGATTAGTTATAGCAGAGCGAGAGCAGAAGTTATTTTTAAGGGAGATTTCGATGTTGGACTTATGGCAAGATCGGAAAGATTATTTTATATTTTTATAACTAACCTTTTCGCTCATTACATTGGATTTATGAATGAATTCTTATTTGTTTTCATGTGGCTTGTCATTGCTACATTTCTTTTCAGATTTATAAAGATTTATAACCAGATAAAAAAACAAGCTAATTAAAACAGAAAAATGAAAAGTTTTTGAATTGTTACACTTTAAATTCTATTCTAACACGATCGCCATTTTTTAATTTTAACATATCTCTTAAGTAAGGTTCTGCTAAGATCTCAATAATATTTTTTTTATGATGGGTTCTTTTAATTTTTAAAATTGCAGCATCGATTTTGTTTTCTTGAGACTCTAATCTGGATATAAAACAATCGTAGCAGTCAACCGATCCATACGTACGCCCTTCGGCCTTAAAACCTTGGATCTTTACAGGGATTCGGTTCTTTAAGTTTTCTTTTAATAATTCTTTATTCAGATCGCTTAATTGAAGATTTAATGTTCCAAAATATGGTTTGAATCCTAGCTTATCTTGAAATTGTGAAAGGTATTTTTGGTTTCTGACATAGTAGCTTCCCTCTCCAATCCCTTCCGAAACTTCGCCAACGATTAAGATATCCTCAAGGATTTGTTTTAAATTTTTATACATCATTAGCATTACATCGCCGCCTATTTTTGTAATTCTTATTATTTGTTCTTTTCCTACAATTTTTCTCTCAATCCACCCTAATTCTTCCAAATTATTGATTCTCCTTGAAGCTGTTTGTTGGGATAAGTTTAATATTTTACCAAATTCAACGCTACTTGTATGAACTGATTTTTTACTTCCTATATTTTGGCAAAGATGAAAAAGAGCAAACCAATTTGCGTAATTATCAGGTGAAATTTTAATAATATCTTTCATAAATTTTTTTTCATTCAACATTCTTTTTATACCGTTTAATAATTTCTTTTTTTATTTTACTTGAGCTGTTCAATTCGAATTTATCATAATAAGTTTCGATCCTTTTTACTTCAATATTATTTAATCCTCTTTTCTTCAATCCTTTTTTAAGTGTGTTTATATCATATTTTTGATCAGGTCCTAAAAGTATAATATCAGGATTAATTTCTTCAACTGTTTTAAGTGTATCGTTATCACTCCTTCCTAACCTTGCTTCTTTTACGTTTTTTATACTTCCTATAATATCTAATCTTTGTTCTTGTGGGATAATTGGAGAAACTCCTGAATATAATTTCCGATTTTTGTCAGTAGATACAATAACATATACGTCCCCCAATTTTGCTGCTTCTTTAATTAGGAATATATGTCCTGGATGGAGCAGGTCAAATGTTCCAGCTATCAAAACTTTTTTTCTTATTGTTAATCATCTCAACTTTAACATTTTCAAATGGTAGATTTAACTAGATTGTTTTAAGCTATTTCAATTATAATTTATCATCTAAACAACTTTTTAGATCTTTAAGGCCCTGATCAAAAATATGAGCTAATGAGACATCTCCTCGCGTTTTTTCAATAATATTCCTTGCTACATCAATCTTATGTCTTAAATCTTGAGTTACTCCAGATGGATAATCTAAAGAAAATAGATATGTGTATATTTCATCCATCGACTCTAAAATATCATTTAAATCTTCAATTTGAGAATTTCTTATATTGTCTAAAGCATATCGTCTTAATTCCCCTATAACATCAGCAAGACCTAAAATATAATTTAAAGGAATTATTTTTAAATCATTGGGAGTTGGAAGTGTTTTTTTATTAATAATAGAATGAAAAACAATTGCTTCAGTATATTCTTGTTCTGGAGTTTTCAAGTATTTGAAAAAAAATCCCGGGTTTCTTTTTACAGATCCGACTAACTTTTCATGATTATCCTTTATCAAATCCATTTTTTCTTGATATCTATTAAACTCTTTTCTATGAATATGCTTAATAGCAATACTACAATCGCGAATTATTATACGGGATAATTTTAAAATTTCTTCCCTTAAATTATATAATTCTTCTAAATATGTCCCTATTTCGGCAAAGATATTTTTAAGATTCATTATTATAAAGGTAATTTTAGTAATAGTTAATTTGAATTTTAAATATAGTTATATCTTAAAATTTGGAAAAACATTTAGAATTTATCATAAGGTATTGGTTTACAAATAACAAAAAGGACTCAGTATGAAAATTTTATTGATTCATTCGTAAGATGTAGAAGTTATTAAAAATAAAGAGGTCACTAACAATCCACAGGAATTTACAAAAGATTTTATAAAAATAGAAGGTTTAATATTTGTTTACTTTGTCTCTGTTGAAGACCAAAATACATATGACCTAGAACTAATTTCTAGACAAGGTACTGAAGAAATCGAGGCTGTTATTTTACAAATCACATGATTTCCAGAAAAAATTAGACAAAAAAATGATGAAATAAGAGAATATATGAATGCTTTACTTTTCCGTACAATTTCTTTATGAAGATCTTCGCAAAACCTTAGCTGCGTTCTTTGCAATTGCATCTGATATTTGTCCCCAGGTTTCAGGGGGTAAACTATGCCCCATTCCATCTATAATTATCAATTCCGATCCTTGGATCGCTTCCGCAGTATCTTTTCCACCTTCTACTGGGAAAAGAGGATCATCTCGTCCATGTATTACTAGAGTTGGAACTTTAATCGCCGAAAGTTTTTCCTTCCTATTTCCGTCCACCATTAGTGCAAGCGTCTGGCGTTCAACCCCTGGAGGGTAAAAGCATCTATCAAAAAATCTAGCTGCAAGAGCACGTTGCTTTTCCTCATTAAAAGGAAACCCCGACCCATAAATAAATTTTCCTACTCGTATTAAGTTTTCAATATAAGCATCGCGCTCAGGAGGTACTGGATTGAATAATACCAGTGCCGCTTCCTGACTCATTTGAGGGAGATCAGGATTTCCTGTTGTACTCATTATAGAAGTGAGACTTAAGACTCGAGATGGATGTCTAATCGCAATAGTTTGAGCAATCATACCTCCCATCGATGCTCCGCAAATGTGAGCTTTTTCAATGTTTAAAGCATCTAGAAGTCCTACAGCGTCTTCTGCCATATCGTCTAATGAGTAAGGAGCATCAATATCTTCCCCTCGCTGAACCGCCATAATCGCTTTCATTAAATCTGGTTCACCTGCTTCTTCACATTTTGATGATAAGCCTACATCCCTATTATCGAATATAATTACAAAAAATCCTCGATCTGTCAATATATTTATGAATTCTTCATCCCAAGCTATCATTTGACTACCCAATCCTATAACTAAAAGTAACGGCTTATCTGAAGGATTCCCGAAAGTTTCATATTCAATCTCAATATTATTTGCTTTTACTTTCGTCATTTTTTTGAAGCTAAAAAATTATAAGATTTAACTTTTAAATCATTTTAGACTTTTAATTTTAATTAGTTTTGAAATCATCGGGAAAGAAAAAAAAGAAAATTAACGAACTGCTCTAGAAAATAAGAGATTTTATACATTAATTTATGAAAAGAAAAATTCCTTACAAGATTCCTCAAAAATTTCAAGAATCCTATGAGTGAATACAATTATAATAAAACTGTTGAAATAAAAACAACATTAGAGAGAAAAGGATTAATTGAGAAGTTTAAGTATTATCATGAAAAATTCTCGACATGAATATAAAATCTATTTAAAAGGTTTAAGGATTTTAAAATAGTATGAAAGGAATTAAATTTTTTTTTACTTTCTAATTATTATTACCTATATTCTTTAAGAAAATATTTTTAATCTTCATTCTTTAAAATAATAAATTATTACTTAATTTTTGTAAATATAATAAACTCCCAATTCTAAGTGAATATATGAAAATTTTATTAATTCATTCTGATGGTGTGGAAGTAGTAAAAAATAAGGAAGCAACAAGTAACCCTCAAGAATTTCCACAAGACTTTATTAAAATGGATGGGTTAATCTTAATAGCCTATGTTTCTGTCGAAGATCAAGATACTTTTGATACAAATTTAATAGCGAAACAAGGCGC